>Ga0335070_10004600_pt1 | contig 16160 bp, 12 predicted proteins | sample Lox_Sample_13_FD_206722 | JGI IMG/M metagenome (GOLD analysis project Ga0335070, IMG submission 206722) | Soil microbial communities from Loxahatchee National Wildlife Refuge, Florida, United States - Lox_Sample_1.3 | ecosystem: Environmental > Terrestrial > Soil > Wetlands | place: USA... | reverse complement strand
TGTGACGGTCCACGTTCTCCAGGATGACGATGGAGTCGTCCACGAGGATGCCGATGCACAGCCCCAGGCCCATGAGCGTCACGATGTTCAGCGTGAAGCGGAACGCGTACATCGCGAAGAACGTGCCGACCAGGGAGACCGGGATGGCGATCAGGACGATGAGGGACGACCTCCATCGCCTCAGGAACAGAAAGAGGACGATCGACGTCGTGATGATGCTCTCCACGAGGTTCAGGCGCGTCTCATCGAGGGAGGAGTTGATGAACGTGGTGGCGTCACTGGCCACCGCGAGAGCCGTGCCCGGCAGCATCGTGGGGGCTATGCCGGCGAGCGCCTCCTTGACGCGGGAGGCCGTGTCCACGACGTTGGCGTCGCTCTGCTTCCTGACGAAGATCCCGATGGACGGCTTCGAGTCCATCCTCACCGTCCGGGTCGGGTCGGGGTAATCCAGCGTCACGTCCGAGATCTCCGCAAGGCGCACGCTTCCCCCGGAAGTCGTCGGGATGCGGAGGTTCCGCGCGTCGTCCACGCTGGAGAACTCCCCGAGGAGCCGCACCGTGAGGTCCCGGGATTTCTGCTTGATCTCGCCGGCGGGGACGTTCATGTTGTCCGCCTGCAGCGTGCGGAGGAGAAGGGAAGTGCTCACCCCGTAGTAGTCCATGGCCTCGCGGTCCACGGTCACCCGCAGCTCCTTCTTCTGCCCGCCGGCGAGCGTCACGTTGCCGACGCCCGGCAGGTTTTCCAGGGAGTGAACGACCCGGTCAGCTTCGTTGTACAGCTCTTCCGGCGTGACCGAGCCGGAGACCGAGATGATGAGAATGGGCTGGGCGTTCACGTCGAACTTCGACATGACCGGCTTCGTGGCGTCCCGGGGAAGCGTGTCCGCGATTCCGTCCAGCGCCTTCTGAACGTCGATGACCGCGGTGTTCATGTCGGTGGACATGGTGAACTGGATGACCGTGTACCCGTAGCCCACGCCGGAGGTGGACCGGATCATGTCGATGCCGTTGATGCCGGACACGGCGTCCTCGATCGGCTTGATGACGTCCTGGTCGATCTGCTCTGCGCCCGCCCCCCCGTAGGAGGAGTGGATCGAGATGACGGGAAGGTTGACCGTGGGGAAGAGGTCCGCGCCGAGGTTGAGGTATCCCACGACCCCCAGACCGATGATCAACGCCATCCCCATGATGATGGCGGTCGGGCGGCGGACCGAGAGCTCGGTGATGTTCACAGCGCGCCCCCCACGAGCTGCTCCAGGTCCGCTACCGCCTCCTCCCGATCGTACAGGGCAAGGAGGAGCTCGAGGTCCGCGGACCCCGAGAGGATGTCCGCGCCCCGAAGGTCATCGCGGCTCGCCAGCCCGTTGGTCCACGACACGCGCACGTTGCGCAGCCTCTCGGAAAGGTAGTCCGCCCGTGACTGCTTCTCCCGCACCGCCGCGTCCGCCTTGACCGCGGCCTCGATCCCCCGGCGCGCCTGCAGGCGCACGAGCTTGGCCTGCTGGCTGAGCGCCGTGTCCGAGATTTCGACGTCCTTCTCCGCCTGCTGGATCCGGCGCAGGGACTCCAGGCCGTCGAAGGCGCTCATCTTCACCCCGAGAGAGAATACGAGATCGATGTTCCACGTGTTGTTGGCGAACGTCCACGCGCCGGAAGAGGGGAAGTCCTCCTGGCCCGAGACGTCGAAGGAGATGCCGAAGCTCACGTCGGGGTGCAGGATGGCGCCGCCCTGCTCGATGGCCAGCTTCTTGCGGGCCTGCTCGGTTCGCGACCGCGCTCCAGCCATGTCGGTGGAGCCGTCCAGGGCACGCGTGATGATCGCCTGCTCTTCCAGCACCGGCAGCGCCGGGCGGAACCCCGTCAGGGGATTGATCAGCGCCGGGTCCAGCCCCGTCAGCACTCCCAGGCTTTCCCGGGCGGATGACTCGCCCTGCTCCGCCTCCGTCAGCCGGGCGCGAAGGGACGCCAGGCTTGCCGTGACCTCCAGAACCGCCTCCCGGTTCGTCGTTCCTTCGCCCAGCGACTTCTGCCGGTCAGCGACGATGTCCGCGGCGGTGTCGGTGATCCGGCGAAGCACCATCTGTGACTCGCGGGCGAGGACCAGCGCGTCATAGGCGCGGCGGACCTCCCGGTCGGTGCCGCGAAGCCGGGCGGAGAGATCAGTTCCCGATGCGTCCGCCTGGATCGAGGCCAGGTCGATGGCGTTCCTGATTTTCCCCCACGCGAAGAGCGGCTGCGTGAGGGCCGCGCTCAGCGTGAAGTAGTTGTGCTGCGCGGCGCCGACGTTGAAATCTGTGGGCGGGATCTTGACGTTGAGGAACGCGGGCGGCGGCGCCGGGTTCGGGAGCATGAGGCTGCCGAGCGACCCGGCGGCCACGGTGTACCCGGGCGGAGGATTCACCAGGTATGAAGCGGACGTCTGCAGATCAACATGCGGCAGCATCCTCCCGCGGGCTTCAGAAACCGCCAGCCGCGACTTCTCCACGGAGAGCTGGGAGATGCGGATGGCATCGGAGCTCCTGCGGGCCAGGGCGAGCGCTTCATCGAGCGTCAGGTCACGCTGCTGCGCCGGGGTGGGAAGCGTGCTGCACAGAAGGAGGATGACGGGAAGGACCCGGCCAGCGGCGCGCATCATGGGTCAGCCTCCGGCAAGCCTCAGGGCAATGGCCCGCTGCAGCGCGCGTGTCTCCCGGTCCACGTGCGCAGGGTCGGCGAGCGCCACGGAAAAGAGGACCCCCACGACGGTGATCCTGATGAGGGCGCGTCTCTGCTTCGGGTCGTCCGCCTGCCGGGCACCCGGGTCCCGTCCCTCCACGAGGATCCGTTCGATGAGGGAGTACAGCCTTTCCAGATTCCCCTGGAGGAGGTTCATCTGGGAGGATTCGAAGAGCATGCCCCGGAGCAGGGGGAGGGCCTTCTTGAGGCTGGAGAACCCGATCTCAATCAGGCTCGCCATACGCTCATGCGTCCCCCCGGGCGAATCGGCGAGCGCGGCGATCTGGGCGAGAAACCGGTCCCAGCGGTCCTGCGCGGTGGCGCGGAACAGGTCCTTCTTGTCCCGGAAGTACGTGTAGATCGTGCCGGAGGAGATCCCGGCCCGCTGGGCGATGTGGGAGATCCGGGTGGACCCGTAGCCGATCTCCCCGAAAACCGAAAACGCGGCGTCGATGATCTGCGCCGGCTTTTCCCTGTCCCGCGGACGCGCCATGCACGCTCCTATAATGAATGAACGTTCAGTCATTATAACACCGGGACTCCTTCCCGGCAAGCGGTGTCCTCGAGACGCCCGGCGGCGAGTTCTTTTCAGGGATCCCCGGTTTCCGCTATACTGGGCAGGCCGTTCGTCGTCACGCGGAGGGGTTGTGATGAGACATGCCCTGTTCCTGGCGGGCTACTTCGTCGTGGTGACCGCCGCGAACGTGTTCCTGAAGCTCTCCGCGGGTGCGGCCGGGATCTGGCCGTTCCTGGCGCTGCAGCTCGCGGGCAACCTCGCCGGGCTGGCGGGCGTGCTCCTGTACACGGGGCTCCTGAGGAGCCTGCCCCTGCACGTCGCGTTTCCCCTGAGCCGCGGTGTGGCCGTGCTCGGGGTCCAGCTCGTGGCATCTCTCCTTGTTTTTCACGAGTCGTTCAAGGCTACCGAGGCCCTGGGCACCGCGGCAGTTGCGGCGGGGATCGTCCTGCTGGGCATCGGCGTGACGCGGAGGGCCGCGCCGGCATGATGACCGCTTTCTTTTTCCTGGGCAACTTCGTTGCCAACACGGGCGCGCACGTCTGCCTGAAGCTCTCCGCGTCCGGCCGGGGCGTGAGATCGTTTCTCGCCTGGCAGGTCCTGGGGAACCTTGGCGGATTTCTCGGGGTCCTGGCCTTCACCGCGCTTCTGCGCGGCATGTCCCTGCATGTCGCGTACCCCCTGACGGAAGGACTGACGGCCATCGGGGTGCAGATCGTCGGCGGGGTGATCGTGTTTCGGGAACGGATATCGGCGGCGGCATGGGCCGGCACGGGGCTGATCCTAGCCGGCATCGTGCTCTTCAGTGTCTGATGCAGGCGTCTGAGAACGGAGGAGGGACGGATGCCGGACTCGGGTCGATTCATCGAGGAGCTCAAGAAAGCGTGGCGGGACGAGAAGTCCAGCGCGCTGACGTACGCGGCCGCGGCGGACCGGGAATCTGACGCGCGGCGCCGGGACATCTTTCAGCGCATGGCGGCGGAGGAGGAGAAGCACGCGGCGAGGTGGGAGAAGCGCCTTCGGGAGCTCGGGTCCGACCCCGGCGTGTACGCCGAGACCCGGGCAGAGACCGCACGGCGGAAGGCGCTCGTGGAGAAAGGCGCCGAGGCTGTCGTGAAGGTCATGGAAGCCGCGGAGGACAACGCGAACGGCGGCTACGAGACCCTCGCTGCGCTTTCACCGAGCGAGGAAGACCGGATCGCCTTCGAGGAAACCGGCCTCACCGAGCGCTCGCACGACGTCGCCCTCAGGGAAATGTTCCCGGACCGCGTCAGTCCCCTTCGAGCCCTGGAAGGGATCCTCGGCAAGGAGCGCCACGTACGCGGCGGCGGCTGGATCGGCCAGGCCATTTACGGCATCAACGACGGCCTCGGCGCTGCCTTCGGCGTGGTCAGCGGGGTTGCCGGCGCCACGCACGTCAACAGCTCCTTCGTGCTCCTCAGCGGGTTCGCCTCCATGGTCGCCTCCGCCCTCTCCATGGGAAGCGGCGCCTACCTCGCGGACAAGTCGCAGAAGGAAGTGTACGAGGCGGAGATGGCGAAGGAGCGCGCCGAGATCGAGGAACACCCCGAGGAGGAACAGCAGGAGCTGTCCCTGTTCTACCAGCTGAAGGGGTTCACCGCGCAGGAAGCGGACGCCATGGCGGCCCGCATGGCGCAGAACCCCGAGGAGATGCTGAAAACCCTGGCGCACGAGGAGCTGGGCCTTTCCGAGCAGGCGTTCCCCAACCCCTGGCGCTCGGCTGCCAGCGCGACGGCGGCAACGGCGCTCGGCGCGGCCGTTCCCGTGCTTCCCTATCTCTTCTCCACGGGACTGCCCGCGCTCGTGATATCCTTCGTCATCAGCACGCTGGCGCACTTTGCCGTCGGGGCGGCCAAGGTCGTGGTCACCGGCCGGACCTGGTGGAAGAGCGGGCTGGAAATGATGCTCATCGGCCTCGGGGAGGCGGCCATCACGTACGGAATCGGGCTCCTCGTGGCGCCCATGATCGGGGGATAACCATGGCTGACAAGAACACGCTGGGTGACAAGGTACGCACGATCCGTGAGGCGCGCAGCCTCACCGTCGAGCAGCTCGCCGGCCGGGCCGACCTGGAGGCGGAGCACGTGCGGCAGATCGAGTCCGGGGCGCTCCTCCCGTCGCTCTCCCCCCTCATCAGGATTGCCCGCGCCCTTGGCGTGAGGCTGGGCACGTTCCTGGACGACCAGTCACAGCTGGGGCCGGTGATCTCGCGCGCCGGCGCCCACGAGGCGGTGGTGCGGTTCTCCGGCCGGGACAGGCCGGCCCGCAGCGACCTGGACTTCTTTTCTCTTGCGGCGAACAAGGCCGGCCGGCACATGGAGCCGTTCCTCATCGATATTCATCCCGCCTCCGCAACTGACGCGCGGCCGTCTACGCATGAAGGAGAGGAGTTCATCTACGTCCTTTCCGGCGAGGTCGAGATCCAGTACGGCCGGGACGTGTACAAGCTCTCCCCGGGGGACAGCATCTACTATGACAGCATCGTCCCTCACCACGTGCACAGCGCCAGGGCCTCCGAAGCGCGCGTTCTCGGGGTCGTTTATGCACCCTGAATGATCCCGTCGCCGCGGCAGGAAGAAGTTTCCGAAAAGGAGAATGTCCATGGACCTCATCACCGATACGCTCGACAAGGTTCTTGAGAAGCAGGCCGCCCTCTACCCCGACAAGGACTTCATCGCCTACGCGGACCGGGACCTCCGATTCACCTACGGGCAGTTCACCGGCAGGGTGAACACGCTGGCCCGCGGGCTTCTCGCCATCGGGATCCGCAAGGGCGACCACGTCGGAATCTGGGCCACGAACGTCCCGGACTGGCTCACCTACCTCTTCGCCCTCAGCAAGATAGGCGCCATCACGGTGACGGTGAACACCGCCTACCGCCTGGCGGAGCTGGAGTACCTCCTGCGCCAGTCCGACATGAAGACGCTGTGTCTCATCGGCGGCTTCCGCGACAGCGACTACGTGGGCATGCTGTACGAGCTCGTTCCCGAGCTGCGTTGCTGCGAGCGCGGCAAGCTCGAGAGCGCCCGGTTCCCGCGCCTGCAGTCGGTGGTCTTCATCGGCCCGGAAAAGCACCGTGGAATGTACAACACGCCGGAGCTCCTCCTGCGCGGCGCCCACGAGCCTCCCGCGGCGCTGGAGGCCGCGGCAAAGAGCCTGGACTGCCGGGACGTGATCAACATGCAGTACACCTCGGGAACGACCGGGTTCCCCAAGGGCGTCATGCTCACCCACCTGAACATCCTCAACAACGGCTGGCACATCGGGGAACGCCAGCGCTTCACGCCGCAGGAGAAGGTCTGCCTGCCGGTTCCGCTGTTCCACTGCTTCGGGCTTGTCCTCGGCATCATGGCCATCGTGACGCACGGGGCCACCGCGGTGATCGTGGAAAGCTTCGATCCGCTCCTCGTCCTTGCCTCCGTGCAGAAGGAGCGGTGCACGGCGCTGTACGGGGTGCCCACGATGTTCATTGCGGAGCTGTCGCATGCCATGTTCCCCATGTTCGACACCTCCAGCCTTCGCACCGGCATCATGGCGGGCTCTCCCTGTCCCGTGGAGATCATGAACCGGGTCATCGGGGAGATGCACGCCTCCGAGATCACCATCGCCTACGGCCTCACCGAGGGCTCGCCGGTGATGACGCAGACGTCGACGGACGACCCCGTGGAGCTTCGCGTCTCCACGGTGGGCCGGGCGCTCCCCGGCATCGAGGTGAGGATCGTGGACCCGGCGACGAACAAGGCGCAGGGGCCAGAGACGCAGGGAGAGGTGGTCTGCCGCGGCTACAACGTCATGAAGGGCTACTACAACATGCCCGAGGCCACCGCGGCCGCCGTGGACGCGGAGGGGTGGCTGCACTCGGGAGACCTGGGCACGCGGGATGCCGCGGACTACTTCCGCATCACCGGCCGGATCAAGGACATGATTATCCGCGGCGGGGAGAACGTGTACCCGCGCGAGATCGAGGAGTTCCTCCTTCGCATGCCCGGCATCAAGGACGTTCAGGTCGTGGGGATCGCAAGCCCCAGGTACGGTGAGGAAGTGGGCGCGTTCGTCATCTGCCGCGACGGCGCGTGTCTTGGGGAGGAGGACGTACGGGACTTCTGTCGGGGGCAGATCTCGCGGTTCAAGATCCCCCGGTACGTCTTCTTCGAGGAGACGTTCCCCATGACGGCAAGCGGTAAGATCCAGAAGTACAAGCTCCGCGAGAGGGGACTCCAGCTCCTGAAGGAACGCAGCGTGGAAGTGGTCTAGGGCGGCGCGACCGCGAGGCGGTACCCCACGCCCGGCTCGGTGATGAGAAGCTGCGGCATGCGCGGATTCTCTTCTATTTTCTTGCGGAGCCCCGTGACATAGACGCGCAGGTAGTTCGTCTCTTCCTCCGTCTGCGGACCCCACAGCTCTCTCAATATCTGCCGCTGCGTCACCACGCGCCCCGCATGCTGCACGAGCATCCGGAGGATCCCGTACTCGGTGGGGGTGAGCTTGACGATCTCACCGGCAACGCGCACCTCCCGGCTGAGGAGATCCACCGACAGCCGGCCTGAGACGAAGGGCTCCTGCTTCTCCTGCGGGCCCCGGTGGCGGATGGCCACCTTCATCCGGGCGACAAGCTCTCCGGTGTTGAACGGCTTGATGAGGTAGTCGTCCGCGCCCAACTCCAGCAGCTTGACGATCTCCTCCTCCGCGTTGCGCACGGACAGGATGATCACGGGGACCGTTGACCACGTGCGAAGCTCGGCGAGCGCGTCCGCTCCGTCCCGGTCCGGCAGCCCGAGGTCCAGGAGGACGATGTCTGGTTTTTTCGCCACCACCATCGGGAGGCCGTCCGCGGCGCTCGCTGCCTCGTGCACCGCGTACCCCTGGGTCTCCAGGCTCACCCGGAGGAGCCGCCTGATCTGGACTTCGTCGTCGATGACGAGGACGGACGTCATGTCGCGGCCTTCGCTTCCGCCGGCTCTTCCACGATGCTCTCCGGAAGGAAGATCGACACCGACAGTCCTCCCTTCCTGTTGATGTAGGCGGTGATCTTGCCCCCGTGCGCCTCCACGATCCCCTTGCAGATCGACAGTCCCAGGCCGACCCCTCCCGTGCCCGCTTTCCTGCCCCGGAAGAACCGGTCGAACAGGTGCGGAAGCTCTTCCGGCAGGACACCCGGTCCCTCGTCAGCGACCGTGATCCTCACGCCCTGGCCCTTTCTCTCTACGCTGATCTCCACGGGGGTGCCGGCCGGCGTGTGGCGGACCGCGTTCACAAGGATATTCGTCAGGACCTGGGTCATGAGGATGAAGTCCAGCGAAACGAGGGGCGCCTCTTCGTCCACCCTGATCGAAAGGGGATGGTCGCGGGACTGGCGGCGCATTGCATCAGCGACGACCGAGACAAGATCGAAAACGTCGTTCGTCGACTTCTTCAGCTTCAGCATGCCGGATTCCAGCCTGCTCATGCTGAGAAGATTTTCCACGATGGAATTGAGCCGGTCGGTGGCTGTCAATATCTCCGAGAGGAGAGCCGAACGGGCGTCCCGGTCTTCCACCGTGCCGGGGTCCATGAGCGCCGTCACGGACCCCTTGATCGCCGTCAGGGGCGTCCGAAGCTCGTGGGAAATCGTGTTCAGAAGAACCCTCCCCAGCCTCTCCGACTCACGCGCCATGAGGTTCTTCCGGTTCTCCTCCGCCAGGAGTTCTCTCTCGATGGACAGGGCGAGATTTCTTCCCAGGGTCTGCAGGAACTGGCCCTCGTCGTGAGGCCACGCCCGCCCCTCCGGCAGCCGGATTCCCAGGACCCCGACGGTGGAATCGGGGGTCAGAAGCGGAACGTAGTGGTACCCGGCAAACGCCAGGGTGTCCGTGTACTTTCCGCAGGGCATGCGGTTGGCAAAGCACCACTGCGCCACGCCGAACTCCTTGTCGTCGACCTGCACGGGCGCCAGGGCGCGGGCCGTCCTCTCGATCTTCACGTCCCCTTCGCGGAGGAAGAGGACGCACTCTCCGCCGAAGGAGCGGGAGATCCCCTCCAGGCTCGCCTGGACGATCTCGGAGATTCCCTGCTTGACGGACAGTTCCTGGGAGAAGTTGTAGAGAAGCATCATGCGGCGCTCCCGCACGCGCAGCATCCGCTGATTGGTGCGCAGGCGCGACATGAGGGAGGCGAAGGCAGCCGCCGTCACGAAATAGAGAATGATCATGAGCACGTCTTCGAGCTTGCTGACAGCAAACGTGAAGCGCGGCGGGATGAAGAAGTAGTCCCAGAGCGCGGCGCTCAGGGCGGCGCTTGCCAGAACCGCGGCGCGTGTCGCGAAGAACGAAATGGCTATCACGGCGAGCAGGTACAGGATGGATACCGTGTGGTATCCGACCTCGGGGAGCGCGAGGAGGTTGATCAGCGTGACGAAGGCAACGAGGGCGAGCGAGACGGCGAACGTGGCGCCCTGGGAGCGCAGGACCGCGGCGAGCCGCATCGGCATGTGCGTGACCGTCGTTCCCTGCTCCTGGACCACGGTGACGTCGATGTCGCCGCTGCCGGCAAGGATGCGGTCCGTGACTGAGCGCCCGCCGAGCAGGCGCGGCCGGGAGAGGAGCCCTGACTTTCCCAGGACGATCTGGGACACGTTGTTCGTGCGCGCGTAGCGAAGCACCGTTCCCGCGACGTCCTCCGAGGGGATGGTCACCACGGCGGCGCCGAGCTGCCGCGCCAGGTTCATGTTCTTTCGCAGAGACTCCTGCGCGGGCGCGTCAGACGGCCGGCCCGTCTCCACGTAGAGGGCCGTCCACTCCGCCTTCAGGCTGAACGCCCGCTGACGGGCCCAGCGGATGAGGTGGGCCGAGTTCGGGCTCGGGCTGATTGCCACGAGCAGCCGCTCCCCCGATCGGGCGGGACTCTCCCGGCCGCTCTCCCGCGCGTAGCTGGCCAGCTGGTGGTCCACGAGGAGCGCCGTGTGCCGGAGGGACATCTCCCGCAGGGCCGTGAGCGTGCTCTTCTTGAAGAAGTTCTCCGCCGCCGAGCGCGCCATGTCGCCGAGGTACACCTTGCCCTCGGTGAGGCGTTTCAGCAGCTCCTCCGGCGAGATGTCGATGAGGACTACCTGGTCTGCCGCGTCGAAGATGGAATCCGGGACGCGCTCGTGAATGGACACGCCGGCGATTTCCTCCACCGTGTCCGCGAAGCTTTCCAGGTGCTGGACGTTCACCGTCGTGAAGACGTCAATTCCCTTCGCGATGAGCTCCAGCACGTCCTGGTAGCGTTTCTGGTTGCGGGCCCCCGGCACGTTCGTGTGGGCAAGCTCGTCCACGAGCACGAGCGCGGGCTTGCGGGCAAGCACGGCATCCAGGTCCATCTCCTCCAGGCTGTGCCCGCGGTAGTCCAGGCGCTTGCGCGCCACGGTCTCGAAAACGGTAGCCAGCTCCTCCGTGTCCGCTCTCTGATGGCTCTCCAGCCAGCCGATGACGACATCCACGCCGTCCACCTGCTTCCGCCGCGCCTCGGTGAGCATCGAGTACGTCTTGCCGACGCCGGCCGCCATGCCGAAAAAGATCTTGAGCTTTCCTTTCCCTTCTTTCTCCACGGCTCGGAGAAGGGCGTCGGGATCGGGCCGGAAATCATCGGACACGGTCTGCTCCGTCTCGCATCAGCAGAAGTATTGCACCAGCGCAGCTACTTTGGAAACTCCTTGTCGAGAGCGACGTTCAGCTCCAGCACGTTCACCCGGGGCTCACCGAGGAAGCCCAGCTGGGGCGCTTCCTCGTGCCTGCGGACCAGGGCGAGAAGCCGGGTCTTTCCGTCCGCGTCCAGGTGCCGTGCGCCCGCCACTTTCTCTGCCTGGATCTCCGCCGCCCGCGGGCTGATGTGCGGATCCAGGCCGCTGCCGGAGGCGAACAGCATGTCCAGGGGAGGTTCCCCGGGGCCGTAGGCTTTCTGCCAGTCGCTCTTCCGCTGATCGTAGGCCTTTTTCAGATCAGAGCTCGTCCAGCCCCAGTTGCTCGCTCCGGACCCGGTGGGATCGTACTTCACCGCTGAAGGCCGGGGGTGGAAATAGATGTCACGGGTGAAGTCCTGGGCAATGAGAGAGGAGCCGACCACCTTTCCGCCGCCGGAGATCAGGCTTCCCTGAACCCTGCGGGGAAAGAGCGCTGCCCCGATCCCTGTCATGAGCAGGGGATAGATGCCTCCGACGACGATCGTCCAGAAGACCGTGACGATGATTGCAGTCCGTACGTGCTTCATTTCGCTTCTCCTGTCACGCCAGGCCGATGACATGGACCAGCAGGTCGATTGCCTTGATGCCGATGAAGGGCGCGATGATGCCCCCCAGCCCGTAGATGAGGAGGTTTCGCCTGAGGATGCGGATGGCCCCCACGGCGCGGTAGCGCACGCCGCGCAGGGCCAGCGGGATGAGCGCCACGATGATGAGGGCGTTGAAGATGACCGCGGAGAGCACAGCGCTCTGCGGAGAGGCGAGCTTCATGACGTTCAGGGCCCACAGGGGACCCGTGGTTCCCGCGGCCGCGTACAGGGACACGAACATGGCCGGAAGGATGGCGAAGAACTTCGCCACGTCGTTGGCAATGCTGAACGTGGTGAGCGCGCCCCGGGTCATGAGCTGCTCCTTGCCGACCTCCACGATGTCGATGAGCTTCGTAGGATTGGAGTCAAGGTCCACCATGTTTCCCGCTTCGCGCGCCACCTGCGTCCCCGAGCTCATGGCCACTCCGACGTCGGCCTGCGCCAGGGCCGGCGCGTCGTTCGTCCCGTCGCCGATCATGGCAACGAGGTGGCCAGCCTTCTGCTCGGCGCGGATGCGCTCCAGCTTGGCCTGCGGCGTGGCCTCCGCGATGTAGTCGTCCACCCCGGCCTCCGCGGCGATCGTTGCCGCGGTGAGCGGATTGTCACCGGTGATCATGACCGAGCGGATTCCCATCTTTCTCAGGTAGAAGAGGCGGTCCTTGATTCCGCCCTTCACGACGTCCTTGAGATGGATGACGCCGAGGACCTCGTTCCCCCGCGCCACGGCCAGGGGCGTGCCGCCTTCGGCCGAGATCCTCGTGACCTCGGCGTCGACGTCGGCGGGGAACCTCCCGCCGCCCGCGACGACCCATTCCTTGACCGCTTCCGCCGCGCCCTTGCGGATGCTTCGTCTCTCGTCGTCGAAGTCGAGGCCGCTCATCCGCGTTTTCGCGGAGAATGGAACGAAGCGGCCGCCGATGTCCTGGATGCTGGCCGCCCGCACGGCGTACTCATGGCGCGCCAGGTTGACGATGGACCGGCCCTCGGGAGTCTCGTCGGCAAGGGACGCCAGGAGGGCCGCTTCCGCGACCGCCGTCCTGGTCGACCCCTTGGCGGGAAGAAACGAGGAGGCCATGCGGTTTCCCATGGTCACCGTGCCCGTCTTGTCCAGGAGCATCACGTCGATGTCCCCGGCGGCGTCCACGGCCCGGCCGCTGAGAGCGAGCACGTTCTTCTTGATGAGCCTGCTCACGCTGGAGATTCCAATGGCCGAGAGGAGCCCGCCGATGGTGGTGGGAATGAGGCAGACGAGGAGCGCGAACAGAACGGCGGTCGTGATGAAGACAGAGGTGCCGGATGCCTTCGCGCTGTAGCTTGCGAAAAACCACAGGCTCCCGACCGCGGCAAGGAAGATGATGGAGAAGGAGGACAGAAGGATCTGCAGGGCGATCTCCCCCGGGGTCTTCTGCCGCGTGGCGTTCTCCACGAGCCCGATCAACCGGTCGACAAAGGTCTTTCCCTGCTCCGATGTGATCCTGACGACGATGCGGTCGCTGATGACCCTGGTCCCGCCCGTCACCGCGCTGCGGTCACCGCCGGACTCCCGGATGACCGGCGCGGATTCACCGGTGATCGCGGATTCATCGACGCTGGCAATTCCCTCGATCACCTCTCCATCTCCCGGGATAACGTCTCCGGCCTCGCAGATCACCCGGTCTCCAACCCGGAGCTGGATGGAAGCGACCTTCTCTTCTTTTCCGTTTCCGTTCAGGAGCCGGCGGGCAACCGTCTTCGTTCTCATGGCGCGAAGCGCGTCCGCCCGCGCCTTTCCCTGGATCTCGGCAAGGGATTCAGAAAAGTTGGCGAACAGGACCGTGAACCACAGCCAGATTGCGATCTGCAGGTTGAAACCGTCGTAGATCCCGCGGATCAGGTCCGTGATGAACACAAGGGAGATGAAGACGGAGCCGATCCACACCATGAACATGACCGGGTTTTTGATCTCCACCCGCGGATCGAGCTTGGCAAAGGCCATTCCGACGGCGCGGCTCAGAACCGGGATGCTCAGCAGTCGTATTTCATGTCTCATGTCGTTGTCTCCTAGAAAACCATGCCCTTGAGAGCGAGGAAGTGCTCCACGATCGGCCCCAGGGTCAGCGCGGGGAAGAAGTTCAACCCCGCGAGAATGATGATCATCAGGGCCAGAAGGATCACGAAGGTCGTATTGTTCGTGGCGAATGTACCAACGCTTGCGGGGATCGGGGTCTTGGCGCCCAGGCTGCCCGCGATGGCCAGCGCCGGCGCAATCACGATGAAGCGCCCCACGAGCATCGCGAATGCAATCGTGACGTTGTAGAACACCGTATTCGCGTTCAGGCCGGCAAAGGCGCTTCCGTTGTTTCCAACCCCTGACGCGTACGCGTAGAGGATCTCCGAAAGGCCGTGGGGGCCGGCGTTGTTCAGACTGGAGAGTCCCGCCTTGGTGACCGCGGCCGCCGCCGCGAGGAACAGGATCACCATGGTCTGGCCGACTGCGGCCAGCACCGAAAGCTGAACTTCGCGGGTCTCGATCTTCTTCCCCAGGTACTCGGGTGTTCTTCCCACCATGAGGCCTGCGATGAACACCGTGATGAATAGGAAGATGAGGATCCCGTACATGCCGGCGCCGACCCCGCCAAAGATGACCTCTCCGACCATCATGTTGACCATGGGCACCATCCCTCCCAGGGGAGAGAAGCTGTCGTGCATCGCGTTGACCGAGCCGTTGGATACGACTGTCGTCGTCTCCGCCCACAGTGCGCTCGCGGAGATCCCGAAACGGACCTCTTTTCCTTCCATGGAGCCGTGGCCGCCTGTCAAGCCGTTGAAGCCGTACTCCGCAAACAGGATCGCAACGAGCCCGATTGCGAACAGCACGGTCTTCACTGCGAAGATGGCGCGGCCCTGGCTGCGGTCTTTCACCATCCGCCCGAAGGTGAAGGGGATGGCGGCCGGAACGAGCAGGATCGCCACCAGCTCCAGGAAGTTGCTGAACGGAGTGGGGTTCTCGAAGGGATGGGCGGAGTTGACGTTGAAGAACCCGCCGCCGTTGCTCCCCAGCTGCTTGATAGCGATCTGGGATGCCGCCGGGCCCATGGGCAGGATCTGTTCCTTGCCTTCGAGCGTCACCCCGTGCACGTAGCTGGAGAAGTTCTGCACGACGCCCTGGGACATGAGAAAAACCGCAAGGATGATCGACAGGGGAATGAAGACGTACAGCGTCGAACGCGTGAGGTCCACCCAGAAGTTGCCCACGGACGCCGGTTTGCCCGCTCCGCTCGCCGAAGGTCTGTTCCTGATCCCCCGGATAAGCGCCAAAGCGGCAGCGACGCCGGTTGCCGCGCTGAGGAAGTTGTGCACGGCAAGCCCGGCCATCTGGGACAGGTAGCTCGCCTGAGATTCCCCGCCGTAGGCCTGCCAGTTCGTGTTGGTCATGAAGCTGACTGCCGTGTTCAGGGCGAGGTGCCAGGACATGTTGGGAATGCCCGCCGGGTTCAACGGCAGCCACTGCTGGGTCATGAGCAGGGCCATGAGGCTGGCAAATCCGAAAGCGTTGAAGATCAACAGCGCGGCAAGATACTGCTTCCAGTTCATCTCGCGCTTCGCGTCGATGCCGCTGATCCTGTAGATCCCGCGCTCGACGGGCGCCAGGAAAGAGAGGATGTTCTTCTCTCCTTCGAAAACCCTCGCCATGAACTTGCCCAGAAACGGTGCAATGCTGAAAACAATGGCGAGGTAGACCAGGAGCTGGATCCAGTTCGTCGTGCTCATGACGCTTTCTCCTAGAACCTATCCGGCCGGATCATGGAGTACACGAGGTAGAAGAGCAGGAACACTCCAATCAGGCCGGCAACGATCAATTGAATGCTCATGCTCCCAGGATAGGCAGGCAGAGAGCGTCGGGATACTAAGGGCACGCTAAACTTGCCGTGCGGCGCGTTAGAGAAACGCTAAAAGGAGGCTTGTCAGGGACAGCCGCTTTCACTACGTTTGCTCTGACTTGAAATCCACTCTCAGCACGATCATCTTCGACTACGGCGGCGTTCTCGGACTGCCGCTCGATCCTCTCCGTGAAGCGGAAATGATGGAGCTCGCCGGCCTGCCGCCGGAACGCTTTTTCGATGTCTACCGGAAGGACAGGATCGAGCTGGACCGCGGCACGCTTCCCGCGGACGAGTACTGGAGCCGGATCCTCGCTGCCGGCGGCGTGACGCCCACCCCGGCGCTGCTTGCCCGCATCGAGCGGGTGGATGCGCTGGGCTGGTCCCGCGTGAACCGCCCGGTGGTCCAGTGGTCGTACGAGCTTCGGGACGCCGGCTTCCGTACGGCGATCCTGTCCAACATGCCGTTCGAAAAACTCACCTTCATGCGGTCCGACGGCCAATTCCGCTGGATCGACGACTTCGACGTGACAGTGTTCTCCTGCGACTACCGGCTGGTCAAGCCGGAACCTTCCATATACAGACTCTGCCTGGAGAAACTGGGCGCCCGGCCTGACGAGTGCCTTTTCCTGGACGACGTTCCTGAGAACGTCGAGGGGGCGCTGGCCGTCGGAGTTGCCGCACTCCTGTTCACGACGGTGGAGGAGATGAGGGGGGTGCTGGAAAGCGACTGGGGGCTGCCCGTGCGGAGGCTCAGGGATGGCGGCA
>Ga0335070_10004598_pt1 | contig 16163 bp, 14 predicted proteins | sample Lox_Sample_13_FD_206722 | JGI IMG/M metagenome (GOLD analysis project Ga0335070, IMG submission 206722) | Soil microbial communities from Loxahatchee National Wildlife Refuge, Florida, United States - Lox_Sample_1.3 | ecosystem: Environmental > Terrestrial > Soil > Wetlands | place: USA... | reverse complement strand
TGGGCCCCGGGGCCTTGCCTGGTAAACCCGGGGTTCCGGGCCACCCGGGGGGGGGGGGGGGGAAATGTCAGACTTTTTGAGCAGCCTGATGAAGAGAGGGGTGCACACATGACACGAATGATTCGGATTTTCGATACGACGTTGCGGGACGGAGAGCAATCTCCCGGCGCTAGCATGAATGTGGAAGAGAAAATCATGGTGGCGAAGCAATTGGCCCGTCTCGGCGTCGACATTATCGAAGCCGGGTTTGCCTATAGCTCTCCCGGTGACTTCGAGGCCGTACGGCGGATCGCCCAGGAGGTGGAAGGGCCGACGATCTGCAGCCTGGCACGGGCCCGCCCAGAAGATATCGACCGAGCCTGGGAGGCGCTCAAAGGGGCGCCCAAAGTTCGTATCCACACCTTTCTTTCCACGTCGGATATCCATTTGAAACACCAGTTTCGTATGACGCGGGAGGAAGCCAAGAAACGCGCAGTCGAGATGGTACAGCGGGCGAGAGGCTACGTCGATGATGTCGAGTTCTCGCCGATGGATGCCAGTCGGTCTGATCCGGGCTATCTCTATGAGGTCATCGAAGCGGTGATCGCCGCCGGAGCGGGTACCGTCAATATTCCAGACACCGTCGGGTATGCGATACCACAGGAGTTCGGTCAGCTTATACGAGGTATTCGTGAGAAGGTACCGAATAGCGCAAAGGCTGTGATCTCGGTCCATTGTCACAACGACTTGGGATTGGCTGTGGCAAACAGTTTGGCGGCCGTACTCGAGGGGGCCGGTCAAATCGAATGCACGGTCAACGGGATTGGCGAACGAGCCGGGAATACATCGTTGGAAGAAGTGGTCATGGGGCTCCGGACGAGAAAAGACCTCTACTGTGCCGACACGAAGGTTCGCTCAGAAGAGATATCAAAGACCAGTCGGCTTGTGAGCAAGGTCACCGGGATGGTGGTACAGCCCAACAAAGCCATTGTTGGCGCGAATGCATTTGCACACACGTCGGGCATTCACCAGGATGGGCTGCTGAAGGACAAGACCACGTATGAAATTATGCGGCCGGAGTCGATTGGGTTGGTCGAGAGCAAGATGGTTATGGGCAAGCTCTCGGGACGGCATGCGTTTAGACAGCGGCTCGAAGAGTTGGGATACAAATTGTCGGATGAGGAGATCAATCACGCATTCGAGCGGTTCAAGAAGTTGGCCGACCAGAAAAAGGAGATTTACGAGGAAGATATCGAAGTGATTGTTTCTGAAGAGTTGGCGAAGATGCCAGAGCGGATCGTGTTCAAATCTTTCCACATTGAGAGCGGTACGGATCGTGTGCCGACCGCAATGGTCGAACTCGAGATCGATGGACGATCTGTGAAGCAATCTGGGACAGGCGATGGACCGGTCGATGCGGTGTATCGCACCATCGCAGCGATGACCCAAACAAAGAGCAAGCTCCTCATGTATGCGGTGAAGGCGATTACGGGCGGGACCGATGCCCAGGGTGAAGTCTCGGTGCGGGTTCAAGAGGATGGGCGCACGGTATCTGGGCACGGGTCCGATACAGACATCATCGCAGCATCGGCACGGGCCTATCTGAATGCGTTGAACAAATTGGCGTACTTGTCGGCGAAGCAAGCCCAAGGTGAGCAGAAGGTGAACTTGATTTGACACGTAGTGCCACGGTAAAGTGGTCGACTCATCTTGACGGTGCTATTGCAGGAGTGAGGGGGCGCACTCGTGTTCAAGGTTTCACCATCAGAGCGCCCAGCTTTTCTGGCCGGCGACCATACACACCTTCGCGAGATTTTCCATCCAGCTAAGCACCAGCTGAAACTGGGTTATAGCCTTGCCCGCGGGACCTTGGGACCGGGTCAGCGGTCCAAGCGGCATGTCTTGGCTTCTTCGGAGGTGTACTATTTCCTCGCCGGGCAAGGGCGATTTATGATCGACGATCACGTCCTTTCGGTTGAGGCTGGCACGACGCTCTATGTGCCGCCTGGAGGGAAACAGTCGCTGGAGAATACTGGAGCCACTGATATCGAGTTTCTGTGCCTCGTCGACCCTGCGTGGAAACCAGAAGACGAGGTGATCCTGGAATAGAGGGCTGGGTATAAGAACGAGAGGGAGATTGGATCAGTGAAGGCGAAAATTGCGATCTTGGCAGGCGACGGAGTCGGTCGAGAGATCGTTCCCGAGGCGGTCAAGATTCTGAAGGCAGTGGCTGAGAAATTTGGTCACGCCTTCGAATTTGTACCGGGCGATGTCGGGGGCCAAGCGATTGATAAGGTCGGTGTTCCGCTGCCACAGGATACGCTGACCTTGGCCAAGCAATCTGATGCCGTCCTGCTCGGGGCAGTCGGCGGTCCGAAGTGGGAAGGTCTCGAGTACAGTCTGCGGCCAGAACGGGCACTCTTGGGCTTGCGCGAGCATCTCGGTCTGTACGCGAACCTCAGGCCGGCGAAATTATATCCAGTGTTGGCCGACGCCTCCTCGTTGAAACGCGATGTCGTCGAAGGGATCGACATTCTTGTGGTCCGGGAGTTGACCGGCGGCATCTATTTCGGCAAGCCCAAAGGCATTGAGAAATTGCCGAATGGAGATGAGCGGGGGATCAACACGGAAGTCTATACCACCGGGGAAATCAGGCGCATTGCGAAGGTGGCGTTCGAGGCGGCGAGAAAACGGCGCAAGAAAGTGATGTCCGTCGATAAGGCCAACGTCCTGGAGTCATCCGAGCTCTGGCGTCGCGTCGTGACCGATGTCCACGAACAATACCCTGACGTCGAACTTAGTCATATGTATGTCGACAATGCCGCAATGCAGCTGGTGCGCAACCCACGACAGTTCGACGTGTTGCTGTGCAACAACATGTTCGGCGACATCCTGAGCGATGAAGCCGCCATGCTGACCGGCTCGATCGGCATGTTGCCCTCCGCAAGCCTGGGTGCTCAGGTCGGACTGTTCGAGCCAATTCATGGAAGCGCTCCCGACATTGCCGGCAGGAATATCGCAAACCCCATTGCCACGATTGCATCGGCCGCGATGATGTTGTCGTATGCCTTCCAACTCGACAAGGAAGCTGAGGCGGTCGAGCGTGCGATTGTGAAGACCCTGGATCTCGGCTATCGGACCAAGGATATTCAAGCGCCTGGTGCTCGCGTCGTCGGCACGACTGAGATGGGTGATGCCATTCTTCGTAATGTCAACTGATGGTCGGTGACGGGACGTCATGAGCAGTGCGATCAAAGTGGGACGCATTGTGACGGTGGCCGGGGTCGGGGTTCCTGGATGGTCCGGGGACGAAGGCATGGCGGTTGCTGCCCATCTCAATGAGCCGAAGCATGTCACCGTCGATAGCCAGGGGAACCTCTTTATCGCCGATTCCGAGAATCACGTGGTGAGACGAATTGAGTGGAAAACCGGCGTGATCAGTACGGTGGCTGGGTCTCCCGAGGGGGCTGCAGCGCTCCCTCAAATGGAGATTGGGACCGGACCAGGAGAAATCGACAGCCCAGACCCTCTCGCTGATGGGGGAGGAACCGAGTCCCATCAGTTTGCCCAACAGACTGATTTGAGCGGAACAGTGCGTTATATCGTGAATGGTGGCGCAGTTGCGAAACGGTTCAGCGGTGATGGTGGCCCAGCGGTCAAGGCGCTCTTACATTTTCCGACCGCGGTGGCAGTTGATGAAGCGGGGCATCTCTTCATCGCCGATACGATGAATCATCGGGTTCGCCGAGTGGATTCGACAAACGGGGTGATCACGACGCTGGCTGGAACCGGGCATCCACGATATGCCGGCGATGGAGGGACCGCGACGGCAGCTGCGCTCAATGACCCAGTGGCGTTAGCACTCGGCCAGAAGGGAATCCTCTTTATAGCGGACCAAAGCAACAATCGCGTGCGTGCAGTGGACTTGGTCACGGGGTTGATTCGCACCATCGCGGGAACCGGAACGGCCGCGTACAATGGAGACGGAATTCCGGCCACTGAGGCGAGCCTTGCCGGACCAAGCGGCCTGGCATTGGGGTCCGACGGGACCCTCTACATTGCCGATACCTTCAATGGTCGGATCCGTGCGATCGATCCTGCGACTGGATTAATCAGGACCGTCGTGGGTGATGGGGGTGAGTACCGGTATCAGGGTCCTGCTGAGCCCGCTTCTCCCAGCCTTTCACGCCCATCGGCTATCGCGCTTGATTCGCGGGGCAATCTCTACATTACGGATTCGGATAATCATCTCGTGCGGCGATGGAATCGTACGACCGGTCGGGTTGACCGGGTGGCCGGACAAGGGATGCCAGGATATGGAGGAGATGGAGGTCCAGCCTTGGAAGCGAGTCTGAGCTACCCATTCGGCATTGTCGTCGATCAGACTGGTCATCTGTTTGTAGCAGACACCTTTAATCATCGCATCAGAGCAATTGAACAGTCGTAGGACCGAGATCCATGTTGATAAAGAAATCAGGTTACGTAGTGGCCATCATCGGAGCTACCGGTGCAGTCGGCAAAGAATCACTCGACATCCTGGAGGAACGGAAGTTCCCCCTCGCATCGTTGCGCCTGTTCGCCTCGAAACGGTCTGCAGGCGAAGTGATGACCTGCCAGGGTAAAGAGTGGAAGGTAGAGGAATTGACCCCGGCCTCCTCGTTTAACGACGTCGATTTCGCCTTCATTTCGGCCACCGATGAGATTAGCAGAGAGTATGGTCCGCGTTTGGGCGCGGCGGGAGTTGTCGTCATCGACGATAGCGGGACCTTTCGGATGGAGGCGGATGTGCCCCTCGTCGTTCCCGAGGTCAATGCGTCCGCATTGCAGAGAATCCCGCGCGGGATCGTTTCCATACCAAATTGCACCACGACGCCTCTCGTCATGGCGCTAAAGCCGCTTCAAGACGCGGCAGGCGTCAAACGTGTGGTCGTGACGACGTTCCAGTCCGTGTCAGGAACCGGTTCGGCAGCGATGAACGAGCTGCTCGACCAGACAAGGGCTTTGATGTCCTTTCGAGACGTGAAAGCCGAGGTCTATCCCTATCAAATTGCGTTCAATCTCCTGCCTCACATCGGATCATTTTCCGAGGGCGGCGACTGTTCGGAAGAAGTAAAGATCGCGCGCGAGACGCAAAAGATATTGGAGGCGCCTCAATTGCGGGTCACCTCGACGACAGTGCGAGTTCCCGTGCTGCGCTGTCATTCCGAGGCGATCAATGTCGAGTTGGAGCGGGCGCTGAAGCCCAACGAAGCCCGTGCGGTACTGGCGGCAATGCCCGGTGTGATCGTCTATGACGATCCCGGGAAAAAGCTCTATCCTACGCCGCTCGATGCGACTGGCAAGGACGAGGTGTTTGTGGGACGTGTCCGAGAGGATCCCACGATTGCCAACGGGCTGAACCTCTGGGTGGTGTCGGACAATCTCCGCAAAGGAGCAGCGCTCAATGCGGTGCAAATCGCTGAGTGCTTGGTTAGAGGTCGATGACGGAATGGGAAGGTTTCGGCAGGATCTTGATCGCCGTGGGACTGGTCGTGGCCGCGGTCGGGGTGCTCATCGTGTTCAGCGACAGAATTCCAGGGGTCGGCGCATTCTTCGGATGGTTCGGCAAGCTTCCAGGTGATGTGTCCATTAAGAGGGACCAGTTCTCTTTCCACTTTCCTATAGTTACCAGCCTCGTGTTGAGCGTGATTCTTACTCTGGTATTCTATCTACTATCATGGTTATTTCGCCGCTAGAACGATTCAAGCCAGGGGCGTTCCTGAGCCTCGTGACTGGGGTTCTGCTGATGGGGTCCCTGTCCGGAGTAGCGGCAGCCCAATCTATCCGCGTGCTGCTTTCCGCTGAGGTACAGCGACTGGACGTTCGCGCCGAAGGGCCGATCTGGATGACGGACTCGAAGGATCGTGGGCAAGCCATCAAGTCGGCGGCTCAGATTACGGTCAACGGCGGTGGCTTCTTGCTCAATGGCGTGCGTCTCGGCTCTCAGCAGCTGACCCTTCGGGCTGGCGAGCAAGGACTCACGCTGGTCTATCGCAAACAGGCGGGAAATGGCCATGGGGTGGGTGGACCTGGGAACGATCCGGGCACAACAGTGCCAGTGAGTGGACTGATTCACCTGGTACGAAAAGGGAAAGGGTTTCTGCTCATTAACCAGGTCGACTTAGAGGAATATGTGAAGGGCGTCGTGCCAGCGGAAGTCAACTCGACGTGGCATCCAGAGATGCTGAAATCGCAGGCGGTCGCGGCTCGGACCTATGCTCTCTATCAACAGATGTTGAGTCCGACGCGGGAGTATGACGTCGTCGCCACTGTGCAAGATCAAGTCTATCGAGGTAAGCATGGTATTGATGCCAGCGTCCAGCAAGCGGTAGAGGCGACTCGTGGCTTGGTGATCACCTATCAAAATGCTCCCATCTATGCAGCCTTTTCTTCCACTGCTGCCGGGCTGACCGAAGATGCCATGAATGTCTGGTCCAAAGACCTTCCCTATCTCAAAGGTGTGGAGTGCCCCTTCGATCTCGAGTCGCCCTTCTACCAGTGGAAAGCTTCATTCAAGATCGATGCACTGGAACAAAATCTGCGGCAACAGGGGTTCCCTGTAGGCACGATCGCGACCCTGACACCAGTGACGTTCAGCCGAGCTGGTCGGGTGGCGACACTTCGAATCTTACACTCCGCAGGAGAATTGGTTCTGCGCGGTGAGGATTTGCGGAAGGCGATTGGCTACTCGTTAGTCCCGAGTACGCAGTTTACAGTCGACTCGATCGGACAGGATATTATCCTGTCCGGCTACGGAGCCGGACATGCCGTGGGTATGTGCCAATGGGGCGCTAAGCAACTGGCCGAACTGGGCTATTCCTATTCTACGATCCTCAACTACTATTATCCTGGCACTGAGCTCCAGAACATGGCGCTGACCAAGGCACCGACTCCGCCGTCCCCCTGATGCAGCTGTCCGAGTTCGACTTTCCGTTTGATACCTCCTTAATCGCAACTCACCCGGTTCATCCTCGCGATCAGGCCAGGCTAATGGTTCTCCGCACGAAGGACCAGTCTGTTGCTCACCGCTCGATGAAGGAGTTGCCGGACCTGGTCAATCCTGGCGATCTGTTGGTCGTCAACGACACAAAAGTCCGAGCGGCGCGCGTCATGGGACGGAAACGTCCGTCAGGAGCCTCCATCGAGATGTTGTTCGTAAAGGAACTGGCTGATCACACGTGGGAAGTGATGGCCAAAGGCCGCTTGACTCCCGGACAGATCATCGAGGTCGGTCCAGACGAACATGTGATCGTCATCGCACGTGAGGCTGACCGGACTACCGTTCGGATCGAGACGGCGCGGGCTGTTCCAGAGTTCTTCCGGTTGTATGGCCGGATGCCGCTGCCGCCTTACATCAAACGTCTGCCGACCGAGGAGGATCGCGATTGGTATCAGACGGTCTTTGCAAAGGATGAAGGCGCTATCGCGGCTCCCACTGCGGGGCTCCATTTTACGCGCGAATTGCTCGGGCGATTGGAGAATCGTGGTGCTGGATTGACGGCAGTGACCCTGCATGTTGGCCCCGGAACCTTCAAACCGGTTACGGTGGATCGGATTGAAGACCATCAGATGGGTGGTGAATGGTTTGACGTGGGACCTGATGCAGTTCAGGCCATCGAGCAAACCCGGTTGAAAGGGGGAAGAGTGATCGCCGTGGGGACTACGGTCGTTCGTGCCTTGGAAACTGCGGCTCAACCTCAGGGGCAGCTTCGACCGTATCAGGGCGAGACGAATTTATTCATTCTTCCCGGATTTTCCTTCAAGGTCGTGAACGCTCTGCTGACGAACTTTCACCTGCCCCGCACGACGCTCTTGATGCTTGTGTCCGCCCTGGCAGGCAGACCGCTGCTTCGGCAGGCCTATGAAGAGGCCGTCCGCGCGCGCTATCGGTTCTACAGCTACGGCGATGCCATGTTAATTGTGTAGGTGACAAAAAAGGGGGAGATCGGTTGGGAGACAGAGGGATGAGGAACCTGTTGCCTCTTGCCCCCCTGCTTAGCTCTACAACAGTTCTCGATGTATCTTGATGGGAAGACTCGTTTTCAGGGCTTCGGTGTATGCCATCAACGCGCGTTGCTGCTTCTGAAACAACATGTCTTGCACGGCACGGTCCCTTGCAGCCGCGGCTTTGGCAGGATCGGATTCCGGCTGCCGAAGCATGAGGGCTTGGGCTTCGGCCAATTCGGTTGGGGTTAAGGCGACGGCATCGCGTACCACCATTTTGGCCTTGGTCGTCAGAATATCTTTGGTCTCCATGGCTTCAAAGACCGCTGGGGTCAGATGGTTGGCGGCCAAGAGCCGTTGGTATATCTCCGGATCGAATGTTCCGTTCTTCTGGAAGTCAGGGATTCTCGTGATCACATCGTGCAACTCGTCGTTGGAGACCGTCATGCCCATCTCCTTGGCCACGATGAGCCACAGGCGGTTTTCGACGAGCTGTTCCACCACATACTGCTTGATCGTTTCGTCCTTGAATTCTCCAGGAACTTTTTCTTTGTATAGCCGATAGGTGTTTTCATACGCACGCCTGAATTCATCGCGGGATACGGTGAGATCTCCAACCGAGGCGACGACGTTGCCGGCTTGCTCACCAAAGCCCCACCAACCCATCCCCACGACGAAAGTGACCGCAATGAACCCCATTGCGACTGCTAGCAGCCACGGATAACGATCATGGGTAAACCGGAGAATTTTGATCATCCCTGCTCTCGCAAAGCTTCTCGTATGAATCGACGTCCGCGGATTCTACCCGGGGGAATTATCAAACGCAAGAGACGAAGATCGGATCGTGCAGGCTTTGTACGAGTGCTGGATGCCGGGTGGAAACGGCGCGTCTGCCCCGAGTAAAAAGAAGCGTCTTTATTTGTGCTCGATAAATCAATTTGTTATACTTTGCCACTAATTATGAGGAGAGCCCTTGGCGGAGGAGGTAGGCGGGATCCATCCAGCCGGTTCTACGGTCTATCCCAAGGCGCAGGTGCTGAACCGGTGTATCGCCAAGCTCATCGATTGTTTTATCGTGGGTGCGGCGAGTGAAGTGCTGACTCCGGTCGGGTTTCTCGCCGGCTTAGCCTACGTCCTAGTGGCCGATGGATTTGCCGGCGGACAGAGTATCGGGAAACGGCTGATCGGTCTCCAAACGATTCTCCCCGGCACCCGTGAAGCAGCAGGATTTCGGGAATCCATCATCCGCAACCTCCCGTTCGCCGCGGCGCAGTTGGCATTCGCGGTGCCGTACGTGGGGTGGATCGCATCGGTGGCAATTCTGGTGTTCGAAGCAGTGTTGGTGATTGGAAACGAACAGGGGCGGCGTCTCGGCGATGAGGTTGCCGGGACTCAAGTGGTTGATGCTGGTCGGTTGGCGCTGCCCAACTGATATGATGAAGCAGCCGAGAGGATTGAGACAGAAGGGAGATTGAGCGTGGGGTTTGCGAGCGACATTTTCGGATGGTTTTCTAATGACCTGGCGATCGACCTGGGGACGGCGACCACACTGGTGTATGTGCATGGGAAAGGAATTGTATTAAATGAGCCTTCGGTCGTCGCCGTCGAGAAAAAAACGGAAAAAGTGCTCGCTGTCGGAGCCGATGCGAAGAAAATGTTGGGCCGCACGCCCGGGAACATCGTCGCCGTTCGACCGATGAAGGAAGGCGTCATCGCCGACTTCGAGATGGCCGAGCAAATGCTGAAGCGGTTCATTCAGAAAGCTCACAATCGCAGTGCCTTCGTGCGCCCCCGCATCATCATCGGTGTGCCGTCTCGAATTACCCAAGTGGAACAGCGGGCCGTGCGGGATTCGGCAGAACTGGCGGGCGCTCGGGAAGTCTATCTAATTGAAGAGCCGGTGGCCGCGGCGATCGGGGCAGGGCTTCCGATTACCGAGCCGTCCGGCAACATGGTCGTCGATGTCGGCGGTGGGACCACGGATATCGCAGTCATCTCGCTCGGCGGGATCGTCTATAGCGAGTCGGTCAAAGTGGCGGGCGACCGCATGGACGATGCGATCATGAACTACATCAAGAAAAAATATAACCTCCTGATCGGCGAACACATGGCTGAGCGGATCAAGTTCGAAATCGGCTCCGCTTATCCCTTCGAGGAACGCAAGACGATGATGATTAAAGGCCGCGATCTGATCTCCGGCATTCCGCGCACGCTGGTGATCGATGACGCGGAAGTGCGAGAAGCGTTGCAGGAACCCATCGGAACCATCGTCAACGCAATCAAGGTGGCGTTGGAAAATACCCCACCTGAGTTGGCGGGAGATATCATCGATCGCGGCATTGTACTGACGGGCGGTGGATCGTTGCTAAAGGGCATGGACACTCGATTCCGAGAGGAAACGAATCTGCCGATTATTACGGTCGACGATCCCTTAACCTCTGTCGTGCTGGGGGTCGGCAAGATCCTCGATGAGCTTGATTTGCTCGCCAAAGTCTCGGTGATGTCTCAAGCCAACACCTTCCGGTAAGGTTCCATCCTTCATGTGGATGGTGAATTTTCGCTCGCCCTCTGGGACCAGACGCCTTGTACTGGTGTCTGTCTTGTTGTTGCTGATTGTCCTCTTCCTACTCCCCAGCCAGAGTCAAGGGCTGTTACAATACGTCAGCAATCCGCTTGGTGAAGTATTGAGCCTGCCGATAGAGGCGGTCAGCTCGATCGACCATGCGATTTCCGAACTCTGGGCAGGCTATGTCGGGCTGCAAATGGTCAGAGAAGAAAACGAGCAATTGCGGAAGGACATAGAACTGCTTCGGGGGCAGAACAGCCAACTACGTGAATCCGCTTCGGCGACCGAGCGGCTCAAGTCTCTCCTACAGTTCAAAGAGCAGGCAGCCTCCGCGATGGTGGCGGCGCAGGTGATTGGTCGCGATGCGAGCAATTCGTATCGGTCAGTGATTCTCAATAAAGGTGAAAGCGACGGCATCAAGCCGGACATGGGCGTGGTGACACCTGTGGGAGTGGTTGGACGCATCGTGAAAACGACAGGCGCGACGGCGGTGGTGCTGTTGGTTACCGATCCCAGCAATGCCATCGCCGGCCTCATTCAGCGTACGAGGGATGAAGGAATTGTAGAAGGTACCCATCAGGGTTTGGCGAGATTGAAATATATTCCTCTGCTCTCAACCGTGAGGGATGGAGATCGTGTGGTGACATCCGGCCTTGTCGGAGGGTTCCCGCGAGGATTACCGATCGGCACGATCATGCGAATCGACAGGTCGGAAGGCGCTCTGTTCCAGTCAGCGGAAATGATACCTGAAGTTGACATGAGCCGTCTGGAAGAGGTGCTCGTCATTCAAGACCCTCGAGGCCAGTCCGCCAGCGTGAATTGACGGAACGAGAGGAGTCCCGGGTCGAAACGATGAATGCCTTGATCTACTCAGCGTTGGTGCTCCTCCTGGTTCCGCTTCAGACGACGCTGCTTCCCCACGTGACCGTGTGGGAGGTCAAACCGGATGCGGGACTCGTGGCCGCCTGTTTTGTGGGGCTGTTCGCGGGTGAGCTCCGAGGTGTGATTGTCGGACTGGCGATCGGATGGGCGTTGAATCTCTTTTCTGCCGGTGAATTGTGGGTCAGCCTTGTGACGAAGGGAGGGGCCGGATTCTGCGCCGGAATGATGGCGCGGCATCTTACTCATGTGTCGCCGACACTGATGGGGATTGGCATGTTTGCCGTGTCTTGCCTCAGCGGACTGGTGGACCTCTTCACGCTCACGTCCTTGTCCGAGGCGTGGTGGTACGTGTGGTCCATTATGCTCCCACAGGCTTGTTATGACGCCCTTGTCGCGACGGGATTATATTGGGTCTTCTCCGAGTGGTTCGTCAGAGAGCGATTCGCCATGGCACTTCGGTACTGAGAAATGGTGCTTGAGAAAGAACGACCAGAACGATGGCGAGCATTGGACTCCACGATTCTGAATTAGGAGAAGTGCAACGACGATTGGCCGTCCTGCGTGTCGGGCTGCTACTCGTCGTCGCCTTGTTGGCGTTCCGACTGTGGCATCTGCAGATCCGGGAAGGCCCGTACTATCGAGACCTGTCGGAGAACAATCGCACTCGGTCGGTCACGCTGGAGCCGGCTCGCGGCCTCATCTACGATCGCCAAGGTGTTCTGCTGGCGAACAACGTCCCCAGTTTCAGTCTCTACGTCTCGCTCGAAGATGTGAAAGATCGTGAGGGCTTGATCGATGCGCTGGCGAATCTCATCGGATTAGATCCGGCAATCGTACAGAAAAAACTGGCCGGTCGTGGTGGTAAGCAGCTTCCGCGGAAGGTCAAGGACCGCCTCACGCTGCGCGAAGCCACGCTGATCGAATCCCATCGGTTGGACTTGCCAGGGGTGATGATTCAGGTCGAGTCCCAACGAAATTATCCGGGTGGAGTCACGGCAGCGCATCTGTTGGGGTATGTCGGCGAAGTGTCGGCTGAGCAATTGGAAAAGCCGGAATATGCGGAGCTCCATCAAGGGAGTATTGTCGGACAATACGGGGTTGAAAAATATTTCGATCGCCATGTCCGCGGAGAGGCGGGTCAGAAAAGTGTCGAGGTCGATGCGTTAGGCCATGAGAAACGGACGGTCGTGGTTGACCAGCCGCAGGCTGGGAACGATCTGTATTTGACGATCGATCTCAGACTGCAGGCTCTGGCGGAGAAGCTCTTGGGAGAGGAATCTGGTGCCATTGTGGCGCTTGATCCGACAACAGGGGACATTCTCGCGATGGCCAGCCGACCAGCCTTCGATCCGAATGTCCTCTCGCGAGAACTGACGCCAAAACAGTGGGTGGAAATCGTTCAAGACGAAGGGCGTCCGTTGAACAATCGGGCCTCGCAAGGACAATATCCCCCCGGATCGACCTTCAAGGTCTTGATGGCGGCGGCGGCATTGGAAACGAAAACCGTGGCCCCCTCGAGCACGGTTCAGTGCACGGGCGGGTATCAATTTGGAAGACGTGTGTATCGAGACTGGAAAGCGGGGGGGCACGGAGCCGTCAACCTCCACCAGGCGTTGGTTCACTCGTGCGACGTCTACTTCTACACCGTCGGGCAACGGATGGGCATCGATACCATTGCGTCCTATGCGCACCAGTTTGGTCTTGGCGAAGAGACCGGTGTCGAACTGCCCTCTGAGCGTGTCGGCATCGTGCCTTCCACGGAGTGGAAACAGAAGGCCAGGCATGAACAGTGGCTGCCTGGTGAAACGATCTCCGCCTCCATCGGACAGGGCTATGTGACCGTGACGCCATTGCAAATGGCGAGCTTGATCGGCACAGTGGCCAACGACGGCGTGATGTACCGGCCTCGGTTGGTGCAAGGAATCATGGACCGGACGTCGGGCCAATTGCAGCAATTGCCGGTCACGCCCAAACGGAAATTGGCGGTCAAGCCCCAAGCACTCAAACTCATTCAAGATGCCTTAGCCGGTGTAGTCAAGGAGGGGACGGGAACCAGGGCCAAGTCTTCGATCGTGACGATCGCAGGCAAAACTGGGACGGCCCAAACGGCGGCACTTCGGACCGGTCCCGAGAAGGATATTCCCAAAAAGTTTCGCGACCATGCCTGGTTCGTGGCATTTGCGCCGGTGGAATCCCCCAAAATCGCCGTCGCTGTGTTGGCGGAGCACATGGGCCACGGCGGATCGGCTGCGGCGCCTTTAGCCAAAGAAATCATCGAGACGTACATGAAGCTGTCGTCCCAGTCGCCGGCGATAACGGCAAAGTCGGAGCTTGCCGCAGCTGCTCCCATCGCTGAGGTTGTGAGCCAATGATTGACCGGATGATGGACACGCGAGGTGTCGACAATTTCGACATCCGGTTCATCGCCATTGTGTTTATGATTCTATCGATTGGCGTGCTGTCGATCTTCAGTGTAACCCATGATCAGGCAGGACCAGGGCTCCCGTTCTTTGCCAAGCAGATCATATGGATTCTGCTCGGTACGGTCGCATTTTTGATCATGCTGGTGTGGGACTACCATCGGATTGCGCGGTTGGCTTATCCTGCCTATGCCGTTATCCTTGTGTTACTGGCGGTGGTCTTGTTCGAGGGGAAGACCAGTCGAGGGGCTCAACGGTGGATTCCGATCGGACCGTTCGCGTTTCAACCGTCGGAGTTTGCCAAGCTGATCCTGATTCTGGTGTTGGCACATTATTACTCCAAAGTGCCTCGAGTCGGCTGGCTGCAGCGTGTCGTGCTGCCGGGTTTGTTGATGCTGCCGGGACTGTTGCTTATATTGAAACAGCCGGACCTAGGCAGCGGGCTCAGCTTTCTGGCGGTGTATGCTGCGATGTTGTTGATGGTGGGTATGCGATCTCAAGCCCTGGGTGTCATCCTGTTGTTTTCGCTCATGTTGTTTCCCTTTGCCTGGGAATTGATGTGGGGCTCCTTGCATGATTATCAGCGTCAGCGCATTATGGCGTTCGTCGATCCAGCCTATGACCCTGGAGGGAAAGGCTACCATGCGTTGCAATCCAGAATTGCCATCGGAGCGGGCGAGCTATTCGGAAAAGGTCTCTACGGAGGCACGCAAAGCCAATTGAAGTTCCTACCCGAAGGCCATACCGATTTCGTTTTTTCAGTCTTCGCGGAAGAATGGGGCTTTCTTGGAGTGCTGGGTTTGTTGATCCTGTTCGTCGCGCTGATCTGGCTGTCGTTAGAGATCGCAGCCAAAGCAAAGGACCAATTAGGCGCCTTACTCGCGGTCGGCATCATCTGCATGTTGTGTTTCTGCGTCGTGGTGAATATCGGCATGACTGCCGGTATGTTCCCGATTGTCGGAATCCCGCTCCCGCTGATGAGTTATGGCGGCAGCGCGACCATCATGACGATGGCTTCGCTGGGGTTGTTACTGAACGTCAAGCGGCGACGCTTAAGTTTGTTTTATTGAGTATTGAGTGTGGTGTCAGGGTTCTCTTGAGCGGAACCGATACGACTAGACACTGTTATTACCGAAAGGACCATTGTCTCGGCGCATGAGGACAGAGCAATCTGAACCTGGGGATGTCCCGCGTTCGGTAGGCACGTCGAGTCAGTCGTCCTTCTGAACGGAAGGAGTATAGTATGGGTGTGGAAATTGCGATTTCGGTCGCGCGGGAAGAAACCCGTGTGGCGGTCATGGACGGCGGAGTGGTGACCGATCTCTTTGGAGATCGTGCCAAGCAAAAGGACTTCGTTGGGAACGTGTATAAGGGCAAGGTGGCAAAAGTGTTGCCAGGTATGCAGGCAGCGTTTGTCGATATCGGTCTTGACAAGGCCGCCTTCCTCCATGTCTCGGATCTGTCGTTGGATTCCGAGCCGGGTGATACCCTGGTGGACGCTGATGAAGACGACGACAAGGATGCGGATATGCTGCGTCCTCGCCGACAAAGCTCGAAACCAATCGAGCAATTGTTGAGCGAAGGGCAAGAGCTGATGGTTCAAATCTCGAAAGGTCCAATCGGGACGAAGGGGCCTCGGGTGACGACCTACGTCTCGTTCCCGGGCCGGTACCTCGTGTTCATGCCGAACGTCGAGCATATTGGGGTGTCCCGACGGATCGCGCGAGACGAGGAACGGGCCCGCCTCAAGGATATCATGAAACGAGTACGTCATCCGGGGTGCGGCTACATCGTGCGAACGGTGAGCGAAGGAGTCAAGGAAGACGAGTTGCGATCCGACGTCGAATTCTTGCACGTGCTCTGGCAGGACATTCTGACCAAGCGGGCGCAGCTGGCTGCTCCGGCATTGCTCCATGCCGACTTGAGTCTGAGTTTTCGAGTGGTGCGCGATCTCTTCGGGAAAAAAGTCGAACGCTTATGGATCGATTCCCGGCAGGAGTATGAGGCAGTACGCGATTTTGTTCAGCGATTCTCACCGGAACAAACCTCCCGTATCCATTACTATGATAAGGAAGAAAGCCTGTTCGATCATCTCGGTGTCGAACAGGAACTCACGCGTGCGCTCGGGAGAAAAGTCTGGCTCAAATCCGGGGGGTATCTCGTCATCGATCATACCGAGGCCATGACGGTAATCGACGTCAACACCGGGCGATTCGTCGGTAAACGTGACCAGGAAGAAACCATCCTTCGGAACAATCTCGAAGCGGCCAAAGAGGTGGCCTACCAGATCAGGTTGAGGGGAATCGGGGGGATTATCATCGTCGACTTCATTG
>Ga0335070_10004597_pt1 | contig 16165 bp, 15 predicted proteins | sample Lox_Sample_13_FD_206722 | JGI IMG/M metagenome (GOLD analysis project Ga0335070, IMG submission 206722) | Soil microbial communities from Loxahatchee National Wildlife Refuge, Florida, United States - Lox_Sample_1.3 | ecosystem: Environmental > Terrestrial > Soil > Wetlands | place: USA... | reverse complement strand
AACGCGGCCAAGCACGAGATCGAGGACGCGCAGCGCGAGGGCGTGAAGATCGAGGGCAATTTGCTGCCGAAGAAGGTGATCCTCGACGAGAAGAGCGGCCGCGCCGTGGCGCTGCGCCTGATCGAGGTCGAGTGGTCGAAGGGAAAGTTCACCGAGAAGCCGGGCACCGAGCGCGATGTCGAGGCCGACCTCGTCGTCGTGGCGATCGGCCAGGCGGGCGACCTCGCGGGCATGGAGGAGCTCGACAACGGCAAGGGCCTGATCGCGGCGGACAAGTTCTACCAGCTGCCGAACCGCAAGGGACTGTTCGCCTGCGGCGATATCCTGCGCCCGCACCTGCTCACCACGGTGATCGGCCAGGGCTCGATCGCCGCCGACAGCATCGACCGCTACCTGAAGGGGCAGGAGCTGCCGAAGCGGCCCAAGGTGGACGTGCACCACTTCAACCTGCTCGACAAGCTGCGCGAGGCGCAGCTGGAGCCGGCGAAGTTCGAAGCCTCGCCGGAGAACGGCCCGCGCCCCATCGACCAGGGCCTGCGCGGCACCTCGCTTGCGGGCAAGGCGGTGGGCGGCTTCGCCGTGCACAACTACGAGGACCGCAGCGCCTCGGAGGTCTGCAAGTCCGACGAGCTCTTCCTCGGGCACTTTCCCCGCGCCGAGCGCATCAAGCGCACCGAGGTCGGCCCCGATGCCGAGCAGGTGCTCGGGCACTTCGAGGAGCGCATGGTCGGGCTCACCGACAAGCAGGCCGTGGACGAGGCCAAGCGCTGCATGAGCTGCGGCATGTGCTTCGAATGCGACAACTGCGTCATCTACTGCCCGCAGACCGCGGTCAAGCGCACGCCGAAGTCGGAGGCCACCATGGGCCGCTACGTCTACACCGATTACGACCAGTGCATCGGCTGCCACATCTGCGCCGACGTCTGCCCCACCGGCTACATCAAGATGGGGATGGGCGATCACTGAGCGCGTGAGCCTGCGCATCGCCGCCGCGGTTCTCGTCACCCTGCTGGGGGTGGCCTCGCTCGCCGGCTCGGCCGAGCTCGCCGGCGGCCGCGTCGCGCTGCCCGTCGTCAAGATCGAGAAAAGCGGCGCCTGCGTGGCGCCCACGGCGGAAATGCGGCGCAACCACATGAAGATGCTCCTGCACCAGCGCGACCGCACGATGCACGAGGGCATCCGCACCGCGCGCTTCAGCCTGAAGAATTGCGTCGAGTGCCACGCCAGCCAGAAGACCGGCAGCGTGCTGGGCAAGGAGGGCTTCTGCTCGAGCTGCCACGCCTATGCCTCGGTGACGATCGACTGCTTCGAATGTCATACGCCGTTGCGCGAGGCGCGCGCCCGATGAGCCCGGACCGCCGTCAGTTTCTTGGCTGGGCCGCTGCCGCGGCCCTCGCGCCCGGCTTGCGGCTGATCGAGCTGGCGCAGGCACGCTCACCCGAAGAAGCCGTCTCCCTGCTGCGGCGCTGGGGCCTTCTGATCGACGTGGAAAAATGCGCCGACTGCGACGCCTGCGTCACCGCCTGCCGCGACGAGAACGGCTGGGCCGGGCACGGGCGGCCGGCGACCGACGCGCAGTGGATCCGCAAGGCGAGCCTGCGCGACCGCGGCACGGGTCTGGTGCAGACGCTGCCGCTCATGTGCCAGCACTGCGAGCACCCGCCCTGCGTAGACGTCTGCCCCACGGGCGCGTCGTTCAAGCGCGCCGACGGCATCGTGCTGGTGGACAAGCACATCTGCATCGGCTGCCGATACTGCGTGATGGCCTGCCCGTTCGGCGCCCGCTCCTTCGTCCACGAGCCGCTCACCGGCCAGAAGCCGGACGTGCCGCGCGGCAAGGGCACGGTCGAGTCCTGCACGCTGTGCGTGCACCGCGTGGATCGCGGCGAGCAGCCGGCGTGCGTGGAAGCCTGCAACCGCGACGGCGGCAAGGCGATGCTGTTCGGGGATCTCAAGGATTCCTCGTCGGAGATTCACCTCCGGCTGCGCCGCGAGCCCTCCACGGCGCTGCGTCCGGATCTCGCGCTCAACCCGGGCGTGCGCTACCAGCACCTCTAGCCATGGCGAGCGTCCATTACCGCGAGATCGACGGCCGCAGCGGCGGCTACTACCTGCTCTTGATCGTCCTGGGAATCTTCATCGCGGCGGGGCTCGGCGCCGCCTGGGCGATGGAGCACCATGGCCACGTCATCACGGGCATGACGAACCGCATCGTGTGGGGAGCGCCGCACGTGTTCGCGGTGTTCCTCATCGTAGCGGCCTCGGGGGCGCTCAACGTCGCCTCGGTCGCCTCGGTGTTCGGCCGCGAGGCCTACAAGCCGCTCGCGCGCCTCTCGGGCCTGCTCGCGGTGGCGCTGCTCGCCGGCGGCCTGGCGGTGCTGGTGCTCGACCTCGGCCGCGCCGACCGGCTCATCGTGGCGATGACGCACTACAACTTCAAGTCGATCTTCGCCTGGAACATCTTCCTGTACACCGGGTTCTTCACGGTGGTGGCGCTCTACCTCTGGACCATGTTCGAGCGACGCATGAACGGCTACAGCGCGCGCGCGGGCATGCTCGCGTTCCTGTGGCGGCTCGTGCTCACTACCGGCACGGGCTCGATCTTCGGCTTCCTCGTCGCGCGCGAGCCTTACAACAGCGCGCTGCTCGCGCCGCTGTTCATCATCATGTCGTTCACCTACGGCACGGCGATCTACGTGCTCGTGCTGATGGCGGCCTGCCGCTGGAGCGCGCGGCCGCTCGGCGACGCGCTGCTCGCGCGCCTGGGCAGCCTGCTCGGCGTCTTCGTAGCGGCGGTGCTCTATTTCGTCGCCGTGCAGCACCTCACGAACCTGTACGTAGCGCGCCAGGTCGACCTGGAGCGCTTCCTGCTGCGCGAGGGCGGGATCTACACCGCGCTGTTCTGGATCGGCCAGATCCTCCTGGGCGGCGTCGTGCCGCTCGTGCTGGTGTTCGCGGTGCGCGGGCGCGCCGCGCTCGCGTGGGCCGCGGCGTGCGTAATCGCGGGCGGCCTCGCGCAGATGTACGTCATCATCGTCGGCGGGCAGGCCTACCCGCAGCACATCTTCCCCGGCAAGGAAGTCTCGAGCAGCTTCTTCGACGGCGTGGTGGCGAGCTACGCGCCGAGCCTGCCCGAGGTGGCCCTCGGCGTGGGCGGCGTAGCGCTCGCGCTCGCGCTCACCGTCGTAGGGCTGAAGCTGCTGCCGTTCCTGCCGCGCAGCCTCGCCGACGCCGAATCGGCCAAGGCATGAACCGCGTCCTCATTTCCGCCGCGCACAAATCCTCGGGCAAGACGACGCTGTGCATCGGGCTCGCCGCCGCGCTGCGCGCGCGCGGCGAGACGGTGCAGCCCTTCAAGAAGGGCCCGGACTACATCGATCCGCTGTGGCTCGGGCTCGCCGCGGCGCGGCCCTGCTACAGCCTGGATCCCTACCTGAGCGGCGCGGACGAGCTGCGCGCCGAGTTCGCGCGGCGCATGGCGGGCGCCTCGCTCGGCCTGGTGGAGGGCAACAAGGGCCTCTACGACGGGCTCGCGCTCGACGGCAGCAACAGCAACGCCGCGCTCGCCTCTACGCTCGGCGCGCCGGTGGTGCTGGTGATCGACGCGCGCGGCATGACGCGCGGCATCGCGCCGCTGATCCTCGGCTTCCAGGCCTTCGACCCGAGCATCCGCATCGCCGGAGTGATCCTCAACCAGCTTGGCGGCGCGCGTCACGAGGCGAAGCTGCGCGCCGTGATCGCCCATTACACGGGCGTGCCGGTGCTCGGCGCAGTGCACCACGACGAGCGCCTGGCGATTGCGGAGCGCCACCTCGGCCTCGTGCCGAGCAACGAGGCGCCGGCCGCGCGCGCGCGCGTGGACGAGATCGCGGCGCTGGTTTCCCGTCAGGTGGATCTTGATCAGATGCTGAAGCTCTCCCGGCAAGTCGCGCCGCTACCCGCCGGGAATCCGGTCCGCAGCGCGGTTCCCTCTCCGACGGTTCGCATCGGCATCGCGCGCGACTCGGCGTTCGGCTTCTACTATCCGGGCGATCTCGAGGCGCTGCAGGCGGCGGGCGCGCAGCTCGTGCCGTTCGACACGCTGCGCGACCGGCGCCTGCCGCGCGTGGAAGCGCTGTTCATCGGCGGCGGGTTTCCGGAGACGCACCTGGCCGCGCTCTCGGCGAACGCCGGGCTGCGCGCCGAGCTGCGCGGCGCCATCGGGGCCGGCATGCCCGCGTACGCCGAGTGCGGCGGGCTGATGTACCTCGCGCGCTCGATCGAGTGGAACGGCCGGCGCGCCGAGATGGCGGGCGCGCTGCCGGCGGACATAGTCATGCACGCGCGCCCCGTGGGACGCGGCTACGTGCACCTGCGCGAGACCGGGCGCGGGCCCTGGCCCGCGCGCCCGGCGGGCGCGCCCGCGCTCATCCGCGCGCACGAGTTCCACTACTCGAGCATGGAGAATCTCGCGCCCGGCCTCGAGTTCGCCTACGAGGTCGAGCGCGGCCACGGCATCGACGGCCTAAACGACGGCATCGTTTACAAGAACCTGCTGGCTTCCTACGCGCACCTGCGCGACGTCGCCGAGCATCGCTGGGCGCGGCGCTTCGTAGAATTCGCGCGCCGCTGCGCGGCGCAGCGCCTCGCAACCATGGAGACCCACGCGTGACGACGTACGACGACGAAGGCTATCTCATCGATCCCGCGGAGTGGAACGAGGCCGTCGCGCAGGACCTGGCGCTGCGCGAAGGCATCGCGCTCACCGAGGCGCACTGGAGCGTGATCCGCTTCATGCGCCGCTACTACGAGGAGCATCACATCGCCCCCGACGCGCGCCACGTCATGAAGCATCTCGCCGAGTACCGCGGCCCGCAGCAGGCCGAGCGCAACGACCTGTTCCGGCTGTTTCCCTACGGCTACGTGAAGCAGGCCTGCAAGATCGCCGGCATGCGCCGGCCGCGCGCCTGGAGCACGGGCTGATGATCACCGTCACGCCGCAGGCCGCCGAGCAGATCGCCCGGTCCGCCGAGCAATCCGGCGGCGGCGCCTGCCTGCGCCTCGCGGCGCGCCTGGACGCGAAGGGCGCGATCGAGTACGGCATGGGCTTCGACGAGCGGGCCGAGGGCGACGCGCAGCTCGAGAGCGCGGGCGTCAAGCTGCTGATCTCACCCGGCAGCGCAGAGCTGCTCGGCGGCGCGACGCTGGACTACGTGGAGCTCAATCCGGGGGAGTGGCGCTTCATCTTCATCAACCCGAACGATCCGTCGCACAAGCCGCCCAAGCCCGCGCGCTGACGTGCTAGTCTGAGTCGCGGTATGGACCAGACGCCGACGGTTCGCCTCGCGCGCAAGACGCAGTCGCTCGACATCCTGTATGCGGTGGCGACCAGCCTCAGCCAGCCGGGGACGCTCGAGCAGGTGCTGGACGGCTTCCTCGAGGCCTTCATCGAGCTGGTCGATGCGCGCGCGGCGAGCCTGCGCGTCGCCGCGGGCGGCGACGAGACGCGCCTCGTAGCGAGCCGCGGCATCGCGCCGGGCGTGGACGAGCGCGCGCTCGAGCGCGACTGCGCCGGGTTCGCGTCCGTGCCGGTGCAGTACCAGGAGCGGGTGCTCGGCGTGTTCAACCTGTTCCTCGACCGGCCGCTCGCCGCCATGGGCGAGGACATGCCCGACCTGCTCATCAGCGTCGGCCGGCATCTGGGCCTCGCCATGGAGAAGGCGCGCCTGGAGAGCGAGGCGCGCCGCGTGGCGATCATGGAGGAGCGCGCGATCATCGGCAACGAGCTGCACGATTCGCTCGCGCAGTCGCTCATCGGCATGCGCCTGCAGGTGAAGCTGCTCGGCGAGTCCCTCGCGCGCAAGGACGTCGGCCGCGCGCAGTACGAGACGGGGCGGCTGCGCCGCGCGGTGGAGCAGGCGAACGACGACGTGCGCGAGCTGCTCACCAACTACCGCCTCAAGATCGGCGAGGGCGGCCTCGAGCGCACGCTCGCCGAGCTGCTCGAGCGCTTCCGCCGGGACACCGGCGTCGCGGTGTTCTTCCAGAACGAGTGCACGTCGCTCGACCTGTCGCCGGCGCAGGAAATCCAGGTCTTCTACATCATCCAGGAAGCGCTCACCAACATCCGCAAGCACAGCGGCGCTCGCAACGTGCGCCTCCTGCTCAACAACCAGGACGAGCTGTACACGGTGCTGATCGAGGACGACGGCCTCGGCATCGCCGAGGGCGCCGCGGGGGGCACGGGCGAGCACGCGGGGCTGGCGATCATGCGCGAGCGCACCGAGCGGCTGCAGGGCCAGATCGTGATCGAGAGCGAGCCGGGCGAGGGCACGCGCATCGTGCTGATGTTCAACGCGCCGGCGCGCTGACATGCGCGTGCTGCTCATCGACGACCACGCCCTCGTGCGCCGGGGCATCGAGGAGCTGCTGCAGAGCCGCGGCGTGCAGGTGGTCGCCTCGGTGGGCTCGGGCGAGGAGGGCGTGCGCCGCGCGCGCGAGCTGCCCGCCGACCTGATTCTGCTCGACGTCAAGATGCCGGGCACGAACGGCATCGACACGCTGCGCGCGCTGCGCGCCGCGGGCGTGCGCGCGCCGGTGGTGATGCTCACCATGAGCCGCGACGACGCCGATCTCGGCGCGGCGCTGCGCGCCGGCGCGCAGGGCTATCTGCTGAAGGACATCGAGCCCGAGGAGCTCGTGCCCGCGCTCGAGGCGGCGCTCAAGGGCAACGACGTGGTGGCGCGCGAGCTGGTCGGGTCGCTCGCGCGACTGGTGGGCGGCAAGAGCGGCGCCGCGCCGGCGGCGCCGCGCGCGCCGGCGCCGTTCGCCGAGCTCACGCCGCGCGAGCGCGAGATCCTGGAGTGCATCGCCGACGGCATGAGCAACAAGATGATCGCGCGCGCCCTGGAGATCACCGACGGCACGGTGAAGCTGCACGTCAAGGCGATCCTGCGCAAGCTCGGCATGCGCTCGCGCGTGGAGGCCGCGGTCGCCGCGGTAGAGCACGGCCTGGGCCGCAAGCGCCGCGCGCCCGGTTGACGCCGATCAAGCCGGCGGCGCGGGGCGGCCCGAGAATGGGCCGTGGCCGATGTTCCGGCAAAGCTGGCCGTGAGCGAGAGCGCCCGTGCGGTACTGGACGCCGCCAAAGCGCCGGATGCGAGCGTGGCCGCGCGCGAGTTCGTCGCGCAGGTCGACCGAGACGCCGCGTTCCAGCTCGAGGCCTGCGTGCACTGCGGGCAATGCGCGCAGGCCTGTCACTTCTATCAGGCGGGCGGAGACCCGCGTTACACGCCGGTCTACAAGCTTCGGCCGATGCTCCATGCCTTCCGGCGCGAGGCGGCGCCGTTCGCCTCGCTGCGCAGGCTGCTCGGCCTGGCGCCCGCGGCGCCCCGCGAGCGGGAGCTGCACGAGTGGTCCGAGCTGCTCTACGACTCGTGCAACCTGTGCGGACGCTGCACGCTCGCCTGTCCGATGGGCATCGATATCGCGGCGCTCGTGCGCCGCGCGCGCGAAGGCATGGCCGCGGGCGGATTCGCGCCCCGCGATCACTACCAGGCGGCCGAGCGCGCGCTCGAGACGGGCAGCCCGATCGGCGTGCGCTGGCCGGCGCTCCGGCGCCAGATCGAGCTGCAGGAAGAGGAGACCGGGCTGCCGGTGCCGGTGGACGCCGAGGGCGCGGAATACATGGTGGTCCTCAGCTCGATCGAGATCATGGGCTACCCCGAGGGCATCGGCGCGCTGGCGAAGATCTTCCGGCAGGCGGGCGCGTCCTGGACGCTGCCGAGCGCCGGGTTCGAGGCGACCAACATCGGCGTGCAGATCGGCTCGCGCGCGATCGCCGCGGAGCTCGTCTCGCGCATCGTCGCCGCGGCCGAGCGGCTGCGCGTGCAGTGCGTCGTCAGCCCGGAGTGCGGCCATGCCTACTCGGCGCTGCGCTGGGAAGGCCCCAACCTGATCGGGCGGCGCTACGGCTTCGAGGTGGTGCAGATCGACGAGCTGCTCGAGCGCTTCGTGCGCGAGGGGCGCCTGCGCCTGGCCGGCCGCGACGCGCGGCGCCTCACGTTCCACGATCCGTGCCAGCTCGTGCGCCGCGGCGGCCTCGCCGGGCCGACGCACCGGCTGATGCGCGCCGTGAGCGCCAACTGCGTGGAGATGCCGGACGCCGGCGCGGCGAGCTACTGCTGCGGCGGGGGCGGCGGCGTGAGCGCGATCCACCGCGCCGAGGAACTGCGCTTCGCCGCGTTCGCCGCCAAGAAACGGCAGATCGAGGCCACGGGCGCCGAAGCGCTGGTCACCTCGTGCAGCAACTGCCGCAACGTGCTCGAGGAAGCCATCGACCACGACGGCATGACGCTGCCGGTGCTCGGGCTCGCCGAGCTGGTGGCGCAGCACCTCGCGACCGCGGAGGCAGGCAAATGAGCGGGCTCGCGCTGCTGGAATTCTCGCGCGGCCCGGCGCTGTGGCTTTCGCTCGCGGTGCTCGCGGCGGGCAGCCTGTGGCGCATCGCGGGCATCCTGCGGCTCGGCGCGCGCCCCGACCTGTCCGAGCCGCGCGGCACGCGGCTCTTCGCCGGCGCGATGCGCGGCGTCCTCGCGCGCATGGTGCCGCACGCGGCGATGCGGCGCGCGACCGGGCTCGCGTCGTGGAACGCTTACCTCTACCACGCCGGGCTTGCGGTGCTCGTGCTCGGCTACCGGCCGCACATCGAGTTCATCCGGCGCCTCACCGGCCTCGCCTGGCCGGCGCTCCCCGAGCCGGTGGTGTTCGTCTTCGTAGGCTGCGTCTTCGTGCCGCTGTTTCTCGCGCTGCTCATGCGGCTCGACGATCCCGTGCGCCGGCTGCTCTCGGGGTTCGACGACTACTTCAGCTGGATCGTCGTCATGCTGCCGATGTTCACGGGCATGGCCGTGATCAGCCTGTCCTATGCCGACGGCGCGCCCGCGGCCGTGCCGCCCTATCCGCTGCCGGTCGCGCTCCACCTGCTCAGCGTGGAGCTGTTGTTCGTATGGCTGCCGTTCGGCAAGCTGGCGCACACGTTCCTGGTGTTTGCCTCGCGCGGCGTCACGGGCGCGGCGCTCGCGCGCAAGGGCGCAGCGCTCTGATCAGGCCTCGAGGGAACTGAGCCGCAGCTGCGCGCGCGGCAGGCCGCGCTCGAGCAGCAGGAACTCCGCCGTCTGAGCATACTCAGCCGGGCCCGCCACGTACACGTCGACTTCCTCCAGGCGCGGATGCGCGTGCGTCACGCGCTCCAGCACCGCGCTGGCGAGGATTTCTTCCGCCGCGCCCGGCGCCGCGGCGATCGGGTCGTAGCGGAAGTTGTCCAGCGCGTCGCTCCAGGCGCGGCACAGGTTGTCGAGGTAGTGGCCGCGCTCGCCCGCGACCCATACCAGCTGCAGCGTCTCGGAGGCATCGAGCGCCATGGCGTGCTCGATGAGGCTCTTCACGGGCGCGAAGCCCGTGTCGAAGGCCACGAAGACGAGCGGCCGCGTGGAGGCTTCGTCCAGCACGAACTCGCCGCGCGGCCCCTCTACGCGCACGCTGTCCACGTCCTTCAGCCCGGCGAACACGCGCTCGGCGAAGGCGTCTGCGGCGCGCCGGCGCACGTGGAAGTGGAGGTTGCGCTCGTCGCAGGGGCAGCTCGCGACCGGAAGCGAGGCCGACGCCTCGCCGAGCGAGAGCCGCACCGACTGCCCGGCGAGGAAGCGCAGCCGGTTGCTGCGCGGCGTCTGCAGGTGCAGCAGGCGCATGTCCTCGCCCATCGGGCTCACCGCCTTGACGCGCGCGTCGATCGTCTGCAGCGGCATGTCGGCCGCGCCGTGCGCCTCGCGCGCCTCGATCACCAAGTCGGTCGCCGCGGTATGGCAGCACATGAGCACCAGGCCGGCGGCCTTCTCGGCCGCGGTGAAGGCGTAGTCGGAATGGCGCAGGCGGTGTACCTGGCCCGAGACGACGCGCGCCTTGCACTTGCCGCAGCTGCCCGCGCTGCAGCCGTAATCGAGCGACAGCCCGGCGCGCAGCGCCGCCTCGAGCAGGTTGTCGTTGCCGTCGACGAAGAACTCATGGCCGCTCGGCTTCACCTGGACGTGCGCGGACATGATCCTAAGCAGGCTGTCCTGAGCGAGTAAAGGCCGGCCGGCCGGGGCAGTGGGGGCGAGGCGCTCTTGCAGCCACTCGAGCAGGCCCGTCGTACCGCCCGGAGCGCGCAGTCGCGCCTGCATTTCCTGCACGATGGCGCGATAGTGCTCGAGCTCGGCCAGGCGCGCCATGAGTACCTCGGCGCTCGGCAGCACGCGCTCGCGCACGCGGCGCGCGAACGCGGCCTCCTTGATCGCCTCGAGCCGCTCCAGGACCGCGTTGTCCTCCAGGCGCGCCTGCGGATAGGCGCGCAAGAGGTCCTGTTCCGAGACCATTCCTTCGAACGCGGCGAGCTCGCCGGCGCGGATCTTCGACTGCAGCGCGCCGCGGCGCACTCCGACCAGGCGCGCCGCGCGCGAAAGTGTGAGATACCTGGGCATGCACCTTCCGATTGAATCTATCATAGGGCGATGCAGTTCCTTCCCGTCTTCCTGAACATCCGCGACGAGCCCTGCCTCGTCGTCGGCGCGGGCCAGGTCGCGGCGCGCAAGGCCGCGCTGCTGCGGCGCGCGGGCGCGCGCGTGACGATGACGACGGAATTCCGCGCCGAAGAGCTGGGGGGCTACGCGCTCGCGATCGCCGCGACCAGCGACCAGGAGGTGAACCGCGCCGTGGCCGCGGCCGCGCGCGCGCGGCGCATCCCGGTGAACGTGGTGGACCAGCCGGAGCTGTGCACCTTCATCATGCCCTCGATCATCGAGCGCGCGCCGCTCGTCGTCGCGGTCTCGAGCGGCGGCGCTTCGCCCGTGCTCGCGCGGCTGCTGCGCGCGCGCCTGGAAAGCATCATCCCGGCGGCCTACGGGCGCCTCGCGGCGCTCGCCGGCGAGTTCCGCGACCGCGTCAAGGCGCGCTTCCAGGGCGCGGAGCGGCGGCGCTTCTGGGAGCGCACGCTGCAGGGGCCGATCGCCGAGCTGGTGCTCGCGGGGCGCGACGCCGAGGCGCGCCGCGCGCTCGCCGCGGCGCTCGAAGACACGCGCCTCGCCTTCAGCGGCGGCGAGGTCGCGCTCGTCGGCGCGGGGCCGGGCGACCCGGACCTGCTCAGCTTCCGCGCGCTGCGCCTCATGCAGCAGGCCGACGTCGTGGTCTACGACCGCCTGGTGTCGAAGCCGATCCTCGACCTCGTGCGCATGGAAGCCGAGCGCATCTATGCGGGCAAGGAGCGCGCGATGCACACGCTGGCGCAGGAGGACATCAATTCGCTGCTGGTGCGCCTCGCCAAGGAAGGCAAGCGCGTGGTGCGCCTGAAGGGCGGCGATCCGTTCATCTTCGGGCGCGGCGGGGAAGAAATCGAAACGCTCGCCGCCGAAGGCATCCCTTTCCAGGTGGTGCCCGGCATCACCGCGGCGGCGGGCTGCGCGTCCTACGCCGGCATTCCGCTCACGCACCGCGACTACGCGCAGTCGGTGGTGTTCGTCACCGGCCACCTGCAGGAGGGCAGCCTCGAGCTCAACTGGGACGCGCTCGTGCAGCCGCGCCAGACGATCGTCTTCTACATGGGGCTGCTCGCCGTAGAACAGCTCTGCGCCAAGCTCGTAGCGCACGGCCTGCCCGCGTCGACGCCCGCCGCGCTCGTGCAGGCGGGCACGACGCCGCAGCAGCGCGTGCTCGCGGGCACCCTGGAGACGCTGCCCGGCATCGTGCGCTCGAGCGAGGTCAAGGCGCCCACGCTGATCATCATCGGCGAGGTCGTGCGCCTGCGCGAGCGCCTGAAGTGGTTCGAGACCGCGCCATGAGCGCGATGGACTCGATCCTGCAGCGCATCGCCACCGGCCCGGAGCTCTCCAAGGACATCTCGCGCGAGGAGGCGCGCGAGGGCATGCGCCTCGTGCTCGACGGCGCGGTGGACCCGGTGCAGGCGGGAGTGTTCCTGATCGCGCTGCGCATGAAGCGCGAGACCGACGACGAGAACCGCGGGCTGCTCGAGGCGATCCGCGAGGCGACCGAGCGCGCCACGGCGTCCGTGGATGAAGTGCTCGACCTCGGCGATCCCTACGACGGCTACAACCGCACGCTGCCGGCGGCGCCCTTCCTGCCGCCGCTGCTTGCCGCCTGCGGCGTGGCCGCCGTCTCGCACGGCGTGCAGAGCATGGGACCCAAGTACGGCGTCACGCACCGGCAGGTGCTCGCCGCCGCAGGCCTGCCCGTAGACCTCTCGCCGCGGGATGCCGCCGCGCGCCTGGGCGATCCGCGCATCGGCTGGGCCTACGTGGATCAGAAGGCGTTCTGCCCGAAGCTGTACGCGCTCGCGCGGCTGCGCACGCTCATCGTCAAGCGCCCCGCAATCACCACGGCTGAAGTGCTCGCCGGGCCGCTGCGCGGGCGGCGCAAAACCCACCTCGTCACCGGCTACGTGCACAAGGCCTACCCGCGCGTCTACGCGCTGCTCGCGCGCCACGCGGGCTTCGATACCGCGCTCATCGTGCGCGGCGTAGAGGGCGGCGTGATCCCGAGCCTCGCGCAGGCCGGCCGCGCGTACCGGGTGCTCGGGGACGCCGTAGAGAACGTCGTCGAATTCGCGCCGGCCGAGCTGGGCATCGAGCCTGCGCCACGGTCGGCACAGACCGTATCGGCGCGCGCCGCAGCAGACGCGGGCCGCGCGGCGCTCGAAGGCGCGCCCGGACCGGTGCGCGATGGCCTGATCTGCGGCGCGGCGCTCTGCCTCTGGCATCTCGGCCGCCACGGCTCGCTGCGGCAGGCCGCCGAGGCCGCGCGCGGCGCGCTCGACGACGGCCGTGCGCTCGCGAGGCTCGATCAGGCGATTTGATGCGCGCTTTTGGAACTCCAATGCGGCCTCGGCGCGCGCCGCGCCAAAATAGGGGATGAACGAAGTCGACCCGGCGCAGCTCGTTCCCTACGTCACGGGCGGCGCTTTCGCGCTCGCCTTCGTCTTCGGAGCGGTAGGCAACAAGACCAATTTCTGCACGATGGGCGCAGTGTCGGACTGGATGAACATGGGCGACACCGGGCGGCTGCGCATGTGGCTGCTCGCGATCGCGGTAGCGCTGTTGGGCTCGAGCGGCCTGCAGCTCGCCGGGCTGGTCGACCTTTCCAAGTCGATCTACACGGGGCCGAACTTCACCTGGCTTTCCTACCTCGTGGGCGGCCTGTTGTTCGGCGTAGGCATGACGCTCGGCTCGGGCTGCGGCTCGAAGACGCTGATTCGCATCGGCGGCGGCAACCTGAAGTCGCTCGTGGTGTACGTCTTCCTTGGCGTTTCCGCCTACATGACGCTGCGCGGCCTGTTCGGCGCGTTCCGCGTAGGCGTGCTGGAGAAGGCCTCGATCGCGCTCGCGCCGGGGCAGGACCTGCCCGCGCTGCTCGCGGCGGGCACCGGGATCGCGAAGGCCAAATGGACCGCGATCCTCGCCGCCGCGATCGGCGGCGGGCTGGCCGCGTTCGCGTACTCCAGCCGCGATTTCCGCGCGAACTTCGATTACACGCTCGGCGGCGTGGTGACCGGCCTGGTGGTGGTCGGCGGCTGGTACGTGAGCGGCGTGCTGGGGCACGTCGCCGAGGACCCGCAGACGCTGCAGGAGGCGTTCGTTGCCACCAACACCGGGCGGATGGAATCGTTCTCCTTCGTGGCGCCGCTCGCCTACACGCTCGAGTACCTGATGTTCTGGACCGACAAGACGAAGATCGTGACCTACGGCATCGCCTCGGCGCTCGGCGTCATCGCCGGCTCGTGCGCCTACGCGCTCGCCACGCGCACGTTCCGCTGGGAAGGCTTCCGCGATGCCGAGGACACCGCGAACCACGTCGTAGGCGGCATCCTCATGGGCTTCGGCGGCATCACCGCGCTCGGCTGCACCATCGGGCAGGCGATCACCGGCATCTCTACGCTCGCGCTCGGCTCGATGATCACGTTCGCCGCCATCGTCGGCGGCTCCGCTCTGACGATGAAGTACCAGTATTGGCGGATGGGCGGCTAGCGCCGCTCCCGCTCAGAACGTACCTGGGAAGGCGCCGCCGTCCATCAGCAGGTTCTGGCCGGTGATGTAGCCGGCGTGCACGCTGCACAGGAACGCGCAGGCGGCGCCGAACTCCTCGATCGTGCCGAAGCGCCTGGCGGGGTTCGCCTGCTTGCGCGCCTGCTCCAGCTCGGCCTCCGATTTGCCGAGCTTCTGCGCGTTGAATTTCAGGTTGCCGCGCAGCCGGTCGGTGTCGAAGGGCCCGGGCAGCAGGCCGTTGATGGTGACGTTGTGCGCCACCGTCTGGCGCGAGATGCCGGCGACGAAGCCCGTGAGGCCGGTGCGCGCGCCGTTCGAGAGGCCGAGCTCCGGGATCGGCATCTTCACCGCGCCCGAGGTGATGTTGACGATGCGGCCGAACCTGCGCGCGATCATGCCGTCCACCGTAGCCTTGATGAGCTCGATCGGCGTGAGCATGTTCGCGTCGAGCGCCTTCACCCATTGCTCGCGCGACCAGCTGCGGAAATCGCCCGGCGGCGGGCCGCCCGCGTTGTTGACGAGGATGTCGGGGCTCGGGCAGGCGGCGAGCGCGGCGGCGCGCCCTTCCGGCGTGGTGATGTCGCCGGCGACCGCCGCGACCTTTACGCCCGCCGCCTTGCGGATCTCCTCGGCGGTCGCCTCGAGCGCCTCCTTGCCGCGCGCGGTGATGACGAGATTCACTCCCTCGCGCGCGAGCGCCTGCGCGCAGCCCTTGCCGAGGCCTTTGGAGGCCGCGCAGACGAGCGCGGTCTTGCCCTTGATGCCCAGATCCATGTTCAGCTCCCGTTCTTGAGAAATTCGGTCAGCGGCGCTTGCCGAGGATCGAGCCCAGCACGCCGCGCATGATTTCCCGGCCCACCGACGAGCCGATCGTGCGCACCGCGCTCTTGGCGAGCGTCTGCACCAGGCCGTCGTGCTGTCCGCCGCGCGGACCGGTCTTGCCGAAAAGCACGTCGGAAAGGATGTTGGGGGTCGATTGTTCTTGTGATTTGGTTTCTTGCTTCTGATCCGGAAGATTCTTTTCTGAAGTTCTGCCCTTCAATTTCTCGTAGGCGGACTCCCGGTCCACAACCTTCTCGTAATGACCGGCGATGGGCGAGGCGGCGATGCGCTTGCGCCGCTCGGCGGCGTCGATCGGGCCGAGCCGGCTGCCGGGCGGCACGATGAAGGCGCGCTCGGTGACGTTCGGGCGGCCCTTTTCGTCGAGCAGCGACACCAGCGCCTCGCCCACGCCCAGCTCGGTGATCGCTTCCGCGATCTTGAGCTTCGGGTTCGGCCGCATGGTCTCGGCAGCCGACTTCACCGCCTTCTGGTCCTTCGGCGTGAAGGCGCGCAGCGCGTGCTGCACGCGGTTGCCGAGCTGCCCGAGCACCGACTCCGGGATGTCGAGCGGGTTCTGGGTCACGAAGTACACGCCCACGCCCTTGGAGCGGATCAGGCGCACCACCTGCTCGACCTTCTCCAGCAGCGCCTTGGGCGCCTCGTTGAACAGCAGGTGCGCCTCGTCGAAGAAGAACACGAGCCTGGGCTTCTCGGGGTCGCCGACTTCGGGCAGGTGCTCGAACAGCTCGGCGAGCATCCACAGCAGGAACGTCGAGTAGAGCTTGGGCGAGCTCATCAGCTTGTCGGCCGCGAGCACGTTGACCACGCCCTTGCCGCCCTCGGTCTGCATCAGGTCGGCGATGTTCAGCATCGGCTCGCCGAAGAAGCGGTCCGCCCCCTGCGTCTCCAGCGCGAGCAGCCCGCGCTGGATGGCGCCGATCGATGCGGCCGAGACGTTGCCGTACTCGGTGGTGAACTTCTGCGCGTTGTCGCCTACGAACTGCAGCATCGCGCGCAGGTCCTTCGCGTCGAGCAGCAGCAGGCCGGCGTCGTCGGCGATCTTGAACACCAGGTTGAGCACGCCTTCCTGCGTGTCGTTCAGGCCGAGCAGGCGCGCGAGCAGCAGCGGCCCCATGTCGGAGACCGTGGCACGCACCGGATGCCCGTTCTCGCCGAACACGTCCCAGAAGACGACGGGGCAGGCCGCGTACTCCACTTTGACTTTCAGTGCGTTGACGCGCTCGGCGACCTTGGGGTTGTCGCCGCCCGCGAGCGCC
>Ga0335070_10004596_pt1 | contig 16170 bp, 15 predicted proteins | sample Lox_Sample_13_FD_206722 | JGI IMG/M metagenome (GOLD analysis project Ga0335070, IMG submission 206722) | Soil microbial communities from Loxahatchee National Wildlife Refuge, Florida, United States - Lox_Sample_1.3 | ecosystem: Environmental > Terrestrial > Soil > Wetlands | place: USA... | reverse complement strand
CGGCCGAAGCCGAGCACCGAGCCCACGATGTTGAGCGGCAACTCGGCGAGGCCGATGATCGACTTGGCGGTCTCCATGGCGGCCTGACCGGGATCGGGCGCGAAGGACGGATTGGCGAGCGGCCCGCGCAGGCGCACCGGCACCAGCGAGGCGACGCTCGCGGCGCTGACCTGCTTGGTGCTCGGCACGAAGAGGATGTCGACATATTCGTCGCCGAGCAGCACGACGCCGCGGCCGAGCACGGTGGTGCGCGTGCTGTCGGCGAGCAGCACGCGGCTCTGGCCGCGCCCGCCCGCGAAATCGAAGCGCGCGACGATGCAGTTGAGGCGCGGCGGCCCCTCGCCGACGCCGAGCGGATTGACCGCGCTCAACGGGCTGGTCGACAGCACCGCGTAGAAATCGCTGTGCACCGGGCCCGAGCCGACCGTGGCGGTCACGTGGCCCGAAAGCGCCGCCATGATCGCCGCGAGACTGGCGCCGCCGCCGGTCGCGTCGAGCTCGATATCGAGCGGCGCCGAGATCAGCGTGCTGCCGGCCGCCGCCTTGGTCAGCGTCGCCAGCGCCGCGCCCTTGAGCGTGCCCTTGAGGGTCGCCTGGGGCATGGTACCGCGCACGTCCATCGTGAGCTGGCCGTCGAAGACGCCGTCAGCGACCGAGGCGCCGATCGGCGCCAGGGTGAGCACGCCGTCCTTGATCGTCGCCTTGGCCCTGATGTTGGTGAGCTCCGGCGTCACCCCGACCAGGCGGTCGAGGTTGTAGGTGAGCTCGCCGGCGAGGCTCTTGAGGACGCCGAGATCGAGCGGCGCCGGATCGAACAGCTTGCCGCCGCGCGCGCCGCCCTTGCCCGCGCCGGCCCCACCCGAGCCGAGATCGGCCAGATCGAGCGTCTTCGAGCTCAGCGCGCCCTTGAAGCGGATCGGCGTGCGGCCGAGCTCGGCCTCGAGCGTGCCGGCGACATCGCTGTTGCCGAAGCGGCCCTCGAACTTGGCCGGGTAGGAATGCCCCGACATGAGCACGGCGAGCGGCCCGACGCTGCCCGAGATATCGACGGGCTTGTCGTCGAGCGCGCCGTGGATGGCGAGCGCGATCGGGCTTGCGACGCCGGCGGCCTTGAGCGTCGCGTCCTTGAGGCGCAGCGTGCCCGTGCTGCCCGACGCGCCGTCGCGATAGGCGATAGTGGCCTGCTCCAGGCGCAAATCCTCGACCGACGGCAGCTCGGACGAGCCCTCGGCCGGGGCCGCCGGCGCGCCCGGCGCGGCGCCGGTTCCGGCGGGCTCGAAGCGCCAGTTGGGCCGGCCGCTACGATCGGTCTCGAGCAGCAGGTCGGGCTCGACCAGGATCAAGCGCACGATCTCGAGGCGGCCCGAGAGCAACGGCATGAGACGCACCTGCAGCTCGACGCGCTTGGCGCGCAGCATCTCCGGGCGCGTGCCCCACGGCGTATTGGCGAGGGTGACGTTCTCGGCGACCAGCGCCGGCGCGGCCGCGAACAGATCGAGCTGGAGCTTGCCGCCGATCTTGAGATCGCGGCCGGTCAGCGCCTTGGCCTGATCGGCGACGACGTCGCGATAGCGGTCGAAATCGAGGGTGTAGAGGAACACCGCGACGCCGGCGAGCAGCGCCGCGCCGACCGCGGCGACGCCGGCCAGCACCGGCTTCAGGCGCATTGCCGGCCCCGCGCCAAACGCTCGATCAGGCCAGGCAGCGCGGCAAACTCCTCGATCAGCTCGGTCGCCCCGGCGGCCAGCAGGTCGCTCGCCGGGTGATAGCCCCAGGCGACGGCGATCGAGGCGACGCCGGCATTGTGCGCCATGTGGATGTCGTAGGTCGTGTCGCCGATCATCACCGTCGTGCCGGGCTCGGCCGCCGTCTCGGCCATGGCGCGCAACAGCATGTCGGGGCTGGGCTTGCCCGGGCCGTCGTCGGCGGTCTGGAGCGTGGCGAAGCGCGCCGTCAGGTCGTGCCGGTCGAGCACGCGCAGCAGGCCGCGCCGCCCCTTGCCGGTCGCGATACCGAGCACATAGCCGGCGCGCGCCAACGCGTCGAGCGCGGCCACGGCGCCGGCGAACAGCGGCTCCTGGAACTCGGGCAGCCCGTAGCGGTCGCCATAGGCATCGCGATAGCGCTCGGCCAGCCGCTCGGGATCGGGCGCCTTGGGCGCCAGGCGCTGGATCGATTCGACCAGCGGCAGGCCGACGACATGGCGCACCGCCCGCGCCTCGGGCACGGCGAGTCCTTCCGCCTCGAACGCGGCCTGCATGGCCGCCACGACAATGCCCTGGCTGTCGATCAGCGTGCCGTCGCAGTCGAAGACGGCCAGGCGGACGGGCCCGCTCACGCGCTGCCTCCCTCTAACGCCGCCAGTTTGGCCCGGACCGGCGGGGGAATCCAGAGGCGCCTCGCCTTGGCGGCCGCGGCCGTCGTAGAGTGCCGGCCATGGACGAGGTGGATCTCTATCTGCGCGTCGGCCTGGCGCTGGCGATCGGGCTCATGGTCGGCATCGAGCGCGGCTGGCACACCCGCGCCGAGTCGGAGGGCCAGCGGGTCGCCGGCATCCGAACCTTCGCCCTGATCGGCCTCCTGGGCGGCGTCATCGCCGCGCTGTCGGACGAGCTCGACGACGTCTTCCTGGCGCTCGCCTTCGTCGCCGTTACGGCGCTGATCATCGTCGCCTATCTCGGCCGCCTGCGCATCGCCACCGATATCGGCATGACGACCCAGGTGGCGGCGGTCGCGACCTTCGCGCTCGGCGTGCTCGCGGTGCGCGGCGACATGGCGGTGGCGGCGGCCGCCGGCGTCGTCATGACCGCCCTGCTCACCAGCAAGCCGCTGCTGCACCGCTGGATCGAGCACATCGACCGGCTCGAGCTCAGCGCCGGCATCCAGCTCCTGGTCATCTCGGTCGTGCTGCTGCCGGTGCTGCCCAATCAGGGCTTCGGGCCGGGCGAGGCGATCAATCCCTATGCGCTCTGGTGGATCGTCGTCCTGCTCTCGGCCCTGTCCTTCCTGGGCTATATCGCCGTGCGCATCGTCGGGCCCGGCCGCGGCATCCTGGCGACGGCGCTGCTCGGCGGCGTCGTCTCGTCGACCGCGGTCACCCTGCACTTCTCGCGCCTCGCGCGGCGCGACGCGGCGCTGGCGCCGATGCTGTCGACCGGCGTGGTCGTGGCAGCGGCGACGATGTTCATTCGCATTCCGATCATCGTCGGCATCCTCAACTGGCACCTCCTGCCCGAGGTGATCCTGCCGATGGCCTTCATGGCGGCAACCGCGGCGGTGCTGACCGTCCTGTTCTATCGCCGCGGCGCGCGCAGCGAGACGCCGACCGAGAGCGCGGCCTTCGCCAATCCGCTGGAGCTCGGCCCCGCCCTGGGCTTCGCCCTGTTCCTGGCCGCGGTCGTCGTCGCCGGTCAGCTCCTGCACGATTGGGCCGGCGACCGGGGCCTCTACGCGCTTGCGGCCGTGGCCGGGCTGGGCGACGTCGACGCCATCACCGTGCTGATGACTCAGCTGTCGGCCGCCGGACTGGCGCTTACCGTCGCGACCATCGCGGTCAGCATCGCGAGCTTCGTCAACACCGCGATCAAGGTCGCGATCGTCGCCGCCATCGCGCCGGCCGCCATGACGCGACAGGTAGCTCTCGCCGTCGCCGCGATCATCGTCGCAGGCGGCATCGGCCTCGCGTTGGCCTGAGGATCGGGCGCGAGGCGCCGCCGCTCAGGCCGGCTCGGTCGCGGTCTCGCCTTCCGCCTCGGCGGGCGGCGTCCGATCGACCGCCTTGAACGACGGCCCGGCCTGCTCGACCGGACGCGCGGGCGTCGAATTGAGCAGCAGCCGGGTGACGTCGGGCCGCGAATAATGGCCGGTCGGATCGGCCGCCGCCTTGGCGAGCGAGATCATGCCGAGGTCGATGTCGGCGTAGATCAGGCCCTCCTTGGTCTCGGGCAGCGGCTCGGCCAAGGGCCGGCCGTCGGGACCGTAGATCATGGCGAAGCCGCCGCCCTCGAGCAGCAGCATCTCGCGCTCCTTGCTCGAGATCAGCATCTTGCGCATCTCGGGCGAGACGGTGGCGCAGGGCGCCAGGACGAAGCACTGGCCCTCGACGGCGTAGATCTGGCTCGCCGCGTTGTTGACCTCGGGCCCGAGCGCATAGGCCGCGCCGCGATAGAGGCTGAAGCTCGGCCAGCTTGCCACGTGCACCTGCTCGTTCATCGAATACATGGCGTATTTGCTGAGCGGCTGGATGTGCTCCCAGCAGCACAGCGCGCCGATCCGGCCGATCGCCGTCTCGTGCACGGCGAGGTCGCTGCCATTGCCCTCGCCGAACACCGTGCGCTCGGCATGGGTCGGCTTGAGCTTGCGCCGGGTCGCGATCACCTCGCCCTTATCGTCGATGATGGCCTGGCCCATATAGAGGCTGCCGGCGGCGCGCTCGCTGTAGCCCATGACCATGAAGATCTTGTACTTGGCCGCGGCCTCGGTCAGACGCCGGAACTCGGCGCTGCCGACCTCGAGCGAGTTGTCGAAATAGCGCTGGACGTACTGCATGCCGAAGGCCGGCGCGTCGAGCCAGATCCACCACGGATAGCCGGGGATCCAGGTCTCCGGGAAGGCGATGAGCTTGGCGCCGTTCTTGGCCGCCTCGGCGGTCAGCGCGATCGCCTTGTCGATGGTCTTGTCGAGGTCGAGGAACACCGGCGCGGCCTGGACGGCCGCCGCCTTGAACTTCGGATGGGACTTGGCCATGGCGGAGATCTCCCCTGTTCGCGTGCCATGCCCGACTCTAGCCGCCGCCGCCCGGGCGTCGCTTGGCCGGGAGGGGCCGGAAACTTGACTGGGAGGGAACTTGACGCCGGAACCGGGCGGCTCCTAGGCTTTCGGACAGGGGCGTTTTCCGGGTAGCAGGGCCGGGATGGCGACCGTCCTTTCCACCGCCGACGTACATGCCCGCAACCGTCTCGCCTATTGGCGCGAGATGATCTGCGACGTGTTCGTCGGCCTCGATTGCACGGCGCTGGCCGGCGGGCCGTTCCGCGGCCGCATCGCCACCCAGCCGTCCAGCCACGTCACTTTCTCGGACGTCGAGTCGCAGCCCCAGCACGTGGTGCGCTCGCGCCGCCAGATCGCCAAGTCGACCGCGGACTATTTTCTGGTCAGCGTGCAGCTGGCCGGGGAAGGCGCGGTGCTCCAGGATGGGCGCGAGGCGCGCCTCGCGCCCGGCGACCTCGCGCTCTACGACAGTACCCGCCCCTATGTGCTGCATTTCGACGGCGATTTCCGCCAGCTCGTGCTGCAGACGCCGCGCGCGGCGCTGCGCGCCCGGCTCGGCGCCGCCGACAATTTGACGGCCGTCGCCGTGCCCGGCACGCGCGGCGTCGGCCGGCTGGTCTCGGACGCCCTGCGCGGCATCGCCGGCGAGATCGCCAAGGTCGACGGCGTAACGGCCGAGCGGCTGTCCGAGAACGCGCTCGACCTCTTGGCCACCGGCCTCGGCTCGGTGGCGGCGGCGAACGCGCCCGCGGAGTCGGCGCGACGCACGCTCCACGTCCGGCGCATCAAGTCGTACGTCCAGGCGCGCCTCAACGACCCAGCGCTCAGCCCGGCCTCGATCGCCGCCGCAGCCGGCGTGACGCCACGCTATCTACACCGGCTGTTCGAGGCGGAGGAGGAATCGATCGGCCGCTGGATCTGGTCGGCGCGGCTCGAGCGCTGCCGCCGCGACCTGATCGACCCCGCACTGGCCGGGCGCAGCGTCACCGACATCGCCTTCGCGTGGGGTTTCAACGACCTGGCGCATTTCAGCCGCAGCTTCCGGGCGCGCTACGGCGACTCGCCGCGCGCCTATCGCGCCCGCCATCTCGCGGCGCGGGTCACGCACTGAGCCGCAACTAGCGCCGCTCGGCGAAGGGGTCCTCGCGGCTTTCCGGATCGAAGCCGAAGAAGCGCCAGCTCGCGCGCATATGCGCGGGCAGCGGCGCGGTCACGTCGAGCCGGCCGCCGCCCGGGCGCGGCAGCACGACGCGCCGCGCGTGCAGGTGCAGCTTGCGCGACAGGCCGCGGCCTTCGAGGAAGGCGGCCTTGCCGCCATATTTGCCGTCGCCGAGGATCGGCGTGCCGAGCGCCGCGGCGTGCACGCGGATCTGGTGGGTGCGGCCGGTCAAAGGCCGGAACGCGACCCAGGCGACCTCGCGGCCGGCATGGTCGACCACGGCGAAATCGGTGATGGCGCGCTTGCCGGCCTCGGCCTCGTCCTCGTCGTCTTCGCCCGGCTCGACCGCGACCATGCGCTCGCCGGCGCGGCCCGGCAGCTTGGCGAGCGCCAGGTCGATGCGGCCCTGGCGCGGCTTGGGCACGCCCACGGTGAGCGCCCAGTAGAGCTTATCGGCCGACTTGTCGCGGAAGGCGGCGGTCAGCCACTTGGCCGCGGCGGCGCTGCGCGCCAGCAGCAGCACGCCGCTCGTATCCTTGTCCAGGCGATGCACCAGGCGCGGCCGCTCGCGCGCCTCGAAGCGCAACACGTCGAGCATGGCATCGAGATGGCGCGTCATGCCGGTGCCGCCCTGGACGGCGAGGCCGGGCGGCTTGTCGAGCGCCAGCACCTCGGCGTCGCGATGAATCACCGCGTCGCGCAGCGCCGCGGCATCGGCCTCGGCGATGCGCACCGGCGGCTGCGGCCTCGGGCCCTCGGGCTTGCGCGTCGCCGCCTCGTCGAGCGGCGGCACGCGCACCACCTGCCCCGCCTCGAGGCGCTGGCCCGATTTCGCGCGCTTGCCGTCGACGCGCACCTGGCCGGTGCGCAGCAGCTTCTCGAGCCGGCCATGGCCGAGGCCGGGGAAATGCCGCTTGAACCAGCGGTCGAGCCGCAGCTCGGCCTCGTCGGCCGCGACGGTGACGGTCGTGACGCCGCTCACTTCTGCTCCGCGCCGCCGTCGCCATAGCGGATGACGCGCACCTTCTCGAGCGTGACCAGGCCGCTGCCCATGATGCGCTCGAGCTCGGGCAGGAACGCATCGATGCGCTCCTCGGTGTCGACGATCTCGACGATGAACGGCAAGTCTTCGGAAAGCCGCAGGATCTTCGCGGTGTGCAGGCGGCTCGACCGGCCGAAGCCCATCGGCCCGCGCAGCACGGTCGCGCCGGCCAGCTGGCGCTCGCGCGCCTTGAGCACGATCGCCTCGTAGAGCGGCAGACCTTCGGCGCGATCGTCCTCGCCGACGAAGATGCGGAGCAGCACGGCGTCGCGGGGCAGCTGCATGATCAGGTGCCTTTCATCTGGTTGAGCGCGGCGGCGGCCAGATGGCCGAGCCAGACCGCCAGAAGACAGAGGACGACCGAGAGCACGACGTTGCCGCCGGCGCGCAGCCATTCGCCGTCGCGCGCCAGGTTGAGCGTCTGCAGGCTGAACGACGAGAACGTGGTGTAGCCGCCGAGAATGCCGGTCATGACGAACTGGCGCGCGGCCGAGCCGGCGATCAGCCGGCCGTCGGGCCCGGTCAGCGTCGCGAAAAAGCCGATGATGAACGAGCCGACGACGTTGACCAGCAGCGTGCCCCAGGGGAAGGTCTCGCCGACGCGGTCGGCGACGAAGCCCGAGCACCAGTAGCGCGCCATGCTGCCGAGCGCGCCGCCCAGGCCGACCCAGAGATACATCACCATCGCCTTCCGGCCTCTCCGTCATGGGCGTCCGCGCCGGAACCGCGGGGCCGCCCTGCGGGCAACAAAAAACCTGCCTCGCGGCAGGTCATGGTTATCCTGCCCTCCGGATCGAGGCGGCAGGAGTCATCAGCCCTCGCGGGCGGTTTCGGGGGAACCCCATCCCCATCGTTTGCACGACCATAGGGTGCGGGCCCCCAAAGGTCAATCGAGCGGCCGGCCGCCCTCGGGCGTGCGCGGCGGCGGCGTGTCCCTGTGCTCGGGCACGCGGGTCTCCGAGACGGCGGCGATGCGCTCGCGGATGTCGGGATATTCGCCGACCAGGCGCTTGAAGTCGGCCGAGGACAGCGACAGCAGCTGGCACTCGCTGACCGTGGTCACGGTCGCGGTGCGCGTGACGTCGCGCAGCAGCGCGATCTCGCCGAAAAACTGGCCCTTGCCCAGGCGCACCGGGCGCGGCTCGAGCTCGACCTCGACTTCGCCGTCGAGGATGAAATACATGCCGTCCGCCGGATCGCCGCGGCGGAAGATGACGTGCTGCTCGGGAATGAGCTGCGGCTTGAGCAGGCCGGCGATGCCGGCGATGCGCACGGCGTCGAGCTTGGCGAACAGCGGCACCTTGGCGACCAGCTGCCAGGTGACGATGAAATTGCGCCGGCGGATCTCGGTGGCGAAGCCGGTCGCGAGGATGCCGGCAGGCACGGCGAACATGCCGACGCCGAGCACCATGACGAAGCCGGCGAAGACGCGGCCGAGCGGCGTGAGCGGCGTCATGTCGCCATAGCCGACTGTCGCTATCGTGACGATGCCCCACCAGAGCGTGTCGGGAATCGAGGCGAAGACCTCGGGCTGGCGCGCGTGCTCGAGCAGGAACATGATGCCCGAGGCGAGCACCAGCAGCACGACGAGCGTCAGCATCGCCGAGAGCAGCGGCCCCGCCTCGGCGGCGATGACGCGCATGACCAGCGGCAGGGCCGTCGCGTAGCGCGCGAGCTTGAGCAGGACCAGCAGGCTCATCACGTCGGCCGTGCCGTGATCCGCCGACACCGCCAGCACGATCCAGCACGGCACGATGACGATCACATCGACGATGCCGAGGAACGACAGCGCGTAGCGGCGGCGCGCGGCGCCGCGCCGGGGCTCGGCGCGCGGATCGCGCTCGGGCGCGATGTAGAGGCGGACGACGTACTCGGCGGTGAAGACCAGCGCGGCGAGCCACTGGACGGCGACCACGGCCTCGTGCGCGCCGAGCGACAGCCGCGGCAGGGTGTCGACGATGGCGGCGAGCACGGCGGCCACGACCATCGCGACCAGGGCGGTACGCAGCGCCAGGCGCAGGCCGGTGTTCGGCTGCCCGTCTTCGAGAATTCGCGACAGCTCCGCGCGAATCGTTCCGTCCATCAAGCCCACCCGCCGTGACCGCGCCGCCCAGCCGGCGGCGCCCCGCACGTCGTCCCCCCCGGGGAGAGGCTAGCCGAGCCGCCCGGGGCGCACAACATGGCGCCTCGGGCCGTCCTAGCGGTCCTCGCCCTCGCCGCCGCCCCCGGCGGCGCGCTCGCGCAGAGTGCGCCAGTACTCCAGACGCTTCCTGATCTCGCGCTCGAAGCCGCGTTCGGCCGGGTTGTAGAACACCTCGCGCGGCATCTCCTCGGGGAAGTAGTTCTGGCCCGAGAACGCCTCCTCGGTGTCGTGGTCGTAGACATAGCCCTTGCCGTATCCCAGCTCGGACATCAGGCGGGTCGGGGCGTTGAGGATGTGCTTGGGCGGCATGAGCGAGCCGGTCTCGCGCGCCGCGCGGTTGGCGCCGGAGAGCGCCTTGTAGGCGGCGTTCGACTTGGGCGCCGTGCCCAGATAGATGACGAGCTGGGCGATGGCCAGCTCGCCCTCGGGCGAGCCGAGGCGCTCATAGGCCTGCCAGGCGGCGAGCGCCTGGACCAGGGCCTGCGGGTCGGCCAGGCCGATGTCCTCGACGGCAAAGCGCGTCAGGCGCCGGGCGATGTAATGCGGGTCCTCGCCGCCGGCCAGCATGCGCGCGAGCCAGTAGAGCGCCGCGTCGGTGTCCGAGCCGCGCAGCGACTTGTGCAGCGCGCTGATCAGGTTGTAGTGGCTTTCCTGTGCCTTGTCGTAGACCGGCGCGCGGCGCTGGATGGTGGCGACCAGGCGCGCGGTGTCGAGCGCCGGTCCCTTGGGCAGGGCGAACAGCTCCTCGGCGAGATTGAGCAGATAGCGGCCGTCGCCGTCGGCCATGGCCTTGAGCGCCGCGCGGGCATCCGGATCCAACGGCAATGTGCGCTTTTCGGCGGCCTCGGCGCGCTGCAGCAGCTTCTCGAGCGCCGGCTCGTCGAGCCGGTTGAGGACGAGCACCTGGCAGCGCGAGAGCAGCGCGGCGTTGAGCTCGAAGGACGGGTTCTCGGTGGTCGCGCCGACCAGGGTCACGGTGCCGTCCTCGACGATCGGCAGGAAGGCGTCCTGCTGGGCGCGGTTGAAGCGGTGGATCTCGTCGACGAACAGCAGCGTGCCGAAGCCGTCCTTGCGCCGCTCGCGCGCCCGGTCGAACACCTTGCGCAGATCGGCGACGCCGGAGAACACCGCCGAGATCGGCTCGAACTGCAGCCCGGTCAGGTCGGCGAGCAGGCGCGCGATCGTCGTCTTGCCGGTGCCCGGCCCGCCCCACAGGATGATCGAGGCGAGCCGGCGCGCCTTGACCATGCGGCCGATCGGACCGTCGGGGCCGAGCAGATGGTCCTGGCCGACCACGTCGGCGAGCTTGGCGGGCCTGAGCCGGTCGGCCAGCGGTCGGGGCGCCTCGGCCTCGAAGAGCGTGGTCACGCCCGGACGTTGAGGTTGATGACCTGGCCGGCGCGGTTGATCTGGAGCTGCCACACCGGCGGCTTCTGGCCGAGCAGGCGCTTGAGATCGGCGACGCTGTTCACGCGGTCGCCGTTGAGCGCGAGGACGATGTCGCCGGGCGCGAGACGCAGGCGCTGGGCGATCGAGCTGCGGTCGATCGAGACGATGACGACGCCTTTGTCGGCGACGCGCACGGTGCCCATCTCCTCGGCCAGCGCGGGCGAGAGATTGGCGACGGTGGCGCCGGCGAGCGGCACGGGGCCCTCGAGCTTGGTCTGGTTGCGCGGCGGATCCTCTGGCGCCGGCACGAGCTTGATCGGCAGCGTCAGCTGCTGGCGGCCGCGCACGACGCCGAGCTCGGCCGTGCCGCCGATCGGCAGGGTCGCGATGCGGAAGCGCAGATCCTCGCCATCGGCGATCTCGCGGCCGTTGACCGCGACCACGACGTCGCCGTCCTTGAGCCCGGCCTGCGCCGCCGGGCCGTTCGGGTAGATGCCCTTGAGGATGACGCCGCCGATATGCGCCAGACCGATCGAGCCGGCGATCTCGGCGGTGACATCCTCGCCTTCGGCGCCGAGCCAGGGCCGGCGCAGCTTGGTGCCGGCGAGCGCCGCCTGCAGCACGGTGCGCACCATCGACGCGGGGATGGCGAAGCCGATGCCGATCGAGCCGCCCGACTTGGAATAGATCGCGGTGTTGACGCCGACCAGCCGGCCGTCCATCGAGACGAGGGCGCCGCCGGAATTGCCGGGGTTGATCGCGGCGTCGGTCTGGATGAACGAGCGGAAATCGGTGATGCCGACGGTGGTGCGGGCGAGCGCCGAGACGATGCCGCTGGTCACCGTCTGGCCGACCCCGAACGGGTTGCCGACGGCGAGCACCAGGTCGCCGACCTCGAGGTCCGCTTCGTCGCGCAGCTCGATGGTCGGCAGCTTCGCGCTGCCCGGATCGATGTGCAGGATCGCGAGGTCGGTGCGCTCGTCGCTCAGCATCACCGTCGCCTCGAACTCGCGCCGGTCGGACAGCACGACGGTGATCTGCTGGGCGCCGTCGATGACGTGATGGTTGGTGACGATGACGCCGTCCGAGCGCAGGATCACGCCCGAGCCGAGCGCGCCGAGCACGCGCTTCTGCGGCCCGACCTGGAACTCGTCGCCGAAGAAGCGGCGGAAGAACGGGTCGTTGAAGAGGGGCGAGATCGGCCGCGTCTCGACCACGCGCTTGGTGTAGATGTTGACCACGGCCGGCGCCACCTTGCGCACGATCGGCGCGAAGGACAGCTGCATCTCGGCGGCGCCTGCGGGCGGCCGCTTGGCCGGCGTCTCGGCCGCGGCCGGCGCGAGCGCCAGCGCGAACAGGCCCAGCGCGCCGCCGAGCCCGAGCACCAGACGCCGGAAGCCGGTGCGATTGCGTGTTGCCATGGTCGTCACGATCCTAGCTCAATTCGCCGGGCGGCCGATACGCAAAGGGCAGCCGCATGGCTGCCCTTGCACCTCTCGCCTCAGCCGGCCGTGTTCACGCCTCGGCGGCCTCCGCGGCCTCTTCCTCGGCCTCCTGCGTCGGGCCGGAATCCAGGCCCTTCGCCTCGGGGTCGCGGTCGACCAGCTCGATCACCGCCATCGGCGCCGCATCGCCATAGCGGAAGCCGGCGCGCAGCACGCGGGTGTAACCGCCGGCGCGGCCGGCATAGCGCTCGGCCAGCGAGGAGAACAGCTTCTCGGTCACCGCCGCGTCCTGCAGCATGGCCAGCGCCTGGCGCCGGTTGTGCAGGCCGCCGCCCTTGCCGAGCGTGATCAGCCGCTCGACGATCGGGCGCAGCTCCTTCGCCTTGGGCAGCGTCGTCGTGATCTGCTCGTGCTTGATCAGCGCCGCCGCCATGTTGTCGAACATCGCCTTGCGGTGGGCGGATGTCCGGTTCAGTTTCCGGCCGCTGAGACCGTGACGCATCGTCCTGCTCCTTGACCCTCGCCGGCCGTTAGCCCGGCCGGCACGCTATTCTCACGCCGAACGCCTCAATAGGGCTCTTCGAGCTTCTTCGCCAGATCCTCGATGTTCTCCGGCGGCCAGTTCGGAATCTCCATGCCGAGATGGAGCCCCATCTGGCCGAGCACTTCCTTGATCTCGTTGAGCGACTTGCGGCCGAAATTGGGCGTCCGCAGCATCTCGGCCTCGGTCTTCTGCACCAGATCGCCGATGTAGATGATGTTGTCGTTCTTGAGGCAGTTGGCCGAGCGGACCGACAGCTCGAGTTCGTCGACCTTGCGCAGCAAGTTCTTGTTGAACGGCAGCTCGCCGGCGATCTCGGCCGGCTCGTGCGCGCGCGGCTCCTCGAAGTTGATGAACATCTGGAGCTGGTCCTGCAGGATGCGCGCGGCGAGCGCCACGGCGTCCTCGGGCTTCACAGCGCCGTTGGTCTCGACCTCGAGCGACAGCTTGTCCAGGTCGGTCTGCTGGCCGACGCGGGCATTCTCGACCTTGTAGGAGATCTTGCGCACCGGGCTGAAGATGGCGTCGACCGGGATGAGGCCGATCGGCGCGTCCTCGGCGCGGTTCTGCGAGGCCGGCACGTAGCCTTTGCCGTTCTCGACCGTCAGCTCCATGCTGATGTGCGCGCCCTTGTCGAGCGTCATCAGCACGAGATCGGGGTTCATGATCTCGATGTCGTGGCCGGTCTCGATCATGCCCGCGGTGACGACCTTCGGGCCGTCGACCTTGAGGGTCATGCGCTTGGGGCCCTCGCCGTGCATGCGCAGCGCCAGCGACTTGACGTTGAGCACGATGTCCGTGACGTCCTCGTGGACGCCCGGGATCGACGAGAACTCGTGCAGCACGCCGTCCATCTGGATCGACGTGACCGCCGTGCCCTGCAGCGACGACAGGAGCACGCGGCGCAGCGCGTTGCCGAGCGTCAGGCCGAAGCCGCGCTCGAGCGGCTGGACGACGATCGTCGCCTGACGGTTCGGATGCTCGCCCGGATCGATCTTGAGGCCCTTCGGCTTAATCAATTCGGTCCAGTTTTTCTGAAGCACAGAGGTAGCTCCTGCAGTGTGTCGCGTGTCGACGGCACGCCTCGATGTATCGATACCGGCGCCGGGCGCCCCGCCGCGCGGGGCCGGCCCGGCCGGCAAGGCACTAGACGCGGCGCCGCTTCGGCGGCCGGCAGCCATTGTGCGGAATCGGCGTGATGTCGCGGATCGCCGTGATGGTGAAGCCGACCATCTGCAGCGCGCGCAGCGCCGATTCGCGGCCCGAGCCGGGTCCCTTGACCTCGATCTCGAGCGTCTTGACGCCATGCTCCATCGCCTTCTTGCCGGCGTCCTCGGCCGCGATCTGCGCGGCGTAGGGCGTCGACTTGCGCGAGCCCTTGAAGCCCTGGCTGCCCGCCGACGACCAGGCGATTGTGTTGCCCTGCGCGTCGGTGATGGTGATCATGGTGTTGTTGAACGAGGCGTTGACGTGCGCCACGCCCGACGTGATGTTCTTGCGCTCGCGCCGCTTGACGCGGCCGGCGGGTGCCGCCCCGGTCGCCCCGGTGGTCGCTGCTGCTGCTGGCTTGGCCATAGGTGGTCCTTACTTCGTTGACTGCTTCTTGCCGGCGATCGGGCGGGCGCGGCCCTTGCGGGTGCGCGCGTTGGTGTGGGTGCGCTGGCCGCGGACCGGCAGGCCCTTGCGGTGACGCAGGCCGCGATAGCAGCCGAGATCCATCAGGCGCTTGATGTTCATGCCGACCTCGCGCCGGAGGTCGCCTTCGACGACGTGCTCGCGGTCGATCACCTCGCGGATGCGCACGACCTCGTCGTCGGTCAGCTGATTGACGCGGCGCGCGTCCGGAATGCCGACCTTCTTGCAGATGTCCTGCGCCATGGCCGGGCCGATGCCGTGAATGTAGGTCAGCGCCACCAGGACCCGCTTCTGCGTGGGAATGTTAACGCCTGCGATACGCGCCACGTTCGCTCTCCTCAACCAATCCGATAATGTGCGTGTTGCGGGTCTACGCCTTGCGCCCTCGTCAGGGCGCACAAAAGCGGCCCGCTTGGCCGACGCCAAGCGTGCGGCGGATTATATGGTCTTTCCCTTGTGTGTCAACTGACTATCGCCCTTGAGAATGGCCTCGAGCTGCTCGGTGACCGAGTCGATGGCGGCCATGCCATCGACCGCCGAGAGTTTCCCCTGCGCCTGGTAGTAGGGCAGGATCGGCGCGGTCTGCCGGCGGTAGGCATCCAGCCGGGCATGCACCGTCTCGGGCTTGTCGTCGTCACGGCGCACGAAGCGGCTTGAGCCGCACATGTCGCACACCCCTGCAATTTTGGGTTGTTTATAGCGATCATGGTAGCCGGTGCCGCAGCGGGCGCAGGTGAAGCGGCCGGTGATGCGGTCGACCAGCGCCGCCTCGTCGACCTTCATCTCGATGACGTGGTCGAGCTTCAGCCCCTTCTGCGCCAGCATGCGGTCGAGCGCCCGAGCCTGGGCCGTGGTACGCGGAAACCCGTCCAGAATGAAGCCCTTCCTGGCGTCGGGCTGGTCGATGCGATCGGCGATGATGCCGATGACGATATCGTCGGGCACCAGCGCGCCGGCCTTCATGATCGCCTCGGCCTTCCGGCCGATCTCCGTACCGGCCGCAACCGCCGCGCGCAGCATGTCCCCGGTCGATAGCTGGATCATGCCGAAGCGGTCCTGCAGCCGCTGGGCCTGGGTGCCCTTGCCGCTGCCCGGCGGGCCGAGAAGGATGACGTTCATCCGCGTCGGCCTCGGAGCTTCGCCTTCTTGATCAGGCCCTCGTACTGATGGGCGATCAGGTGGGACTGGATCTGGCCGACCGTGTCCATGGTGACCGACACGACGATCAGGAGGCTGGTGCCGCCGAAATAGAACGGCACGGAGAACTCGGCGATCAGGATCTCGGGCAAGACGCACACGGCGGCCAGGTAGGCGGCGCCGACGACCGTGATGCGGGTCAGCACATAGTCGAGATAGTCGGCCGTGTTCTTGCCCGGCCGGATGCCGGGCACGAAGCCGCCGTATTTGCGCAGATTGTCGGCGGTCTCGGTCGGGTTGAACACGATCGCGGTGTAGAAGAACGCGAAGAAAACGATGAGCCCGACATAGATCGCCAGGAACAGCGGCTGGCCGCGGCCGAGCATGGTCGTGATCGTGGTCAGCCAGTCCGGCCCGTGCCCCGCGCTGAAGCCGGCGATGGTGACCGGCATGAGCAGCAGGGAGCTGGCGAAGATCGGCGGGATGACGCCCGAGGTGTTGAGCTTGAGCGGCATGTGCGAGCTCTCGCCGCCGATCATCCGGTTGCCCTGCTGGCGCTTCGGGTACTGGACGATGATGCGCCGCTGGGCGCGCTCCATGAACACGACGAAGGCGACGGTAAGCGCCGCAACGATCAGGAAGGCGATGATGATCGCGGTGGAGAGCGCGCCGCGCCGGCCGAGCTCGAGCAATTGGCCGATCGAGCTCGGCAGATGGGCGACGATACCGGAGAAGATGATGAGCGAGATGCCGTTGCCGACGCCGCGCGCGGTGATCTGCTCACCGAGCCACATCAGGAACACGGTGCCGCCGGTCAGGGTGATGACCGCGCTAATGCGGAAATAGAGCGCGCCGAACTCGGGATTGACCACCGAGCCGGCCGAGCTGCTCATGCCCTCGAGCCCAACC
>Ga0335070_10004595_pt1 | contig 16173 bp, 20 predicted proteins | sample Lox_Sample_13_FD_206722 | JGI IMG/M metagenome (GOLD analysis project Ga0335070, IMG submission 206722) | Soil microbial communities from Loxahatchee National Wildlife Refuge, Florida, United States - Lox_Sample_1.3 | ecosystem: Environmental > Terrestrial > Soil > Wetlands | place: USA... | reverse complement strand
CGATCAACGCGATTTCGTTCGGCGGATAGAGCCGCTCGTCAGGACCGCGTTCGATAATGTGGCTGTAGGGCTCGGCAGGCGGCATGCGCCTGTGTCCGATGTGATTCGTCCGTAGGACTTGCATGGCTTCAGCCGTTCCGACCTTTGTGCCGGCGGTGTCTCTTCGCGGCACAGCCCTAGCCACGGCAGGCGCTCGCCTGCCCGGCCGAGGGGTGCGCCCCGGCGCCTCCCGCAATGCCAAAGGTTTTGGCATGTTCGGCGCGTGCAGCATTGATTCATGTCAAGCGCCGTGAGGCGCCCTGCTGCGCTCTGCTGCAGCATCCCCCAATCGGCACCGCACGCTCGCGCCAGCGCCGGGACGGTTGCTCGCGCTCCGTCAGAACGGGCCGTCAGCAAGCTGACCAGTTCGACAATACGCTTGATCAGTGCAGGATTGTCTGCCGGTGAGACGAGATGAAGGTGGCGGGCAGCGAGCCATTGCCGCGAGAGCAGTGCGCACGCACAGGGTCGCCTGCGCGCCGCCGCCGCCGCGGAACATCGGTCAATATCGGTATACGCCGCGACCAGTCTTGCGCCCGAGATAGCCTGCCGCCACCATCTCCCGCAGCAGCGGCGCCGGGCGATATTTCGAATCGCCGAACTCCTCGTGCAGTGTCTCCATGACGGACAGGAGCACATCCAGGCCGATCAGATCGGCCAGCGCGAGCGGCCCGATGGGGTGGTTGCAGCCGAGCTTCATGCCATTGTCGACGTCCTCCGCCGTGACGCCGTCCTGGCCGAGGACGAAAAACGCCTCGTTGATCATGGGGCACAGCAGGCGATTGACGACGAAGCCGGGTGTGCTTTTGGTCGTGATCGGCGTCTTGCCGAGCTTGGCGCATAGGTCACGGATCGCGCCGTGCGTGGCGTCGCTCGTCTGCAGGCCGCGGACGATCTCGACCAGCGCCATCACCGGAACCGGATTGAAGAAGTGCATGCCGACGAACCGCTCAGGGCGCGATACGGCCGCCGCCAGCTTGGTGATGGAGATCGACGACGTGTTCGAGGCAATGATAGCCTCAGGACGGACCAGGGAATCAACTTGCTTCAGGATCCTGGTCTTCACTTCGATGTTCTCGGTTGCTGCCTCGATGACGAGGTCGGCGCTTCGCATGGCGGCATAGTCCACCGCGGTGGTGATGCGCTGCAGCGCCGATTCCTTGTCTGCCGCAGCCATCTTGGCTTTGGCGACGGCCCGCTCGAAGTTACGGGCGATGCCTTCGCGCGCCTTGGCGAGCATCGGCTCGGCCACATCGATGAGCGTGACGTCGACTCCCGAGATCGCGGCAGCTTGCGCAATGCCGCTGCCCATCGTTCCGGCGCCGACGATCGCTACTGCTCGGACGTCCATGAGACCTCCATCGGGATATGCGGGATGCGACGAACTCTCACCTCACGGGGCAGACGCCTACGCAACTCGCTTCAGCGCGCCCTGCCCTGCACCGCTCATGAACTCGCCGCCGGTCTTCTGAAGCAGCTGGGTCAGTCGCTGTCCGGCCTCGACATAGTCCTGCCCCATGGCCGATAGCCACGCCTGCTGGAGCTTCATCACATCGGACCACTCCCGGCAGGCCAGGAGCTTTTGGCCGAACTCGCTGTCGCGCTGGAACCGCGCCGCGGTGAATCGCCCGATCTCCTGTTGCCATTCGGCAGCCGCTTTGGAGAACGTCTCGCCGCTCCGCGCGAGCGTTTCCATTGCGGCGCCGTTCACGTCCGTGAACCAGGACATCGGCGTGGCGAGCGGCGCCTCAGCATCGGATCGGGTCGGATTTGCCATGGGAGGGCTCCTTCATTGATCAGGTCGTGACAACATTTCGCGATCGGCTGTGGAACGCGCAGTCGGATCGCTGAGATTCGGGGTTGCCGGCCAAGCCTTGGCTTCGGCCGGCAGCCCTGCCGGCGTCAGGGGGATGGGATGCCGCCGGTGCGTGGCGAATGCACCATGCAGGATTTCCGGCCGCAACCCGGTAACCGTTAACTGCGGGCCGCTTCACAAAACGTTCATCGGCCGCCCGCAAAGCCCGCCCGCGTCCGACTGGAGCAGCCGCCCCGAACGGCGTCGTCGTTTGACCCATATCAATGCGCTGACCGTCGTCTCACCCAACGATGCGGCCCCTGTGCCCAGGCCTTGACCGGTCTGCCGCCGACCTGCGCGCGTCGAAGCCGTTCGTTTGGAATCTCGCCCGAGAGTCGTCGATGGTATCTGCGCATCAGTCCCGCCGATGATCGCCGCGTCTCCCTCGCACGGTATAGACGCGCCCGCGCCGCGGGTGCGCGACCCGGAATGGCGGCTCCACCGGGACGGCCACGACGCCGTGTTGCAGCTGACCGGAGACTGGATTGCGCGCGATACCGGCGTTCGCGATCCGAGCGTCGTGCCTCGGCTGCTTGCAGCGGCGGGTGACGCCGCGCGCATCCGCATCGCGACGGGCGGGCTCGGCCGCTGGGACAGCGCCCTTGTCGTCTTCATCCAGAGCCTGCGGGACGAATGCGCGGCGCGCGCCGGTTCCGGGCGTGCGGCGGTGCTCGACGAAACAGATCTGCCGCAGGCTGTCCGCCGCCTGCTGGCACTCGCAGCCGAGGCGGAGATGGCAGCTCCGCCCGTCGCCGCGAAACCACGGCCACGATCGCTTCTGGGGTCGGTCGGAGACCCGGCGATTGCGGCCTGGCGTACCGCGACCGCCGCGTCGGCGCTGATCGGCGACGTGGCGCTGCGCAGCGGCGCCGCGTTGACCGGACGGCTGCGCAGCCGCAAGGGCGACGTTCTGCAGCTGATGCGCGAAGCCGGCGCCAACGCGCTGGTCATCGTCGCGATCACGAACGTCCTCGTGGGCGGCATCCTGGCGTTCGTCGGCGGCGTGCAGCTTCGCCGGTTCGGCACGCAGATCTACGTCGCCGACCTCGTCGGTATCGCGAGCGCGCGCGAAATGGCGGCGATCGTGACGGCGGTTGTGATGGCGGGCCGCACCGGCGGAGCATACGCCGCACAGCTCGCCACCATGCAGGGGAACGAGGAGATCGACGCTCTGAAGGCGCTCGGCATTCCGGTTCGCGACTACCTTGTCATGCCGCGCGTGATCGCGCTCGTCGCCATGATGCCCCTGCTTTACGTCTACGCCTGCGCGGTCGCGCTGGTTGGCGGGCTGTTCGTGACCGTGAACACGGTCGACGTGACGGTCGCTGCGTACATTCATGAAACGCAGCGAGCGGTCACCCACACGCACATCTTGCTCGGCGTCGTGAAGAGCATCGTCTTTGGCGCGGTGGTGGCACTCGCCGGCTGCTACATCGGCCTGCGCGCGGGGCGCAGCTCGGCCGCCGTCGGCCAGGCGGCGACCAGCGCGGTCGTCGTCGGAATCATCGCCGTCATCGCGCTCGACTGGCTGTTCGCGGTCTGCGCGAACGCGCTGGGGATCTAGCCATGAGTGCGGCGGATACGACTGGCGATCGGCTGCAGGTGCGCGGCCTGACCGTCGGCTACGGCGACAGGATGGTCCAGCGCGACTTGAGCTTTTCGGTCCGTCAGGGCTCGATCTTCGCGATCATGGGCGGCAGCGGCTGCGGGAAAAGCACCGTTCTCAAGTCGATGATCGGCCTGCTGCGGCCGGCCGCCGGCACGGTTCTGATCAACGGCGAGGATTATTGGACGGTCGCCGAGGAGCGCCGAACCGACATCAGCCGGCGGTTCGGGGTGGTTTTCCAGAGCAGCGCGCTGTGGAGCTCGCTCACCGTCGCCGAGAATGTGGCGCTGCCGTTGCAGATGTTCACCCGGCTCAACTCGGAAGCCATCGATGTTCTGGTCCGCCTCAAGCTGTCGCTGGTCGGACTGTGGCGCGCGGCGGCGCGCATGCCCGCGGATCTCAGCGGCGGCATGCGCAAGCGGGCGGGGATCGCGCGGGCGCTCGCGCTCGACCCCGATATCCTGTTCCTCGACGAGCCGTCGGCCGGACTCGACCCGATCACGGCGAAGCGGCTGGACGATCTGATCCTCGAGCTGCGCGACGGTCTCGGCGTGACCATCGTCATCGTGAGCCACGAGCTGCCGAGCCTGTTTGCCATTTGCGATGACGGCATCTTCCTGGATGCGGAGAGCCGGACCGCGATCGCCCATGGCGCCCCGCTGGCCATGCGCGAGCAGTCCGACAATGCGACGGTACGCGCGTTCATGACGCGCGAGCGGTTCGAGAACCAGCGAACGGAGGCATAGATGGCCGCGGATAGATCGGCGGTGGTCGGCGGATTCGTGCTGGGCGCGCTGGCGCTCGCCGTGGCCGGCATCCTCTTCCTCGGAGGGACGCGGTTTTTCGAGCGCTCCCTGAACGCCGTCGTCATCTTCGACGGATCCGTCGCCGGGCTCGATGTCGGCGCGCCGGTCTCGTTTCGCGGCGTCCGCGTCGGTTCGGTGAGCGAGATCGCCGTCCACCTGTCGCCCGAAGGCTGGGCCCACATCTATGCGTACGTGGAGCTATTGCCGAGCGCGGTCGTCGTCGAGCCGGGCGCGGCGATCCCCAAGGGGCGCCAGATCGAAGACCTCGTCGCGAAGGGCCTGCGGGCAGAGCTGAACCTGCAGAGCTTCGTCACGGGTCAGCTCCGGGTGGACCTGAACTTCAGGGCCGAGACGCCGGCGCATCTGGTCGCCGCCGACACGGGCGGCATTCCGCAGATTCCGGCCGTACAATCCAACCTCGAACGTTTGCAAAGCGCGGTCACGGAACTGCCTCTGCAGGACATCGCACAGGCAATGCTGCGCACGCTCGCCAGCGGCGAAAGGCTGATCGACCATTTGAGCGCGAAAATGGACCCGTTGACCGAAAAGCTGGACCGCAGCCTCGGTGCCGCGGCCACGACGATGGAGACGGCGACGGAAACGCTGAAGCGCCTGCAAACCGACGGCTCGCAGACGCTGCGGACGGTCAACGAGTTGCTTGCCCACGCGCAGCACCAAGTCGACGCGCGCGGCGCCGATCTCGCGACCACCTTGCAGGCCGCCAGCCGCGCGGCAAACGACCTCGCCGGCCTGGCGGAATCGGCCAACAGCCTTGTCGCCCAACGCTCGCGATTGCGCGGCGATCTCGAGGCGACCGCGCGCGACCTGGCGGCGAGCGCGAGCTCGCTGCGCGGCTTCGCGCAGCAAATCGAACGTAACCCCGGTCTGTTGGTGAGGGGAACCGGCGAATGAGGCCCCCCGTCTCGACGACAGTTCGTGAATGGGGCGGATCGCGTCGCGCCAGGAGGATTGTGGTGGCGATGGGGCTCATGGTCGCCGCCTGCGGTCCGGCCGGACCGCCGCCGAAAACCTACGTGCTCGGCGCGCCTCCGGCGATGGACCTACCGGCTCCGCTGCCCGGACGACCGGTCATCGAAATCGAGCGGGTGCTCGTGCCGGACTATCTCGACGGCACGGACATCCTGGTCCGCGGGGCCGCCAACCTGGTCGAGGCCAGCCGGACCGGCCGCTGGCGGGAACGCCTGTCGGCGGGCGTCACGCGCGCCCTGGCGAGCGGGCTGTCGCGTCGTCTGCCCGATCTCGTCGTCGTGACAAGGCCGCCGCCCGAGCCCGCGGCGTGCCAGTTGCAAATCGACGTGGAGGCTTTCGACGCCGAGCCGGCGCGGCGCGTGACGTTCACCGCACAATGGCGCGTGGTGTCCTCCGCCTCGCAGGAGACGGCTGCCGGCGAGCGGGTTTCCCTCATCAAGCCCCTCGCCGGTGGCGGCGACGAGCCGATCGTCGCGGCCATGAGCGGGGTCATCGAGGATCTTGCCGAACGGATTGCGGCCGCCGTGCGCCGCGCTGGCCCGGCTTGCGGCGCGCGAGATGCCGGATCGGTTGGTGGCCGATCCACTGACGCCCGCGAGCGCGTGACGAGTCAGCGCTAGGCCGGGGCTTGGGTCAGCGCCTCGTCCGCAGACTCAAGAGATAGGCAATCACGTCACGAAGCTGATCGTCCGTGAGCATCGGGTTCGGCATGCCCCGGGCGGTGGCAAGATCCATGTGCGTGGTGGTGAGGAACTGGCGCAGCGATTGCGCATCGGTCGATGGCCGATCGGCAAGGTCCCTGAAATTCGGGGCTGGATGGAGCAACATCGGCGCGAACGGTTGATCCTTCGCCGCGACGTGGCAGAGAGAGCAGGTGTTGATGGCGACATTGTGGCCGGCGTTGATGTCAGCGGCCGGTTCCGGCGCCTGCGCATGTGCCGTCGTGATGGCGCTTGACGCGGCGAGCGCGGCGACAGCGCCGATCGCCAGGGCTAACCTCCGAATTTGGCGCCTCCGCGCCGTGTGGACAGAGGGACGGCGCCGGCACGACGAGTAGCCATTGACGTTCACCGTCCGGCCTCAGCCTTGTTTGCTTTCGTGGCGTGCCGGCGTTCTAAAAGCCGCAGCCGCCATCGCCGAGGACGGCTTGTGCGGCGTGTACTCTCCGCCGGCCCTGTGGTGCAGGTCCTCGCGGCAGGCGTCGCCGAACTCGCGCAGCAAATCCAGGTCCTCGGGGTTTTTCAGGGCTTGCGAGATGTCGAAGTGCTTTTCGGATGTGCGATAGAGCTGGATGATGTGCTGCAGGATCTCGTCCGCATGGCCCAAAATGTGGGCTGGAGCGAAGAGCCGCAATTTGCTCATCAGAGCGTAGAGACGAACGAGCTTCGACAGGTCCCCGAGCTCATGGACCAGCGCGTCCGAATAGACCTTCGACGCCTCCTCCATGAATTCCTCATAGAGCTGCTGGCGCCTGTTGATGGCGCGGATGTGGTGCTCCGCCCGCTCCTGCGTGCGCTGCGATACCCAGGACGTTCCGAGCGTCGCGAGCGCGCCGATGACCGACCCCGAGATAGCCGACAGGGCGGCGAGGTATGTATCATTCATGGTCCCCCCGTCCACCGCGCGCTCTCATCGGTTCCGCTCGGCGCCGTTCGGATAGGGGCTCCCCCCTGCCCGCGTGAACCGTGCCTAGCCGGCGGATGACGTGTCTCCCCGGACGAGCGAACGCAGGAGATCCGCGCGGCTCACGATTCCGACAAGCTGTCCATTGCGAACGACCGGCACCCGCTTGATCCGATGCGCCGACAACAACCGCGCAATCTCGCCGATATCGGTCTCTTCGGTCACGGTCACGAGCGGCGCGGACATCACGTCGCCGGCCTTACGGTCCGGAATACGGATCATCGCCTGCAAATCGGGAGGAATCTCCTCGCCCTCGGCCAGAACCCCGAGCCACCAGTCCCGACGCGCCTCGCGGTCGCGATCGTCACGACCGGCCAAGTCGCCTTCGCTCACCATGCCGACCGGAAAGCCGTGCACGTTGACCACGGGGACTGCGCTGATGCGCTTCTCGAGCAGCAGCCGGGCGATTTGGCGCACCGGCATGTCGGGCGGGACCGACACGACTTGGGTCGTCATCACGTCACGCGCCTTCATGACGCCGGAGGCGATCGAAGCGGCTACCATGAATGCGCTCCTTTTCGTCGACAGGTTTGCTGTCGTCGACAGGAAGCCAGGAAAGCTCAACATCGGACCCGTCGCCTTGATTTAAATCAATCACTGCCGGCGCCCGCCCGTCCGAATTGCGCGTCGTCGGTCGCGTGGTGAGGGGCTTCGTTCCAGCTAGCTCGCCAGCCGCCCCTTGAGCCGCGGCGCGGCGAAATCGAGGAACGCGCGCAGCTTGAGCGGCATGAAACGGCCGGCGCCATAGAGGAGGCTCACGGGGAAGCCCGGCGGTTGGAAATCGTCCAGCACCGTCGTCAGCGTTCCCGCCGCGACCGACGCCGCGACATGATAGGTGAACGCCCGCGTCAGGCCGAAGCCGGCGCGGGCGGCGTCGCACGCCGCTTCGACGCTGTTGACGGTGAGCCGCGGATGGACGGCGACCGCGATGGCGGTCTTGTCGCGGACGAACGACCAGGAATTTGCGACCGGCGCGATGAAGCCCTCGTAGCTGATGCAATCATGTCCCGCGAGATCCTCGGGCGTGCGCGGCATGCCGTGCGCGGCAAGATACGCCGGGCTTGCACACGCGACGGGCCGGACCGCTCCGACCCGCAAGGCGACGAGCCGGCTGTCGGGCAGCTCGCCGATCCGCACCGCGACGTCGACGTGGTTCTCGGGCAGGCTGACGACCCGGTCCTCGAGGACGAGGCGGATGTCGATATCGGGATAGGCCGTCAGGAACTCGGCCAGGACCGGCACGAGATGCATGCGTCCGAGAGCGACGGGCGCCGTCACCACCAGCTCGCCTGTGGGGGCCGTGTACTCGCCCGAGGCCGCGCGCTCGGCTTCGGTGACGTCGGCGAGGATCCGCTTGGACGCGGCGACGTAAGTCGTGCCCGCGTCGGTGAGCGCCAGCTTCCGCCCGGAGCGGTCGAACAGCTTGGTGCGCAGATGCGCCTCGAGATCCGAGATCTTGCGGCTGGCGGTCGCGACCGGCGTGCGCATCCGCCGCGCCGCGCCGGACAGGCTGCCCGTCTCGACCACCGCCAACACGATCGACATAGCTTCCAGGCGATCCATTGCCCGCACTTCCATAAAATGGAACAGAGGCTTTCGATATTACCGGATATCTCTCAGTTTTGGAATGATCTACGCCTGACGGCGCCAAACGAAAACCACCCAAACCCGGAGTGCTGTCATGTCTCGTACCTCTCTCTTCGCCGCCGCCGTGATCGCCACCTTGGCCGTCTCAGCCGCATCGGCGCAGCAGGCCTACAACCCTTATGCCGGGGCGCAGCTGGCAACGCCGCTGTCGGCCGCGCACAAGCTCGCGGCCCTCGCCAACGAGCCGGGTACCTGCGCCGTGCTGGTCGAGCAGGCGCTGAACAATATCTCGCTGCGCATCCAGGGCCCGGACGGCATGAACGGCCGGATGCACACGACCGCACTGCTGCTGGGTGCCCGCAATGCCGCGGACGTCGGCGATGAGGAAGCCTGCTGGCACTGGTACGACCGCGCGCAGAACTAACCCCTAACCCATGTCCGACCTTAGGCCGTCGGAGAGGAGGCTCAGATGAAACTCGAAACGTTGCCCCCCTCGCAGCGCCACCAGCCCGCGCCGGCAACGCGCAGCGCAACGGTGATCGAGTTCCGGCATCAGTTGCGCCCGCGCGATCGCCGGCTACCGGCATCGCGCGAGGGCGCGGAGATCGTCGACTTCACCGTCTATCGCTTGCTCAAGGCGCATCGCGCGAACCCCTCTGCAGCGACCTGCCGGTGCTCGAGGTCCTGTCGAGCCTGCACATCGTCACCGATCTGACACTTGGGCTTGGCAAGGTCGTCCATGACTACCTCGCGCCCAGTGCCGAGATGCCGAAACCGATCCGCCACAAGGAGACCGTCCATGCGTCTTAAGGACAAAGTTGCCGTCGTCACCGGTGCCGCGAGCGGCATCGGCAAGGAAATCGCCCGCACCTTCGCCAAGGAAGGCGCAAAGATCATCATTGCCGACCTCAACCAGCCGGGCGCCGACGCCGCCGCGAAGGAGCTCGACCCGTCGGGCAAGCGCGCCGTCGGCGTCGCCATGGATGTCAGCAACGAGGCGCAGGTCGAGGCCGGGATGGAGAAGGCGATCGGCGCGTTCGGTCGGCTCGACGTCCTGGTGAGCAACGCCGGCATCCAGATCGTGGCGCCCCTCGACCAGTTCGAGTTCGCCAAGTGGAAGCTGCTGCTCGCCATTCATCTCGACGGCGCATTCCTCACGACGCGCGCGGCGCTGCGCCAGATGTACAAGCAAGGCACCGGCGGCAGCATCATCTACATGGGCTCGGCCCATTCGAAGGAGGCGTCGCCGCTCAAGGCGCCTTATGTGACCGCCAAGCACGGGCTGATCGGCCTCGCCAAGGTCGTCGCCAAGGAGGGGGCGAAGCACGGCGTGCGCGCCAACGTCATCTGCCCCGGCTTCGTGCGCACCCCGCTCGTCGACATGCAGATCCCGGAGCAGGCGAAGGAGCTCGGCATCACCGAGGAGCAGGTGGTGAAGAATGTGATGCTCAAGGAGACCGTCGACGGCGAGTTCACCACCGTCCAGGACGTCGCCGAAGCGGCGCTGTTCTTCGCCGCGTTCGAGACGAACGCCCTGACCGGCCAGTCTCTCGTGGTGAGCCACGGCTGGTTCATGCAATGATCCGACCGTTGAAGCCGCAGTCCATGGCGCCGCCGACGCGGCGCCGGGGATATCGGGCTCGACGGGGGTTTTATGGACGTCGCCTATATCTCAGCTCTCTCGGCGCTCGGCGGCTCGGTGATCGGCGGCCTGCTGTCCGGTGTCGCGACGTGGCTGAGCGCACGTTCGCAGGTGCGGGCCGGGCACCTCGCCGGCGAACTGGTCCGGCGCCAGGACCTGTTCCGGGATTTCATGGTCGCCGCCTCGAAGAGCTACGGCAATGCGCTGACGAGCAGCGAGCCACAGATCGCCGAGATCGTGGAACTGTATGCGTTGACCAGTCGCATGCGGGTCTTGTGCTCGCCGGCCATCGCCCGTTGTGCCGACGGGGTCATGCGTCTGATCATCGACACCTATTTCGGGCCAAACAAGGCAGTTCGCGATCTGCACGAGTTGGTGAAAAGCGGGGTCGGCATCGACCCGCTCAAGGAGTTCAGCGAGGCCGCGAGGGCGGAATTGAACCGGTTCGCCATCAGATAGCGCGGGCGCCATCGGGACCCTTCCGTAAATTGAAATGGCGGGTCCCGTTTTTGCTCGATAGCGACTGTTGCTGGAAAAGCCTACGTCTCGCGATACCCACGAACGAGGTTCCTCCATGCGCGCGCACGCTACCGCCCTCATCACCGCCGCAGCACTCATTCTCGGTGCCGTTGCGGCGCTGCATATGGCATTCGCGCAGCCGGCGGGCATCACGCGCACCGATCTCCAGCGGCACGATCTGAGCGTTCCCGGACGCGAGACGGTTCAGGCGATCGTCGGCTTCGCCCCAGGTGCGGCGTTCGGCCGGCACACGCATCCGGGCGAAGAGATCATCTATGTGCTCGAGGGCACGCTCGAATACGACGTCGCCGGAAAGCGGGTGACGCTCAAGGCCGGTGAGGTGCTGTTCATCCCGGCCGGAACCATCCACGCGGCGAAGAACGTCGGCAGCACCCACGCCGCCGAGCTCGCCACCTACGTGCTCGAGAAAGGCAAGCCCACCCTGTCGCTCGTCGACTGAGCGCGCATTTTTCACAAGGAGAATGAGCATGGCAACGATTACAGCCCAGGCCCGTAGCCAAAACGCCGCGAACGACGGCAAGACGTCGCCGAACATCGATATGAAGCTCGAGGTGATCGTCATTCCGGTGTCGGACGTCGATCGCGCCAAGCGGTTTTACGCCAGCCTGGGCTGGCGGCTCGACGCGGACTTCGCCGCCCCCGATGGCAACTTCCGCGTCATTCAGTTCACGCCGCCGGGCTCCGAAGCCTCCGTCATCTTCGGCAAGAACGTCACGGCGGCGGCACCCGGCTCGGCCCAAGGGCTGTACCTTGTCGTGTCCGACATCGCCGCGGCGCGCGCGAGTCTGCTCCGTCGCGGCGTGGACGTCAGCGACGTGTTCCATGGCGGAGATACGAATAGCGGCGCGGACGAGCCTTATCTGTTCGGCCGGCTTCGGGTCGGCGGTCCGGATGCCGAGCATCGCAGCTACCGCTCATTCGCCTCGTTCAAGGATCCGGACGGCAACGGCTGGCTCTTCCAAGAGGTGACGTCGCGCCTGCCCGGACGCGTCGATCCCGCGGCGACGAGCTTCTCGTCGGCCGCCGACCTCGCGGCGCACTCCGGCGCGCGGAAGCCGCGCATGGGGCATACGAAAAGCGCCTCGGCCACCGCGATGAGGACTGGCCCAGCTGGTACGCAAAGTACCTCGTGAGCGAGCACGCCGGTACGCCGCTTCCGCAATAAGCGGCGACGGTGTCAGATCCCATCGGCAGCGGATCGCCGCTGCCGATGGGTGAGTCCGAGATCCGAATTCGCCGGGAGACCGCGACCATGAGCAAGCGCATCCTCGTCTTTTACGGCTCGTATCGTTCCGATCGGATGGGCATCCGCCTCGCCGAATTCATCCTCAAGCGACTGCGCCGGCGCGGCGACGACGTCGAGCTGGTCGACGCCAAGGCGGTCAATCTCCCGATGCTCGACCGCATGTACAAGGAGTATCCCAAGGGCGAAGCCCCCGAAGCGCTCGAACATCTCGCCCGCAAAATTCGCGATGCCGATGGCTTCGTGTTCATCACCGGCGAATACAACTGGGGTGTACAGCCCGGGCTGAAAAACCTGACCGACCACTTCCTCGAAGAGTGGTTCTGGCGGCCAGCCGCGATCGCGAGCTATTCGGCCGGACGCTTTTCGGGGGCGCGGGCCGCAACCGCCTGGCACGGCATCCTCTCCGAGATGGGGATGGTGGTCATCTCGAGCACACTCGCGGTCGGTCCGATCGGACAGACGCTCTCGGCCGAGGGCGAGCCGACCGGCGACGGCGGCAAAGCCCTGGAAGGGGCATTCCCGCGCTTCGCGGACGATCTCTCGTGGTGGGTGGAGGCCGCGCAGGCGCAGCGGCAGCGCAAGCCGCCGCCGTATTGAGCCTGGAAATCGCGAACGCTTCGCTGATGCCTATTCCAGGAAATGGAACAGTACCTTTCGGTTTTGCCGCGTAGCGGCGCTTTGTGGAACGGCCTATCTCGTCGGGTGAGTTATTCGATCCGACAAGGAGCACGTCCATGACCTCCAGCGCAGCCAAGGGCACGGCCCTGATCACCGGCGCATCCGCCGGCATCGGCGCCGTTTACGCCGACCGCCTAGCCAAGCGCGGCTACGATCTCATCCTGGTGGCGCGCAACCGGACGCGCCTCGCGGCCGTGGCCCACCGTCTCAGGGCCGACACGGGTCGCGCGGTCGAGACGATCGCCGCCGATCTCAACGACAAGGCGGATCTGGCCCGCATCGAAACCGTCCTCCGCAACAACGCCGATGTCACGGTGCTGGTGAACAATGCCGGCGTCGCTGCCGTGGCGCCGCTCCTCGAGGCCGACGTCGACAAGATGGACGAAATGATCGGCCTCAACGTCAACGCGCTCACGCGCCTCACCTACGCCGCGGTGCCGGGATTCGTGGCGCGCGGCGCCGGCACGATCGTCAACATTGCGTCGGTCGTGGCGATTGAGCCGGAGCTGCTCAACGGCGTGTACGGCGCCAGCAAGGCATTCGTTCTGGCGTTCAGCCAGTCGCTGCAGCGCGAGCTGGCCGACAAGAACGTGCACGTGCAGGCCGTGCTGCCCGGTGCCACGGCAACCGATATCTGGGACCGCGCTGGCCGGCCGCTGCATACGTTGCCGGCCGCCATCGTCATGTCGGCGGACGACATGGTCGATGCGGCGCTCGTCGGTCTCGACCAGGGCGAGGCCGTGACCATCCCGGCGCTGCAGGACAAGGCCGACTGGGACCGCTTCGAGGCGGCGCGCCGAGCGATGTCCGGCAAGCTGTCGAACGCGATTCCCGCCTGCCGGTACCATCCCTGGGGATGATGCGGAGTGCCGCCATGCGCATTGATGAACCCGAGATCATCGACCGTCGCCGGCGCCGGCTTCTCGGCACCGCTGCGGCATCCGTCGCGGTCGCGGCACTCGGCTCGATCGCACCCGCCAATGCCCGGATGTTGCCGTCGTTTACCGGGGCCACCGGCTGGCTGAATTCCGCGCCGCTCACCGCCGCCGATCTGCGCGGCAAGGTGGTTCTGGTCAATTTCTGGACCCTCACCTGCGTCAACTGGCTGCGCACCCTGCCCTATGTCCGCGCCTGGGCCGAGAAGTACAAGGACCACGGCCTGGTGATGATCGGCGTGCACACGCCTGAGTTCACCTTCGAGCAGGACATCGACAACGTCCGCCGGGCGGCGGCGGCGATGAACATCACCTATCCGATCGCGCTCGACAGCCGCTACGACGTCTGGAACGCGTTCGCCAATCGTTATTGGCCGGCGCTCTACTTCATCGATGCCGGCGGACGCATCCGCGACCAGCAATTCGGCGAAGGCGAGTACGAGGAGTCCGAACGGGTCATTCAGAAGCTCCTGGCCGAGGCCGGACACGGCGACGTCGATCGCTCGCTCGTGTCCGTCGCCGCCCGCGGGACCGAGATCGCGGCCGACTGGAGCAGCCTCAAGTCGCCGGAAAACTATGTCGGCTACGCCAAGGCCGAGAATTTCGCGTCGTTCGGCGGGTTCCGGGAAGACGTGCCCAGCCGCTACCGGACCACATCGACCTTGCCGCTCAACGGCTGGGGTTTGACCGGCGTGTGGACGGCCGGCCGCGAATTCGCAGCACCGGGCGAAGCGTTCGGCCGCATCACCTATCGCTTCCACGCCCGCGACGTGAATCTCGTCCTGGCACCCCCGGCACAAGGCCGCGCGATCCGCTTCCGCGTGATGCTCGACGGCGCCGCACCCGGCGCCCATCACGGCGGCGACGTGGATGCCGACGGCTTCGGCACCGTCCATGAGGGCCGCCTGTACCAGCTGATCCGGCAGACCGGCGCCATCGCCGATCGCACGTTCGACATCGAGTTCCGCGACCCCGACGTGCGCGCCTATGCGTTCACGTTCGGTTGAACAACCAGGGAGTGCCCCATGCGCACCATCGCACGGCTGGACCGCATCGATCATGATCGCCGCCGCCTCATCGCCGTCACCGGCCTCGCCTTGGCGGCGAGCGGGCTCGGCGCCATCCGCGCGGCGCACGGCGCGGCGCCGTTGCCGGCGGTCAAGCCCGGCACGCGCACGTCGTTCGCGCCGCTGAAGCAGATCGACGCCGGCGTTCTCAATGTCAGCTACGCCGAAGCCGGCCCGGCCGACGGCCCGCCGGTGATCCTGCTGCACGGCTGGCCTTATGACATCTACGCCTTCGTCGACGTCGCGCCGGATCTGGCGTCAGCGGGCTATCGCGTGCTGGTCCCGTACGTGCGCGGCTACGGCCCGACGCGGTTCCTCTCCGGCGATACGGTCCGCAACGGCGAACCGGCGGCCCTCGCCGTCGACCTCGTCGCGTTCATGGACGCGCTCAAGATCGACAAGGCGATTCTCGCCGGCTTCGACTGGGGCGCGCGCACGGCCGATATCGCAGCGGCGCTGTGGCCGGAGCGCGTCAAAGCCCTGGTCTCGGTCAGCGGCTATCTGATTGGCAGCCCCAAGGCCGGCCAGGTTCCGCTGCCGCCCGCGGCGGAGCTGCAGTGGTGGTATCAGTTCTACTTTGCGACCGAGCGCGGCCGTGCCGGCTACGAAAAGAACCGCACCGAATTCAACAAGCTGATCTGGCAGCTCGCCTCGCCGCAATGGAAGTTCGACGACGCGACTTATGCGCGCAGCGCCGCCGCGTTCGACAATCCCGACCACGTCGCCATCGTCATCCACAACTATCGCTGGCGTCTCGGCCTGGCGCCGGGCGAAGCGACATATGACGGGTTGGAAGCGAAGCTCGCCGCGGCGCCGGTCGTCACCGTGCCGACGATCACGCTCGAGGGCGACAGCAACGGCGCGCCGCATCCGGAACCGGCGGCGTACGCTAGCAAGTTCACCGGCAAATACGCGCACCGGACGATCACCGGCGGCATCGGCCACAACCTGCCGCAGGAGGCGCCGGCGGCGTTCGCGCAGGCAATCGTCGACGTCGACCCCGATCGCGCCTAGCCCTCATTTCCCAGAAAGACGACCGATGAAACGACTCTCTTGGCTGGCCGTGGCTGCGACCGCAGTTGTCGGCGTCACCGTGGCGACGACCATCGCGACCGGGCGCGCGGAGGACGACGCCGCGCCGGTCTTCGGCGTCAGGATCCCGGACGGCTACCGGCAGTGGCAGCTGATCACCGTGACGCATGTCGTCCACCCCGGCGTGTCGGATGAGATCAAGGCCATTCTCGGCAATCCGCTCGCGGCGAAGGCGCAGCAGGCCGACACGCTGCCGCTCCCCGATGGAACGGTGCTGGCCAAGCTCACCTGGCAGCACGCGCCCTACGGCGGCTTCGACGGCGTGAACATGGCCGGCGCCGCCGTCCGCCTCGAATTCATGGTGAAGGATTCCAAGAAATACGCGGCGACCGGCGGCTGGGGCTTCGGGCGGTTTGTCGACGGCAAGCCCGTCGACGAGGCGCAACACAAGACCTGTTTCCCCTGCC
>Ga0335070_10004594_pt1 | contig 16173 bp, 17 predicted proteins | sample Lox_Sample_13_FD_206722 | JGI IMG/M metagenome (GOLD analysis project Ga0335070, IMG submission 206722) | Soil microbial communities from Loxahatchee National Wildlife Refuge, Florida, United States - Lox_Sample_1.3 | ecosystem: Environmental > Terrestrial > Soil > Wetlands | place: USA... | reverse complement strand
GACGCCTGTCACAAATGCGGAAGCAAGAACATCCACAGGGCTCCGCAGGGTAGGGGGTACGCACGACTTGGGAGGGGCCACAGAGGCCATTTTGAAATATGAAGGAGTTTTCGAATTGATGAGTATGCAAGAAGTTACAGAGAGAGAAAAAGATTTTTCCGACCAGGAGCAGAAGCTCAGGGCCAAAATGAGCAGGGTCAGACACAAGATAGCCGTGATAAGCGGCAAAGGAGGCGTGGGCAAAAGTACAGTGGCAGTGAACCTGGCCGTGGCCTTCGCGATGCATGGACACGCCGACCGGATCGGCATTCTTGACGCAGACATACACGGTCCCACCGTGCCGAGAATGCTAGGACTGACGGGTCAAAGACTCAAAGTGGGCCCGCCTGGAGCCTTTCCAGCCTCTGGCACGTTAGGAATAAAAGTTGTTTCGATGGACTTCCTAATGCCCGACGAAAACGCAGCTGTAATTTGGCGTGGACCACTGAAGATGACGGCGATTCGCCAGTTTCTGTCAGAGATAGTCTGGGGAGACCTAGACATTCTGCTGATTGATCTCCCTCCGGGGACAGGGGATGAACCCCTAAGCATTGCTCAGTTGCTACCAGAGATGGACGGCGTCATAATAGTAACAATTCCCTCCAAGGTCTCACAAGTGGTCGTTAAGAAGTCTGTCACCTTTGCTCGACAGCTCGGAATGCCCATAATCGGCGTCATCGAGAACATGAGCGGCTTCATCTGTCCTGATTGTGGAAAAAAATCTGACATATTCGAGTCTGGGGGCGGACAAAAGATATCTGAAGAATTGAATATTGCGTTTCTTGGAAGCATTCCAATTGATCAAAGAATCTGTGAGGATGCTGATAGAGGGGAACCGTTCATCGTCGAGCATCCTGACTCTGCGGCTTCAAAGTCCTTCATGGAAATCGTCAGGAAAATCGAAGATTTCCTGAAACAGAAGGCGAAGAAGTAGTGGAAAAGGAGGTGACGCAATGAAAACTACAGTTATTGTTCCCGTGTCGGATAAGAACGGTTTGAATGCTAGGATAGCGGAGCATTTCGGAAGAGCGCCTTTCTATGCTGTTATAGCATTGGACAAGGACGGGGAGATCGAAAACATCGAGACCTTAGAAAACAAAGGCGAACATTTCGGAGGCGAAGGACACATGCACGACTACATTCTGGAGCGGAAACCGAACGCGATAATAACCTACGGAATGGGCCCAAGAGGTTTGACCGGCTTCCAAGAAGCAGGAGTAGCAGTACTAAAAGCGGACGCAGATACTGTCAAAGACGTAATTGCTGCATACAAGGATGACAAGCTTCAAGAGCTTACCGAAGGCTGCCATCACGCGCACCATCACTAAGAGTAGAACTCTAAGAGTTTGGTTCTAGAATGGACGAGAAGAACCAGCTTTTTAGAAAAGGGGAAAGAGCTGCGATTATTTCTGCAGTTGTTCTCCTAGCGTTCAGCCTTCTAAAAGGCGCGGTGTCGGTGATTTCGGGGAGCGTGGCATTGCTCGCAGACTCGATTCATTCCTTTGCAGACATTTTTTCCTCGATTGCAGTTTGGGCTGGACTCAAGCTAGTTCAGAAAAAACCTACCGAAAGATTTCCATACGGATATTACAAAGCAGAAACCTTGGCCCTGCTGATAGTTGCCGTGACGATAGTTGTATCGGGTGTTCTGATCCTGAAGGAGGCTGTGGATAAGCTGTTTGAACCCAGCGTCGTCCTGTTTCCATCTGCCGTTCTCGCCGTGGCCGCTTTTTCAGGGCTAGTCTCTTACTTTCTTGGCAGGTACAAGAAAAGCGTGGGAAGCCTTATCGGCTCTCAGTCACTGGTCAGTGAAGGACAACATTCCCTGGTAGACGTCTACACGTCGTTACTAGTTTTCGTAGGTGTCTTGTTTGCCAATCTAGGTTATCCGGTGGCCGAGGTTTTGGCGGGCTTAGCTATTGGACTGTACGTTATGAAAGTGGGGTTGTGGTTTGGAAAAGATGCGGTGCTGGTTCTTATGGATGCTTGTTTGAGTCCGCAAAAGGCCAGAGAAATGAAGGAAATAGCCGAGAAGGTGCGAGGAGTAAGAGGAGTGCATGATCTCAGATTGCACAAATCAGGACCCGTATCCTTTGGAGAGATGCACATAGAAGTGGAAGAAGATCTTGCTCTGGAGAAAGCACACGAGATTTCAGATGAGATCGAAGAGAAGGTCAGAGAGCGTTTCAAGGATATCGAATCAATCATAATTCACGTAGAACCCGCATCCAAAGAGAAAATCAAGGTCGGCATTCCAATAGTGGAAGCCAGGGGATTAGAGTCAATGAATTCTATGCATTTCGGAAATGCACCTTTCTTCGCGTTCATCGAAGTTGAAAGGGGGCAAATAGCGAATGTTTATTTGAAGACAAACAGAGCAGCGGGTCTGGCAAGAAAGAAGGGAATAGAAGCCGCTAAATTATTACTGGACGAAAAAGTTGACGTGGTGCTTGCAGGAGGCATGGGTGAGGGTCCATTCCACCTATTGAGAGACAACTTGGTTCAAGTCTATATTCTGCAAAAAGGAGTTGAGGTTAGGGAGGCAATCCAGCTTCTCGGAAATAATAAACTTGGAAAAATGATAGTGCCGATTGAGAAAAATGATAACGATCGGTAGAGTAGCGCGCGCTACCAGGCAAGCACCCCATGGACCTATGATGCAAATGCGCGCGCTTTGTCGCCATCCGCATTTCTTTCCAAACACACACAAGACAAAACTTTACCCCCAAACCAATACAGAAAGGCTCTATTTCGAAGACAAAATGATCTTGGTGCAAATAAACTTGTGAGGCTTGAAAAATGGAGAAATACAACAAGCTTCATCTATTGCTGTGGGTGCTACTGTCTGCAATCACTTTGTTCATAACGTTGATAGTACTTCTTGATCCCCTGACAGAAATATACGACAACATGTCCATCTGGTTCTTCTTCCTCTTCTTCTGTTCAGAGGTCATAGGAGTTATACTTTCAACTCTAATAATTGACCACATTCCAAACACAGCGATATTCAATCTTCATACAAAACCATTCACCATAAACCATGGATCAATACTAGGATGGTTCTTCGCCACCCTGCGCACTGTGAAATTTTAATATAGGCATTTGTCATCAAATGCTAATGCATTTGGAGATCAATATGGTAACGCTAATCGAGTGGTCGACAATTCTTTCTGCGTTGGCAGGTATTTCCGCAACACTGTTCATTCTTCTTCAACTTAGACACATGGATAAGCATAGAGATCTTGAAATTTCTATGAAACTGTTTGAGTGGGCAGAAACAGAAAGACTTCGTAAAGCCTTCAGATGGGTTGAAACGGAATTCAAGTTTGAGGATTTTGAGAAGTACAAAGCTGATGTTGAAAAGAATTTTGAAGCCAGCGATTATCCCTATCAAGTTGAAGCGTTTTTTGAGGAGGTCGGTTTCTTGGTGAACAAGAGATTTGTTGATATTGACGTTATTGTTGACCGTCTTGGGGCCTATATAATCTCGAATTGGAAAATGCTGGAGCCATGGATACTTGCAATGAGGAAGGAAAGAGGCGACAGAACGTTTGGGGAGCATTTCCAAAAATTATTCGAGAAGACCGTTGCATACATGAAAAGAAGCTAAGCATGCCCTACGTGATTTCGATCCGTAGCGCGAGTTCTAGCTCTGCGCGCGCGCGAAGTCTCCCGCCCAATCCCTCTTTTTCTGCAAAATTTTCGTGCCTTCAAAGTCGAAAACATTGAGCGCACGCGAAAACATTTAAGCCTACCTAAAAGTTTATCTGTACGCGTGAGAAATTTAGGTATGCCTAATAAACGGTGAAACCAATGTCCAGCAAAAGCGTTGAAGACTATCTGAAGGTGATTTACATTCTTTCTCAAAACGGAGAATCTGTATCCACCACCGAGATTTCAGAACATTTCAACATTGCCCCTGCAAGCGTTACGGAGATGCTGAAGAAGCTTGCCAAAAAAGGTTATGTGAGATATTCACCGTATCACGGCGCCCAACTTACTAGCGAGGGTTTTCAAATCGCCGAGAAAGTTACGAGAAAGCACAGGCTGCTGGAACGGTTTCTACATGATGTCCTAAGAATAAGGGAGGACAAAGTTCACTCAGAAGCATGTGAGATGGAACACGCTCTGTCTGATGAGGCTGAAGAGTCCCTCTGTCGATTTCTAAACCACCCAGATCGGTGCCCGGATGACGACAAGATTATTCCAGCCTGCGATCTGCCCTTCTCAACGTGCGAGGAATGCGTAGAACTGCACAAGAAGGACCTTGAGGAGTCAGGAAGACGTCAGCATATTCCTGTCTCGATAAGCCATCTCAAGAAGGGCGAGCGCGGCAAAGTGTCCTTCATACGTGGAGGGCACAAGGTTCTGCAAAGGCTGTCTGACATGGGCCTCACCCCTGGCACAGAGGTAACTGTTGTGAAGTCAGCCCCGTTTCACGGCCCCCTGGAAGTCCTCGTGAGGGGCTCGAGACTAGCCCTCGGCAGAGGCATGACCGAGATAATCTTCGTTGAGGCTGAAAAGGAGTGACCCAGAAGAAACTGATCATCGCGTTGGCCGGAAACGCAAACGTAGGAAAATCCGTCATATTCAACTATCTCACCGGTTTGCATCAGCACATCGGGAACTGGCCTGGGAAAACGGTTGAAAGGGCAGAGGGAACCCTCAGCTTCAAAGGTTACACCATAGACATAGTTGATCTTCCAGGCATATACTCTCTTTCCACCTATTCTCTGGAGGAACTCGTATCCAGAAAATACATAGCGGTTGAGAGGCCCGACCTCGTCATAAACGTCGTGGACGCCTCGGTCCTCGAGAGAAACCTGTTCTTCACCCTGCAGCTGATGGAACTCGAGACTCCAATAGTCATTGCGTTGAATCAGGTGGACATCGCGAAGAGGAAGGGCATCGAAGTCGACACTGAGAAGCTGGAGCAATTTCTGGGAGTGCCCGTGATACCGACCGTTGCCATAAAGGGAATTGGCATGTCCCAGCTGCTGGAAAGGGCGATTGAGGTCATCGAAAAGGGACAGACCACGAGACGCGAGGTGAGGTACGGAGGGGAAGTCGAAGAAAGAATCACAAAGATCACCGAAACGCTTCAAAACGTTCAATTCTATTATCCGAGGAGATACGTGGCGATCAAGCTGCTGGAGGGTGACGAGGAGATCGCAAGAGAGATCGCCAAACTCGCCCCCCAGGCTCTGAACACGGCAAAAGAGCTTGCTGGCGAAATCGAAAATCTCCACGGCCACGCGTGCTCAACTGTAATAACATCCGAGCGGTACGAAGCCGCTGGCAGCGTTGCCCGACAGGCTCAGATACTCGTGCCCCCGCTGAAACTAACCGCGGAAGAGAGACTTCACAACCTCACCACCGATAGAATCGCAGGATACCTAATCATGGTTTCTTCGTTGCTTCTGATTTTTTTCGCAATCTTCACCTTTGGGAATTACACCTCAGATCTTCTGAGCAACCTCCTCAACAGACTGGAGCCCCTGTCCAGTAACCTGTTTGGAACAGGAATCGTGGGCAGCCTCGTCTGGGGCGGCGCCGCAGAGGGGCTCATAGCAGGCGTGACTGTGGCTCTGCCTTACATAATCCCGTTCTACATCGTGCTGTACTTTTTGGAGGACTCGGGTTACCTGAGCCGGATAGCCTTTCTCATGGACAACGTTATGCACAAGATAGGGCTGCACGGAAAAGCGTTCATTCCAATGATGCTAGGTTACGGCTGCAACGTTCCTGCATGCCTCGGTTGTAGGATAATGGAAACGAAAAGAGAAAGGACCCTCGCCGCGTTTGTGACGACGCTCGTGCCATGTGCTGCGAGAACGGTCATCATACTGGGTCTTGTGGGACATTTCCTTGGTATTCAATGGGCCTTAGCCCTCTATGTCTTCGACTTGGTGGTCATCTTCGCGCTCGGACGGTTGGCTTTCAGAGTCATGCCAGGTGAGCCGAGCGCTCTGATAATGGAGATGGCTGATTACAGGGTGCCACAGCTTAAGACTGTGTTGAAGGAGACATGGTTCAGGTTGGCCGAGTTCATAAAGATAGCTTTTCCATTGATAATTGTTGGGAGCCTTGTGATAAAGGCCGCGGATGTTTTTGGCTTGTTGAATCCTATTGCAAATCTGCTCGGCCCCGTCACTGTCGCTTGGCTTGGATTGCCGGTTATCACGGGCATAACGTTGATATTCGGTGTGTTGAGAAAGGAGTTATCGCTGATTTTGCTGGCCGCCCTTCTTGCGCCGGTGGGCTTGCAGGCTTTGACGCCTGTTCAGATGGTCGTCTTCACTCTTGTGGCAATGTTTTACATACCCTGCGTAGCAACTATCTCCGCTCTGGTCAAAGAGCTTGGCGGGAAGAAAGCCCTATACATAACCCTGTTCGAAATAGCTTTTGCGATAATTCTAGGCGGAGTCGCACTGAGACTGCTAACGTTGTTCACTTAATACTGCAAAGGCAAGTAGCGCGCCGTCTATTCTTCTACCTTGAATAATTCAGACGGTGGTTTTCTTAAGAGCTCCAATGCCAACTTCTGGGAATCTTCTTCAGATGCGACATTTCGAATAGAATCCAAGACGTTCTCTTTCAGTCTTAATTTGAGTTTTTTGCCCTCCTTCAAGAAAAGTATGGAAGTATTCTTGCTTCTTCTGAGTTTGATGTTGCCCTTCCCCGTCGTGTAACCGGTAACAAACTGGACGCCATCAAGAAGACATGAACTAGGAGGGTTGGTATCAGTGGTCACAATAGCTGTTGTTTTGAAACAGTCCTTTCCAAGCAAGGAATTGGCCACCAAACCGGCCTTCAACCCCAAGACCAGAAAGGGACCCAAGTGACCATGAAACGCAATAACACGCTTAAGAAGTTCATCAGAGACCAAAACTGCCATGGTTTCACGCTCCATTCATTTCTCCTCAGTGTGAGTGAACCATCAGGCAACTCTCGTTATCTCTTGGCATCTGCACCTCGAATGCCTCTAGCGACCAAGCCAGTTACCAATGTTACGCCGATGAACCCTCCGATTATCCCGCCAACTGCGTGGAGCCCAGCCCACCCGAGAACGCCCCCCCATCTGGCTAAAGCTGGGCCAGCCATGAAGTAGGTGCCTATGATGAAACCCGCGACAGAAGCCGATAGCACTGAAACAAGGGACAATGAAATCGCAGTCAGGAATGTCTTTCTGAAGTAGACGTTGTATCTTGCGAGCCATGTGACTATGTCAAACACTATGCTGGCCGCAGTGAAGCCTAGGAAGAAGACGCCGCCAGGATTGAATATGAAGCTGATGGCCGTTGCGATAATCCCGACCGTTGTAGCCGCTCCAAGTTTTCTGATCCACCAGACGGTGAGTGAAAGAACTGCAAAGCCTATCATGTCACAGAGGATCGGTAATCCGAACACGTTGAACACCATTGGAGAGAAGATAGAGTTTAACACGCCCCAAAGAGCAGAAAGCAAGGCTATAGCAGCTATTTCACGACTGTTATAGTACGACATGAACTTCATCCAGTGTTACGAATTGTGAGAATAGTAACATCAGCTATAAAAGGCTTCCGCAACTGATAATCATCCAACAAGGTGATGCGGTTGCCTCAGAAAATGAAGGTGACAAGGTTCAGTGTTTCACTTCCGCCCCCATTGCTGAAGAAGCTGGACGAAAGCTGGAAGAAAATGCATTATGAGGACCGCTCCAAGGCGATTCATGATGCAGTAAGGAGCTTCATCAGCGAGTTTGAGTGGATGCAAAAGGAGACCGGACAAATAACAGGGGCCATCCTAGTGCTGTATTATCTGGACAAGCCCGGCCTTCTAGATGAAATTGCGAGAACTCAACACCAATTCAGGAACGTAATCTCTTCAACTACACACATCCATCTGGAAGAAGACAAGTGTCTTGAAATGATTGCCATCAAAGGAGACACTCACGAAATAAGAAGTCTCACTCAAACCCTAATGGCCAAGAAAGGAGTAAAACAGGTGAAGGTTGCCGCTCTAGCGCTATAAATAGAGCCGCACGCGCTAAGTCTCGAAAATCTTTTTTTCACACAAAGCATCAAATTCTTGCAGCGCGCGTCGATGTTATCTCGCGGTCTATGGACGGTTTAAAGATCATTCGCGCGCGCGCTAAAAAGAATGTGGGAAACCTTATCGGCTCGGGGTTGTGGTTTGGAAAAGATGCAGTGCTGGTTCTCATGGATGCTTGTTTGAGTCCGCAAAAGGCCAGAGAAATAAAGGAAATAGCGGAGAGCGTACGAGGAGTAAGAGGAGTGCATGATCTCAGATTGCACAAGTCCGGACCTGTGTCCTTTGGAGAGATGCACATAGAAGCGGAAGAAGATATACGTCTCATGAAAGCGCATGAGATTTCAGATGAGATTGAAGAGAAGATTAAGCAGCGTTTCAAAGACATTGAATCAATTATAATTCACGTAGAACCCGCATCCAAAGAGAAAATCAAGGTCGGCATTCCAATAGTGGAAGCCAGGGGGTTAGAGTCAAGGAATTCTATGCATTTCGGAAATGCACCTTTCTTCGCGTTCATCGAAGTTGAGAGGGGGCAAATAGCGAATGTTTATTTGAAAACAAACAAAACAGCGGGACTTGTAAGAAAGAAGGGAATAGACGCCGCTAAATTATTAGTGGACGAAAGAGTTGACGTGGTGCTTGCAGGAGGCATTGGCGAGGGTCCATTCCACCTATTGAGGGACAATTTGGTTCAAGTCTATATTCTGCAAAAAAGAGTTGATGTTAGGGAATCGATCCAGCTTCTAGAAAATAACAAACTTGAAAAAATGATAGTGCCATTTGAGAAAAAGGAAACAGATGATAGGTAACACGCGTTGTTTATCGAGCCCACGCACTCATAACATTGGCTATTTTTAGGATGAAGATAGTCTTAAGATGTGCGTCTGTTTTGGCTGTGTGTAGCGCGTTGACCCTTTCAATCATTTTTGCGAAAGGCCAGCTGGCTTTTTGGCTTTTTCTTCTTCTCGCTCTTCCAAAATGATCCTAGTTGCTAGGTTAGCAGTTGTCCCCACTACCCTAGAGCAATGCTTTATCATGTCAGATTTTGTTGCTTCTTCAAGTTCTGTTCTATCCAAAAGGTTGAAGGTTCGGCCCATCAGTGATTTTTGCAGATCATGGCATCGGCAGGTGCCGTATTTCTCCACAAACTGGTCATGCAGCTTTTTCGCTAGTAAATAGGATTTCATCGGCTTTAGCATGTCTTTACAGTCTTTGCGTTCCCGGCCGAACAGATAACTGATGACCATAGCACCGCCCACCAAGGCTCCGCAGGTGCCGTCTCCGCTCAATCCCAGCCCATCAGCCAATCCACTAGCTGCTTTAAAAACATCGTCGTTTTCAATTCCCAGCGCGTCAAAAATGCCAGCGATTGCTGTTTGAGCACACCCTGTGCATTCTTTCTCATATTTCTCAGCCAGATCAAAAGCTTTTTTCGCAATTTCCTCTTTCGATTCTTCCATATTCTGCATCTTCTCTTTCACATGTACTTACGCGTTGCTTTTGAGACTTCTTGGAGATAAGATAAAGTTTGTGCAACCGGCAAAAAGGTGAAGAGTACTGTAATGGCGAATTTGCACCCTTTGGCTCCAGAAATTGTTGATTGCAGCAGGTCAACCTTAACTGGTTCTTGAAGGACGGCTTCCCGTTTTCGCCTTCGAAAGAAACAACTGCCATGTCTAAATAGCGCGCGCAGACATAATCATTATAATCTAGCCACCAGTAGAAATCAGTTTAGAGACTATTTCTAATTTTCAGGAAGATTCATATTGGGAATAGGACCCATTGTAGATGATCCTAAGTATCGGATTAGATGCTGCTGTTGGTTGATGCAGTTTGTCTCGAAAACACGATGAATTGCTTGACGGCTCGATGAGGGGTGTGAAGGAGCGCCACTTGAAGTACTTTAGGGCTGTAAGCAGCCCGCTTAGAAGAGAAATACTGAAGGCGCTGGAAGAGGGAGAATTAACCATGAAAGTTCTTGAGTCGAGAACAAATCTGGACTGTAAAACCTTGGAGTGGCACCTCGATATCCTGCAGCAGGCATCTTGTGTGGAAAAAGAGAACAGGGAAGGAGAAATTATCTACAAAATAACCAAGCAGGGCAGGATCGTAGATCGCCTAGAATAAATTCAACGCTATTCTGGGCATGTCATGGGCTATGACACACAGGATTGCATCTAGGAGTTTTGTATTGGCGCTCGTTTCATTTTTGACGACAACAGATACAACAAGATAAAAACTGGGGACACGCGCATATAGTGGATTACAAAACATGAATTTCATATAGAAACACTCAAGAATAGTTGGAAATGTGAAGCTACCATGACAAACAGTGAGTGGTGCGTGGCCGGCTATCTCAACGGTTGACTACACCAAAGCCCCACAGCCGGACAACATAGCACTCCATTCGAAAACATCTTTTGCCAAAGCCGAATTTGAAATGATGAAACAGCAACATTCACAAGACAAACTTAAAATAATTCTCTGACCACGTTACAACTTCTAAAAATTATCAAGGTAGGCTTCTAAATTGAGTAGAAAAGGAGTCAAAGTGAAAGTTGGAGAATTGAAGACCGACGTCGGGCTAATCAAGAACCTTGAACTGTCCGTCGGGAAGGTCGTTGACGAATCATGGGCTGAACCCATAGGACCAACACCTTTTCCTTCCATGACCGCTCTCAGAGAGTGGGACAAGAAGCTCCTTCAACGTTACAAACCGTTCTACATGCCTTTCTGCGACTTGTGCTGTCTGTGCACGTACGGAAAGTGCGACCTAACAGGGAACAAGCGTGGGGCGTGCGGAATAACCATGGCCGCGCAGCAGTCGAGAATAGTCCTCTTAGCCTGCTGCATTGGTGCGTCGACACACATCTCTCACGCTCGCCACATGGTTGGACACCTGATAAAGAAGTACGGGCGCAGGAAGGCCCTTGACGTTGGCGGCCTGAACGTCCAGGTTGAGGCCCCAACCATACGACTCGTCTGCGGAATAAAGCCCCAGACGATCGGAGACTTGGAAGAAGCGCTGGACTATGCGGAAAGCCAGCTTACCAATCTACTAGCGGTTACGCACACTGGTCAGGAAGGAAGCGACGTCGATTTTGAGTCGAAGGTTCTTCACGCCGGAATGATAGACCACATCGGGCTGGAGGTCGGGGACATTGCTCAGATAGCAGCCTTTGGCTTTCCAAAAGCCGACCCCGATTCGCCTCTCGTGGACTTGGGGTTAGGAACCATAAACGTGGAGAAACCCGTCATCCTCGTCATAGGCCACAACGTTGTTCCTTCAATAGGAATAATAGATTACATGAAGGAAACCGGAGCAGACGCCGAAGTCGAGGTGTGCGGTCTCTGCTGTACGGCGCACGACATCGCAAGGTACTACAACAAAGCAAAGATTGTGGGTCCTATTTCGTGGCAGCTGCGCTTCATAAGAAGCGGTGTGCCAGATGTTGTCGTGTTGGATGAACAGTGTATCAGAACAGACGCTTTGAACGAGGCTCAGGGTATCAAGGCACCCGTCATTGCAGCCAATGAGAAGAACTGCATGGGCCTGCCAGATCGAACCAACGACCCGGCGGACGCGATCGTCGAGGATCTTGTGAGCGGAAAGGTGCCTGGCGTACTAATCCTTGACCCGGACAAAGTCGGAGAAGTAGCAGTTAAAACCGCCATGAAGGTTGCTCCTACTCGGAAAAAGTTCAAGACAATCCCAGAAGCCGAGGAGGTTATCAAAAGGGCGAAGGAGTGCAAGCAGTGCAACGACTGCAGAAGGGCTTGCCCACAGGATCTCAAGGTTCCCGAAGCCATCAAGGCGGCTGGCAAGGGAAGCCTTGCGGAGCTGGCAGATCTGTACGAGCTGTGCGTAGGGTGCGGCCGGTGCGAACAGGCATGCCCGGTCGAACTGAAGATTCACAGTTTCATTGTGAAGGCTGGAGAGAAGAAGCTGAAAGAGGAAACATACAAGATCCGAGCTGGAAGAGGAGCTATACAGGACGTTGAAATAAGGAACGTCGGAAGCCCCATTGTGCTAGGCGAGATTCCAGGTGTAATTGCTTTTGTGGGCTGCGCAAACTATCCCAAGGGCGGGGCAGAAGTCGCCGAGATGGTGACTGAGTTTGCCAGCAGACGCTACATAGTCGTGACTTCCGGATGCTCAGCCATGTCTGCTGCCATGCAAAAGAACGAAGAGGGCAAGACTCCGTACGAAAACTTCACCGGCGAATTCACCGCTGGCGGAGTTGTCAACGTCGGCTCATGCGTAGCTAACTCGCACATCGCTGATGCTGCTATAAAAATCGCTAGCATATTCGCGAAGCGCAAACTTAGAGGCAACTACGAGGAAATAGCCGATTACATACTGAACCGTGTTGGCGCGGTGGGAGTGGCATGGGGAGCCATGTCGCAGAAGGCTGCAGCGATTGCAAGCGGCTTCTGGAGGCTCGGAGTGCCGGTAGTGGTAGGTCCACACGGAACAAAGTATCGCCGCATGCTGCTCGGCAGAGCTGACCATGAAGAGGACTGGTACGTCCTAGACGCGCGGACGGGAGAGAAAGTGTACGTTGGGCCCACGCCAGAGCACCTGTTCGTCGCCGTGGAGACGAAGGAAGAAGCTATGGTCATGATCGCCAAGCTCTGTATGAGGCCTAATGACACGTCGAAGGGTCGAGCGATAAAGCTCACTCACTACATCGACTTGCACAAGAGACTGTTCGGAACCATGCCTAAAGATATTCCTCTGTTCGTCCGCAATGTTGCCGACATACCTGTCACAATGAAAGAGGAAATCATGAAGATCTTGCAGGCGGACAAGAAGTGGAAAGAAACAGTCATCCCAGATCCGACTCTCTTGCCCAGAATGATCAGGAAGATGAAGGAGTGAGAAACGTATGGCAGTAGCAGAGCCTTGGCAAACAGCCGAAGTCTCGGGCCCGAAGAAGGCCTCGGTCATAACAAAGCCTGAAGTCGTTGTCGCAATGGTGAAGAAGGCTAAGCATCCCATACTGGTCGTCGGCTACAACGCAGCCGAAGTTGATCTTGAGGACAGAAAGCTGATAGATTTGATAGTCGAGTTTGCTCAGAAGACGAAGATTCCGGTTGTCGCCACAGGGCACGTTGTCAGCGAGTTTTTGAAGAGGTCTTACATGCCAGCCGCGTGGATGCCCGCGGTGGACATTGGAAATAGGCTCGCAGACCCAGAGTGGAAAGGGATCGATGGCAAAGGCTCGCATGACCTGGCGCTGTTCGTCGGTCTGCCCTATTACATGGAGTTAACGATTCTTTCCGGACTCAAGCATTTCGCACCGCATCTTAAAACGGTGACATTAGACAACGTTTATCACTCGCACGCAAGCTGGTCTTTCGCAAACATCTCAGCGAAAGATTGGCTGGAAAACCTTAAAGTTATAATTGACAAATCTGAGGAAGCAGGAGGTAAATAGAGAAATGTCGATGTTCAAAGACATCCCCGTAGACGTGGGCGTAATCTACGAGGGAGAAAGAATTCGAAGAAAAGACATGCAAGTGGAACTTGGAGGACCCGATGTTAAAGAAAAGTTCGAGCTGGCGCGAGTGAAGAGGTGGGACGAGATCGAAGACGGAAAAGTGACCATCATAGGCCCCGACTTGAAAGACATGGAAGAGGGAAAGGTCTACCCCTTCGGAATCCTCATCGAAGTTGCGGGCGCCAAGCTTGACCCCGAACTCGAAGGCGTCATAGAAAGGCGCATACATGCCTTCAGCAACTTCATCGAAGGCTTCATGCACCTCAACCAACGATACGACATCTGGCTCAGGCTGAGCAAGAAATCCTTCCAGAAGGGACTGAACTCTTTCGATTACATCGGCAAAGTCCTGCACAGACTCTTCAAGAGCGAACTGCCCATAATCGAAAAAATGCAGGTGACGTTCATCACAGACCCTGAAAGGGTGAAAGAGATTTACGGAGAGTCCATGCAGATTTATGAAGCCCGAGACGCCAGAGCCAGAGGACTTAAGGACGAAGAGGTTGACAAGTTCTACGGCTGCGTATTATGCCAATCGTTCGCTCCGACCCACGTGTGCGTAATTACGCCTCAACGATACTCCAATTGCGGAGCCATAAGCTGGTTCGACGGCAAAGCAGCCGCAAGCATAGACCCGAAAGGCCCCGTCTTCACCATCGAACGAGGGGAACAGCTGGACGCCAAGAAGGGAGAGTTTTCAGGCGTGAACGAGGCAGTCAAGAAAAAATCTCTGGGAGAAATAACGAGGGTCCAACTCTACACGGCTTTCGACCATCCGCACACTTCGTGCGGCTGTTTTGAAAGCGTAGCCTTCTACGTACCCGAAGTAGACGGGTTCGGCATCGTGCACAGAGGCTTCAAGGACGTAACCGTCAACGGATTGGCGTTTTCAACCTTGGCCGACTCAACGGCGGGCGGCCGTCAAGTGGATGGTTTCCACGGGCTCTCGATAGAGTACATGAGGTCCTCGAAGTTTCTACAGGCTGACGGCGGCTGGAATCGAATTGTGTGGATGCCCAAAGAGGTTAAGGACAAAGTCAAAAAGTTCATCCCGACAGACGTTGTCGACAAGATTGCCACCGAAGAGAACGCAAAAACCATTGACGAGCTGAAGGCTTTCCTGAAAGAACGGAATCACCCGGTCGTTGCGAGCTGGAAAGAAGAAACACCACTAGCCGCAGAGGCAGTAGCAAAAGAAGGGGAAGCTGAACTAGTGCCAGCCTTAACGGCGGCGACACTGCCCATAACCGCAGGCGGTTTCAAGATAATACTGAAGGATGCAAAAATCTACGCGAAAAAAGTGATCATCCGTCAACTCAGAAGCGAAAAATCGGAGAACAGGTGAAAAAGCTTGACCGAAAAAGAGAAAGAAGAGAATCCTCTCGGAGTGAAGCTCAGTCCTCGCCTAACGGAACTGCTTGCAAAACTCCAAGAAATAGAGCTTGATGACTTCGAAATGGAAGTGGGCAACCTAGAAATCTCGATTCAGCCCGGCGCGATTGCTCCGCGCTTAATCTCGCCCAAAATGGTCCCACCCGCAAGGATTAAGCCCCAAACGATCATACTGACGGAGTTTGTTCCACCAGTTAAGACGTATCCAGGCCAGATTGTGGAAGTAAAGCTTGGGGGAACGAAGAAGGAAGGTGGAACCCGCGGAAAATGCGTCGTCATAGGCGGCGAAACTGCGCCGGCTTTCTACACTTTTGAGAGGCCAATGCCTCACCCTCCAGTCGTGACGTTGGACATTTTCGACATGGAAGTTCCCCTTCCAAAAGCCGTCAAGATGCACGTCAAAGAAGTCGTGGGCGATCCTGCAGCGTGGGCCAAGCTTGCAGTCGAAAAGTTTGGAGCCGACCTCCTGACTATACACTTAATCAGTATTGACCCGCTCATAAAGAACGCTCCACCGAAAGAAGCGGTCAAAACTGTAGAGAAGATAGTTCAAGCCGTGGACGTGCCCCTAGTAATCGGCGGATGCGGGGATCCGGTCAAAGACACCGAGGTCTTCGCGGAAATCGCTGAAACCTTTGCGGGCGAGAGGTTTCTGATGAGCTCCGTGACAAGGGACATGGACGTTGAACGCTGCGCGAAGTTCATCAAGAAAAACGGGCACGTGGCGTTGTCCTTCACTCCGATGGATTTGAACCTGGCCAGAGAGCTCAACCGTCGACTCTACGACTTCATGCCGAAAGAGGACATCGTGATGGATTTGACGACGGCGGCACTCGGCTATGGACTGGACTACGCGTTTACCAACATGGAACGTGCCAGGCTCGGCGGGCTGATGGGAGACCCAGAGCTGGCGCATCCCATGTCTTCAGGCACCACAAACGCTTGGGCGGCAAGAGAGGCCTGGCTGAAAATGGCCCCAGAATGGGAACCCCGCGAACTGCGAGGCCCTCTGTGGGAAGTGATAACCGCTGTGACGCTCCTGCTGGCGGGCGTCGACCTGTTCATGATGATGCACCCTGCCGCGGTGAAAACGCTCAAGGATATAACCCGACAACTGGGATGCGGCAGTTCTGGGAACGCTGGCAAACTTGCAGAATGGGTCTCTGCTAAAGTTTAGACTTCAAGGTGAACGTGTATGAGTGAG
>Ga0335070_10004593_pt1 | contig 16174 bp, 9 predicted proteins | sample Lox_Sample_13_FD_206722 | JGI IMG/M metagenome (GOLD analysis project Ga0335070, IMG submission 206722) | Soil microbial communities from Loxahatchee National Wildlife Refuge, Florida, United States - Lox_Sample_1.3 | ecosystem: Environmental > Terrestrial > Soil > Wetlands | place: USA: Florida... | reverse complement strand
AGGACAGAGCCATAGTAGCCTAGGGTGAAGCCTAAGATTTGTTTTATTGCCAAATTTGTTTCGTCTACTGCGCTCAACACTTGGGGCTGTTCTTGGACTGGGCTGTTGCGGATTGTAGAGTAGGTAACTATGACGGTTGCTATCAAAATCACTGCGACGAGCAGAGCGGCAATAAGTGAAAACTGACCTCTGTTGTTCATTTCCTACACACCTCCCGCTTCTCCAAGCTGAAGAACTACCATTCTGGAAGTTCCGTTGACTGTGTAATCAGATCTGAAGAGTCTCGGCTTGTAAGCGCAAAGGAGGCCAAGACTTGCCAGCCTGATGTCGGAGCTTCTTGTCAAACCCAACGCTATAAATGAGCCTGATACAGCATTTTTGTAGACTGAGCCTGCCATCCAGTTGCTTACTTTGTTGAAGATTGCAAAAGTTTCGCTCAGATGGTACGTTGATAGTATCGAGTCTGGTATGGCTCTCGTGGCTGTTTGATAAGGAGAAGGGTAGATTCCATAGTAGTTGCAGTAGTATGAGGCTTGAGATGACAAATACACGATGCCAGGGCTTCCTGTTATCCAAGTATTATCATATGAGTAGCTTTGGTTGTCTAATCCCCTTAGAAACGCGTTTAGACCTGCAGCATCCACCATTTTCATTCCATAAACGCCCCACCCGTTTTGCTCGGTTGGGAAAAGACCTGTGTTGCTTACGTAGTATAGCGGGTAGCCGACGATGCTGACCCATGTCCAATTGTATTGTCTCACTCTTAAGCCCAGCGTGTGACAGTATCTTGCGTAAGAGCTGTGGCTGCTGTCATAGCCTACGCCTGAACTTGCGTAATAGCCTGATGGTATCGGAACTGCTTCTCCTTCAGTGTTGATGACAACTGCGTTCTGAACGGTTTCATTCTGAAGTGCAGTGCCGTTCAGCATTTGAGCTAGTTGGGTTGTGTTCTGCACCATTATTATGGATTTGAAGTAAGGCGACAACGCTTGCCTGAGGTCTTCTGCTAGGCTTTGAGCAGTGTAGCCCGTGATCCACCATCCGTTTGCATCACTGCAATTCAGAATGTATAGCGTTGCTCCGCCTTGGCTTTCTCCAATCTTTTCTGGAGTTACTTTAAAAGTTACGTTCGATGATGCTGCAAGGTAGGATGCGGAGTCTGAGCCGATGCCCAGATTCTCGGCGTTTGAAATCGATTTAATGACCGTGTAAAGTTGATTTCCGCTCTGCACTTCGTAGACAGTCATGTTGTAAATCACGTTTGGCGGAAGACAGGCAGAAAGAGCTATCTGCAGTCCTCCCCAAGCAGGGTCATCGCTCGACTTGAAAACAGTTTGACTCAAGTCATAATCTACATCCATTGTCTGAAGCGTTGTCAATGCTAGTCGTCGAAGATTTATAGGTGAAACCTGTCGTGGTGAAGGCAGGACGGCGAAGAATGCAGATATCAAGAAGGCTGAGGTGATGATGATTATCACGAGGAGTATCTCAATTGTTCGCATCATTTTGGTTCATCACCTAGTAACCTTCCATATTCCATAATGACAGCTTTGCTTGGTAAGCAATGTTGTTCACTGTCACTTGCCTGAGATCAGTGGTGACCCATTCTTTTCCAGAAGAATCTGCTCCAAACGATATTGGGAAAGCCATGGAGCTTATTCCCCAAGGCATCATCACAATGCCTGATTCTTGGGCGCTCTTTCGGTATGTGATTATGAGGAGACCTGGATTGTAGGTCGGGATTGTAATGTTGTTGTAAGGTTGTCCTTCGCCATAGTTGATTTTCCCTATTTTTCCAGTTGAATTGTCAAGAGGCATTTCTCGAAGTGTGAATTCCTCTGTTAACAAGACAAAAGTTGCGTTGTACGATATTTCGGCGGGATTAGATCCGCCGTGCACATCCCAGCTGTGCGCAATCGCAACTGTTCCTGTGGCAAAATCGGAAATGAGCGGAACTACGTAGCTTTCATCATAGAGCACGTGTTCATGATACCCTACTCCGACCAGACCGCTGAGGTGGGCGTATGCAATCAGAACATATGATTCCTGCGTCGCATCAAAACTTGGAAAACTCAGAATGGCTGAGCCTTCGTCATTCGTGGAACTGGTACCATAATGGACAGCATAAGCTGGGTATGGACCTTGACCCCCAGTTACGTTAATGAAACAATAGCTCACGTTAGCATTGGCCAGCGGGAAACCTGCTCCTTTTACATCAACGGACAGTGTCAGTGGGTTGGATTGTAGTTCCGAAATGGACACGGTTATGATGGGTGTTATTGTCAGACTGAATCCGTACGTCCCGTTTACTCCGAGTAGCCGTGAGGCAATCGAGTAGTTTATAACTTCATTGAAGGGTACTAGCAGTGACTTTCCGAATCCTATCGTTATGTTGCTGTAATATTGTCCAGTTTTCGGATAGTAGACTGGGGCTCCAGCGGAGTAGTTTAGTCGCATTAAAGAAAACGGACTTAGTCTGTACTCGGTGAATTCTGGGTCTTGTAGTCCAAAACTTGTCGGTGTGCAGTTGCTTTTTCCCCATTCGATTGGGTATCCAGGATTTAGCAGCATATTGTCCAGTAGGTCGCTGCATTTCGTTGCTAGGGATCTATGCTTCTGATATATGATGGCGGTTTGAATTGTCTGATTGAACAAACTGATGAAAATGAGTATTGCCGCTATGAAAACTGTTGCAGAAATCATGTGATCTATGGTGGCGCCAGTCATTCTTTAGGTTCCCCCGTGTCACTCTCCAAAATCGAGACTCACCGTTCCGTTGGGAAACTTTTGTGCGGTTACGCAAGCGTGCGTAGAATTGCTTATGAAAGTCGAACCTCCCCAAAGGACGTTGGGTCCTAGAACAGCAGAGAATGTAACCGCGTTGCTGGTTGAAAGCAGCCGAACTGTCAAATCCAAAATTGTGCTTGAATTCAAATCAGGGTCCAGAACCGTCCTTAGCGTTCCATTTCCGACATACGCAAGATTCTCAATAAATGCTGGAAGTCCCGGCGAATACGTTGCTGTTCCCGAAGCGATGGTTTCGTGGTTTAGTGAAAAGTACAGTTGCTGAACTGTGCTTCCAAGATGGCTTGCCACGTCTTGGAGGGCGAGCGTTCTGCGTGAATCTACCCAGATGTTCATGAGCCAGTTTGCTGTTAGAGGAAAGAGAAAGATCTGCATTATCAGTATTGGAATCATGATTATGTATTCGATGGTTACGTGTGGCATTTCCAGTCCTCCTGAAAGTCTAGGCGTGCAAGCCTAGTGACACGGTCACCTCTCCCGTGTAAAAATCGATTATGGAACCTGACGGAATGTTTCCCACCACTTCGGTGACGTGATCGAACGCGAAGAAATCGTTGTCAAATCCCAATCCAGATTTGGGAAAACTGATTTGGATGCTGATTTTGTTGATGTCTCCTTCCGTTTCAACGGCGACTGTGGTTCCAATAAGTGTGACTGACTGCGAAAGACGGGGGCTGCTTCCTTGGTTGAGAATAGGCAGATAAAATCTGTAATAATTCTTTGTTGTGTTGCTCGTGGTTATTGTTGAGTTAAGCATTCGTATTGAAGGAGCAACCACAACCCGTATGAAGGCACCGTCATTCATAGGGGTGCCATCGCTTTTCAAGAGTTTTTCAACAACGAACACATGGCATACTGGTGCTGACGTTCCTTTCTGAAGAAAAGCGCGGTCCGAAGCAGGAATTATGTTCTCATGATAGCCGTTTCCAAGGTTGTAGCTGGTCACGGGCATGTTGTATAGGAGGATCCCTGTGCTGTACGTGAAGTTGGCAATTGGGCTGTCGTTAAGAGAAATGTTGTAGCTTAAAGCTGCAGACTGGAAATCAACCCGTCCAGACCTGCTAGTGTACCGAATCGTCTGTGTGCGCCCGATCGTCCAAGACACGTCGTCTATTTGATACCCTGCCGTTTGCATGAACTGCTTAACGGTGCCAAACTCGTTTTCTGCCATTCGAGCAGTCAGAAAATTGTTTGCGAAGGCAACAGTCACGATGAGCATGACCACTACTGCGCTTGTTAGTATGACGGACGAAAGGGCCGGGCTGACAGCCCTTCTGTCTTTTTTGAGTCCAAGGCTTTTGCCTGCTCTACTCGTTTTTTCTCCTCCTAGAATTTTATTACCATTGGCACAACTTTTGCCGCTAATACAGCTATGATCACTAGAAGGGATGCGTGCTTGAAGCCTGCTGAAATTGATTCTTCGCTTATTTTGCCGGCAACCAGTCCAATTAGATAGCTGTGGAAAATGCAGGATGTTGTGAACATTGTTATCATCGGGGTCAGATCCTTTGGAGTAGTGGCTGTTCCGCCCACGCTAAGAGTGCCTGATGTGAAACTTATCATCATGGTGGTCGTAGCCACAAGGAGAATAGCAGCGAAATAGGGCATCATAATGTATGGTCGTACCGCCATTCTCTTTTCCTTGTCAACTTCTTGGGTTAGATTGTTGAATCTGGCTAATGATTCAATCATTGCAATGGTGCCACCACCAACATCGATTGTCTCAACCAGCAGGAACATGATTATTTGAGTCATCCAGCTTCGTGTTCTCTTTATGAAGTCCATTATCACTTTCTTTGCCGGGACGCCCCAAGAGATTTCGGAACTTATTTTTCTCAGTTCCTTGCTGAAGTCGCCATAGTCACGGCTTGAGAGGCTTTCAATACATTTCTCAGGGGATAAACCAGTTTTCCTGACCTCTGTTAGGTCTCTCAGGAAACTGTTGATTCCGAATTCTGTGCTTTGCTTCTTCTTTGCAAGTCTGGCGTGAACTACTGCGGCGGGTGCTGTTGCAATGAACAACGTAATGGCGATCGCGACAGGTAGATCAATTATTGATCTGAGCGAAGTGAAAAACGGCACTTCAATGTATCCCATGAAGTTTGTCATCAACAGGAAAAGCACGATAGCTACTACTCCGCAGATTACAAACACCTTGTACGGTCGCATTTCCACAACGGGGGTCTTGGGCTGCATGCTGTGTGCCAAGTAAATGAACATCATTGAAAGCATCGGCGTGAACAGGTAAGTGTAAAGAATAATGCCTGAGCCAAGTCCCAAACCGACACTATAGATAGATTCGACACTGAAGAGGATGTAGAAGCACAGAGACATCAGAACCATTACTATGATGAAGGTTTCTAAGAGCATTCCCAGACGTTCAGCAGCTGCCTTGACGCGCAGTGCTCTTGTCTTGAAAATGTCTTCGGCTTTTCTTTCAAGGAAGTGTCCAATATCACCACCAATGATGACGGTTGATGCATAGCCTGAGAGAAAATCCTTGAAAATATCCAATGGGTTCTTTCTTGCGGCCTGTTCAATAGCTGTCAGTGGATCTACTCCGAAAATTTCTACATCCTTTATGATTTCTCTTGCTTCGCCTTGCATTGCAGGCATCAGTTCTACTTCTGAGAGGCGTCTGAAGCTCGTGTAGGGGGATATGCCGCCTGATGCCATGACGCTGATGTATGCGGAAGCGAAGGGCATTTCTCTTTCTAGGTTGTTTGCTCGGTCGCCTGCTCTAGATATTGGGATTAGTAGAAATCCTATCATGACGTAGAATGGGAGCGGAATTAGGAAGATGATAGGCATGAAACCGTAGAAGTACACGATTGCTATGGACACGAACATTGCAGGCAGCGTCAGGGTTGCAATGAAGAACATTAGAGAAACGTAAGTTTCGGCGTAGATTCTGATTTTCGCTCTTTCCAGATAGTCTTTGAACTCGAATACGTTTTTCAAGAAAGATGGGGCTATTCCGCCGAAGATTCTAAATGACCAAGCCTCAAGGGTTTCTAGGAACGGCAACCGCCTTCACCTCCTCCCCAGCAACAACTTTTTCGTAGATTTGCTTTGGTCTAGCGTAATACTCCGCAACAATTGCAGCTACGTCTTTGTAGCTTCTTATGTTGCGCTCACGCATCCAGTGAAGTACTTCCTTGCGCCTGCCGATTTCCTCTATCAGATCCTTCTTTGAAACACCGAGTCGCTCAGAAATGGATGACAGCATCACGCTTTTGTCGAATGAAGCTATTTGCTCATCTTTTGTCGGATTCCACTTGAAAACTGTTCTGTAGTCTTGATAGTCTGCGATTTCGTTGCTATTCATGACCCTTCTATACGCCTTCTTCTCGGTGCCTTTAGTTAGATGAACACGCTGGATCGACAATACAAGGTTCATCAGCGGCACGTAAGCCGGTGATATATCCATGGGTTTCTGGGTCAAACGTTTAACTGCAGACTCCAAGTTTTCGGCGTGCATTGTGCACATTCCACCGTGTCCTGTGGCCAAAGCCTGGAAAAGCACGTATGCTTCTTGACCTCTTACCTCACCCACTATGAGCACGTCTGGACGATGTCTCAAGGTTGCTTTTACAAGGTCAAACAGTGACACTTCCCCCACATTGCCGCCGCCCAAGCCATAGCTTTGTCTGGCGATTAGTGAGACCCAGTTCTCAGCTGACAGGTTAAGCTCGGCTGTTTCTTCTATCGTGATAATTTTGCTTGCTGGCCTGATTAGGCAGCCGAGGGCGTTGAGAGCTGTTGTTTTTCCAGCTGCTGTTCCACCCAAAACCATTATTGACGCTCTGTTTTCGAGACACACCCAGAAGTAGGCCGCCATCTCTTCTGAGAAGGTGCCTATGTTTATCAGGTCTATGATTGAGTAGGGGTCTTCTCTGAATTTTCGGATGGTGAAGGCTGTGCCAAAGGGTGTGACTTCTCTTCTGTAGCAGACTGCAAGTCTGTGTTTTCCTGGTAGTGAAGCGTCTACGATGGGGAAGGCTGAGCTTACATGTTTTCCAGCCATGTGCACGAGTTTGACGACCATGTTGTCGATTTCTTCGTCATTTTCAAATTCGATGTTTGACTCGATGCTTTCGAAGTTTCTATGCCAAATATAGACTGACCTGTTCACTCCGTCGCATGAAATGTCTTCAATGTTTGGATCGCGCATAAGAGGGTCGATTCTGCCGAAGCCGACGAGATCTCTTTCTGCATGGTAAAGGATTTTGTACCATGAAACGTCGGGCAGCCAACCGAGGCTTATGCGGTACTTGTCCACGATTTTCTTGGCTTCTTCTGCGAAGAATTTTCTTGGATCCAAAATTTCCTCTTTAGGTGATTCTATTTCTGCAAGCAGGATTTCGAGGATGCGGTGATATACACCTCTTTCGAGTGGGTCAAGTTGCAGCTCGTCTAGTATGTATTTGTATTCTCCTGTTTTGGGGTTTTGTGCGACTGCAACGTGTGCGAAAGGTTCGTATAGAGGGTATTTTTCGATTATTTTGTATCCTCTTGGTACTGGTTTTGGCGGTGGGGGTGGAATTGCGGCTTGTTCATGTGTTCCGAATTTGAATTTGATTCTGACTTTCTTGAGTTTGACTAACGTGTCTTTAAGGCGTATCTGTGTCATTGTACTTCTCCTGTACGCTCATATTTGATGAGCAAACGGTCTATTAAATATTGCGTCTCACGATACATGAGAGACCCCTTACTCCTCATCCTCAGACGTAACTACAAGCTTCTTTGTCTTGATCAGAACAACCAAAACCACCACGATCACCACCGGAATTACAATCAGAAGTATCGTCATCAATGGGAATCCTCCTCCTTGAGTAGCCACTTGTGGCGTGACGTTTATCGATGTCTGGTTTTGCCCGCTGATGTAGCCAACCTTCGTGGCAGATGCGGTTATGTTGGCAGTCAACTGCGTTGCTGTTTCAGGAGAGGTATAGGTGAACGTACACAGTCCGGTTGGACCTGTTCGGCCAGTCAGTGGTGTGAAGTTTCCATAGTTCGTTGACATTGTGATGGTTGCATTTACAATAGGAGTCGAGTTTTGCGTGGCGTACACTTCAACGATTGTTGAAACGCCTGATGGAACTATGTCTGAATCAGCTTTCACAGTGACTTCAATTGTTCCTGGGTTGACGGTTATCGTCAATGATTCTTCTCCGTCAATGTATCCAATTTTGGTCGCATGGGCAGTGATGGTGATATTGCTTGAAGTATCTACAGGCGGAGCGGCGAGGGAAAGAGTCACATTGCCTTGTCTGTCAGTGGTTCCTTCGACCGTGACGGTCTCGCCGTAGGCATAGCTGACAGTGACATTTGCGCTATTGACTGCGCTCATATCATACAAGTATGCAACGTGGACGCTTACATTGAAAGTTGCTTCAGAAATCGTGACCAATGGTGTGACATCCATTTGAACTGTCAGCATTTTTGGAACGATGGCTATCGTTGCCTGTCCGTTTCCATCAACGTACCCGTCTTTGACTGCTATCACTTCGATGGCACCGACCAATCCGTCTGAGGTTGTAACTTGAGGAGCATTGAACACAAAAGTCACGTTGCCATTTGATCCCGTGGTTTCAGTTGTTGTGTCAAAGCTTCCTCCAAGATTCGAAGACACTGAAACAGTCGCATCTGAGACTGGTTCACCATCGGAAGTCACGCTTACCGTTATCGTTGATGAAGCTTCAGAAATGATTGCAGATGGATCAGCACTCGCTTCCACAAAAAGTCCCTTCGGTTCCACATGAATTGTCGTCTGACCTTGACCCATCACATATCCAGCTTTCACTGCCGTGACACTAACAACTGCGTCTGTTCCTACTAGCGTTTTAGGCGCCGTGAAAGTTACTATTTGAGTGCCGTTTATGTCTGTAGATTCTTCTGTTGCGGACAGGAATCCATTGTCGCATGAAAGTACCAACAAGGCGCTTGGAATCGGTTCTTCCGATCCCAGAGTGACGAGAACTGTGACGTTTGTTTGTGCTTCTGATTTGATAGTAGATTGTTCTGGCGTTACTGTCACCTTGAGAGGTGGCAAGACTCTCAAATACTTGTGATCAGATGCGTCAGCATAGCCGACCATAGAGGCTCTCGCTACTATTCTTATGTTAGAGATTTCCGTGACGCTTGGTGCGGCAAAAGTTGAATTGAAATAGCCCGCCGAATCTGTCGTGCCTGATGCAGGAGAGAAGGTTCCGCCTTTTATCGAGAACAATGTTACATTTGCGTTTTGTACGGCACCATACTGATTTGACACGTAAGCTGAAACCGAAACGTTTTCGTTGTAGTTGATGCTTTCATCGCTGAGAGCGACGGCCACGTTCAATTGTGAAAGACCGTTTTGAACTGTGATTGTCGTAGTTGCCGAGTTTTCACTCGTTGCGTTGAAATCGTCAATTACCTTCAAGCTGGCTGTGTAGTTGAAACTTACAGGTGAGGTATAAGAATGATTGAAAAGGGACAATGTGGTCCAGCCGCTGTTGCTTCCATCGTTAAAATCGAACAGATATTGATCAACACGTCCGTCATCGTAAGAATCAGCACCTATGAAGGTCACGTTTTGATTCGGAGCAACAAGAGTCTTATCAGCCCAAAGTACTGCAATTGGCTTCGCATTCTGGTAATCAATATAGTTTGACAGGTAGAACAGAAAGTCTATTCCTTCGCCATTCACCGGGTCTCCTTTTCCACGTGGATTCAAGTCTTCATGATACGGGCCGCTGCTGCTGCCCCAATAATTGTATGTGACGCTTGCAGAAGCAGTGGATGAAGCGTTCACGCCGAATTCGTTGCCACAGATGTCGTTGAAGTGGGCTTCGTGGCTGGTTCCGCTCCCATAGTAAATGCCGACGGTGTTGTTCAAAATGTAGTTTCGAGTTATGTACGTGGCTGCATATGTCGATATAGAGAATCCGTAGCCATTTGCTGAAAGTGTATTGTTTTGAATAAAGGTGTTTGAAAAGTCGTTTGCTGTCATAGCGATTCCCGCATAGTTGTTTTCGTTGATGACGTTTTTCGTGATGCTTGAAACTGACGATCCAGTCAGGGCGATACCATCTCCATTGAAGTGAATCGTGTCGCTCTCAAGGGTGACTGTGCCGCCGGCAATGTTAACTCCAGCTTCCGTGTTGTTGGCTACCTCGGTATTCCTAGCCGAAGCACTTCCCCCTATCATGGTCATTCCATTAGAATTCAGCCTTAACACACCGTGGTCAATGTTCAGGCTGCCGTCGTAAACCATTGCACCATTCTTTGCATACTCCACTATGCAATAAACCATTGATGATGCTTCTATGCCCGTGAAATTGATTGCTGTCCAATCTCCAGGCGAGCGGACAATCTTGTTTGACGTGAACGTTATCATTTTATCTTCTGTGCCATTGGCGACTAGTTTTCCTAGTACTGTAAGCGAGAAATTCCCGCCGAACCTCACTTCTACGCCTGGCTCTATGGTCAAAGTGGCTCCTGAATAAATAATCGTGTTGTTTGATATTATGAATGGGCTGTTGACCAATGTCCAGTCAGTGTCCTCCGTTATTGGGCCTTCAACGTATGTTGCTTTAACGGCAGGTACGAAGGTTCTGTTTGCAAAGCCGAATGAACCTGAGACTAAAACAAATAGGATAACGAGTAACCTGAATTGTTTCTTCATATGCATGCATCCATCTTGTAAGTGATCTCGCACTATCCCTTTGGTCAGTTTTCCCTTAAGCATTATGAATCTGAAATAAGGCTCGAAAATCTGAACTCCACATCATGATGATTTTGAGGAAATTGGGCAAGAGATTTAATGAAGCAAACAGAACAACCTAGCAAACGAGAAGGGATGCAGAATTGAAAAGCTACATTGCATACGCTTTGGAAGGCTTTCCGTTAGTGAAGTCTGGAGACGATTTGGCGAGATTGATTGTTGACACCGCTCAAAGAAACTATTTGCGTATTGAAGAAGGCGACATCGTGGTTGTTGCGCAGAAAGTTTTTTCGAAGGCTGAAAACAGGGTTATAAGACTGAAAGATGTGGTTCCTTCGGAGAAGGCAGTTGAGACTGCTAAAACAGTTGGAAAAAGCCCGAGATTCATTGAGCTGGTTCTGAGAGAAACAAAACGCGTGTTGAAAGCCGCGCGTGAAGTCTTGTTGGTTGAAGACAAGCGTGGCTTGATTTGCATAAATGCTGGTATAGACAAGTCTAATGTTGAGGGAAGAGGCAACTTTGCACTGCTGCCTGAACACCCCGATGAATCAGCACAGAAATGCCGTTCTGACATTAGAAAGTTGACGGGGAAAAACGTTGCAGTAATAGTCTGCGACACCTACAGCCGTCCATTCAGACGGGGACAGGTGAACTTTGCCATTGGCATTGCAGGAATCAAACCGTTCAAAGATTATCGAACAAAAAGAGACCTTTTTGGGCAGGTTTTAAAAGTCAAGAATGTTGCGGTGGTGGATGAGCTTGCCGCTGCTGCAGAACTGTTGATGGGACAAGCTACTGAGGCAACACCAGTCGTGATCTTCAAGGGTCTGCGAGACATTATAGAATCTTGCGAAGAATGCCATACTAACGAGTTGTTCATTTCGAGCAAGGAGGACCTCTTCAAGAATACTTTGTAGTTTTGTCTAACTATTGGAGAAATGGATTCGAGTTTTTCTCTTCGCCGATGGTGGTTCGCGGTCCATGCCCTGGATAGACGACTATGTTGTCTGGCAAGTGAGCCAGCTTGTCCAATGAATGCTGCATGTCTTGCTCTGAGCTTTCTGGAAAATCAGTTCTTCCGATTGAGCCTGCAAAGAGTGTGTCGCCCGTGAAAATTTCTTTTTCTCCTAGAAGTGAAATGCTGCCTCGGCTGTGTCCTGGAGTGTGCATGACTTTAAGTACTGTTTTTCCGAACCTTATCAAATCCGTATCATGTAGCAGGATGTCTGCTTGAGGCGAGGAGTCTTTGAAGCCGAAGTATTCTGAGATTCTTTTCCCAGTTTCTCCTAGCATGTGCGCATCGTATTCATGAATCAATATTGGCACGTTGAGTTTTCTTTTTATTGTTCCGTTTCCGCAAGTATGGTCAGGGTGTCCGTGAGTGTTTACGATATATCTTGGCATGAGATTATTTTCGCTGATAAGCTTGCAGATTTTCTCCGCTTCGTCAGCTGTGTCAAAGCCTGGGTCTATGATAAGTGCTTCTGCCGTTTCTTCACATGCGACAACATAGCAGTTGGCGGAAAACATTCCCACCACGAACGTGTGGATCATCATGTAGATCAAGCATTTGGAGATTATGTCCTATGATAAATAAACTACGTTGTTTCGGCAATGTAGTAAAAGAGATAAGTCTCGATAAGACAGAGGTTTTGTGGAGAAAGGGAAGAGCGTGCAGCTCAGGGAAATCGAAACAGCGTTCAGTCAACTGAAAGCATGTCCGAAATGTGAGTCTCGTGAGGGTTTTTGGCTTGGTCTGAGGCATGACCGCGCTTATGTTCAATGCAAAGGGTGCGGTAAAGAATTCGAGCTTTTCAAAGTCTACAAGGTTCAGGTTGGCGAAAGGTCAAGAAGTTGGCTGAGTTTCTTTAGAAAGTGAGTCTTATTCGGATTCCGAGCTTTATTCAATTCCTGAAAGAAACTTCATAAACAAAACCTTCTCACACCTCGTGGAGGAGGCTCTAGTGAAAAAACTAGGGATTTCGCCGCTTGTCTCGGTGATAATTCCAACATGCAACTCGCAACGCACCATCGAAAAGTGCTTGAACTCCGTTGGAATGCAAACATACAAGAATATAGAAACATTAGTCGTTGACAACTTCAGCACAGACAAAACAGCCTCCATTGCCAAGCGATTTGGGGCAAAGGTTTTACCACTTAGGAGCGAGAGAAGCGCTGCAAGAAATTATGGAGCAAAAGAAGCAGGCGGCGAATTTCTCCTTTTTATTGACTCAGACATGGAGCTTCAACCAAGAGTCATAGAAGAATGCCTAAGAAAATGCAATGAAGACGATGCAGAAGCAGTGATTATACCTGAAAAATATGCGAGTCAGGGTTTGATCGGGTTCTGTCGCGAAACTGAAAAACAGCTCTTGACTAGTCAGTCAGATCTAATGGAGCTCCCACGGTTTTTCAGAAAAAATGTTTTCCTCAAACTTGAAGGCTTCGACGAGAAGCTTGTTTGCGGGGAAGACTTTGATTTCTTTCAAAGATTTAACGCATCTGGGCGCACATCTGCAAAAATCGAAGCTCAGCTTCTGCATTTTGAACGTGTCCAGACTTTTTATGATGTCGCAACTAAGAGCTACGGATATGGCAAAACGCTTGTCAATTTAGTGGAGAAAGCACCGAAGAATACTGTGAGAAGATATGGCATCCTACGTATGTCGTCGGTTAAAAAAATAGGAAGTGAAACGAGAAGCTTGAAGATTTTGTTCGTTTTTGTCTTTATGAAAGTTGTTGAATATCTGAGTTATTCCTGCGGCATGTTCAGTGCGTCGGTTGAGAAGTCTTTCGTGAAAAAAGGATTCGACAGATTCTCTGCAGGAGTTAGGAGAAAAAGTGGTTACATGGCTGGTTGGCTTCTTTTGGTTCTCGTTGCATTGGTAGTCTTTCGAAATTTCTTTTTTACAAACGGTCTTCCAGGCGGAAACGACACTTTCGGATGGGTCTCACGCGAATATATTTTTGCAAGAAACTTTAGATGGCTCTACGTTTGGCGTCCATATTCTTTCGGCTTTGTCGAAGGTATAAATCTCATGGATTTGTTTTTCATGATCACAAACTTCGTTTTTACGGACGCTGCCGCCACGATCAAAGTCTTCCTTTTTCTATGCTTTTTGCTGGCTGGGTTTTCTATGCACGCCTTTGCCTATCGTTACACGCACAGCAGTCTTGCTGCATTGTCGGCGGGTCTTGTCTATGTTTTAAATCAGTGGTTTTTCTCTCAGCTAACTGAAGGGCATGTTGACCTTGTGTTCAGTTATGCTTTTGCTCCTTTGCTGTTCCTGCTTGTGGATCACGCTTTGGTGAAGGGAGGATTGAAGAACTTGATTCTTTCTTCTTTGGCTTTAGCCGTGTTTTTAACAGGGTTTCATGCCAACAGTGTTGTGATTTATGGTTTTTTTCTTGTTCTTTTCTTGGCAGTTTACTTGCTGTTTCCAAGCAGGGAAACGAGACTTGCCAACCGAAGTAAGAACCTTCTCAAGTTTCTGGCTGTTTGCGGAGTCATAGGCTTTCTCTTGACTGCGTTTTTCACAGTTCCATTTTTCATGAACGTCAAGGCGTATTTCATGACTGAAGAATACAAGTATCAAATTGAAGAGGCTGAATCTTTCAGTACTTCAAATCTGGCAGAGGCTTTTGCTTTAGGTGCTACTGAAGAGGGCGGATATCTCTCGGTGGTGGATGTTCGCCAAGGTTTTGGGATAGCGGATTTTCCCGTTCAAGCTTTTCTTTTCGTCATTTTTCTTTTGTGCTATTGTGCTATTTTTTTCCGCAGAGACAGGTACACAATTTTTTTCTTGGCTGCTACGATTGTGTCTATTTTCATATCTAAAGGCGTGAACCCTCCTTTCGGCGGCTTCTTCAGTTGGGCTTGGCTTAACATTCCTCATTTCGCAGTTTTTCGCAGACCGAATAGATGGGAGATGATGACTGCCTTTTCGAATGCTTTCTTTGTGGCGTTGTTCGTTAGTCTTGTCTACAACTATGTCAAGAAGGAAAGAAGAAATCTCAATGAGCCCGTCAAGTTAAAGACTCGAATCTCTAAACATGTGCATGTTGATCCGTTCAATGCTTCTGCTGGCTTGCTGAAAGATTTGTCGGCAGGTTTTAGAAAGTTTTGCCGTTTCTTGGGAGTAACTGTGTTGATACTGATACTTCTGAGCGGGTTGGTTTCCTGTTGGTTCTTTTTCTATAGCGGTTTGCTCACCTACAGACTCTCCAAAAGTTACGTGAAGCCTTTTGACTGGATAGCACAGCAGCAAGGAGGTTATAAGGTCGTGACAGTCAATAAGGGTCCAGAAGAATGGGCTAACGATCCTAATGCAGTGACTGATTTTGCGTTCTCTCGCATGTCGACGGACATTGGCTGGGTTCACGACATAGGTTTTGACAGTTCCGTAATTCATGATAAGCCGGTGCTGCAAGATGGTGGCTGGGAGCCTGCTTCGAAATTCTTTCTTGACTATTTGAGGCGAGGTCTAGTTGAGCATAATATGACAGACGATTTTCTGAAGATTCTAGGTTCGTTGAATTACAAGTATGTGGTGATTCCTTCTTACAGCAGTGAGAAAGTACGGGATTTTATCCTTGCCCAAGAGAGTGGGCATGTGGTTTATAATGAGAGCGATTCCGTGATTGTTGAATGCGATCATTTTGCTCAGCGAGTTTTCTCTCCTAAAAACTCGGCAATAGTTGTCGGAGGTTCCGAAGCATTAACGTCTCTGTACAAAACAGATTCTTTCAATCTTAATGATGTGGCACTTGTTTTTATGAATCCTGATGAAGCATTCAACGCTTTTTCAGATGAAAAGTTGAGTTCTTCAGAGGCTCTAATCTTCTCAGGCGGAGCCGATGTTCTCGATGCTGCAATTCCTTTTATGGGTGACTCGGTTAATCTGATTCTTGCCAAGGACTATGCAGTTCCAAGTGGGAACGTTACAAAATACTGGATAGTTTCGTCTTTTTGGAGAGACTCCGGCAAGCTCGTCTTGGGCGGAGACACTTTAACAACTCGAGGGCAACACAGAGTGGATATTCCATTTTCGATCAGTGTTGCTGGGGACTATGAGGTTTGGATGAGAATAGCTTTTGCTTCAGATCGGGGAAAATTGAGCTTGTTCTTGGATGACGAGTCTTTTGGAGAGCTTAGCCCAAGAACGGATTATTGGACGACTCTGAAATGGGTGAGAATCGCAACTCCGAATTTGGGCGTCGGGCGTCACGTCTTGAGCTTCGTCAATGATGGCAGCGGCTACAACGACATCGATGCTATTTGTCTTGCCGAAAAAACACTGTTCGAAACAAAACTCAGCGCTTTCACAGAAAAGCTGAGATCATTCAGCAACAGAATGATCTACATGCTTCAGCCTGAAGACTTTTTGCAGAAGGCTTCTCCAAAATGGTCCATTGTCTCTCAAGCTTACGAAGGACATGTTCTTCTCGGAGAAAACGCGTTCATTAACATATCTCCTGAAGCAACTGCCAATGCTAGCTCAACCCAATCCCTTCAAGAAGAGAAGATCAACTCAAGCTACGTGACAGATGGAGACATGAAGACAAGGTGGGCTTCCATCCCTTATGAAGATCCACCTCAATGGCTTGAGCTGAGCTGGCCAACCCAGCGAGAAATAGTTGCAGCGAAAATTTATTTCGAAC
>Ga0335070_10004592_pt1 | contig 16174 bp, 14 predicted proteins | sample Lox_Sample_13_FD_206722 | JGI IMG/M metagenome (GOLD analysis project Ga0335070, IMG submission 206722) | Soil microbial communities from Loxahatchee National Wildlife Refuge, Florida, United States - Lox_Sample_1.3 | ecosystem: Environmental > Terrestrial > Soil > Wetlands | place: USA... | reverse complement strand
ACAAGTGGGGCCGCCTCGTTTTCCGGGCCCGGAAGGTGGGGAAGGACACGGCCCTGGCCCAGGTCATCAAGCTCGTCCAGGACGCCCAGGGCGCCAAAGCCCCGATCCAGCGGCTGGCCGACCGCATTGCCGCCTATTTCGTGCCGGTCGTCATCTCCATCGCCATCCTGACCTTCGTTGCCTGGTTCGACTTCGGGCCGGCGCCGCGGCTGACCTTCGCCCTGCTCAACTTCGTCGCCGTGATGATCATCGCCTGCCCCTGCGCCCTTGGCCTGGCGACACCGACGGCGGTCATGGTCGGGACGGGGAAGGGGGCCGAGCGCGGCATCCTCATCAAGAGCGGCGAGAGCCTCGAGACGGCCCACGCCATCGACACGGTCATCTTCGACAAGACCGGGACGCTGACCGAGGGGCGGCCGGATGTCATAGACGTCCTGCCCGCCCCGGGCTTCACCGTCGACGAAGTCCTTGCTCTCGCAGCAGGCGCCGAGAAAGGCTCGGAGCATCCCCTGGGTCAAGCCATCGTCCGCCGGGCCGAGGCCGCCGGGCTCGCCTCTGAGACGCCGGCCGGCTTCCGGGCCCTCGAAGGGCTCGGCGTCGAGGCCGCGGTCAAGGGGAGGAAAGTCCTCGTCGGCAGCCGGGCCCTCGTCGGTCAGGCCGGGCTCGACTTCGGCAGTCTCGTCCTCCAGGCCGGGGACCTCGCCCTCGAAGGCAAGACCAGCGCCTTCGTCGCCGCCGACGGCCGGCCGGCCGGCCTCCTGGCCCTGGCTGACACGCTCAAGGGAACGGCGGCCTCGGCCGTGGCCAGGCTGAAGAGGATGGGCCTCGAGGTTATCATGCTGACGGGAGACGACCGGCGGACGGCTCAGGCCATCGCCCGGGCGGCCGGGATCGAACGCGTCGTCGCGGAAGTCCTGCCCGGCGGCAAGGCCGAAGTGGTGCGCAGCCTCCGGGCGGAAGGGAGGAAGGTGGCCATGGTCGGCGACGGCATCAACGACGCTCCCGCCTTGGTCGAGGCCGACCTGGGCATCGCCCTCGGCACGGGCACCGACGTGGCCATGGAGTCCTCTGACATCACCCTCATCTCCGGCGACCCGGAGGGTGTCCCCACGGCCGTCGGGCTCAGCCGCAGGACCTTCCGGACGATCCGGCAGAACCTCTTCTGGGCCTTCTTTTACAATATCGTCGGCATCCCCGTCGCGGCGGGCGTCCTCTATCCCTTCCTCCACATCCTCCTCAACCCCATGATCGCCTCGACGGCCATGGCCTTCAGCTCCGTCTCCGTCGTCTCCAATTCGCTGCGGCTGCGGCGGGCCAGGGTCTGAGGGAAGGACAAACCATGGCGGCAAGGATCATCGTCACGGCGGTCGGCCTGCTTCTCGTCGTCGCGGTCAACGCCTATTTCCTCGGCCGCCGCCGGAGGAAGGCGCCGCCGGGCTGATCAGAACCGGAAGCGCAGGATCAGGCCCAGCCGCAGGTAGGACGGGTCGACCCGGATCGTGCCCAGGTTGAGGGCGGCGGCGATCGGCTCGATGGGGTCCGTCAGGCCCTCGTTCGGCGTGACGTTCATCCTGAAGTCGGTCCTGGCGCTCAGGAAGTAACGGACGTCGAGGGCGAGGACCATCATCCGCATGACGGTGTAGGACAGCTCCCCGCCAAGGTTGAAGCCGGCCGTCGTCCGCGCCGGGAGTTCGTAGACCAGCTGGTAGGTCTTGATGTCGAGCAGATAGCCGCCGCTCGTCTGGTCGAGCCGGAAACTCGTGAAGCCCATCGGCATCGCCTGTCCCTTGAGGGAATAGAGGCTGGGCCCGCCCGAGACGCTCAGGGCGAGGTCCGGGCCGACGGGGAAGCGAACGAGGCCGTTCAGGCTGTAGGTCGTCTCCGTGAAATCGCCCCGCGACGAGGGCCAGGCCGTTTGCTTCGCGTAGGAGTACTGGTCGGCCGGGTCGGTCAGGTAATAGGTCAGGCTCACGTCGTAGGTCGAGTTCGTCCCGCCGAGGCCGGGGCGGAAGTAGTCCACCAGGACCTGGACCCCGAAGCGGTCATTGATGAGGACGTTGAAGAAGCCGGACATGCCGGAGGCGATCTTCCCCTTCAGGCGGACGGTCTGCGAGGCCGAGCTGGACAGGGCGTTGGCCGACGGGGTCATGGGCGGCGTGAAGCGGTTCTGGTAGGCCGTGCTGAAGGCCGGCGCGGCCAGGGACCAGCCGAAACCGAGCTCGGCCTTGACGTCGGCCCCCAGGGGAACGGCCGCGGCGAGACAGGACAAGGCCAGAAGAGCCCCCAAGGCACGGGTATATCTCATGTGCTCCGCCTCCTTCCTCGGCCGGAAGGTTAGCATGGCCGGAGGGGTCAAGTCAACGGCGCCGGGCCGGGGCTGGGAGGGTCGCGCGCTCAGCCGAAGAAGACCTTGGCGATGTCGTAGAGGTCCCGGTCAACCGTCTTGGGCTCGGCCAGGGCCTCGGCGAACGGCACGGCGACGATCCGGTTGCCCCGCAGGCCCGCCATGTAGCCGAACTTCTCCTGCGTGACGAAGTCGATCGCGGCGATGCCCAGGCGGGTTGCCAGGACCCGGTCGAAGGCCGTCGGCGTGCCGCCGCGCTGGGTGTGGCCGAGGACGGTGACGCGCGTCTCGATGCCCGTGCCATTCTCGATCTCGCGGGCCAGGACGTTGCCGATGCCGCCGAGCCGGACGTGGCCGAAGGCGTCGCGCTCCTCGGTCTGGACGATGAGCGTGGCGTCCTTGGGCTGGGCGCCCTCGGCCACGACGACGATGCTGAAGAGCTTGCCGCGCTCGCGGCGCCGGAGGATCTGGCCGCAGATCTCGGGCATGTCGAAGGGGAACTCGGGGATGAGGATGATGTCGGCGCCGCCGGCGATGCCGCCCTCGACGGCGATCCAGCCGGCGTGCCGGCCCATGACCTCGACGACCATGACCCGGTGGTGGGCCTCGGCCGTGGTGTGGAGCCGGTCCAGGGCCTCGGTGACGACGGTGATGGCCGTGTCGAAGCCGAACGTGTAGTCGGTTCCGGAGAGGTCGTTGTCGATCGTCTTCGGCACGCCGACGCAGCGCAGCCCGCGCTCGTGGAGCTTCTGGGCGACGCCGAGCGTGTCCTCGCCGCCGACGGCGATGACCGCGTCGACCTCGAACTTCTCGACCTGGGAGAAGATCTTCCCGATCCCGTCCTCGACCTTGAAGGGGTTGGTCCGGGAGGTGCCGAGGATGGTCCCTCCGCGGGGCAGGATGCCCGAGATGGCCCCCAGGTCGAGCGGGATGATGCGCCCCTCGATGAGCCCCTCCCAGCCGTTCTTGATGCCCAGGACGTCGCAGCCATAGACCGTGATGCCCTTGCGGACGACGGCCCGGATGACCGCGTTGAGCCCTGGGCAGTCGCCGCCGCCGGTCAGGATTCCGACTCTCATCTCCGTGTCCTCCTCGTCAGGCAAGTGGCGGGGCGCGCGCCCGGGGACGGCCCCGCATCGTCGTTTCCGACGGCGAAAAACCGCCGCGATTATACACTCCGCGCGGGCGCGTTTTCAAGCGACGGAGACGGGCGGCGGCCGCGGGCCTTGACCGTCCCGGCGGAATCCTTTATACCTAGGACGTTCGCGGCCCCCTAAGGCGCTCGCGGGCCCGCGGCGCGATGCGGGCGGCGGGCGCGAATCGCTTCCGACGGAGGACAGGATGCCAGCCAAGATCATCAGCGGAAAGGAGGTTTCGGCGCTGATCCGCGAAGAGCTCAAGGGCCGCGCCGCCCGTCTCAAGGAGAAGGGGGTCGTCCCGGGCCTGGCCGTGGTCCTGGTCGGGGAGGACCCGGCCTCTGTCTCCTACGTCACGGCGAAGGCCAAGGCGGCCGAGGAGATCGGTCTCTTCGAGACGACGCTGAGGCTGCCTGCAACGACGTCCGAGGCGGATGTATTGAAGGTCGTGGCCGACCTGAACCGCGACGAGAGGTACCACGGCTTCCTCGTGCAAGTCCCTCTGCCGAAGCATGTCAGCGCGGAGAAGGTCGTCAACTTGATCTGCCCGGAGAAAGACGTCGACGGCTGGCATCCCATGAACGTCGGCAAGATGCTCCGCGGCGAGCCCTGCCCGCTGCCCTGCACTCCTTACGGCGTTGTCCAGCTCCTCGTCCGGAGCGGGTACAGCCCCGAGGGGAAGCACGTCGTCATCTGCGGCCGGAGCAACATCGTCGGGAAGCCCCTGGCCGCGATGCTCATCCAGAAAAAGAAGGGGGCCAACGCGACGGTGACGGTCTGCCATACAGGCACGCCGAGCATGTCCAAATACACCCTTCAGGCCGACATCCTCGTCGCGGCCATGGGCGTCCCCCGGTTCATCACGGCGGAGATGGTCCCTCCCGGTTGCGTCGTCATCGATGTCGGCAACACGCGCGTGGAAGACCCGGCGGCGGCAAAGGGGTTCCGGTTCGTGGGCGATTGCGATTTCGAGCCGATCAAGGAGAAGGCCGAGGCCATCACCCCCGTCCCCGGCGGCGTCGGGCCGATGACCGTGACCATGCTCATGATGAACACGATCGAGGCCGCCGAGAGGATGGCCGGCCTAGCCGCCGGATGAGAGGCCAGGCGAGATGAAGATCGGCAAGATCGACGGCGCCGTTTTCCGCGCCCTCGTCCTGAGGCGGCTGGGGAAGCGGGACCGGACTGTCCTCGTGCCTCCCCGGGCCGGCGTCGACGCGGGCGTCATCGACCTCGGCGGCGGCAAGGTGCTGGTCGTGGCCGAGGACCCCATCTTCACCATGCCGCGCCTCCCTCTCGAGACGTTCGGCTGGTTCACCGTCCACATCGGCGCGAGCGACGTCGCCGTCATGGGCGTCCGGCCGCGGTACATGACCTACTCTCTTCTCCTGCCGCCGGAGACGGCGGCCGGGGAGCTCAAGACGATCGTCGATTCCATCCACCGTGCGGCCCGCGACCTCGGCATTGCCATTGTCGGCGGCCACACCGGTTTCTACCCGGGCTTTCAGGCGCCGACGATCGGCGGCATCACGGTCTTCGCCGTGGCCCGCAGGAGCGAGTTCGTGACGCCTGCCGGAGCGCGGCCCGGCGACGAGGTCCTGCTGACCAAGGGGCCGGCCATCGAGACGGCCGGGCTGCTGGCCGCCCTGCGCGAGGAGGAGCTCCTGGCCTCGCATCCCGCGGCGCTCGTCGCCTCGGCCAAGGGGCTTTGCTTCCAGATGAGCGTCGTCGAGGACGCCCTGACGGCCAAGGCCGCGGGCGGGGTGACGGCCATGCACGACGCTACCGAGGGCGGGGTCATGGGCGGGCTTTGCGAGATCGCCGCGGCCAGCGGCGTGGGCATGGAGGTCGACGAGAGGCTCTTCGTCTATCCGGACGAGGTCCGGATGGTCTGCGAAGCCTTCGGACTCGACCCGGCCGCCGCGATCGCCGAGGGCAGCCTGCTCGTCACGGCCCGGCCAGGCTCGTCCGGCCGGATCATCGCGCGCCTGGGGAGGAAGGGGATCGCGGCGTCCGTCGTCGGCCGCGTCGTCGTGGACCGGCGCTGCCGGACCCTGAAGCGGCGGGACGGCCGCGTCGTGCCCCTGGCCATCCCGGAGCAGGACCCTTTTTGGCCCGCCTTCTTTGAGGGACTGAAGAAGGCCTGATGGGGAGGGAAGAGGAGGATCCCTTTCAAAAAGACGGGGGCGAAGGTGTCCGCGTCTTGCCGGTTAGCGGGCTTTGGGCTTGGGCCTGGGTTTCTTTTGCTTCTTCTCCGCGGTGGTCAGGACATCGCGGAGGGTGATGCCGGTGAAGTAGTTTTTCAGGAGCTCCGAGGCCCCCTTCCAGATCTCGAAGGTCGGGCAGGTCTCGATCCGGCTGCAAAAGCTCTCGTCCTCCATGCACTCGACAAGGCAGCACGTCCCCTCGAGGGCGTGGAGGATCTCGGCCAGGGTGACCTCCTCGGGCCTGCGGGCCAGGGTGTAGCCGCCGCCGGCGCCCCGGACGCTCTTGACCAGACGGTTGATCTTGAGGGGGATGATGATCTGCTCGAGGTAGCGGATGGAGATCTCCTCCTCCTCCGAGACGTCCTTGAGGATGACCGTCCGCTGGCCGTCCCCGTAGTGGCGGGCCAGGTTGAGCATCAAGCGGGCGCCGTAGCGTCCCTTGGTCGATAGTCTGAGCATGCCGGGCTCCTTCGCCGCGAACGGCCGGAATCTCTTTTTCCAGCTTCCATCTTACCTTGCCCGGCGGGCCATTTCAACATAATATTATAGGAATTGTCAGTTTAGGGGCGGCCGGCCCAGCTTGACACCCTCCGGAGCGGGTTGTATCCTACTCCCTCAATCCGCATCCGGCGACCCCATCCATCCGCACCGCGGGGGGACCTTCCGGATGACTCTCGCGACGGGGGAGGCCCATGGTACGACAAGTCCTGCTCGGAGACGAGGCGCTGGCCCTGGGGGCCGTCCACGCCGGCCTGTCCGCCGCCTACTCCTATCCCGGCACCCCCGCCTCGGAGATCATGGAGTTCCTCATCCGCTTGGCCAAGAAGGAGGGCGGCTTCAAGGCGACTTGGTCCGTCAATGAGAAGGTCGCCTACGAGGAGGCCCTCGGCGCCTCGTTCGCCGGCAAGCGGGCCATGGTCTCCTTCAAGCACGTCGGGCTCAACGTCGCCGCCGACCCGTTCATGAACTCGGCCATGACCGGCGCCAACGGCGGCCTGGTCGTCGTCAGCGCCGACGACCCCGGCATGCACAGCTCGCAGAACGAGCAGGACAGCCGGTTCTACGCCCAGTTCGCCCGCGTCCTCTGCCTCGAGCCGGCCGACCACCAGGAGTGCTACGACCTGGCCCGCCGGGCCTTCGATCTCTCCGAGGCGACGGGCTTGCCCGTCCTCATCCGGCTCGTCACCCGGCTCTCCCACAGCCGCTCCTCGGTCGAGACGGGGGAGCCCCGGCCGCAGAATCCGCTCCGCACGGGCGACTGGAAGGACTGGACGCTTCTCCCGGTCAACGCCCGGCGGAGGTTCCGCCTTCTCATCGACCGCCAGGCCGAGCTCCTCCGGCTGGCCGAGGCGCTGCCGGCGAACGCGCTCATCCTCAATGACAAGGACCGCTCACTCGGCGTCATCGCCTCGGGCATCGCCGCGAACTACTTCCGCGAGGCCGCGGCCAAGGAGGAGAGCGCGCCGTCGTTCCTCAAGGTCTCGAGCTTCCCCCTGCCGGAAAAGCTCGTCCGGGCCCTCGTCGGCCACGTGGAGACGGTCCTCGTCCTCGAGGACGGCTACCCGCTCATCGAGAAGGAGCTCCAGGGGTTCTTCGGCGTGCCCGGGAAGAGGGTCGTCGGCCGGACGAGCGGGGCGGTCCCGGCCTCGGGCGAGCTCAACCCGGACATCGTCCGCACCGCCCTTGGCCTCGCGCCCCTCCCGTCCCGGGCGCCGAGCGGCGTGCCGCTCGCCGGCCGCCCGCCTCAGCTCTGCGTCGGCTGCCCCCACGCCGACACCTTCAAGGCCTTGAACGAGGCCCGCGCCGCCTATCCCGGGACGAGCGTCTTCAGCGATATCGGCTGTTACACCCTCGGCGCCCTGCCGCCTTACAATGCCATCCAGAGCTGCGTCTGCATGGGGGCGAGCGTGGGCATGGCCCGCGGCGCCTCCGACGTCGGCGTCCGGCCGGCTGTGGCCGTCATCGGCGACTCGACCTTCGCCCATTCGGGCATGACCCCGCTCCTCGGCGCCGCGGACGCGAACGCCGACATGACCCTCATCATCCTCGACAACGCGACCGTGGCCATGACCGGCGGCCAGCCGACCTACGGCTCCGGCGAGCGCCTCCTGCGGATCGTCGAGGCGCTCGGCGTGCCGAAGGAGCACCTCCGGACGATCGAGCCCCTGCCGAAGAACCACGGGAAGAACGTCCAAGTCATGAAAGAGGAGTTCGAATACCGGGGACTGTCCGTCATCGTCGCCGTCCGCGAGTGCGTCCAGGAACAGCGGAAGAGAAGGAGCTAGGCCATGAAGCAGGACATCATTCTCGCGGGCGTCGGCGGCCAGGGGATCCTGTCCATCGCCTACGTCATCGACAACGCGGCCCTGGCCGACGGCCTCCAGTTCAAGCAGGCCGAGGTCCACGGCATGGCCCAGCGCGGCGGCGCCGTCCAGTCCCACCTCCGGCTCTCGAGCGGGCGGATCTGGAGCGACCTCATCCCCAAGGGCGAGGCCGACATGATCCTCAGCGTCGAGCCCCTGGAGGCCCTGCGCTACTTCGACCAGATGCGGCCCGCCGGCATCGTCGTCACGAGCTCGACGCCCTACAGGAACATCCCCGACTACCCCGACCTCGACAGGGTCCTCGGCGAGGTGGCCAAGGCCGGCGGGAGCGTCATCGTCGATTCCGAGAAGCTGGCCAAAGAGGCCGGCACCATCAAGGCCCAGAACATCGTCATGCTCGGGGCCGCCTCGCGCTTCCTCATCCTGAAGGAGGAGAGCCTGCGGACGGTCGTCGAAACGCTCTTCAAGCCGCGCGGCGCGGCCGTCGTCGAGGCCAACCTCAGGGCCTTCGACCTCGGCCGCAAAGCCGCCGGCGCCGCCTGACCCGAGGACGGCCATGAAGACGAACCTCCGCCGCGTCGACCGCATCTTCGAGGCCGCCGAGAAGGACGGCCGCTCCTTCCTCCTCGAGCCCGAGGTCTACGATCTCCTCCGGCTGGCGGGCATCGTCCCGCCCCGCTTCCTCTTCGCCGCCGCCGGGGCGAAGGTCACGCGGGCGCAGCTCTCGGCCCTGGGGGCGGACGAGGTCGCGGTCAAGGTCGTCTCGCCGCTCATCCAGCACAAGTCCGACGTCGGGGGGGTCGACTTCGTCAAGGCCGACGCGGCCGCGGTCAATCGGGCCTGCGCCCGCATGCTCCGGACTGTCCCCCTGCGGTACCTTCGCTGGGAGGCCGGGACGCGGCAGGCCGGCGCCGGGCCGGGCCCGAGCCTCGCATCGGTCCGCGCCTCGATCCGCGGCTTCCTGGTCATGGAGAAGGTCCGCTTCGAGAACGTCGGCTTCGGCTCCGAGATCCTCCTCGGCGTCCGCAACACCCGGGAGTTCGGCCCCGTCTTGACCATGGGCGGCGGCGGGCTGGATGTCGAGTACATGAACGCGCGGCTCAAGGAGGGGAGGGCCGTGCTCATGAGCTCGGCCCATCTCGTCGCGGACGGCGCCGTGCCCGGGCTGCTCGAGCCCCTGGCCTTCTTCGGCAAGCTTGCGGCGGAGTTCCGCGGCCGCAGACCGCTCGTCGCGCCCCGCGCGCTCGCCGGGACGTTCCTCCGCTTCCGCGACCTGGCCGCGGCCTACTCGCCTTTCGCCGGCGGCTCTCCCTTCGTCATCGAGGAGGCCGAGGTCAACCCGTTCGTCGTCGCCTCGGGACGGCTCGTGCCCCTCGACGGCGTCTGCCGCTTCTCGAGGGACAAGCGGGCCGCCGGAAGCCGCGCCGTCGAGGACATCCGGCGGCTGCTCCGGCCGGCGACGATCGGCATCATCGGCGTCTCGGAGAAGATGAACATCGGCCACCTCATCCTCTCGAACGTCCTCAAGAACGGCTTCCCCCGGGAGGGGGTCTTCGTCGTCAAGCCCGGCCCCGCCGAGATCGATGGCTGCCGGTGCGTGCCGTCGGTCGCGGACCTGCCGGAGACGGTCGACCTCTTCGTCCTGACCCTCGGCGCCGACCAGTGCGCCCCGGTCATGAAAGACCTCGTCGACCACGGCAAGGCCCGCTCGGTCATCATCATCGCCGGCGGCATGGGCGAGAAGTCCGGAGGGGCCTCGATCGAGGACGAGATCCGCGGCATCCTCGCGCGCGGCCGCGCCGAAGGCCGGACGACCCCCATCGTCAACGGCGGCAACTGCCTGGGCATCGCCTCCGCCCCCGGCCGCTACGACACGACGTTCATCCCGGACTATAAGCTGCCGAGGCCGAAGGGCCCGGCCTCGGGGCTGGCCGTGGTCAGCCAGAGCGGCGCCTTCATGATCTGCCGCATGAGCAAGCTACCCATGATCCGGCCGGTCTACGCCGTCTCATTCGGCAACCAGCTCGACCTGACGGCCTCGGACTACATGAACTGCCTCAAGGACGACCCGGACGTCCGGTCGGTCGCCGTCTATATGGAGGGCTTCAAGCCCGGGGACGGCCTGGCCTTCGCCGGCGCGGTCCGCGAGATGGCCGCCTCCGGCCGCAAGGTCCTCGTCTACAAGGCCGGCCGCAGCCCCGAGGGCCGGGCCGCGACCTCGAGCCACACGGCTTCCGTCGCCGGGGATTATCCGGTCTTCCGCTCGGTCCTCGAGCAGGCCGGGGCCGTCGTCGCCGCCGACCTGTTCGATTTCGAGACGTACATGAAAGCCCTCGTCTTCTTCGAAGGGAAGAAGGTGCGCGGCCGCCGGGCCGGGCTCATCAGCAATGCCGGCTTCGAGTGCGTCGTCCTGGCCGACAACCTGAAGGACGGGGCCGGGCTGGAGCTCGCCGCGTTCACCCCGGAGACGCAGGGCCGGATCGTCGCCGCCCTCAGGCCCTTGGGCATCGACCGCCTCCAGGACGTCCACAACCCGCTCGACGTGACGCCCGTCGCCGACGACACGGTCTTCTCGGACTGCGCCCGGGCCGTCGTCGAGGACCCCGGCGTCGACTGCGCCGTCATCTCCAACGTCCCGCTGACGGCGGCCCAGCAGACGCTCGCCGCCGGCGAGGGCCACGGCGAGGACTTCCTGCGCCCGGGCGCGTTCGCCCGGCGGACGGTCGAGCTCTTCCGGTCCACGGACAAGCCTTTCGTCGTCTGTATCGACGCCGGGGAGCTCTACACGCCGCTCGCCGCGCACCTCGAGAGCGAGGGAGTGCCTGTTTTCCGGCGGGCCGACGAGGCCGTCCGTTTCCTGCGCTCCTATGTCGGGCACGAGCTCCGGGCGGCAAAATAACGCCCGCGCAGTTCCGCGTTCCTCCAGGGGAAACGGGAAACGGAGCAAGGCCGGGTGGGCGAATCGAGCGGAGGGAGGGATGCGGATGGACATGAACCTGAAAAGTACGTTCGAAGAGCTCTGGCGGAAGTATTTCGCCGCGGCCGAGCTGCCCATCATCTTCTATTACACGAACGACGAGACCGTCGGGCGGCGCGCCGCGGCCGACGCCTCGAACCGCTGCCTTGTCGCGAACCTCGTCCGGGTCCGGGGAGGGGAGGCGCTCCGCTTCGACGCCGGGTCGATCGGATGCCCCGGCGGGAGGAGATACACCGGCTTCTCGGACGCCCTGCAGCCCGGGTTCGAGCATTTTCTTTCCTGCGGCATTCCCGGCAAAGTAGAGGGGGAGCGCTACAAGAAGACGCCGGAGCTCGTCCGCGAGCTCCTGGCCCGCGCCCCGGTCTTTAAGGCCCCGGCCGCCTCCATCGTCTTCAAGCGCTGGGACCTCCTCGAGGCGGCGGAGGCGCCGGACGCCGTTGTCTTCTTCGCCACACCCGATGTGCTGGCCGGCCTCTTCACCCTGGCCAGCTTCGACGAGGCGGAGTCGAGCGGCGTCATCGCCCCCTTTTCGGCCGGTTGCGGCTCGGTCGTCGAGTACCCTTACCTTGAGAAGGGGTCCCCGTCGCCCCGCTGCGTCATCGGCTTGTTCGATCCCTCGGCCCGGCCCTACGTCGAGCCGGACCGGGTCACCTTCGCCGCCCCTTGGGAGAAGTTCGTCCGCATGGCCGGGAACATGGAGGAGAGCTTCCTCACGACGCCGACCTGGGCTAGGATCCGGGAGCGGATCGCCCGCGCCTCTTAGGGCCGTGGCTTCCGGCCTCTCTTGCCACCCCGGAGGCCGCGTGATAGAATCTTCCCAATGAAAAGGGCGTCCGTCCTCGTCGCGCTCGCCATCCTTTTCGCTGGAGGTGCCGGCTTGCTGACCGCCCAGAAGAACGCCGGGGCGGCGCGCCTGGCTTCGTTCATTCCCCGGACGGCCGGCCCCTGGCTGTCCGAGGCCGACCGCGTCTACGACGCCGCGACGATCTTCCAGTACCTCGACGGCGCCGGCGAGGTCTACCGCTCGTATAACATGAAGCTTCTTGTCTCGCGCCGCTTCCACAAGGACGGCCGGCCCGACATCGTCGTCGACCTCTTCGACATGGGCTCGTCGGACGACGCCTTCGGCGTCTTCACCCACGACCTCGACGGCGAGGACGCCGGGACCGGCCAGGGCTCGAACTACAAAGCCGGGCTCCTCTCGTTCTGGAAGGGGCGCTACTTCGTTTCGGTCCAGACCGAGGAGGAGACGAAGGACACGAAACCCGCCGTCCTCGACCTCGGCCGGAAGATCGCCGCGGCCATTCCCGAGAGCGGGCCGGCGCCGAAGCTCGTGTCCTATCTTCCGCCGGAGGGCCTCGTGGGCGGGCGCGTCTGCTATTTCCATAACTATTCCATCCTCAACTACCACTTCTTCGTCGCCGACACCGACATCCTCCTCCTCGGGGGGAAGGCCTCGGCCGTCCTGGCGTCCTACAAGACGGCGGGCGGCGAAAGCAGGCTCCTCGTCGTTGCCTACCCGGACGAGGCCCAAGCGGTCCGGGCCTACGAGTCCTTCGGCAGGAACTACATGCCGGACGCCAAGAAGCCCGGGCTCGTCCGGACCGAGGATAAGACGTGGACGGCCTCGGCTCGGGCCGGGGACGTCGTCATCGTCGTATTCAACGCCGGCTCGGACGAGTTCGCCATGACCCAGCTCGCGGCGGTCCAGGAGCTGATGGCGGCCGCGGGACCGGTCCGGAAATAGGGAAACGGAGAGGGAGGGGGAATAACCGTGAGCGCGAAGAGCATCACCCGCAGGGACTTCCTCAAGACCGCCTCTGTCGCCCCGCTGGCGGGCGCCCTCGTCCCTGGGCTCAGGTCCGGGCAAGCGGCGCCAGAGCCGAGGGTCCGCGTCGTCCTCGTCCGCGACCCGGCCGCGCTCGACGCCTCCGGCCGGCCCGACGGCGAGGCCATAGGCCGGATGCTCGACGAGGCCGTCGCGGCCCTCGTCGGCGAGAAGGACGCCGCCGGGGCGTGGAAGCGGATCGTTCGGCCCGACGACGTCGTCGGCATCAAGACCAACGTCTGGGACAAGTTGCCGACCACGGCCGCGGTCGAGCAGGCCATCAAGCGCGCCGTCATGAGCGCGGGCGTGCCCGAGGCCAGGCTCGCGATCGACGACCGAGGCGTCCTCCGGAACCCGATCTTCCAGAACGCCACGGCCCTCATCAACGCCCGGCCGGCCCGGACTCACCATTGGGCCGGCATGGGAAGCTGCATCAAGAACTACATCCAATTCGTGCCCAGACCCTCGGATTACCATGGCGATACTTGCGCCGACCTCGCGTCGATCTGGAGCTTGCCGAGCGTCAAGGGCAAGACGCGGCTCAACATCCTCGTCATGCTGACGCCCCTCTTCCACGGCATCGGGCCCAGCAGCTACAGCCAGGAATTCACCTGGCCCTACCGGGGCCTGATCGTCAGCCGGGACCCCGTGGCCGCCGACGCCACGGGGCTGCGCGTCCTGCTGGCCAAGCGGCGCGAGCACTTCGGCGAGGACCGGCCCCTGCCGATGACGCCGCACCACATCTTCCTGGCCGACACGCGCCACCACCTCGGCGTGAGCACAGAGGACCGGATCGAGTTCGTCAAGCTCGGCTGGCGGGAAGGGGCCCTGATCTAGATGCCGATCTACGAGTTCCGCTGCGCGGACTGCGGCCGCAAGACCCAGGTCCTGACCCTGTCCGTGAAGACCGCGGTCGAGCCGAAGTGCCGCCACTGCGGCGGCTCGAACCTCACGAAGCTCGTCTCGCGCGTCGCCTTTCTGCGCTCGGAGGAGAGTCGGCTCGAAGGTCTGGCCGACCCCTCGTCCTTCTCCGGCCTCGACGAGAAAGACCCGAAGAGCGTCGCCCGCTGGATGAAGAAGATGGGCAAGGAAATGGGCGAGGAGGCGGGCGAGGACTTCGACGCCGAGGTCGACCGGGCCGTCGAGGAGATGGGCCAGGAGGGCGGCGGGGCCGAGAGCGCCGGCGGCGGAACGGGCGGGGACGACGATCTTGACTAGGCCGCGGGCGGCGGACGGAGGAGGCGGACGATGACGGCACTCACAGGCGTTTATCTCTTCATCGGCGGCGGCGTCTTCGGCGCCGCGGTCGTCCTCATCATCCAGCTCGTCAAGAGGCGCGAAGCCCGCGACATCGCCCGCGAGCTCGTCAGCGAAACGGAGAGCGAGAAGATCAAGGACCTCGAGGTCTTCCTCGGCCGGGTCAAGGACTCCCTCGGCTCGATGTCTTTCGACGCCTTGAAGAAGACCTCGGAGGAGTTCCTCAAGCTGGCCGAGTCGAAACTGGGTCAGCACACCCAGTCCGGCGAGAAGGAGCTCGAGGGCAAGAAGCAGCTCATCGACCAATCCCTCGAGGCCATGCGCGGCGACATGCGGAAGATCCAGGACCTCGTCTCCTCCTTCGAGCGGGACCGCGTCCTGAAGTACGGAGAGCTCTCGGCCCATCTGCAGATGGCCGCCAGGCAGACGGCCGAGCTCCAGGATACGGCCAACCACCTCCGCCAGGCCCTGGTCAGCACCAAAGCCCGCGGCCTGTGGGGAGAGCGGATGGCCGAGGACGTCCTCCAGCTCGCCGGCTTCGTCGAGGGCGTCAACTATCTCAAGCAGAAGGCCCTCGAGGGGGCCGGCTCCCGCCCGGATTACACCTTCCAGCTGCCGCAGGGCCGGAAGCTCAACATGGACGTCAAGTTCCCCATGAACAGCTACCTCCGCTACCTCGAGACGGAGAACGACATGGAGCGGGACGTCCAGAAGGGCCAGTTCCTGAAGGACGTCCGGGCCCGGATCAAGGAGGTCACGGGCCGGGACTACATCAACCCCGAGGACGAGACGCTCGACTACGTCCTCGTCTTCATCCCCAACGAGCAGGTCTACGCCTTCATCAACCAGAACGACCCGGGCCTCATTGACGACGCCCTCCGCAGCAAGGTCATCCTCTGCTCGCCGTTCACCCTCTTCGCCATCCTGGCCATCATCCGCCAGGCCATGGACAACTTCAGCACGGCCAAGGCCGCCAACGACATGCTCCGGCTGATGGGCGGGTTCAACAAGGAGTGGGAGAAGTTCCGCGATGCGATGGACCGGATGGGCCGCAAGATCGAGGACGCGCGGGACGAGTTCCAGAAGCTCTCCACCACCCGCACGAACAAGCTCGAGCGGCCGCTCCAGAAGCTTGAGGACCTGCGGCGTCTCAAGGGGATCGAGCGAGAGTTCATCATCGGCGAGGCCGAGGTCATGGCCCTCGAGGAGGAGCCCGACAAGACGGGGGAGCGGGGCTGATCGGCCGCACGGGACCTCCGGACCGCCGCGGGGCCGGGCGGCGCCAGTCTTTGGGGGAGCGGGTCCTTTGACCCGGGACTTGTCCGGTCCCAGGGGAAAGTCCCCCGGATTGCCGCCCCCTGTTTCTCAGGGTATCGCGGGCCTCCGTGCGGGACAGGACGTCCCCGCGGGGTGGCATGTTTCTTGATATACATTATGCGCGGAAGAGCATAATGTGGCCGTGTAGGCCGCCGACAGCCGGCCTTGCCGGCATAGAAAGGATGGTGGACCATTCGAGCGTTCGGGACTCCAAAGGGTCTTCGCATGAGAAGGCTGGTCCTACCCCCGCTCCTGGCGTGGCTTTTCCTCGCCTTCAGCGCCGCCGGGGCCCAGGAGGCCGTCAAGCGGGGAGAGACCCTTAGTCTGGACAGGTGCGTCCGGATCGCCCTCGGGCATCTGCCCGCGCTGATAGCGGCCAGGGCCGCCTCCGAGGCCGACAGGGCGCTTATCAGGGAGGCCGAGGCCGCCTATTATCCCCAACTCGGGTGGAGCTCGAGCCTTGGCCGCTCCTACTTCGGCTCACGGACCTCCTCGGGCGTCACCAGGGCGTCCGGAACCTACAATTCCTATTCGACAGGCGTCAACCTCAGCCAGAATATCTTCGATTTCGGCAAGACCCCGGCCCAGGTCAGGATCCAGAAGCTGAATTACAGCGCCTCCGTCTCCGATGTCGAAACCGCAGTCGAACAGGCCGTCTTCGCCGTCAAGCAGGACTTCTACGGCGTCCTCCAGGCCAAGCGCAACAGGGACGTCACGGACGAAGCCGTCAAGCAATACCAGCTCCATCAGGACCAGGCCCAGGCGCAGTTCGAGGTCGGCCTGG
>Ga0335070_10004591_pt1 | contig 16176 bp, 12 predicted proteins | sample Lox_Sample_13_FD_206722 | JGI IMG/M metagenome (GOLD analysis project Ga0335070, IMG submission 206722) | Soil microbial communities from Loxahatchee National Wildlife Refuge, Florida, United States - Lox_Sample_1.3 | ecosystem: Environmental > Terrestrial > Soil > Wetlands | place: USA... | reverse complement strand
TAAGCTGTTACATATGTGGTAAACTTTAGCCAAAAAAAAGTACTTTTTTGTTCGCACCGGTGAATGATGAAACCTAACCAGGGAAGTGCGCTTTCGGGGCTTGTCAAGGCTGCTGGTCTTGTATTCGGAGACATTGGCACAAGCCCCATATACACAATGACCGTAATATTCCTTCTCCTCAAACCCACCTATGATAATGTCCTAGGCGTCACCTCCCTCATTATATGGACTTTGTTGGTTCTCGTCTTTCTCCAGTACGATTTCCTTGCCATGAGCCTCAGCAGAAGGGGTGAAGGGGGTACCGTAGTTCTCAGAGAGATCCTGGTCTCCCTTCTCAAGTCCAGAAAGGGGACAACCCTCATCACTCTCCTGTCTTTCCTTGGGGTATCCCTTCTCATGGGTGACGGGGTGATCACCCCTGCCATCAGTATCCTCAGTGCTGTCGAGGGTTCAGCCTTGATACCAGGGCTTGAACATATATCGAAAACCGCCATAGTTCTCATTTCTGCAGTGATCGCAATCGCTCTCTTCTCGTTCCAAAGCAAGGGAACAGAGAAGGTTGCCTTCGGCTTCGGCCCAATTATGGCCATCTGGTTTATCTCATTGTCTTTTTTTGGAATCATGTCCATCATAGATTCCCCCCACATCATCAGAGCCTTGAACCCGTATTATGGAATACGGTTCCTTGTTGAAAATGGTTGGAAAGGATACATCGTCCTCGGAGAGGTTATCCTGTGCGCCACAGGGGGGGAGGCTCTTTACGCGGATATGGGACATCTCGGGTCCACTCCTATCAGGAAGGCATGGTTAGGGGTATTTTTCTCCCTCGCCCTGAATTACCTGGGACAGGGTGCCTTTTTGATGAACCATCCCGAGACAAAGAACGTGCTTTTTGAAATGGCATTTCATTATATGAGGGACCTCTATGTCCCTTTTTTGCTCCTGAGCATTGCCGCCACGGTGATCGCTTCTCAGGCCATGATAAGCGGAATGTTTTCCATTGTGTATCAGGGAATCACCACCCGCATTATGCCTATCTTCAAGGTTGATTATACCTCCACAGAACGAAAGTCCCAGATATACATCAGCTCAGTGAACTGGTTTTTGCTCTTTGCCGTCCTCTTTATCATGGTGGAATTCGAAGAGTCAAGCCGCCTTGCCGCAGCGTATGGACTCGCGGTGACCGGCACCATGACCCTTACCGGCATTATGATGACCTGGATATTCACCCTGAAGAAGAAACCTTTTCTCGCAATCCTCTCTCTGTTCGTCACCTTTGTTGATCTCAGTTTCCTCGGTGCGAACTTCTACAAAATACCCCACGGTGGATATTGGTCGCTGATCCTTGCCTCCCTTCCCTTCGGTATGATACTTCTCTATACCCAAGGGCAAAAGAGGCTCTACAAGACCATGGACTTTATGCCTATTGAAGACTTTCTTCGCAAGTTTACTATGGTATACCGGACCACCCCTCTGATCAAGGGTACTGCTCTCTTTCTTATCAAGGATATAAAAGAAATACCGCCTTATCTGGTTCAGATAATGTTTTTCCATGGTATTGTGTATGAAGACAATATCTTTGTTTCGGTCTTGAAAAGGGACGATCCTTTTGGTATCACAGGCTTCTTTCGTGAAGATATTGCCCCCGGGCTGAGGGTCTTTGAGGTCCAGATGGGATACATGGAGGTCATTGATGTTGAGGAACTCCTCAGACAGGCAGGGATAGAGGAGAGGACCGTCTTTTACGGGCTAGAAGATATTACGTCCGAGAATCTCATTTGGAAAACATTTTCACTCGTTAAGAGGATTACCCCGACCTTTATCCAGTTTTATAAATTTCCTTACAAAAAGCTCCATGGTGTCTTAACCAAGGTTGAGTTGTAAGAAAATCTGTCATCATTACATCCTCTCCGGCGCACCCAGGCCCAGGATTTCAAGGCCATCCTTTAACACAATACGTATAGCTTCGCAGAGCGCAAGTCGTGCCCTAGTCAGTTTTCTGTCCTCAGTGACTACCTTGTATTTATTATAATAAGGATGAAAGAGGCCTGTGAGCTCCTGGAGAAAAAAGGTAATCCTGTGGGGCTCACGGGAAATTGCCGCGCCCTCAAAGGTCATGAGGTAGGTGAGCAGCTTCTTGATTATCCTGAGCTCCTCAGGCGCAGACAGGAGGCTCAGGTCAGCTTCAGTAAAGTCCTTCCCCTCCATTCCCTTTTCCCTTGCATGCACGAAAATACTGTTTATTCTCGCGTTGGCATACTGCACGTAGAATACAGGGTTCTCCGCGGACTGCTCCTTTGCCACTTCAAGGTCAAACTCCAGATGGCTGTCAGGCCTTCTTGTGAGAAAGATGAACTTTGTGGTGTCGCTGCCCACCTCTTCCATTACCTCCCGAAGCGTCACAAATTCCCCTGCCCTCTTGGACATCTGGACAGGGTTTCCTGCCCTCAGGAGGGTCACCATCTGGACAAGCAGCACCCTGAGGTGTTCCGGCGGATACCCCAGCGCCTCGATGACCGCCTTCAACCTCGTAATATACCCGTGGTGATCAGCTCCCCATATGTCTACAATCTCATCAAAACCCTTCTCTATCTTCTTCCTGTGGTACGCGATATCAGAGGCAAAATAGGTAAACTCTCCGTCGCCCTTGATGATCACGCGGTCCTTGTCATCACCAAAGGTAGTGGCCCTGAACCATAACGCCCCATTCTCCTCGTAGAGATGCCTCCTGCGCCTGAGATCGTCAATGGCATTGTCCACCTCATTCCCGGTATAAAGTTCTCTTTCACTCTGCCATGTGTCAAAGGTAATACCAAAAGCCCCAAGGTCTTCTTCAATTTCCCTGAGCATCTGACGGTAAGAGAAATCCACAAAAAAGTCTGACGCGTCCTGAAAACTCGTTTCAGAATATTTGCTTCCCACCAATGAGACAACTTTCTTCGCGATTTCCTCGACATAGCCACCTTTATATCCATCTTCAGGGAATGGATACTCGATGCCAAGGAGTTGCTGATACTTTGCGAATACTGAGTGCCCCAGTACCTTCACCTGCCTTCCCGCATCGTTGACGTAATATTCCCGCTCCACCCTAAATCCCGCAGCTTCCAGGAGGTTGGAAAGGGCAGCACCCACTGCAGCGCCTCTTCCGTGTCCAAGATGAAGAGGGCCTGTGGGGTTCGCACTCACGAACTCGACCTGCACCTTCCTCCCTTTGCCCATATCCTTCCTCACAAAATCCTTCGTAAAGGAAAGAAGGGACTTAAGCTGGGAATAGAGAAAGGTTCGCGAAAAGGAGAAATTTATAAAACCAGGGCCTGCAATATCTACCCGTTCACACACATCTGTATCCCCGATATGGCGCACAATTTCCTCTGCGATCTGTCTCGGCGGCCTCTTGAGAAGTTTGGATAACCCCATGGCAGCAGGTGTGGCAAGATCTCCGAACCGTTCTTCCCGGGGGATTTCGAGCTCCACCGGGTACGATTCCACTCCCATGTTCTTTATTGCCTTTTCTATAAGTTCCCGTATGCTCTTTTCCATAGGGATAAAGTTTAAACTTCAAGCACATTTAAGTCAATGACAGCGATATTCGGACCAGTGGGAAAAATACATCTTGGGTTTGTTTTTGACCTGTTTTTCAGTGTGCCGTCGCAAATGGACTCTCCATGTTTGATTATGGTAAAATAAAAAAAGATTCGTTCCAATTATCCGCATAAGGGAGGGAATGATGTATAAGATTCTCAAGAAAGAGATCCTGAGTGACACTGTTAAACTCATGGATGTGTATGCTCCGCATGTTGCCAGAAATGCGAGAGCGGGCCAATTTGTGATTTTGATCATCGATGAACATGGCGAAAGGATCCCTCTCACTATTGCTGACTACAACAAAGGAACGGGGACCATAACGATTATCTTTCAGGAACTGGGGAAATCCACGATGCAGCTTGGAAGGCTCAAACCCGGAGACGCGATAGCATCCTTCGCTGGTCCCCTGGGACATCCTACAGAGATTGAAAACTACGGGACCGTGGTATGTATGGGCGGTGGTGTGGGGATTGCCCCTATTTATCCTATAGCGAGGTCCCTAAAAGAGGCTGGCAATTCTGTCATATCCATTATAGGCGCCCGAAACAAGGAATTGCTCTTCTGGGAAGACAAGATGAGAACCGTGTCTGACGAACTCATCGTCTGCACTGATGACGGTTCTCATGGGAGAAAAGCGCTTGTCACTGAACCTCTCAAAGAACTGTTCGAGCGCAAGGACAAAAAGGTCGCCCGTGTTTGGGCCATCGGACCCGCCATTATGATGAAATTTGTCTCTCTCACCACAAAGCCTTACAATGTCCCAACAGTGGTAAGCCTCAATACCATCATGATCGACGGCACGGGTATGTGCGGCGGATGCCGGGTACTGCTCGACGAGGGAGCTCAATTCGTGTGCGTTGACGGACCGGAATTCGATGCCCATAAGGTGAACTGGGAGAGTCTTCTGTCCCGTCTGCAGTTCTACAAAAAAGAGGAACGGCTGGCAGTGGAGCGATGGGAGCACAAGTGCAAACTGGAGGGGGAACTGCCAGGAGGAGGTAAGTAATGGCTGAACTGACTCAGAAGGAACGCATGAAAATAAAGCGGCATGAGATGAGCAATCAGGATCAGCATGTCCGCAGAGGAAACTACGATGAAGTTGCCCTGGGCTACAGTCTGGAGACTGCCCGTGAGGAAGCCGAGCGGTGTCTGCAGTGCAAGGACCCGAAGTGTGTGCAGGGCTGCCCCGTGGGTGTCCTCATTCCGCAGTTTATAAAGGCCCTCAGAGAGGGCGATATTGTGAAGGCGGTGGAATGGATGAAGGTGAAGAACAATCTGCCGGCCATCTGCGGAAGGGTATGTCCCCAGGAAGTGCAGTGCGAAGGAAATTGCATTGTGGGCAAGAAGGGTGAACCGGTCGCCATCGGCAGATTGGAACGTTTTGTGGGGGATTACGAACTCGCCATGCGGACCTGTCCTCTCTTGAAAGCGCCAAAGACAGGGAAAAGAGTTGCGGTGGTGGGCTCTGGTCCGGCGGGACTGACATGCGCCGTGGATGTGGCCAGAGAGGGGCATGAAGTGACCATATTTGAGTCCCTTCACGGCCCTGGAGGCGTATTGATCTATGGTATCCCTGAATTCCGACTTCCCAAGAGTGTCGTGCACGGCGAAATTAATTACGCCGTCGAATGTCTCGGCATTGATATTAAGGTGGACCATGTCATTGGTCGCACCTTCACCCTTGAAGAACTCTTGAAGGAGTATGATGCGGTCTTCTTGGGAACTGGAGCCGGACTGCCCTCCTTTATGCGCATACCTGGCATTAATCTCAACGGGGTGATGTCAGCGAACGAGTTTCTCACCCGCGTAAATTTAATGAAGGGATACCGCTTCCCCGAATATGACACGCCGGTCAAAGTGGGCAATAAAGTTGCGGTCGTGGGCGCTGGCAACGTGGCCATGGACTCTGTACGTTGCAGCCTCCGTTTACAGGCCCTGCAGGCGCGGGAAGCCGGACAGAATTCAGGAGAGGTGCATCTCGTATACCGTCGGTCAAGGGACGAGGTCCCTGCGAGGGAGGAGGAGTTTCACCATGCGGAAGAAGAGGGGGTGATCTTTGACTTCCTCACTAACCCGGTTGAGATCCTTGGCGACAAGGAAGGCAATGTCAGGGGAATCCGTTGCGTCCGGATGCGGCTTGATGAGCCTGATCAGTCCGGACGTAGGAAGCCGGTGCCCATCGAAGGTTCTGAATTCGAGATTACGGTTGACTCTGTAATCATGGCCCTGGGTACCAGCCCCAACCCTCTGGTCTTCGTGGACGCTGCAGGACTTGAGAGAACCAAACATGGAACCGCAGTTGCCGACTCCGAGACAGGGAGGACGAAAAAGCCCCGTGTCTGGGCAGGCGGGGACGTGGTTACCGGTGCCGCCACAGTCATCAGCGCTATGGGTGCGGGCAAACGCTCAGCGGCAGATATCAACAAGTTCCTGAAAGGAGAAGCTTCCTGGTAACAAAGTTCTTTTCTCCCAAGAGCTGAGAGCAAAGAAGCCTTGCGCAAAATGACGCAAGGCTTCTTTGCTCAAACCCCGTCTCCCGATTCTTAAAGTCGCAAGGGTATTCGTATCCAACGCGGTACGCGAGGTAGAGGCTCGCGATGCCTCTGAAAGCCGGAGCGCGACTCTCTTTCCATGCCGCCTATATGAGTGTGCCAGGAAAAAAAACGCTGAGTGTGTCTGTTAATCCGGAAGATATCGGGAGAAGAAACTATCCAGGCCTTTTAAATATGTCTCCCCTGAAAGCAGGAATCCTTCATTATGCCCGCCACTAAGCTGGAGAAACTCTTTGGGTTCACTTGCGCTCTCAAAAAGCTTTCTCCCCTGTTCATAGGGAACAATCTCATCCTCCGGACTGTGGATGAAGAGCTTCGGTATCTTTAATCTTCCAACTTTTTCAATTGACGCATAGCGGTATTTTGAGAGGAGCCTCACGGGAAGATAGGGATAAAAGCTGCTTCCCAGGTCAGGCACCGAGGTGAACCCTGACTCCATGATAAGCGCGCCCGCCTGTTTCCGTGATGCCATCTCGGCTGCAACAGCGCTTCCCAGAGAACGGCCAAAGAGGATGATCTTTTCAGGTGCAACATGGAGTGAGTTCACAAGGTAATCCCACGCTGCCTCTGCATCACGATAGGTGCCTTCTTCATCAGGAGCACCTTTGCTCCTGCCATATCCCCGATAATCGAAGATCAGCACGCCAAGACCCAGGTTGTGAAATATTCTGATAGAGTCAAGACGGTGCGAGATATTCCCTGCGTTTCCGTGACAGAAAAGCACATACCCCCGCGCATTTTCCGCAGGGGTATACCACGCGGAGATGTCCACTCCATCCTTTGTTCGTAATATGAGTTCCTGATAGTCAAGCCCGATGGCAAGGGGAGTGGCTTCTATTTCCTTTAAGGGGAAATAGAGCATACTACCCTGTTTCACATAGACATACGCGATAAGGAGCACATAGACAAGGACAACACCGCTTATAACGAGAAATACCATTCTTTTCACCATGCTCAGCACAGCACTAATAAAACCCTTCAAGCCTCTCTAATCGATATTGCATGGAACGCACCCTGTGAGTTCAGTATATCACTCGCATGATTTCACCCCCAAGACATTACGGAAGAGCAAGGGTGATTCGCCTCAATCGAAAAAAAAGCCCTGCAGCCAAGGCTGCAGGGCTTTCGTCATACTCTGGAGCTATTCTTAGTATATCCCCATATGCGGCTTCGCAGCCTTCTCGATCTCGCGGCGCGCTGCCATATCCATGAGGGTCTTCTCTGTAGCAAACTTCCCTCTCTCGTACTTCTTCAACTTGAGGGCTGCTCTGGCCTTGTCGATATAATCGATGGCCATGGCAAGGATCTTCTCCTGATCCGGCTCAAAGTGCAATGCGCCCTTGAATCTCTCGAACCAGCCCTCGGTCATGAGCTTTGTCACTTCCTTACTCGCAGCGACCGGTGATTCACCACCGAAGATTACCGGAACGCCAGATGCCGCAAAGTAGCATCCAATGGCAATGGCCTTTTCTGACATCCACTCAGGGGCAATACCCACTGCAGGCATGCCGCCGATTTCATCGGACAGGCCGCCCTCTGCTGCCATGGCACTGGCGATGGTGAGGATTCTTGAATTATCCACACAGGAACCGAGATGGAGGATCGGCGGAATCCCGATTGCCTCGCAGACCTCCCTCAACCCGGGGCCTGCATTCTCCATGGCCATTTCGGGAGTGAGATAGCCCATAGTCCCGCATGCGGCAGATCCGCAGCCGGTCGAGACGATCAGGATGTCGTTCTTGATGAGTTCAGTAGCAAGGAACCTGTGGAGACCTGTGGACGGCACGCGCGGGTTGTCGCATCCCGCGAGTCCCACAACACCGCGGACCCTGCCTGCCATGATAGCGTCATTCAGTGGTCTGAAAGAACCTCTCCATTTTCCGCCCTGCATGTACTCAATGTATTCGTGGGAAAAGCCTGCGATGGCAGGAAACACTTCCGTAATGCGGCTTCCCTTTGCCTTCCGGTTCGGGAAGTTATCGATGGCTACTTTCAACACTTCCTTCGCGATCTCCTTACCCCGGTGTTCGTCGAACTGAATATGCATTGCTCCTGGGATCTTCGCTTTAGGGTTAGTGGTGATAACCTTGGTGTGGAACTTCTTCGACAGTTCTACAATCGCAGGCATGATGCACTGCACATCCACCGAGATGGCGTCCACGAGCCCGGACATGATCCCCAGTTCCTGGTTTGTAAACCCGCCTGCTGAAGCGATCCCGTGGCGGACCAGGATCTCGTTTGCAGTGCAGCACATGCCACCAAGGTTGATTCCCTTGGCGCCCTTTGACTTTGCATAGGCGATCATCTCAGGGTCAGAGGCCAACTCAACGATCAATTCGGCAAGGAGAGGCTCGTGGCCATGGACAATGAAATTCACCTCATCTTCCTTAAAGATGCCGAGGCTCATCTTGGCCTGCTGAGGATTTGGGGTCCCAAAGAGGATGTCGGTGATATCAGTAGAGATCATACAGCCTCCCCACCCGTCAGCAAGGGCGGTTCTCAATCCTTGGAGGAGGAGATGGTCAGGATCGTGGTCAACACCAATGTTGGTACGGTGCATTGTCTCGACAACTTCACGGTCAATGCTGCGGGGGACGATTCCCCACTTTCTCCAGCGCTCCTGGGTCTTCTTCGGAGCCCTCTTCACATAATTCAGTTCACCACCGTGCTGTCTTCCAAAGTCATTGAGGAGCGTAGTCGCCACATCTTTGGCAACGTCATTCACCGGCCTGCCTTCGAACTCGATCTCGAGGATGCCGGCCACCTTGTAAAGTTTCCTCACATCGGTTACTTTGAAGTCCTTTGTCTCGCCTTTTGCCACGGCGAGAAGCGCCTCGGCCATGCCGCGGGCATGGTCAGAGTGGGCAGCTGTCCCTGCTGCGATCATGCGGAGGAAATTGCGGGCGGTCACCGTCGCCAATGATGCACCGCATACACCAGTAATCTCTTCCTCGGCATTCTTTCCCACAAGCCTGCAGGGGCCCATGTGGCAATGCTTACAGCATGCGCCCACATGGCCGATGGGACAGGGCTTCATCTTCTGGGCACGCTCAAAAACGGTATCCATCTTCTGCTCAACACCCCATTCGTGAACCTTCTCGGAATTCGGGTTTGCACTCTTCAGATGTGCTTCTTTTTTTGCTTCTTCACTCATGTTCGCCTCCAATCTTTATATACGTTACGCATAATGGTAACGTGTTCGGTCTTTATATCATCGGCTCCATTTCAAGCGCTGGATGGCCAACTTTCTGCAAGTACTCAAGGAGCTTCTCTGAATCCTCACAGATGGACTCGTCAGCAATCTTGTCCAGGAGACCAGGAACTCCCGCAGCCTCTGACGTCTTCTTGAAATCCTCCGCAATCCTTTCTTTCAGCCCCTTCGGCATCCAGACAATCCTCTTGATTCCGCCGTCACCAAAGAGGAACTTCTTGCTCGATATGAAATTCACACCTATACCCATAAACCCAGGGGTCTGAGCCCCGCCGCCCACGGTCCCTGCAAGGGTGGAGAATTTCATACCAATGGGCGTCATCCCTGTGTGCCCTCTGTGCACTATCATAACCCCGTTCGCCTCAGGAATAATGGCCACGATGCACTCGAAGCACCCGCAGGAGGTCATGGGATTTTCCATGATGGTGTAAAGGTTCAGTGTCTCCACTGCGCCACCGGTCGCCTTCTTCAGGTACTCGTCGGAACCGGTATAGCGGCCATACCGCGAATCGAGACATTCTCCCTTGGCGATGGGCTGGTTTCCGCCGGTGGGATCTATTTCGTATGCAGCCTTGCCGTCCAGCCAGTTGTATGCACCGCACAGGCCGAGCCTCTCAGGGGTGATCACGCAGACATGGCTTGGCGCAAAGGACTGGCAAAGAAGGCATGAGTAGAAAGTATCCACCGCTTCGTCAGTCATGCTGCCAAGCCTCAGGTCACGCTCCCTGTATGCCATGCGTGCCTCATCCATCATCTTCTTCACGTCAGCCTCATCGATAAAGAGGGTCACCTGCACCTTGTCCACAATGGACCTGAAGCGGTGATGGGTCATGGTGGCATTCAGGATGCCAAGATGTTCAAGGGTAAATCCCTCCTTCTTTGCAGCGTTGCTGATCCTCACCCAGTTGATGTCGCGCTGCCCCATGTGCCAGACGCCCTGGGCCTCATTGATATTGGAATGGATCTTCCTTTCTATGACCGACTCAAAGTCCTTCTGCATCTTTCTCCCCGAAGCCTCAATGAGGATACCAAGGGGGAGCTGTCCGCCCTTTTCATACCGCTCCTGCCACTTATCGCCGACAATGATGATCTTGTTATCTTCGATCTCATCATTCTCCCTCATCCTCACCCATTCGAAGGCCGCAGTTCTCTGGCCGCCGAACTCTATGAAGGTGTCTTCCTTCCTTATCCTCTCACCTTCAAAGGCAGGGCCGTAGGCAACGGGGATGGGGGGTTTCTCGACGGTAATCTTGAGTCCTCTCATCTCGATCGCCTTCTGCACTATCTTGGAGTGGTCAAGCTCTTTATCAACTTCTTCATACGTGCACACACCGGTGGGATGGATAACAGGGATATCCGTATCGCCCACTGCAGGGAATCCCATGTTAATCGCACCTGCCCCTGTGGTCCATTTGATGTCATCAAGGGGACCCAGCACTATGGCAAAAGCAAAGACCCTGTCTTTCTGGTACATCAGGTGCTCCTTGAAGGCTCCGGGTTTCTTGCCGCCAAATATGAGGGACGCCCTGATTGCCCAGTCAAGGGCATAAAGGGTATGCTCGGTATCAGGGCCCAGGGGGACAATCCTTGTATCCCATCCCAGTTCAACGCCCTTTTTCAGGAGCTGCTTCGTAACCGAGTTGCCATTGGACTGTCCGGAAAGGAAGGTCAGGATATTCTTTTCCTGGAGCTCCCTCACAATGTTCACCGCGATGTCGTCTGTGGGAGCCGCACCGATGATGGCAGCAAACCCCGGCATGGTGCCGTCCACAAGCTGGATGCCGAGGTTCCTCTGTATGGTATCAGAGATAAAACCGTTATACACATATCCCGTCTCCGGGTCCTTGCACGGCTCAAGCCCATGGATGTACCTGATGGCAAGGATGATCTCCTCCGCAAACAGTGTGGCCATCCCTGAATCAAGGGCCTCTCCAAGGTAGGGCTTCCAGACGTGTTCCTTTGGTTCCTCATGCAGAAGCTCCTTCGCAAAACCGAGGCCAACCCTCATATCTCCGAGGGTCTTTACAGGAAATGCGGTCATCGCGTATATCATAGGCAGATAAAACGCGGTATCCGGGAACTCAAACTTGAAATCCTTTCCCTTCTCAGCTATGACTTTTTCGAGCATCTCTTCGGCCTGTTTCACCAGTTTCTGCGCACCTCTTATGGCTGCAGATGCGATTAGCTTAGACATCCTGACCTCCTCATTTCGTAGTAGTTTATTTTATACAATTTATATTGTATAAATCAAATTAATTATTTCTCACTGCACAGATATTTCTGCAGGGCTTTCTATGCCCTCGATCTCAGGAATGCAGGGAGTGCATTCGCCTCTCTCGGTCCCACAGTGACCTTCCAGCCGGGAAGCTTCTCCTCAATAGAACCGCTCAGGATAGCAACGTAGCCCGGAATGATCAATTCCCTGTGTTTGATCTCGTTCTCTATGCCGCTTTCCTGGATGAATGTTGCGATCTTCGATGCGGTAAATTTTCCCGCAGCCCACGCAGTCAAGACCGACAGGCCTTCACTGTCCATAACCGCAAGTCTGCACGGAACCTTGCTGTTCTCGGCTTCGCCCGAAACGATAAAGTAGGTGAGAGAGAAGTTCGTGGTGATCATGAGAGGGGATTCGGGAGTAGGCTCTCCAAGTTTGTATATTTTCTGTTCCACCTGCATGGGCACCTGGGGATCTGTGTAAATATTCTGCCTCAGGGTAAAGAGCGCAAGGTTCTTCCACTTCTCGACGCTGTTGACCACCACAATGGAAGCGTATTTCGCTATTCCCAGGCTTGCTACAAGCGCTTCGAGCATACTGTCATCCCTCTGCGCAAACGTGATGACCGGGTAGCCCAACGGCTTGAAGTTTTTCTTTATCGCAGCCCTTCTCACAAGGGTGTTATCCCGGAGGATTTCCTTGGCGCTCCTTGCGCCTCCGTCAATGACCATGTCCTCCACGCCGAGACCCTTTATCTTCTCGGTGAGTGAGGAAAGGGCGTCAAGTCCCTTGGCGCTTACCCCCAGGATTGCCTTATTGGCCTTTGCAACATTTGCCATGGCATCTGCATTGGACTCATCCGCACCAAAAAGGATCGGCCTCTTGTCAGCCACAACCTTGACCGCAGCCTCGGCAGCAGCAGGATTGCCCGTGGAAATGATCAGGGGAACTGCAGGGGCCTTTGCTGCCACTGTCTTCACCGCAGCCACAAGTTTTCCCGCATCATTTGACGCATTGCTTATGCAAATGGCATCTACCCTCAATTTCTGGCCAACCCTGTCTATCTCAGAATTCACCACCTCTTCAGCGATCCTGTTTATGTCTCCATCAGACATCGTGTCTTTTATCTCTACCGCAAATGCGCACGGGTTCACAAACTTCTTTTCGTGCCTGAAAAGTACCGTCTCCTCGCCCATCTTTACTGCCTTGTCGCCCACACCAAGGGTAATGGGCCGAACAGGAGGAGCTGATGCCTCGCCAAGTACCCTCTTCGCCTCTTCCGAGACATCTGGACATGCATCAAGGGATGCCTGCCTCTGTGCAAGTTTCATTGCAAAGGCAAGGCATGTGGGATGCCCACACTTCTTGCAATTGGTTTTTGGAAGCAGTTTGAATATTTCTACGCCTGTCAATGCCATATCTATTCCTCCCTTACATTAACTCATCTATGAATTTTTCCACGGCCCTCACCGCGTCCGGATGCCTCATGATGAGAAGCTCCGCACCCGCGATAATGAGGCCGCCGGCGGTCAAGGTCTCCCATGCGACCCCCCTCTGCTCCAGGGACCCCCACTGGGGGAGGTCCGATTCAGGGGCCTGCGTCTCCTTCAGTTTCCAGACATACATTCCCACATCGCCCAGCATAGGGGGCTGCATGGTAGTATCGTTCTGGGTGAGCGCAGCGAGCCTTATCCTTTCCATGACCGAATAGGTATACTCCAGTCCGTAACCGAGAGCGGAACACATGGGGTCAGTAATCAGCCTCTCCTTTTCAAAGCCCATCTGGGTAATAAGGATATTGAGCTGCTTGGAAAGGTTTATATCGAGCTCCGACATGGCGATGAGCTTATGGTTGTTCGCCATTGCCGCTGCTGCAATGGTCTTGTAGTTCGCCTCCTGTGCCTTCCCTATAATGCAGTTCTTGTCTTTCGCGACCTCTGCCACCGCAACAAGCACCATGGCGTCCTTCTCTGCATTGTTGCTGCCGAGAATGATGAAGGGTACATTGATCGCGGCGAGTACATCTTTCACTGTCTTTGCCGCATCCTCGGGGGAGCGGTTTTCCCTGTCAGGGTGGGTTCCGATGAGCCTGAGGGCTATTGCCTTTGCGTTCAGCTTGTCCTGACAATGTTTTGCCCAGGTTACCGGGTCACCGGAAACCCCGTCATAGACCTTTCGTACTGTCTCGGGCCAATCATCAGGGGGAATGTCCTGAATCTCGTAGGCCAGTACCGGTTTGTTCGGGACATTTCCCTCAAAGGAATGGAAGGAGAGGACATTTTCTCCCCCAAAGTTCGCTGCCTTGTCTGTCCCAATGGTGACCTCAAATACTTTTCCGGGATACGTCTCTGTTGGTGCGGTGAAAGCCATGTTATACCTCCAATTTAACGCTCATAGTTCATGGCAGATAGCTCATTGTCGTGATCATGAGCTATGAGCCAAGAGCTAACAGCTGATTTTACATTTCCAAATATGAGTGCGCGTAAAGGGTCCTGCCCATTATCACATCAAGTGTCTTGCTTATCTCCGCCATTTTCTTGGGGTCAGAGAGCTGCTTTCCGGCCAAGACATCAGCCACAAGGGCCTTATCATGCACAGCCTCCGCCATCTCATGGGCATCGGCAATGGCAGCAGTCAGGCCGGCGTCAGCCAATAGTAAGAAATAATATTTGTTCAGGATCGGCCTGAGCGTCTTGGGGCACCCGTTGGATATATTGCTGAGACCGACGACTGTTTTCATGGGAGGATCGTTCATCTCCTGGAACATGGCGATTGCTTTAATGACATGGCGCGCGTGGTCCTGTGATGTGGCAATTTGGAGTACGAGAGGATCAAGAAAGAGGTCTTCAAGAGGAACGCCGTATTCCATTGCCCGTCCCATAATCTCCGCCGCGATTGCAGCCCTCTCTTCAGCATCAGCCGGAAGGCCGCCCTTTCCCACAGTGAGACCGATAACGTTTGCGCTATATTTTGCCCCGAGCTCAAGGATAGGGAATCTCTCAGGGTCGTTTGAGGTGGAATTGATGAACGGCCTGCCCCATTCATTATTATGCACCTTCAGCCCTGCCTCGATAGCCTTGAAATTCGTTGTGTCAAGACAGACAGGCAGGGGAACGACCTCCTGGATGGTGGTGACCATCCACTGCATAAGGTCCTCGCCTCCGTCTTCAGCAGGGCCTATGTTGGCATCGATCACACCCGACCCTTCTTTCCACTGCCTTGCTGCTATCTCCTGGATGGGACCCTTGTCCTTCTTCATCATTGCTTCTCTCACACGTTTTGCGATAATGCTCAGTTTCTCGCCGATTATTAGCATCTCCCGAAGACTCCTTTCATTAATGGTGTTACTCTGTCTATTGCTAATTTTTTTTGCGCAGGACTATCTATTTAACAAAATTATGCAAATTATAACGAACTATTATGTTCCAGGAGCCATGGGTTGTCAAGTCTTTTTTTGTGATTTTTATAGTAAAAAATGCAAAGAGAAGGAAGCTACAATCCTGATGCCAAAATCTAAAATATCTGAAATGAATGGGACGGTCAGAAACACCTCAGATGAGAATTGCCGACATTTTATGGCCTCTCTAATGACAAATTTTGTCATATCTCTTCGTAATCAATGAGAGCGAAATTAATTCTATTTAATAATCAATGGATTTCAAAGGTCAGGGTGCTGGCATGGAATCTGCTTTTATGTGTTCAAATCGATGATAACTTCGATTATAAGAAAGAGGAGGTGATGGAAGTGAAGGATTTTGGTGGCATCCCTGAAGGTTCCCCTGAAGAGCCTCAGACAGGAACTGACGCCATTTTCAGTCTGAACGCCAAGGCAGAGAAAGAAAAAGATGAGAAGGAACACGATCCAATGTGGTCTTGTTCATCATCACTACCCTCTGCCTGGTTGTTTGTTGACGAATAAACACGGATAGCCACTTGAGGAGCGAAAAGCAGGTAGTAGTAATCAAAGCGCAGGCATAGCCTGCAAAAAGAAAAAGGAGGAAAAGAGATGTTTAAGACAATTCAGGAAATGAAAAAGAGAGACGAAAGAGGCTTCACCCTTATCGAACTTTTGATCGTCGTGGCAATCATCGGTATTCTCGCGGCGATAGCGGTCCCCGCATACCTCGGCCAGAGGGAAAAGGCAAAGGTGCGTGCGGTTGTTGCAGGCGCAAAAGGCGCTGTTGCGGAATTGCAGAGCTGGTTGGATGCAATTGCTGTAGGAGATCCTTTCTTAACGACAGCCGCTAGTGGGACTGTGTGCAATGAGTCCCCGACTCCGGCTGCCGGTAAAACATGTGCGGATATGTACAATGGGATGAGTGGTACACCATATACGGCAACAGCAGCTGGTGTCGTTGCTATCGCTCTAGCCCATCACGCAGCCAAGGGCGAGTTAAGTCCTTATGTGGGTAATCTTAGCCTCTTCGTCGGATCGTCCCCCGGTTCGGGTCAGATCGAGCTTACCGCTCCCGACAGCTATTCGATTTTCATACAAGGTTTTGGCGAGAACACATCGAATCCGATATTCAGCACTACCGTGACAGCAAGGTAATGGCGGTATAAGACAAGGGTTCATTTGGGACAGGCGGCTTTTTGAGAAGCCCCCTGTCCCA
>Ga0335070_10004590_pt1 | contig 16177 bp, 14 predicted proteins | sample Lox_Sample_13_FD_206722 | JGI IMG/M metagenome (GOLD analysis project Ga0335070, IMG submission 206722) | Soil microbial communities from Loxahatchee National Wildlife Refuge, Florida, United States - Lox_Sample_1.3 | ecosystem: Environmental > Terrestrial > Soil > Wetlands | place: USA... | reverse complement strand
GAACAGCGAGATCACCTGTCCGTTCGCCGTTGTGACCACTTTCGGCGGGCCGCCGCGCTCCTTCTTGCACTGCCAGTCGGCGACCATCAGTCTGGCCCATTCCGATGCGGTAAAGCGCGTTACCGGAACGCCACCGATCCAGACACGATTTTCCAGCTGTGCCATGCCGACCTCTAGTTCAACCTCAGCAGTCCGCTGCGGTATTCGGCGGCGCTACGCGGACATTCGGGCGTGTTGGGGCCGCCGACCTCCAGGTGGCGAAGACAGAGCCACGCCTCGATCCGGAGCAGACCGTCGACGCCCGACGGCTCGAACGGCGAATCCGGTACGATAGCGGCGCGTCTCACAGGGACGATCTGTGGCCAGCCGCCGACCTGCGACGGATCGTCGATGATGCTGGTCGTGCGCGCCCTTGCCGCAGACACAATTCTCGCATCGACGGCATCGCGCATGCCCGGACGGGCCCCGGCAAATCGTAGCGCAAACGCCCGCACGTCCGCCGGGGGCTTGAAGGTGCCGCCAAGCGTCACAGGAGGAGTCGCGGCAAGCTTGAAACCACCATCGTTCACCAGCGGTCCCCCGGTCGCACTGTTGCCGGCGAGATAGATTTGCGCGTCGGGCGACTGGGCCGTCATGTCGTCCGGGATCTGCACCGCCTTCAGGCGCGACGACGTGTCGTTTCCATTGTCGACCACGTTGCCGACGATGGTCGCCTTCAGCGGACCATTGCGCTCGTTCGAGTAGAAGTGGATCGCGCCGTGCCCGGGATTGACGATGTAGTTGTAGCCGACGAAGGCGGCGGCGCCGCGTGCGAGCACGGGGTTGCGGTACATGTTGCTCACGAACAGATTGCCGGTAACCGCCACGCCATGGGGACCATCGTTTATCAGCATGCCCATCGAGTGCTCGCCTTTGGGATGGCCGGCATCGCGCAGCGCTTCGGCAATGATCGAGTCGCGCAACGTGATGTTGTGCGTGGTCGGGCCTTCGACATCCATGTTCTCGTCGATCGACCAGCTTGTGCTGACATTTTCCACGCGGACGTCGAAGGCTGGCGCCTTTCCACCGCCGATGGTGATCGAGTCACGATTGCCGTTCACGTCGGGATCCGGCCCGCGGCCTGGCCGGACTGCGATGTGCTGAATGACGACGTCATGCGTGCGCACGCGGACACTGCCGTTTGCAAGCGTGATGCCCGGTGGAGGCGCTGTCTGGCCGGCGAGTGTGAGATCGGGGACGGAGAGCTTGAGATCGGACTCCAAACGGATGATTCCGGCGACGTCGAACACCACGACACGCGGCCCCGGCGCTTGAATCGCAGCACGCAGCGAGCCGGAGCCCGAATCCGCGAGCGACGTCACATGGATCACCCGCCCACCTGCGACGGCGCCCCCGCGAGTCGCCGTGCCGGCCTGGACCGCCTGCGCGCGCGCACCGGCGGCCGCGAGGGATGCAAGCAGCAGCATCGCTGGCGCCGTCCTAACCACCCGCCACCTCCGCCTTCAGCTCGATGAGGCGATCGAAGATCGCCTCATCATTGGTGCTGGCATAGGTCGGGCCACCCTGCAGGCAGTACGGGACACGCGCACCCAGCCACTTCAACCAGCGCGCAGCCCGGCCGTATCGCAGGTCCGTGAGCCGCAGATTGTATCGGAAGCATCGCGCGAGAAACGCGCGATAGCCGATGTCGGTGAAGCGGCGAAGATGCGGGTCCTCCCATTCCTGTGAGTTCTTGTGGAACAGGAGTGTCTGCCGGCGATCTGTCATCACTGCCAGCACATGTCCAAGCCGGAACTCGTTGGGCACATGGCTGAATAGCACGCCCGACGGCTGGAGCGCGCCGACGATCCGGTCGAGGGCGACCGCCGGATTGACGAGGTGCTCGAACACATCGGAGCAGATCGCAACGTCTACCGGGCCCAGATCGGACACTGCATCCGACTCAAGGTCGCGGCAGACGAACTCGATATGGCGCTCCTCGAATTCCCGCGCAAAGCGCTCGCCGATGTCGATCGCGACTCGGCGGCGCGCTTCTACCTGATCGAGAAAGTCGGGCGCACCCGCGCCGAACTCCGCGATGGACGCCGGCGCGAGCCGATCGATGAACCTCAGATACAGCCCGCGCCAGCCGCCCACCCCCTTTCGCTCGAAGTTGCGATCCAGATAGGCCGCCGGATCGTAGGTCGTCGCGATCTCAGCCATAGGTCGCCTCCGCTTCTGGAAGGACTCCGGACCGAACTCGAGGGGCGCGCAGCTCCCGGTCGTGCTTCATGGCTGCCCAAAGCCCCACGGCAAACACCAGAATGTGATAGCAGACGCTGAGCGCACAGAACGCAGCAACGGCTGCAAGCGGGCCGGCACCGTGCGCAGCGAGCACCGGAATGACGAAGACACGCGGCGCGAACACCGCATCGACATAGAAGCTGATGCGTTGCAGGCGGACGACGGTTGTGAGCGTGGCCATGGGCAGCGAAGCGAGACGGATTGCGGCCCAGCCGGCGAGCACGACGGCATAGTCGGCCGCCGGAACCCAGCGCCTGCCGAACACGAAGTGGAATAAGGGATGTGCGAGCAGGGCCAGCGCTGCGACGCCCAGCACGACAGGCAGCCCCACCGCCAGCGTATACAGGAGCGCAGCCCTCGTCAGCGGCACACCGCGCTTGCGGCGCTCGGCGAACTGTTTCATCGGCACGCGCGACAGCGCGTCACCGAGCAGCATACCCGGGCGCTCGACAAGACGGGCCGCGAAGAAATACAGGCCCGCGACCACCGGGCCGTAGGCGCCGAGCAGCAACGCTGACGGCATCATGGTTGACCCGCGCACCAGCACCTGGCGCGGCACCTGATAGAGAAAGTCGCGATAGCTCCGCGCTGCCGTCAGCATAGCGGCCGGGCGGACATGCGGGAGATCGCGCAGGCGAAAGCCCTTTGGCAGCTTGCGACAGAGCCAGAGATCGCTGCCCAGAAGGCCGAGCGCGCGCCCCGCCGTCAGCCCGCTGGCGCCCAGCCCCGCAAACGCAAGACCGATCTGCGCCAGCGCGGGCAGCACCGTCTGGGTGACCTTCGAGACTGCTATAGCGCCATACTGACCGGCACGGGAATGGGCATAGCCGAGCGCATTAAACTGGGTCAGAAGCGCGGTCGAAAAGAAGCACGCTCCATAGAAGGTGGCATCGAGCGCGGTACCGAGCACAGACGGGAAAAAGCGCTGCAGAACCGCGACCACACAGACCGTGAACCCGGCAGTGAAGACACTCAAGACGAGTGAGAGCGCGTACAGCGCCTGCGCCATGCGTTGACTGCGCGGCAGGATAACGGCCATCTCATAGCTGAGGCCCCCAACCGCTCCTCCGATCGTGCTGACCGTGAGGAGGAGAGCGAAGAGACCGAAGTGGGAAGGCCCGTAGAGTCTCGAGAGCAGCGGCGTCGTGCCGACGAGTACGATCTGCGCCGCGATGCTCCCGGAGGCCAAGATCCCGACGTGCCGCGCCTCGGGGCGCTGCAGCAAGCGTCGGAACCTCGGAAGCAGGCGCGTCATTTGCCTGCTCCCCGTCCTATAGCTGTCGGACTGCGCGGATCGGCGTATGACGTCTGTGCGCCCGCGACGGAGTCTGTTCCGCGCCGCTTCCAGGTCGCTGCCTCAACGCCGAGCAGCACCCGTTCGAAGCCGTCGATCATCATTTGAAGCGTGAAGCGCCGTTCGACGAGAGAGCGCGCGCTTCTGCCGAGCCGGCCCGCAAGACCACGGTCGTCGCGCACGCTGGCGAGCGCATTCGTCCAGCCCTCGAAGTCGTCGAGCGGTACGAGCAGCGCTGCCGGTTCGCCGTTCTCGTCGCACACCGTGTCGCGTTGCATGACGATATCGCTGCATACGATCGGAAGGCCTTCGTGCATCGCCTCGAGCGTCGAGTTGCTCTGGCCTTCGTAGAGCGACGTCTGCAGGAAGGCGTCCGCTGCGCGAAGCAGGTCGCAGACTCTGCTCTTGGTGAGACTGCCGAGGAAATGGATGCGATCGCCCGCGCGCAACACGGTGGCGAGGGCCTGCATGTCCTGCCGTTGCGGCCCGTCACCGGCAATGGCGAGACGAATTCGCGGCGTCGCCGCGGCCGCGCGAACCATGAGGCTGTAGTTCTTCTGCCCCGTAAAGCGTCCCGTGGCCACGAACAGCGGCAGGTCGGCGGGTATCGCGAACGAGGCCCGGGCAGCCTGCTTGTCCATGGGCGACTGAACCCAATCGATGCCGTTGTTCACGACACTGAGGCGAGATCGGTAGGCTTGGGGGTATCGCTCGAACGAGGCTCGGACAGAAGCCGAGACACAAACGACGGCGCTATACACGCCGCAGGTGCCAAGCACGCGGTCGACCAGGCGCATGGGACGGCTGAAGGTCGTTCCCGGCGAGCGTTGGGAAGCGATTCGCGTCCCGACACCGGCAAGGACGGCTGCCGAAAGCCCCATCACATTGCCGAGCGGCAGGAATCCCACCACGGCGTCGGGGCGCGCAGCACGAAGCTGGCCGAGAAGCTGAAGGTAGGTCGCCACGTATCCGAACGGCGTCAGCTTCGGCTTCGCCTGCAGCACCCGAACCCCGGGCTCGTCGCAAAAGCATGGCGTCTGCTGATAGAGAAACCAGACCTCCGTCTCGTGGCCGCGCAGGCGAAGCTGGCTCATCAGCCGCAACATCGCCTGCTGTGCGCCAGCCGGATTCATGAACGAAATGACACCGACGATCTTCTTGCTCACGACACATCTCTCCTTCGCGCGAGGATGTTCGCGCCGTCCTTCCAACTCGCGATCTCACGTTGCCTTCTCATATCCAGTGAGCCTGTTTCGCAACGTCGACGGGCGGGATCTGGAGGCCGGGCACCTCGTCCTCGCCGGTCGCGATGGCGCACTCGTGCAGCGCTGCGAGGCCGCCCGGCAGCTTGTGAAGCGAATAGCCTGCGTCGAGACGGCCGGAGTAGAACCTGGAAACGTCCTCGACATACAGCCGCACGCGATCCGCAAATTGCCTGCGGATGGACGCGCACTGTGGCAGCGACGTGCGCGCCAGATGCAAGACATCGAAATCCAGGCAGTAAGGCACGCCCTCGATGAAGGGTCGTCGCTGCAGCACGCGCCAAGTTCGCGCAAACAGCGCCGGTGCACTCTTGTAAGGTAGACGGCCGGCGGCGTAGTTCACCCAGTGCAGATGCGCTACGCCGCCGATATCGCCCACGTCTGGGTCATGACGCAGGCGATAGGCAAGCCGAAACAGCCTCTGTGGTGTCTCCAAACGATAGGCTCGCAGCAGGCCCGTCTCGGAATCGATCAGTTCGTCGCTCCTGCGCAGCACCGAGTCGAGCGCCGGCAAACCGTTCCGTGCTGCGCGCCCCGGGCTCAACGCCCAGAGAGACTTGATGATCGACGGCACACCGCCGATCCAATGGCCGACGCGCCAGGAATGATGGCTGAGGTAGGCTGGCCAGCGGGGCCGCAGCGTCTGCGGATCGACCAATTCCCCGACGCGCCAACCGCTGTCGCGAAACGCATCTTCCGGCACCGCTCTACCCAGGGCGAGCAAAAGATTGAGAGTGCCAAGGGCGTAGGCACTCAGATGGATGTTGAGAGGACGACCGGCGCCGCGGCCCACGCCTCCCGCAAGCCGGCTGTTCGACAAGAGCGAGGTGAATCGGTTCGCTGCCTCAGGCACGAGAAGATCACCGCAGCCCAGAAGAATCAGCGCATACAGAACATCGCATGCGGCAATGAGCGTGGGCCGGCAGCGCGCGCGCTCCGTCGTCCAGAACGCTTGCGCCACGGGCGCCGCCTGTTCGAGGTACTGGAGCACAGCCTGACGAAGATCGCTCATGCAGCCTCGCTGTCGTTCTGGCGCAGGACGCTGCGATAGACCGCCACGACGCGCCGCGCATGAGCGTCTGGCCGCAGGCGGGACGAGACGGCGCCCGCCGCATCGGCAAGTGCTGTCGCGAGACGCCGGTCGTCAAGCAGCCGACGGGTCGCCACAATCCAGGCGTTCAGATCGTACGGTTCGCAGATGAGTCCCGTCTGTCCGTCCACCACAAGCTCGCGAAAACCGCCGTCGGTCGAGAGCACCACGGGAACGCCGAGCGCCTGCGCCTCCAGCACGCTTCTCCCCAGCGGTTCGTTGATCGCCGGCGCGAGGACGACGTCGCATGCGCCCATCCAGTCCTCGACCGGCCGCACGAACCCGGGACGAAGGAGGCGCTCTGCCAGCGCGAAGCTTTCGACCTTCTTGTCCAGGAGATAATCGTACGGTTCAGCGCGGGCACCGCAGGCGAGACCGAATACCTGCCGGCCGTCGCTCGTGACAGGGATTGCGGCAAGCACGTCCGCGAGAACATGGGTGCGCTTGCGCACCAGGTGGTTGCCGAAGATGCCGATGACGGCTGCGTCCGGGGGCAGGCCCAGGTCCACGCGGAGGCGCAGGCGGATGCCGTCCCTTCGGGCGGCATCGTATTGCAGATCCAGAGGATTGTATTCGACCGTCGTCTTCTGCCGCGCCCAATGCGGCAGGGCCGCCGCGCTGTAGTTCGAGATGGCGATGATCGCGCGGGCGATGCCGAGGCCCGCGTCGACCGACCAACTCTGCTGATAGTTCGACCGCCAATGCGCTACGAGGGCCGTTCCCAGGGAAAGGGCCGGAAACGCCCAAGTGCGAAGCATGCCAAGGTCGTTGGTATGAACGATGTCGAGCCGCAATCGCCGGATGGCATCGCGGCAAGCACTGAATGCGAGCATCTGCTCGATGCGAAAGCGATCAGGCCGCTCGTAGCCTGGAACAGCCGAGAGGGCGGGCAACCGTTCGACCTCGAACCCGACATTCTTTGCCTCGTCGAGGACACGCCCCTCGCCGTGTGCGATGACACGAATGCGATGCCCCGCCGCGGCCAACGCACGCGCGAGAACGAAGGACGAGACGTTGCTGCCGCCAAAGCGATCGGCGGTAAAGGGGAATCCGATGGCGAGAGCAGTCATGGCGCAACGACGGCACGAAGCCGCTCAGGCAGCATCGGGCCCGGCTTGCGTGCGATTCCGGCCAGTGCGCCAGCGCGACGCACGACGATGATCGGCTCGCCAACCTCGTCGCAGAATTCGGCCCAGACCTCGTTGTCGCCGACGTCGTCGGAGATCAGCAATCCTCCAGCGCGAAGCGCCTGCCAGAGCAGCGGATAGGCCCAGCGGCGCCCTTCAGGACTCTTGTCGGAATCGTAGTGTATGAAATCGTAGGTGCTGGACCGGCGCAGCGCGCTCGGGATACCCCAGCGGTCCGCCCGCTTCAGCAAAGTCCAGCGTGAGCGCAGCTCACGCGGCACAACTGCGCCAACCCACCGGCTGCCGATCAGGAAGGGATATGGCAGGTCGACGCTGACCAGACGGCCGTTTGTCGCCTCGGCAGCCTTCAGCAGCGCGAGCGAGGACCAGCCCAACGCAACGCCGGTTTCAAGGAGGTTCCGGGCGCCCGCCCCCAACGCAGCGGAGTAGATCAGGCGGACATCGGACTCGCCGGCAATGTCGAGCTGTCGGAACGGAATCCGCAACTCGGAGATACGACGACGTCCTTCCTCGAACAGCGTTGCGTGGATCGCGCGCGGGTCGCGAACGGCTCCACCCAAGCCGAGCGCGCGAAGCGCGGTCTCCAATTCATAGAGATGCGGCCCATAGAGCGCCCTGGTTTGCTGCTCCGAGAAGCAGCGGAGCGGGTTGCCCGCAAGCCTGCGCCAGGCCCGGTCGGCCAGATATGGCCACGCGCCCGGATTGAAGGCGTGCGAAGCCAAGGCAAGTAGCTTGTAACCACGCGTTCTGTATCTGTCTGCCTGCACGATGATCTCTCTCTAAGGTACCCGACGGAAGGCGTAGGCGGACAAGGGCGCGGGCGAAGTTGCCGGTACCGCGAAGCGGCCACTGGTCGCTGGCTGACGCGCGGTCACGCTGCTGCGCGCATACACGAACGCGAGCACTGCGAAGATCCAGGCGATGTCGGTGTGCTTGAAGGCGACCGTGACCGAAGCGTTGTTGAGGATGAAGATGAAGATAAAGATGCTCAGCGCTGACCAGACAGTCTCCTCGGGTTCCCTTATCACACGGCGCCCGACGCGGACGACCGTCGTGAAGACGAAGGCAACGAAGACGACGAGGCCGGCGATGCCCATCTCCAGCCAGACATCGAGGTAGCCATTGTGGCCATGGGTCGGCAGACCCGCCCAATCCATGATGTATTCGCGCACCCCAGCGGCGCCGGTCTCGGTCCAGAAGGCGCGATAACCTGCCCCGAGGTACGGGTGGGTTGCCATCGCGACGGCTATCGCGCCGCGCCACAGGCTTGTCCGACCGGAAAACGTATCCGTGCGACCGAGGTCACTGAGGATCACGCTGTACCCCGCGATGACTCCGGCGACAATCGAGAACGAAATGATCGCCGCTACGGCAAGCTTGATCCCGTTCGACAGGCGCGGCGACCTCACCGCGACGAAGATCACGGCGAAGCCCAGGGACGCGAGGATCATCAGCCAGCTGGCGCGTGACTGCGACTTGTAGCTCAGGAAGAGGAAGATCGCGATGCTTGCCCAGCGGATCGCCTGCTCCCAGCGATGACGTGGCCGGACATAGAGCGACACGGCAACCGCGACCGCTGCGATGCGGCCGAGGATCGCCTTGTGGCCGTACACGCCCTTCCAGGATCCGGTGTTGATCGCGGAATGCTCGATGGCCACGCCGGGAAAGAGCACCGTATAGAGGATGCTCGCGACGCCGCCGATGAAGAGTGCAAGCAGAAGGCGACGCAGAAATTCGTCCGGCGACAGCCGCGTTGCGATGTACAGGCAGTAAACGCCCGTCATCGCGAGCGCAATGGCCCGGCGAAGGGAAACGCCGGGTTGCTCGCTCCAGAAGACGGAGATCAATGGCAGCGCGAAGACAACCAGAATCAGCCAATTGTCGAGCGCGACACCACAGGCCTGGCGCGGGCGCCGCAACAACAGAAGCAGCGCCACCGCGTACGCCGCGAGAGCCGAGAACATCGTCGCCGGGTTGGAATCGGTCAGCGCCTCGTCGGCGCTGGCACCGACCATGATGAGCGGCGCAATCGACTGTGTGACTAGAAGCAGCGAGCCGAGGATGAAGAGATCTTCGGCTCTCTCGAAGAAGATCGACCGCGAACCCCTCATGGCGCGGCCTCGAGGAGATCGAGATACTGTCTTGTCGCGGCCGCGACACTGAACATCTCGGCACGGCGCCGCGATGCCGTCGTGTCGGGCCTTTCGCGCAGAACCGCCAGGATAGCGTCGGCGAGTAACTCCGCGCTGCCGGGCGGCACGAGGCGGCCATAGCGGCCGTGGTCGAGGATTTCGCGCGGTCCGCTCGGACAATCGGTCGACACGACCGGTACGCCAGAAGCCATCGCCTCGACCAGCGCGTTCGGAAAGCCCTCCCAGCGCGAACTCAGGACGAAGACCGCGGCGCGGGCCATCAGCGAAAACGGATTGCGCGCGAAACCCGGAAAATCGACGTCGTAGGCGAGCCCGATGTCACTGGCCATCGCGGCCAACGAAGCCCGTTCGGCGCCTTCTCCGAGAATCACGAGGCGGCAATCGATTTGCGCCCGGACACGCGCGAACGCTCGGAGAAGGACGTCGAAGCCCTTTTGCGGGTGCAGACGTCCGGCAGCGAGAATGATCGGGGGATCGCCTGCCAGGAGCCACGGATGGAGTGGCTCCTGTCGCGCCAGTTCCGCGATGTCAGGATCGAATACCGGGTTGTGGACGACACTGACTTTGTGCGGCGAAAACTGGCCGAAGGACCTGAGGTCCCGCGCAACGCCCTCGGAGACGGCGATGATTGCGTCGGCAGTAGCATAGAGCCAGGGTACCGCTTGGTAGACAATTCGTTGCCGCAGGCCGACCGCCGCGCGCGCCTTGGCGCTGATCTGGTTGCGCTCCGATACGACGACCCGAGTCCGGTGGCCCGACAAGCGTGCCGCCGCGATCGTCGCCAGGTTCATGTGCGTGAGCGCCGACAGGATGGCGCGTGGCCGTGTCCTGCGGAAATGCGCCAGCAGGGGCCAGAGGGCGTTCGAAACGCGGGGACAATCCAGAATCGTGAGGTCTATCCCGGACGGCACGTCTGTGAGATAGGCGCCTTCGCCGCGCACGAGGACAAGCTCGACCCTGCGGCCCGCGGCGATCATGCCGCGTGCAAGGCGCAGGCAGGCCCGCTCCGCGCCACCGCCGCGCAAATCGTGCAGTACGATGCAAATTCCCGAGCGTGGAGCAGCGCGTTGCGATCCGACGCTTGTCGCAGATGAGCCGAGCGTCAGAGTCATGAGCCGGTGCCGCCGAACGCCTCATGACGAAGCGTCTTCCAGATGATTTTCAGATCGAGCCCCAGGCAGACATAGCGGCAATATGCGAGATCGAGGCGGACGCGCATCCGCGCCTTTGCTTCCTCGACCGTCGGACCGCGATAACCCTGTGCTTGTGCTAGCCCGGTCAATCCTGGCCGCACCTGATGTCGCGCGAAGTATGACGGTACGAGCTCCTCGTAGAGGCGGCCCGCGGCGAGCATTCCGATCGCATGGGGCCGCGGGCCGACAATCGACATATCGCCGCGCAGCACGTTCCACAGCTGCGGCAACTCATCGATATTGCTGCGCCGGAGAATGCCCCCGACTCGCGTTACGCGACCGTCGCCATCGACAGTTTGCTGGACGCCGCTGGGATCGGAGAGGTGCGTCCACATTGTCCGGAATTTCCAGATACGGAAGGGCCGGCAGTTCAGGCCGTAGCGCCACTGGCAGAAAAACACCGGGCCACGACTGTCGAGCTTGATCGCAAGCGCAACGAGGAGAAACAGCGGCGTCAAGAGAATCAGCGCGCCGCCGGCGGCAACAAAATCGAAAACGCGTTTGACGGTCAGAGGAGGCTTGCGCATGCGGGAGCGGCGCATCGCGCGCAAGCCCGTTCCGCCAATCGCCACCGCATTCGTCTTGGTCATCGTACCGTCTCCGCCCCTGCTACATCGCCACCTCCGGACGCTCCCGCCTGCTCCGGCGAACGATCACATGCCGCCCGCTCTTCTTAGTTCACGTAATATCCGGCATAGGCCGCCTGATAGTTGTAGGTACGTGCCGAGTAGCCGAAGCTGCCCAGTCGCTTCAGATCGACGTAACTAAGTGCCAGGCCCGCAATCGGGACGTTGACAGACTGGATAAGCCGAACGGCATCTGCGATCGCGGCGCGCGACGTCTCGTTCCAGCGAGCCAGAAGCACCGCAACGTCGGCGTGGCTTGCGACCACCCGCGATTCCGCGAGTGGCAGCAGCGGCGCGGTGTCGACAAGAACAATGTCGAAACGCTCGCGCAGCATGTCGAACACACGGCCAAGATCGTGCGCGAAAAAGACGTCCTTCCCAATCAATCCGGTATTCGCAGCCGGCAGGATCATGGCGTCCGACAGGACATCCTTGACGAGGCAGGCGTCCAGCGACACGCGGCCGGCAACGAGCTCCAGCAGGCCAGATTCTGTCCTATGCGGAAGCCGCATGCTCAGCGAGCGTCGGCGCAGGTCGGCATCGACGATCACAACGCGTGCGCCAGATACGGCCGCCTGCCTGCCGAGGGAAAGCGCTGCCGTCGTCTTGCCTTCACCGGGGATCGCCGAGGTGATGGCGACCACCTTCGGGGCGCGCCCGTCCCGCGACAGGAACAACGACGTCCTGAGATTGCGGAACGCCTCCGCATAGTTCGAAAGCGGCTTCTCCACTGCGTAGGCCGACGGATCGTGATGCTCGATCCTCGGCACTGTCGTGAGCACCGGCAGACCAAAATCCTGCTCTGCCGACTCTGGCGAGCGCACGCCGCGATCCATGATCTCCAGAAGAACAACCGTCGCCGCGGCCGCCACCGAGGCCAGGACAAAGGCGGCCGCGAGCACGAGCAGCCAGGAGGGGAACGATGGCTTCAGTGGAAACGTGCCGCGCGAGACCACCGCAGCGTCGGCATCCTGCATGCCCTCCTGGGCCGAGGTCTGCTGGAAGCGCGTGAGGAAGGATTGGTAGAGCGAGCGCACTGCGTCCGCATCGCGCTCGAGTTCGGCGAGTTCGACGCCGGCGCTGTTGTTCAAGGCGAGAACCTTGCGGTCGCGATCAACGCTGGCCTGGAGCGATCCCGCGCGCTGCTGCGCCGCCTCCGTCTCCGCCCGCTGAGCCGCGACGACGCGGTTGATCTCTGCGTTGATCGCGGCCTGGATTGCGGCGCGTTGCTGCTCGACTCTTACGAGCGCCGGATGCAATGGGCCATAGCGTGAGCGCAGGTCAGCTTCCTGCTGGAGGACTTCCGCTTCCTGCGTACGCAGGGCGCGAATCGTGTCTGAATTCGAGGCTTGGCCAACAGAATTGTTGCCACCCTGGTGCGCCTGCGCGAGAGCTGCGGCGAGCCGCCCCTCTTGTTGCGCCTCGTCCGAGCGCGCGATCGCAAGCTGGGCGTTGAGCGCCGAAATTTCCTGCTCCGTCAGCGGCGCACCGACGGCGTTGAGCAGACCGTGTTTCGACTTGTAGTCAGCAACCGCCTTTTCCGCTACGCGGACGCGTTCACGCAGGCCATCAACGCGCTTCTGTAGAAGCGCATTGGCTTCGCGCGTCGCCTGAAGCTTGAGATCCTTCTGTTGATCGACATAGGCGTCGGCGATGGCATTGGCGATGCGGACGGCCTTGGCCGAATCCTGCGACCAGAACGTCACCGTGATGACGTAGGTGAGACCGGTGCGCTCCACGTCGAGATTCTGCTGAAAGGCCTCGAGTACAGCCTCTTGCTGCCGCTCTTGCGCGTCGAGACCGCTGACCGGGACCAGATTGAAGAAGACCAGCGTTGCGTGAATCGCCGCCTTCACGCCGTCCGATATCTCGCTGAAGATCGTTGGCGACCGCAGCGTCGCGTTGAATTCCGGGTCGCGATCGAGATGCAGGTGCGCGATGACGCGCTTTGACAACGCCGGCGAGCGCAGCAGCTCGACCTCGGAATCGACCACAAACGTGTCAGCCGGGAGATTTGATAGCACTGCCTGCAGGTCGACGACGTTCTCGCGCCGTGTATCCAGCATAATCGTAGCCGTGCTCTTGTAGAGCGGCGTCACCAGGAATGCCCCGATGACGGACAGGACGATTGCCGCAATCGCGACCACCGCGGCCGCGCGCCAACGGCGATGCACCGCCGCCAAGATGTCGAGGAAAAAGAGCTTTGCCTGCTGGTCGGACTGGGGAGCGGGCCGCGCCACCAGCGTTTCAGTGAAATCGTCCGGCAAAGAGGCCTCGCGACTGGCTACAAGGTTCATGATGCTCCTGTTCCTCTTGCGACCGTGTGATCCGTTGCTGGAGGCGCCAGCCTGCGATTTTGCTTTTCGGATCAGAAGTAGCGCTGCGCGATGCGGATCGTGTCGCCCGGCTGGACTATCGCCGTCGAGGTCAGCGGATATTCCTTCTCCGAAACCTCATGCGCGTGGCGAACGAAGACGTAGGACATGTCAGCGCGATAGGTGAACCCCTCCGCGGTCGCAACAGCGTCGAGCACCGTCAGGTCGGGAGCGTACGAATATTTTCCAGGCTTATTGACCTCACCCAGAATGTAGTAGGGCCGCAGGTTGTTGGCCGTGATTGTGACGCGGGGCTCGAGCACGAATCCCTTCTTCAGCGTGTCGGCGACAGATACCTGCAGACCCGCGATCGTCAGGCCTGCCGCCTTCACATTGCCTGCGAGCGGCAGCGAGATGTTGCCATCTGGCGCGATCCTGTAGTCGCCGGAGAGATTGTCCTCGCCAAAGACCGCTATGTGCACCTCGTCGCCGACACCAAGGCGATAGGCGGCCGCCTCGTCATCGGCAGCCTTCAGAGCGTCTGCAGAGCCTTCGATCGGTGCGTTGGTGCAGCCGATCAGGGCGAACGACAGCAAAGCGATGAAAAGAACAGCGAGCGGTTTCTCAAACATGACGACCCCATCACGTTAGTGGCGGCACAGCGCCAGGACTGGTGGAGCGCCGAGAGCCAGGCTGCGGGTGTTCCCGAGGGTGCTGTCCAGACCCGCCGTCGGCGCTCCACCAAGTGTGTAAGAGCCCCTTCGCTATTTGACGGTATAGGCGGGCAATGCCTTGAGCTGATCGGAGGTCAGCGACGTCGTGAATCCGCCACCGCTCTTGACCTGCAACGCGGAGGCCGGGATCTGGACGTCGCGAGAACCGAGGCCGAGGAACTTTCCGACCGAGACGATCGCCTGCTGATTTCCGCTGGAATCGCTTGTGACCGACTTGATGGTTCCGATTGTCTGACCGCTCTGATCGTAGACGGCCTGACCTGCGGCATCCGCGCCCAATGTTCCCGCGGCCGGAGCCAGCGCGGGCGTCATTGAGGTATCGGGCGCGGGCGGGGAGGAAGATGGTTCGGCAGACAGCGCGGGCAGGCTCCATGCGGCCATTGCTGTCGCGGCGAGAGTTGCTAGCAGCTTGCTCATGCGGTTTCTCACGTCCCTCTGTTGAGCCACCAGCCTTCGACGCCGCGACGCTAGCCAAACGAAGCTTGCGGGGTTGTGATAAACGTGGGACAAAAATGCGCTGTCGTGCGTCTTCACGCCGAGCCTGCCAAGGCCAACGAGACCAGGAATCGGCCGATCGCCGCGGTGATCCCGCGGGGCGTTTGAGGTTTGCACGATTGTCGAAGCTGCTTCGTGTTGCGAGGCAAAGGGGCGAGGATGTTCCGCGCATTTGCGGGCGCCATATTCGTTCTTGCGTGCGTTGCGGTGCCGTCGGCCCGCGCCGCGGACGGTTACCGGTTGCTCACTATCGATGGTCGACCCGTAAAGTGGGGAACGCCGCAGTTCGACACCGGAGTCGTGCTGAGCTACGCGATCCTGACAGGACGAGAGTCAGTCTCCGGCGTCCGGAATTGCACGCGGACGGTTGGCGTCGAGCCCCTCCTCAAGCGTTCCAGGCTTGACGCGAGATCGTTCGGATCCGCCCTGCGCGATGCGCTTGCAATGTGGGAGGGCGCTGCCAACGTCAAGTTTCATCGCGCCGCTGATGCGGCCGCAGCCGACATTGTCGTCGGAACCGAAGCCGTTTCAAATGGCCTCGCCTACGCCGACGTCACGACGGTTCCCGGCGAAATCGGTCCGACGGATCGCATAACCAGAGGAATCGTATGCCTCAGCGCGGAACCGATCTGGACCACGCGCGTTTGCGGATCATCTGTCCGGCGTCAGTCGCGGGGCCGAAGGGATGAGCATTGCGTAAGTTATGCGCTCGCGCATGAGATCGGCCATGTTCTTGGACTCGACCACCCCGGGCCGACGGGCGAATTGATGTCATTTGCCGAAAGCAGCGTCTCGACGCTGCAGCGTGGCGATCTTTTGGGCATCGCTGCGCTGTACGGCGCGAAACGCGGACAACCGTTGCTCGCCCTTTCATCACGCGGTACCGCATCGCGCTGAACCAATAGATGCTGCCTGCGCCGTGCATTTCTTGTTGCGACGTTGTGATATTTGCGGGACAAGATTTGGACAGAGCCAGGTGCGCCCGCAGCGCGTAACGCAGGAGCGGCGGCGCCGCCGCGGAGCAGCCGGTCCGCCAAGTGAAAATCGCAATCAGAGAGAGCAGCACGATGATGCCCAAACATCTTTTGTTGCCATCGATCTCGCAGACGATCGCGCGTCGCGCAGGACAGACGATCCTCTCGATCACGATTGCCGCATGCAGCGCAATTCTCTCGTCATGCAGCCCTGTCGAAGCATTTTTCGACTTGGGATCGAAGCATCCCGCTGCGACAGCCGCGACGGGGGCGGCTCGCGTCCCGTCCGAGCGCCGCGCAGCGGCCATGATCAAGCCGCAACAGCAGGAACCACAGCGAATGGCAGCGATGCGCCGCAACTCGCAGCCTCCGATCAAACCGACGCAGTTGACCGGCCTGGATCCCAAGGCGATGAGCACACTATTGGGCCGCCCAAGCTCAATTCAGAAGCGCGACGTGAAGTACGTGTGGGCCTACGATGGTCCTTCGTGCGTACTTCGCGTGGTTTTCTACCCCGACATCGAAACCAAGCAGCTGCACGTCCTGCAGACCGTAGTTCAGGATCCGCGTGGCAGACCGCTCGCCAACGCCGCACCATGCTTGCGCGGGA
>Ga0335070_10004589_pt1 | contig 16179 bp, 20 predicted proteins | sample Lox_Sample_13_FD_206722 | JGI IMG/M metagenome (GOLD analysis project Ga0335070, IMG submission 206722) | Soil microbial communities from Loxahatchee National Wildlife Refuge, Florida, United States - Lox_Sample_1.3 | ecosystem: Environmental > Terrestrial > Soil > Wetlands | place: USA... | reverse complement strand
GAAATCCGCCTCGCTCATGAATCCTTACTCCTGGACCACCCACACTTTGAGCTGGGCAGTCACTTCCGGATTGAGTTTGATCGGTACAGTAAACATCCCTAAATTCTTGATGGGCTCCTCCAGTGAGATCTTTTTTCGATCCACGTCGATTCCATTTTCTTTCAGATAATTTTCAATATCCATGGAAGTGACAGAGCCGAAAAGTTTTCCACTTTCTCCAACAGTTTTTGCAAAAGTACAAGAGAGTTTTTCAATCTGGTGGGCCATCTTTTCTGCATCCCTTTTAGACTTTTCCAGGCGTTGCTGAACTTGGCGCTTTTGATGTTCGACCATTTTAAGGCTTTTTTCTGTAGCGAGAATAGCCTTCTTCTTAGGAATAAGATAGTTTCTCCCGTATCCGTCAGAGACCTTCACCAGATCTCCGGCCTTTCCCAAAGAAGGAACATTCTCTAACAAGATAATCTGCATGGGACACCTCCAAAAATAGAAGTTACTGGGTCAATCGGTCATTAAGTTATTCGTTATTGGGGAGAGCTTAACCAGAAAAGAGGATATGACTCAATGCCTCAATGACTTAATAACCCGATAACTCAATGACCAAAGTTTAATGGCTGGCTGTTGTAAACGGCAGAATGGCGATGTTGCGTGCCCTTTTGAGAGCCACCGTCACCTGCCTCTGATGTTTTGCACAGTTGCCTGAGATCCTTCGGGGAATGATCTTTCCGCGTTCCGTAATAAAATATCGCAGGATCTTGGGGTTCTTATAATCGATATCCAGTTTTTTATCCGTGCAGAATCGGCAGACCTTCCGCCTCATGAAAGGTTTTTTCTTCCTGTCCTGGGGTGTTCTTTCTCCTGGCCTTCTCATTCTATTCTCCTTGCTTCCTTTACTTTCTTGCATGGTTTTTCCCTTCGATAGTCCGCAGGTCTGTGGCGATCACCTCTGTCCGAGTTCGGTTTTTCCCTTCCGGTGTTTGCCAGTTTCGCTGATTGAGTTTGCCGATGACCATGAGATGTTGGCCGCTTTGAAGGAGGTGAAGATCAAACTCCGCCAATTTTCCAATGGCCACGATAGGAATTCGATTTTGGGCCCCTCGGCCTGACCCTTCACGCTGACGTGTTAGATCCTCCGAATCGTTCAATTCCAGAAGGAATTGGACCACGGGCGATCCATCCGGGCGATAATGACGGCGGGAAGGGGTGACCACTTTCCCTGTGAGAATCACACGGTTCGAGGCGGTCATGCCTTCTCCGTGACCACGGGTTCCTCCTCCGGGGTCTCCTCCGGTATCGGAGCTTCCGAAGAGGCTGCTTGTCGTTCGCCCAATCGGACCGATTGGAACTTAATGACGGCATCCATGACTCGAAAGTTTCTCTCCAGTTCGGAGAGCAAAGCGGGCGATCCCAGAAAGTGGATTAGGAGGTAGTGACCTTTAGATTTCTTTTTGACGTCGTAGGCGAGTTTTCTTTTTCCCCAATCTTCAACTTTTAAGATTTCTCCGTTGGCCTGGGTGATGATTCCTTTGACCTTTTCGACCGTTGATAATGCCTGTTGTTCCTCAAGATCGGGGTCCATGATGAAAATAGTTTCATACTTCCTCATATCTAACCTCCTCGTGGATTATAGCCCTAAAACAAAGTTTAGAGCAAGGAGCTAATGCTAAAATTCCAAATCCCAAATCTCAAACAAATTCCAAACTCCAATTCCAAATGACCCAAAAGGTTTTATTTAGGATTTCGGATTTCGGTCATTGGGATTTATTTGGGATTTGGTGCTTGGGATTTGGTGCTTTTCACTCAGTTTGATTTTAATACATCCTGTTTGACGACTCCTGCGATATGGCCTCGATTGACCTTTACTCTTACCTTGTCAGAGATTTCAACGGTGATTTTATCATCTTTAATGCCCGTTACCCGGCCGTAGATTCCCCCAGCCGTCAAGACATTGTCTCCCTCCTTGAGGTTCGACAATAGGTTTTGATGCTCTTTCTTCTGCTTCTGCTGAGGCCGAATGAGGAGAAAGTAAAAGATGACAAAGATGAAAATGATGGGCAGAAAACTCCAGATTTGAGATCCTGTCCCTCCACCCCCTCCGGGCGATATTCCCATTGCATACGCCAAATCTATTCCCATGAGATCCTCCTTTTTATTTACCCCATCATCAACCGGATTGACAATCGACTTGCGGCTCCAATCCGGAGCGTGAGGCGTGAAGTTGATAAAAATCAAGAAGACGCCCCCGTTGGATGGCGTCCCTAATTCCCGCTAACAATTTTACATAGTAATACAAATTATGTACAGTATTCAACCTCGAAGATAAAATTTCCTTAGAAAGGTAGAGGTGACGAAGGTAGGCCCTGGAATAGTGGCGACACGTGTAGCAGCCACATGTTTCGTCCACAGGTCTCGGGTCTTCAGCAAATTGAGCTTGTTTGATCGATATCTTCCCCGAAGAGGTGAATAGTGTTCCATTTCGTGCATTCCTTGTCGGAAGGACGCAATCGAAGAAGTCCACCCCGAACATGACGGCATTGATCATGTCCTCGGGCGTTCCCACCCCCATCAGGTACCGGGGAGCGTTTTCCGGCAAGAGGGGAGTTGTCCATTCCAGGACATCGAGCATCATCGATTTTGGTTCTCCCACGCTAACTCCGCCAATGGCGTATCCTTGGAATCCCAGTTCCACCAATGTCTGAACACTTTTCTCTCTTAAATCCCGATGCACTCCACCTTGGACAATCGCGAAGAGGGCAGGGTCCTTTTCCTGTCTGATCTGGAGACACCGTTTTGCCCAGCTACTCGTTCGCGCCACCGAAACCTTCACATATTCGTAAGATGAAGGGTAGGGGACGCATTCATCTAAAACCATAGCGATATCAGAGCCGAGGACCCTTTGAATTTCCATCACCTTTTCCGGTGTGAGAAAGTGGGAAGAGCCATCCAGATGCGATTGAAAAGTCACCCCTTCTTCTGAAACTTTTTGAAGACTTCCGAGGCTGAATATCTGGAAGCCACCGCTATCGGTTAAAATGGGCCTGTTCCAGTGGATGAAGGTGTGGAGCCCCCCTAATCTGCGGATTGTCTCATAGCCCGGTCGTAGGTAGAGATGGTACGTATTGCCCAGGATCGCCTCAACCCCTATCTCCACCAATTCTTCAGGGGTAAGGGATTTGACCGACCCCTGTGTGCCCACAGGGAGAAAAGCAGGCGTGGTGAAGGACCCATGATCTGTTTCAATCTTGCCAAGCCTTGCCCGGGAACTGCTATCTTTTTTGATAATCTCGAAACGGAAAGCCATATCTCTCTAAGAAACGTGATCTCGCGTCCGTGATTCGTGTCCGGAAATCATCTTTATGATTTGTATTTCGGACACGCGACACGAAAAACGGTCACGTCATTTCCTATAAAATGAGCATGGCATCGCCATAACTGTAAAATTGATATTTTCTCCGGATGGCTTCTTGATATGCCTTTATCAAAAAGTTTTTTCCTGCGAAGGCCGATACCATCATGATGAGAGTTGATTTGGGCAGATGAAAATTAGTAACCAGCGCATCTATGACACGGAAGCGATAGGGAGGATAGATGAACAGAGAAGTTATTCCATCGCCCGGCGTCACCCCTCCTTTTCCATCGGCAAGGGATTCAAGGGCGCGCGTCGTCGTCGTTCCAACCGCAATGACTCTTCCTCCACGGGCTTTTGTATCCTCAATTTTTTTCGCCGTCTCCCCAGATATCTCTACCCACTCTGAGTCCATGGTATGTTCTTGAACGTCACAGGTCTTCACCGGCGCGAAGGTTCCGATTCCAACATGGAGGGTAATGGTTGCGGTTCGTACGCCCTTCTCTGCGAGGAATCGAAGCGTTTCATGGGTAAAATGGAGACCGGCTGTCGGCGCGGCGATCGACCCGTCCCGCTCCGCAAAAACGGTCTGGTAACGCTCCCTATCGAGCGGTTCATCGCCGCGCTTGATGTACGGAGGAAGGGGGATGTGACCGAACTTTCGAAGAACATCCGCTACCTCACCTCGATAGGCGAAACTGACCTTTCCTTTTCCTTCTTTCACCTCGTCTACCTCTCCTTCAAGCCCCTGCTCAAATTGGATTTGAGCCTTTCGTTTCAATTTCCCCGCCCCCTTGATCAAGGCGCTCCATTCTCCGATTGTTCCATTCAAGGGCGGGATGAGGAGCATCTCAACCTTCCCTCCGCTTTCCTTTTTTCCGATGAGCCGGGCTGGAAGAACACGGGTATTATTCATGACCAAAAGATCGCCGGAATTTACGTATTCAGTGATATCTTGAAAAGCTCGGTGCTCGATCCCTTCAGTCTCACGATGAAGGATCATTAAAGAAGTGCCTCCCCTCTGAGGAGACGGGTACTGAGCGATCAGGGATGAGGGAAGGTGGTAATCGAATTCTTCGATTTGCATATTCGGTAACTTGAAAAACTAAATAAAATTAACAAAGTCCACATAAATCCGCAAGCATAATGTTGACCGTTTGAGAGGACAGGTGCAGACTTAACAGGGTTGACATTTGGGGGGACATCGATTAATCTGGAGCATATTTTGGCGGTACAGGAGAAAAGAATGAAGAAGTTTTCTTACAAAGATGCGGGGGTGGACATTGAAAAAGGGGATGCGTTTGTTCAGGCGATCAAACCGATGGTGGAATCCACGTTCCGGCCTGAGGTCCTGACGAAGATCGGTGGATTTGCAGGGTGCGTCTCTCTCAATCTGGAACGTTATAAGAAACCGATTCTCGTCTCCTCCACCGATGGAGTTGGTACAAAGCTGAAGATTGCTTTTTTGATGGATCGTCACGACACGGTTGGGGTCGATCTCGTTGCCATGTGTGTGAATGACATCGTGGTCAGCGGGGCGAAGCCTCTTTTTCTCTTAGATTATTTAGCGACTTCCAAATTGGACGCAGAAAGGGCAATGCAGGTCGTTTCAGGCATTGTCAAAGGGTGCATTGAAGCAGATTGCTCTCTCATCGGCGGCGAAACGGCCGAAATGCCAGGATTTTATAAGCAGGGCGAATACGATCTGGCCGGCTTCACCGTCGGGATTGTTGAGGATGCTCAATTGATCGATGGGTCGAGCGTGACCGTCGGCGACAAATTGATTGGCATCGGCTCCAGCGGTCTCCACAGCAATGGTTTTTCTCTGGTCAGAAAGTTGCTTCTCGATCAGCACAAGATGGACTTGGGGAAACGGGTTGAAGAGATTGGAGAGGTACTAGGCGAAGCGCTTCTCCGGCCGACTCGGATTTATGTCAAGACTATTCTCAACCTCACGCGAGACTTCCAGATCGGTGGAATTGCTCATATTACGGGTGGGGGTATTACAGGGAACCTTCCAAGAGTCATTCCAAAAGGTTGCAAGGCAATTGTCCATAGGGGGACCTGGGAGATTCCGCCTCTCTTCTCCTTTGTGAAAGAGAGAGGGAAACTTTCCGAGGAGGAGATGCTTCGCACGTTCAATAATGGGATCGGGATGATCCTCAGCGTCAGACCGAAAAATGTGGAGGATGTTTTAGCTAGACTCCATTCCTTGGGAGAGAAGGCTTTTGTCATCGGGGAGGTGGGAAAGACAGAAAAGGAACAGGAGACGATCGAATTCGCCTGATCTTTCATTTCTCATCATCCATCTCTATCTCATCTAATTCGTCGCGTCATCATATGAAACCATCACGAAATGAGCCAGAGGTGATTGTATTAGGTTCCGGTCTGGGTGGTTTGATAGCCGGAACTTTATTGTCAAAAAATAACCACTCCGTATTGTTATTAAGGAAAAAGGGATATCAATCCTCTTACGCTTTAAAAGGATACCGTTTCGTACCCTTTTCAAACTTTTCGGAAAAACGTATAAGACCCAGCCTTATCAAAAAGATCTCTCAATCGTTGAACCTTTCTCTGATGCAGACCCAAGAAGAAGGTAAACAAGCCGAGGTCAGTTTTCACAAATCGAGGCAGGCAGCCGGCTTTCAAGTGATCCTGCCCAAGGCCAGGATTGACAGTGTACCTGATCGTTCTCTATTTGAGAAGGAATGGAAGAGGGAATTTCCTAAAGAGATGGGGCGGGTTGAAGAATTTTATAAGGAGTTAGATCTAATCCAGCCCCTTTTCCAAAGGGCAAATGGAAAGAGTGATTCTCCATCCTATTTCCCGCTGCGACAACGGTCTTGCATCACGAGTATTTTCTCATTCGACCCTTTTCCAAAAGAGAAGATGGACGAGAAACTTCGCCCGTTTTCAAGAGAGTTCAGAGAATTCATTCAACTTCAGTTGATCTCCTGGGGGAATCTTTATTCAGACCGATCTCCTATCTCCTTGGCCGCTCATATTCTATTCGATGAGGCAAATGGATGGAATCCAGATTTGGATTTGGGAAGGCTGGGAAGTGAGATCTTGAATCAATTCTTGCAATGCGGGGGAAGGATCGAGGAGATACATGGGGTCAAAAGAGTAGATTGCGAGTGGCGAAAGGGCCTCACCCTGTCATTGGAAGGGGACCCAAGGGCGTTTGGCTCTCAATTTCTCATTCTTAATTCTCCACTTCATCGAATTTCACCCGTCATGGGCAAGAAAGCGAAGAAATTATCAAAGTGGCAGAAGAGGATCAAACCCCTGTATGTGATGATTCCGTTATTTTTGGGGATCCGTGAAAAAGTCATTCCGGTTGGAATGAAAGATCTTCTTATTTCCATTTTGGACCTTCAAAAGCCCTACGATGATGGAAATGTTCTATTCCTTTCCCTTAGCGCAAAGGGGGATGAGACCCGGGCACCGGAAGGGAAGAGGGCCCTCACGGTTGAAAGCTTGATGAATGTGGAAAAATGGGGACAGATGCTTTTAGTCGATTACCAGCAAGGAGTGATGAAACATTTATATCATCTCTTTCCTTTTCTTGAGAATAACATCGAATTTGTTGAGTTCAAGTGGGCCAGTGATCATATTCCAAATTGGTCTTATCCCCACTTTCTTTATGAAACCGCCTCTGATTTTTCTTGGAGAGAAGAGATCATTCCCATAAGAATGACAAGAAACATCTACTTCGTTGGGAAAGAGAATTTTCCCTCTTGGGGATTGGAAGGAGAGATTTTCAGCGGATTAACCGCTGCTCAACAGATATTGAAGAGATATTCATGACCCCGCTCTGACAACAAAAGCAGTTCCGGCACCTCTCTTCAGTTTTTGGGATGTCGATTTTCGTCGGAGAAAAATTATTCTCTTACTTCAAATTCATTGGGGACCACGGAGATGGCTTGTCTGTCCTTGATCATGTCGTTGAAAAAGGACCTTGCCCATCTCAACCCAGATTCAGAGTGGGTCTCACCCCTTAGGTCCCTCCTTCTTTCCGCCAACACCCCGATGAGATCATCTGTTTTGAGGTCACCATTTTTGCGAAATACTTTGTAGACTATCATCTCATCATCTCCGAAAGGAATGGCATGCTCGCTTTTTCGACAAACCCCAATGATTCTCCCCCGCCTCCATGCGTGTTGGTTTTCTGATTTTTCTTTACCTCTTCGAGACACTACTCCTCGAGCGCCTTCGTCTTTTTCTTTCCCTCTTCACCAGCTTGACCACTTGGAGCCGATAACCCAGATGGCCCAAGAATTTCATGACCGTATCAATTCTGGGATTGGTTCCCCCTTTAAAAGAACGGTAGAGGCTGGCACGATCCATCCCCAGTTCGATCGATACCCTCCTGACCGAGGACTTTTCTTTGATTAATCTCCAAACGGTATCAACGATATTTTCCATAGTGATAAATCAATCACATGTGCTTGTCTAACTGCATGAAATAATTTATATACATGAGGCGTTTTTATCACATACGGCTATCTTTGTCAAGAAAAAGTTTTAGATTTCTCTAAGACTTCAGAAATCTCCGAGCCGGGGATACATCAAGAGAACGTCTGAGGAAGGGAGATGAATGGTCTACGATAATGGGTTTCTGGCGAGCCGGGTCAACTCTCTCAGATGTCTTAGCATCCTTCTTGGAGTTCCGCGTGAGAGGTCCTCTTTAGAATGGAATCCGGTAGGAAGGGCATAGGTATCGATGCCCGCCTCTTTTCCCGTCTCAATATCGGTGAGGGTATCTCCAACAAAAATCGCTTCCTCCGGAGGAAGCACCATTTCCTTTAGAACCCGATGTATCATATCGGGAAAGGGCTTGTTCCTTGGGACATCGCCGGCACCGACCACGGATTTGAAACAATCCGAGACTCCGAGATGCATGAGGGCGCCTCTGGAAAAACGACCGAATTTATTCGAAGCGACTCCCAGAACGACCCCATCGGAATGGAGCATATTGAGGACCTCTTTCGCGCCATCCAAGAGGTGAGTGTGATCCAGATAGACCTCTTCATATCTCTTTCTCATGATGGGGATAGCGTTGGACACCTCCTCCGGTTTGAAGAACTGGGAAAGGGTTGTTTCCAAATCTGGCTTCAGATAGGTTTTGAGATCAGAGAAAGAAAAGATCTCTTTCCTGAAATGTTGAAAGCACTCCTTTAGCCCTAAATAGATCGCTTCGTAGGATTCGATCAGCGTTCCGTCAAGGTCGAAAACAATTCCGCGGATCTTCTTCTTCAGATCGTTGAGAATCTCCTGGAAGTTCTTAAAGAAATGGCAGGTGATCTCTTTCTTGATGCAATAGGTGTAGAGGGAATCTTTTGCAAAGGCGAAGTCTGCTTCCTGAGCTGCACACCTATCGGAGAGGCCATTTCCGACAAAAAAGACAGAATCATATTCCTTCCGGTGGATCTGTATGAGTTTCTTCTTACAAGTCCCGCAGAGACCACACTCTTCCGTGGAGTAAGGAAAAAAAATGTCTATTCCTTCCCCATGACGGAAATGGGTACAGTTGGCATAGAAGGGGATCTCAGAAAGATGATGAATCTCCAGCGTTTTTCTGATATAGAAATCGAGACCGTCGCTGACGATTTTGATATCGATTCCTTTTCTCCGGCAATATCGGTAGAAAATGGGAAAAGAAGGATCGATCTTGGAATGTTCTTGAACAAATCGGAAAACGCTTGACTCATCCCCCCTCATGATTTTGGCAATTCGCGAGTAAGCCTCTTTTGAGCCGATCTTCCCCTCTCGGAATTCGCGATCGATCTCTTCCCAATTTTGCGAGGAAAATTGATTGACCAAGACGTAGCCCATATCTTGAGCGCTGATCGTTCCGTCAAAATCACAGAGGATGAGTCTCTTCATATAATAGGGTTCCAGGATTCAGGGGTTCGAGGGCGTCAAGGATTCAAACGGCAGGGTTCCGGAGTATCTGCCCATTTGTACAAATTATTCATTTCGCTTTTGACTCCGCAATCCGAATTCCAATCAATCATCCCAGCCGATCCTCCTCTTTTTCGGGACCGGCAACTTGAATTTTTCCTTTAGCCGCCTGACAACGAGGTCTGGAACCAACCCTTCCACGGCTCCCCCTAATCTCGCAACCTCCTTGATGGTTCTGGAGGAGACGAAAAAATAGTCCTTGCTAGTCATCATGAAGAGCGTATCCAATTGGGTGTTGAGACTTCGATTCATAGAGGCCATGTGAAATTCGTATTCGAAGTCGGAGGTTGCCCGGAGACCCCGTAAGATAACCTTGGCATTCGTCTTTCCTACGTAGTTAACGAGGAGTCCTTTGAAGCTGTCCACAATGGCATTTGGGGTATCCTTAACGCAACTTTTCACCATGCGAAGGCGTTCTTCAACAGAGAAGAGGGGACGTTTTTCTTCATTTTCTGCAATGGCAACAATCACTTTGTCAAAGATCTCAAGACCCCTTTCGATGATATCGATATGACCGTATGTAATGGGGTCAAAGGAACCCGGGTAAATGGCCACTTTTCCCATATTCTTATCCTCCCCTTTCATATTTTTTGCCATGTTGCACCTCTTGTCTGATGAATGACCTACTTTGCTTTGAGAGAAATGAGTTTAGGATTCTGTTTTCGCTCCAAGCATGTCCTCCCGTACCTGAAGGGTTAAGAAGGAGAGCAAGGTGTCTCCGATCTTTTGCTGGCGGAAGAGATTCCTTTCGTCCAAAATGTAAGGGAGGGGCTCGCGTCGGGTATGCTCGATGATGAGAATGGACTCCCTATGGTAGATCGGATGGGCGCTCAATTTCATCATGGTTCTTTGAATCAATCCTTTCTCATAAGGAGGATCCATCAAGATCAGGTCAAAGCATTCCCCTCTCTGTTTCAGAATCCCAATCGCCCGGTTTACATCTTTTGGAAGGATTTCAGACCGGTCCGCAAACCCGAACTGATTGAGGTTTGTCTGGATGATTTGCAAAGCCTGCCTTCCCTTTTCAACAAAGACGACCCTCTCTGCCCCTCGACTCAACGCCTCGATCCCCAAATTCCCCGTGCCCGCGAAGAGATCCAGGACAACTTTCCTTTCCACTTCGCTTCCGAGGATATTGAAGAGGGATTCTTTCACACGGTCAGAGGTGGGACGGAGGGAATACGTCTTCGGTGTTATCAGTTTTCGTCCCTTTGATGTTCCGCTGATGATACGCATCTCTCGTTCTTCTTGTGTCTTATGTTTGTTTCGTTTGTCTTGTTAACCAAATAAACGGAATAGACAAAATAGACCAAATAAACCAAGTAGAATAAATCAACCAAATAACTCTTTCATCTTTATTTTCATGTGGTCCAGATGAGACCCCGGCCAGTAAATTTTCAGACATTGGGGACAGCGGGAAAATTCCTTTTGTTGATAAAAGATAAAATCCGGAACCTTGCCTTCCGTCTCTTCCCGTGAGATTTGATCGAGAAGAGCATTGCATAGGAGACACCGGGAATAGAGTTTCTGTTCGTTTAACGGCACATATCCTTTTAGAATAAGCTCCCTCAACTGGAGAGAAGGTTTATCCTCCGTGATCCTGACGATGCGGTCCTCCGGTTTTCTGGGCAAAAGTTTACTATTTCGAGTCAGGATGACCCGGTCTTCCTCACGGGCCAGTTTTATGAATGGATAACCACTTTCTCCCCGGTAGTAAATCGTATCGTAACCCAGCATTCTCAATTCCTTTGCCAGTTTTCCAAGCATGTGATCGGCGAGAAATTTCATTCCCTCACCCTTCCCCTCTCCCCATCGGGGGAGAGGGATGGGGTGAGGGGGGCAATTTTCATTTAATATATTTTCTGATGATGGGTTCCAAATCCTTCTTTGTTTTTTCGGGGATGAACTTTTTGGCCGTGATCATGGCATACTTTAAAGCATTGGAACACAGACAGTCCCTGGTTTCTGGCAGACATTTGACCGCGAGGCGAATCGCACTCTTGGCTGTTTTGGTGCTCTGAGCAAGGATTCTCAGGACCTCACCAATAGAAACATCTTCTGCCGTTTCATGCCAGCAATCGTAATCGGTGGCAAAGGCGATCGTGGAATAACAGATCTCAGCTTCCCGAGCTAACTTTGCCTCCGGGATGTTCGTCATTCCGATGATGTCCACACCCCATGTCCGGTAAAGCTTTGACTCGGCTCGTGTTGAAAATTGGGGACCTTCGATGCAGAGATAGGTTCCATCTTTATGGACGGTCGCACCGACTTTTTCCCCAGCTTCGAAAAGGATCGGACTCAGGACAGGACAAACCGGATCGGCGAAGGTAATATGACCAACCATCCCATCACTGAAGAAGGTATTCGGACGGCCCTTTGTCTGATCAATGAACTGGCTAGGGATCACCATGTCCCCGGGGTGAATCGATTCTTTCATCGACCCCACTGCACTGACGCCTATGATCCACTGCACACCGAGTTTTTTCATTCCGAAGATGTTGGCCCTGAAGTTAACGGAAGAGGGTTGGATGCGATGGCCTTTCCCATGGCGGGGTAAAAAAACGGCCTTTACTCCCTCAAGGCGACCCACAATAAACGCGTCTGACGGGTCCCCAAAGGGCGTCTTTAACGTGATGGTTTGAATATCCTCGAGCCCCTCCATTTCGTAAAGACCCGATCCACCAATCACCCCCACAATCTTTTCAATCATCATTGCCCTCCATTTTTAGTTCAGATGTTAATTGATTTACACAACCCTGTCAAACCCTTATTAAATAAGAAAAATATCGATATTAAATTTTCTTAATCCCTGAGTTGAAAAGGGATGGAACAAAGAAATATAATGTATTCCATCTGATTTCCAATAGAAGAATTCCTAATGGGATATATCTGAAAATTACATTAGAATTGCCCGGAAGGCTTATTGCTTCCTTCCTGAAAGCGTGATTTTCGAGTTCTGCCCTTCAATGCAATCTTTTAATTGGTAATCGATAATTCTTGTGTCGATAAATCTGGTTGAAGTTTTCATTCAAAATTGATATGAGAGATAGCACAGGCCTCGGAGCGGAAGATAGATGCTCTCTTAGCAAGTGTAAACTGAGTAGACAATAACTCTTATTTCATAAGGCGATAAAGGAAACGAAAAAGTGAAGCTGATTCTGGCAGAGAATAAATTGATTTTGTCGCTCTGTAAGGAGAAAGACCTTGGAATATCAGGGTCTGATGAGGAATTAGTACAAAAATTTAGAGAAATCTATAAGGATCACCTGGAGCTCTTGGCCAAAGCTGTCCGAGGAGATAGCAAGGCACTTAGGCAATTAAGGTGGGTTTTAGGGTTGAAGGTGATAACCTAGCCCACCACAGTGTAAACTGAGTAAAAATGCATCATTCCCAATGATCCCCTCCTGAAATCGTGATTTTTCGATTTCGGCTTACAATACAGTGTTTCAATGATAATCATTTTATTCTTGGTGTCCGTTTTTCTTGACACACTGTTCTCCTTTTTATGTATTCCAGCCATCCACAAGAAAGTTCTTTGGCAAGAGGTGACCGAAAGATTATAGATGAGGTAACGATTATGGGAAATGGACAAAAGATGCTTTTTCGTGTTCTGCTGATTCTTTTCGCGGTCCTTGTAATCCCTTTGATGTCCCCGGCCCTGGAAACGGAGGATTTCACCGTACGCGACCTTACAGACCAGCTCTCCGATGAGCGGATGTTCCAGTTGACCACCAGGGCCGAGGAGCAGCTCAAGAAGGTCCTCGACTTCTGGGCTGTTGATTCGGGTGTGAACAGGTTGGGTAAGATCAGGCTGGAGTTCGAGAAACCCCGAGCAGGGACGTACGGTACTGTTTTTCTCATGGTGAAGGAGGGCAACGTGAAGGTCCGAGTTGTCCGTATCTTCGGCGTGATGGAGCAACCCCAGATGGTGGCGCATAAACTGACCCATGCGGTGTTTCCCAGTCCAGACAAGCTGGTCCGCAACACGATGGGAATCCCCATGGAGGTCCGCTTCGGCAATCCCCTCACCTTCCCCATGTGTGGATTCAGCCATCACGAATGGGTCACCGTCTTTCGGAGAAACAAATCGTACATCCCTCTCTCGAAGCTGGGGCCCGACCACGAGGAATGGGGCATGACGACCCGGCAGGGAGTACCGATTGTTCTGGATAAGGCAAAACAGCACATCATGTATGCCGAGTCGGGATCATTCGGTGACTTTCTCCTCAGCACTTACGGGATGAACAAGGTGAAGCGATTCTACAAGCTCTCAGCCGGTGAGAAGCGTCCATGGGAGGAGGTCTTCGAATCGTCATTCGCGGAACTGGAGACAAAGTGGCTTCAAGCTTTCGATGCGGGTCCTCAACAGGAAGAAAAGAATATCGCGCTGCTGCTCAAAATGGTGAAGGATGATCCTGAGAAGGCCTGTTCAGAGGCACAGCAACTGGGGGGGAAAACACGGCCCGACCTCTCTCCTGATCCCCAACAGAAGCCCACACGTAAGAGAAAATTTTGATGATGCGGAAGGCCCTGCTTTGTTGCTTTTTTTCTCGTGGATTTCCTTGCAAATCGAACTTTATGGTTGGTATCCCGAGCCACTTTTCAGTTGGATCAGGAAAATCGGAAGCTCTTCGTGGACGAAGAATACAATGTAGCTGTTATTCCGCTGTGGGGTCAAGGAGAGAATCAGGGGGTATTGGTTACGACTGTCCCAAAAAGTCAAGAAGCCCTCCAGGCGACCCTCATGATCCAGAAACTATTGCAACACTACCCTGAGCCGAGGAGCGGGAAGGGGAAACAACAAGTCGAAGAATGCCTGGAGGCTTTCAAAAGGTTCGATTTCCAGAAAAGTCATCAGATTGCCAAACAGGGTTTTAAGGAAACCTTCTGACTTTAGTCAACATCGCTTAGTCTATGCGGAAATTTTCTATGCCCCCTTCAAGCTATGAAAAAGTCCAAATCGGGGGATGGGACAGTGTCTCCCCTTGTCCAGGAGAAAGAAAATTCGCATCGCTAAAATCAATGAGACATGTATGCTTGGGAGGAAGTGGTCACCATGGGTGTCCATGTACTAACTAAAGAGAGCTATTGATCTCTGTAACGAGGGCCAGCTGATTTTAAATCTTTCTTAATAAAGAGAGCCGAGACCTTGTGGAAACGACAACCGAACTTCTTACCTCTTCCTCCCGAGACTCTTCATTCTTAGATTTTGCCTTACAATACAACATTGCGAATAAGCGTCAATCCGAAGTTGTAATAAAGTTGACAAACATGTAAATTTACGGCGTTGATTCAATTTTGGATTGACGCATGAAGAACGGAGCCGCTGCGGGAACAAAAAAGATTACCTACGGGTTTCAATCGGGCAACTTCCATTATAAGTTGCCAAAACTTGGTAACAGAAATACCTTAACACCAAATCGAGCGGGTATCAATTAAAAAAGGGTGCCCCACACCAACCTTTATTTCTACCGCGCAGCGGTTTAGTTCTTCTTCCCGTAATCATCAATCCTCAGAGTAATCTCAGACTGCAGATTCGTAGATACTATCCTTACGAGATCCTAACTCAATTTCTTCAATGCTTCTTGAATCCGATTCAGTCCCTCCTTGATATCCTCCATGGAGGTGGCATAGGAAAGTCTTTCAAAGGGATCGGCGCCGAATTCGACTCCTGGGACCATTGCTACTTTTGCTACGTCGAGAAAATAATCGGCCAGCATGGTTGAGTTCTCTATCTTCTTCCCTTGGTACGACTTTCCATAGTAAGAGGAGAAATTGGGAAAGACATAGAAAGAGCCTACTGGTTTGTAACACGAGACTCCCGGAATTTTGTTTAAGCGATCCACAATGTAGTTTCTTCTTTGGCCGAAGGCAGAAACCATTTTTTCGACTTCGTTCTGTGGGCCGATGAGGGCCTCCACAGAAGCCTTCTGGGAAATCGACGTGGGATTGGACGTGCTCTGGCTCTGGATGTTGTTCATAGCTGAAATTATCTCTTCAGGAGCTGCAGCATAACCGATTCTCCAGCCGGTCATGGCATAGGTCTTAGCCACCCCGTGGACGATGATCGTCTTCTTCTTTGTTTCTTCGCTCAGAGATGCAATGCTCGTAAATTGAAAACCGTCATAGACGATCTTTTCATAGATTTCGTCCGAGATCACGAAGAAGTTTTTTGAAATTGCTATCTCGGCAATCTTTTCCAATTCCTTCTTTGTATAGGCACTTCCTGTAGGATTGGATGGGCTGTTGATGATCAAAGCCTTCGTCTTGAGAGTAACTGCCTTTTTCAGTTCATCCGGTGTAATCTTAAACTCGTTCTTCTCCCGCGTTTCAACAATAACCGGCGTGGCGTTTGCCAAAGCCACCATAGGAGGATAAGAGACCCAATAGGGGGCAGGGACGATCACCTCATCGCTTTGATCAAAAATAGCCTGGGCTAAATTGTAGAAGGAATGTTTTCCCCCGCATGAAACCATAATCTCAGATCTCTTGTAGGTTAAGCCGCTATCCCGCTGGAATTTCTTGATGATCGCGTCTTTTAAATCATCGGTGCCTCCCACAGGAGTATATTTTGTAAAGCCATCATCGATGGCCTTCTTCGCAGCCTGCTTGATATTCTGGGGCGTATCAAAATCTGGCTCGCCCGCGCCAAAACTGATAACGTGGATCCCTTGAGCCTGCATCGATTTTGCCTTTGCATTGATGGCAAGGGTAGGGGAGGGCTTCAGACTCCTGGCTCGATTTGAAAGAATGGACATAGGTTCCTCCTTTTAATCCGGAATACTGGAATAATGGAATATTGGAATACTGGGTATCCCCAAAGAACAAACGGGCGACCGGAACAATGGTAACTCTAAAACGAATCTGTT
>Ga0335070_10004588_pt1 | contig 16180 bp, 14 predicted proteins | sample Lox_Sample_13_FD_206722 | JGI IMG/M metagenome (GOLD analysis project Ga0335070, IMG submission 206722) | Soil microbial communities from Loxahatchee National Wildlife Refuge, Florida, United States - Lox_Sample_1.3 | ecosystem: Environmental > Terrestrial > Soil > Wetlands | place: USA... | reverse complement strand
CTTAACACCTGATTTTTAAGGAATTTTATGGTTGACGCACGCGGCAATCAACGCCCGTCAATGCCCACTTTCACGGACTCTTAATCCGTAGGTCGAGTGTTCGAGTCACTCACGCCCCACCAGCCAATTCAGTCAAAAAGCCCGGTCTTCGACCGGGCTTTTTGCATTTCTCACCTCCGCCCTGCGTTTGCCGCCACACTCAGCCTTACTTCATACGGCGTACGTGGCGTGACGCCTGCTTGTGGCGCGGCAACCAGCGGCCGAGTGCCTCGAAACCGTCGAGCTGGCGCAGCAGCGTGTCGACGGTCGTCAGTTGAACGTGAGTCAGGTGGTTCTGCTTGAGAAGGGTGTGCAAGCGCTTGCGCCAGTACGCGACACCCATGACGGGCACCTCGAAGTCGCCGGCGAGCGACGGCGGCATCACACGCGCAATGTGCGCGATTTCCTGTTCGACGAATGTCATGACTTTCCCCGTCCGTCCTGCCGTAGTTTCTTATCGTATGAAGTACTGTAGAACGCTCTGGGGGAGACGCCAGCCTACCCGTATGGATAGGTGGCAATCATCTGACCAATAAACTGGCTGGCTGGGCGCAGCCCGGATGAGACCCTTCTGGCGCCGGGCTCGTCCCTCGCGGCGCCTCGGCCACCAGGTTATTCAACGCTCGCGCCGCCGCTTCCGTTGGAAATCGCCGCTCGAGAACCTGGCGTGCCGTCCCGCGGCTTGCCTGGCCGGATATTCCACCCGAACCGCTTCTGATATCCCTCTGCGGACCCGGCGGCGTCGAGGGCTTCTTTATCGGCGTCACGCTGGCGACCCACCTCCTCTGGCCTCCGGGCGCTAGCGCTCAGAGAAACGGCTTGCCGTCCACCTGCTCGTAGACGACGTTGCCCTCGTCGTCCTCGAACTGCTCGAGGTAATTGCGGGCGCCGCACACGGGGCAGCGGAACAACGGCCCCTGGCCTTCGTTCTTGATCACGACCTCGCTCTGCTCCCACGGGGTGCCGCACGACTGGTTGCGGCAAACGAATGTACTCGACATGCAAACTCTCCTGGCTGTTACGGGTGCCAAGCCTACCGCATGTGCGGCCCGCGCGCCGCAAATCTCCGTTTCGGGCCCAAATCTCATGGGCGATCTGTTCACTTCTTGAGCAGTCAAATTGCCCCGTTGCTCTGCCCTGACGCAACCCTCTCGCCCCATTGACGGCTCGCGTGCCGCGCATTCGGACGACACCCTCGCGCCAGCCCGGCGCGGGCGCCTGCAAGTGCCTTGATTCGGCGGCGTTGGCATGCTTCTCGCGTTAGCGTGCACCGGTAGCGCGGCCTAGGCTCGCCGCGTCCATCCATATCGACATCGAGAACAGAGAGGAGCACGGAGATGAATCACGCGGACATGCAATTCCTGAATACCGAGTTTCCGTACAAGAAGCAGTACGGTAACTTCATTGGCGGCGAGTGGGTCGCGCCGCTCGGCGGCGAGTATTTCGACGACATCTCGCCGATCACCGGCCACGCATTCACGTCGATTCCGCGCTCGCGCGAAGCCGACATCGAGCTCGCGCTCGACGCTGCTCACAAGGCCAAGGCGGCATGGGGCAAGACCGCGCCGACGGAGCGCGCCAACATCCTGAACCGCATCGCCGACCGCATCGAGCAGAACCTGCACAGGATCGCCGTGGCGGAGACCATCGACAACGGCAAGCCTCTGCGCGAAACGCTGGCCGCCGACATCCCGCTCGCCGTCGACCACTTCCGCTATTTCGCGGGCTGCGTGCGCGCGCAGGAAGGCGGCATTTCCGAGATCGATCACGACACGGTCGCCTATCACTTTCACGAGCCGCTCGGCGTGGTCGGCCAGATCATTCCGTGGAACTTCCCGATCCTGATGGCCGCCTGGAAGCTCGCGCCCGCCCTCGCCGCCGGCAACTGCGTGGTGCTCAAGCCCGCCGAGCAGACGCCCGCGTCGTTCCTCGTGCTCGTCGAGCTGATCCAGGACCTGCTGCCGCCGGGCGTGCTCAACGTGGTGAACGGCTTCGGGCTCGAGGCCGGCAAACCGCTCGCCTCGAACCGCCGCATCGCGAAGATCGCGTTCACGGGCGAAACCACGACCGGCCGGCTCATCATGCAGTACGCGAGCCAGAACCTCATTCCCGTGACACTGGAGCTGGGCGGCAAGAGCCCGAACATCTTCTTTGCCGACGTGCTCGATCACGACGACAGTTACTTCGACAAGGCGCTCGAAGGCTTCGCGATGTTCGCGCTCAATCAGGGCGAGGTGTGCACGTGCCCTTCGCGCGTGCTCATCGACGAAAAGATCTACGACCGCTTCATGGAGCGTGCGCTCAAGCGCGTGGCGGCGGTGCAGCAAGGCCACCCGCTCGACACGAAGACGATGATCGGCGCGCAGGCTTCGCAGGAGCAGCTCGAGAAGATCCTCTCGTACATCGACCTGGGCAAGCAGGAAGGCGCGCAGTGCCTGATCGGCGGTGAGCGCAACAAGCAGGCCGGCGAGCTGAGCGACGGGTACTACGTGAAGCCGACGGTGTTCCGCGGGCACAACAAGATGCGCATCTTCCAGGAGGAAATCTTCGGGCCCGTGGTGTCCGTAACCACTTTCAAGACCGAAGAGGAAGCGCTGGAAATCGCCAACGACACGCTCTATGGCCTCGGTGCGGGCGTGTGGACGCGCGACGGTACACGTGCGTACCGCTTCGGCCGAGCGATCCAGGCAGGACGTGTATGGACCAACTGCTATCACGCCTACCCGGCGCACGCGGCGTTCGGCGGTTACAAGCAGTCGGGCATCGGCCGCGAGAACCACAAGATGATGCTCGACCACTATCAGCAGACGAAGAACCTGCTCGTCAGCTACAGCGATCAGCCGCTCGGGTTCTTCTGATCGCGTATCGTGCATGGGGTGTCGCGCGCGGCGGGCCGTTAGAACGACCGCAGCGGCGCGCGACGCCGTCTTCGTGGCATCCCTAAAGGATCTGACATGGTCGAACGCGTTACCGCCACGCCAGCCGCGCTCGCGCTGATCGAGCAGCTGGCGCGCGAGCACGGCCCCTTGCTCTTTCACCAATCCGGCGGTTGCTGCGACGGCAGCGCGCCGATGTGCTTTCCCGCCGGCGAGTTCATGGTCGGCAACGCCGACGTGCAACTCGGCGAGATCGGCGGCATGCCGTTCTATATGACCGAGGCACAGTTTGAGTACTGGCAGCACACCCAGCTCATCATCGACGCTGTGCCGGGCAACGGCGGCATGTTTTCGCTGGAGCGACCCACGGGGCAGCGCTTTCTTACGCGCTCGCGGCTCTACGACGAAGAGGAAAGCGCGTGGCTCGACGCGCATCCGGTAACGCGTGTGAATCTGTGAAGCCTGAACGCGGCGCGCGACACCGGACACAGCGCCAGATCAAACGTGCGACACGCAAAAGAACGTCTCCCAGATTGCGGTGCTATCCTGGATCGCATGCAGCTGCGCATTCGCGCGCCTGAACCTGCGCGGCCCGCGCGGCCGTCGAACCTGGAGACGCCATCATGCAAAACCACGACGTGAAACTCCTCACCCTCGAGCCGATGGATCTGCTCGCCGTCAGCCACGTGGGTCCGTACGTGAAGATCGACGATGCGTTCTATACGCTCGCCCAGTGGCTCGGCGAGCGCAACGTGCGCACGTCGGGCGCGAAGATGGTCGGCATCTTCTACGACGATCCCAACACGGTCGAAGAATCGAAGCTGCGCTCGAAGGCGGCGCTGCATCTGGCGCATGAAACCGACGTGGAAATCATCGCGCCCGTAGAAAAGCTTCAGCTGCGCGGCGGCGAGCACGCAATGATGCTGCACGAGGGGCCATACGAGGGGCTGCAGCAAGCGTGGATGTGGTTCTACAACGAGGGACTGCAAAAACTCGCGCGCAAGCCGGACTTTGCGGCGCCTTCGTTCGAGCTTTATCTGAATACGCCTGACGAGGCGGCCCCGGAGGACTTGAAGACCCAGCTCTATATCCCGCTGGCTTGATTGGCGCAGGTGAGCGGCTTTGAGGGATGCTGCCGGGGAGTTTTCCGGCGGCATCGCGGTTTCCGGTGCGAGGGTTCTAAGGTTTTTTTAATATATGTATACGTAAACGTAGTAATAGTTAACAAGCCCCTGGGTTTCCTGTGGATAAGCGGGAAAAACCATTGAGTAAACAAGGCTGTGGAAAACTCATAACCCTGCGGGCGTTAACGGGACAACGCCAGAGTGCTGCTGGCAACTTTTCCACATTTTTTGCTCCGCTGAAGTTATCCCCGATTCATGCACAGTGAGTTCCAGGGCTTTTCCTCGGGTTATCCGCCGGGGCCTGTGGATAGATGCGGGGTGCCAACTCCCTTTGTTCATGGCGAAAAAAAAGCGCCCCGGGGGGCGCTCTTTCGCTGGCGAAAGCGTAGAACAATCAAACGTCAATATTCCCCGCCCGCAACGCATTGCTCTCGATAAACGCGCGACGCGGCTCCACATCATCGCCCATGAGCGTCGTGAAGATGCCATCGGCGGCAATCGCGTCCTCGATCTGCACGCGCAGCAAACGCCGCACAGCGGGATCCATCGTCGTTTCCCAGAGCTGCCCGGGGTTCATCTCGCCAAGGCCCTTGTAGCGCTGCTTAGACACGTTGCGCTCGGCATCCGCGATCAGCCACTTCATCGCGCTCTTGAAGTCGTTCACCGCCATGCTGCGCTCGCCGCGCTTGATGACGGCGTTCTTGCCGATCAAGCCCTTGAACGTATTGGCCGTGTTCACGAGCTGCTGATAGTCGGCGGTGAGCTGGAACTCCTCGTCGATGACCGAGACCTTCACGTTGCCGTGATGGCGGCGCTCCACTCGCAGCGAACGCTGCTCGCGGACCGGGTCGTACATCGAGCGAACGCTTACCTCGGGCTTCAGCGGATCGTCGCGCAGCTGCGCTTCGAGCGCACGCGCCGAAGCCTCTGTCGACTCCTCGCTCGCCAGGTCGATCGCCACGCCGTCCATGATCGCTTCGAGCGCGCGCTCGTCGTACAGGCGCGAAAGGCGATCCACCACACCGCGTGCGAGCTGGTACGAGCGCGCAAGCTCGCCGAGCGCGTCGCCCGAGATCGGCGTCGCGCCTTCGTTCGGCACGAGCTCCGAGCCCTGCAGCGCGAGGCGCAGCATGTGCGCATTCAGATCCGAGTCGTCCTTCAGATAGCGCTCGTCCTTGCCCGCCTTGAGCTTGTAGAGCGGCGGCTGCGCGATATACACATAACCGCGCTCGATCATCTCCGGCATCTGGCGATAGAAGAACGTGAGCAGCAGCGTGCGGATGTGCGCGCCGTCCACGTCCGCGTCGGTCATGATGATGATGCGGTGATAACGCAGCTTCTCGAGGTTGTAGTCGTCCTTGCCGATGCCGCAGCCAAGCGCCGTGATCAGCGTGACGATCTGCTCGCTCGAAAGCAGCTTGTCGTAGCGCGCCTTCTCGACATTGAGCACCTTGCCGCGCAGCGGCAGGATTGCCTGGAACTTGCGGTCACGCCCCTGCTTGGCCGAGCCACCCGCCGAGTCGCCCTCGACGATATAGATCTCCGACTTCGCCGGATCCTTCTCCTGGCAATCCGCGAGCTTGCCCGGCAGGCCCACGCCGTCGAGCACGCCCTTGCGGCGCGTCATTTCGCGCGCCTTGCGCGCGGCGTCGCGTGCGCGTGCGGCATCGACGATCTTGCCGCAAATCGTCTTCGCGTCGTTCGGCGTTTCGAGCAGGAACTCTTCGAGCGCCTTCGCCACGACGTCCTCGACCGGCGCGCGCACTTCGGACGACACCAGCTTGTCCTTGGTCTGCGAGCTGAACTTCGGCTCCGGCACCTTCACCGAAAGCACGCACGAGAGGCCTTCGCGCATGTCGTCGCCCGAGGTCTCGACCTTGGCCTTCTTCGCGATTTCGTTATCGGCGATGTACTTGTTGATCACGCGCGTCATCGCCGCGCGCAGGCCCGTCAAGTGCGTGCCGCCGTCGCGCTGCGGGATGTTGTTCGTGAAGCAGAGCACGCTTTCGTTGTAGCTGTCGTTCCACTGCATCGCCACTTCCACGCCCACGCCTTCTTTCTCGGCTTGCACGTAGAAGATGGTCGGGTGCAGCACCTGCTTCTGCTTGTTGATGTACTCAACAAAGCCCTTCACGCCGCCTGCGAACGCGAAGTCGTCTTCCTTGCCCGTGCGCTGGTCGGTCAGGCGAATGCGCACGCCGTTGTTCAGGAACGAGAGTTCGCGGATGCGCTTCGCGAGAATGTCGTAGTGGTACTCCACGCTGCCGAAGATGGTTTCGTCGGCCATGAAGTGCACTTCGGTGCCGCGGTTTTCCGTGTCGCCGAGCAGCTGCATGGGCGAGACCATGTGACCGTCGCGCTCTTCGAGCACGCGGTTCTGCGGCACGCCACGGTGGAACTCCATGAAGTACTTCTTGCCGTTGCGGCGCACCGTGAGGCGCAGAAAGCTCGAGAGCGCGTTCACGCACGACACGCCCACGCCGTGCAGGCCGCCCGAGACCTTGTAGCTGTTCTGGTCGAACTTGCCGCCCGCGTGCAGCTCGGTCATCACGATTTCGGCGGCGCTGCGCTTCGGATCGTGCTTGTCGTCCATCTTCACGTCCGTGGGAATGCCGCGGCCGTTGTCGGTGATCGAGATGGAGTTGTCCGCGTGAATCACCACGTGGATGTCATTGCAATAGCCGGCGAGGGCTTCGTCGATCGAGTTATCCAGCACTTCGAAGACGAGATGGTGCAGACCGGTGCCGTCCGACGTGTCGCCGATGTACATCCCGGGCCGCTTGCGCACCGCTTCCAGACCTTCGAGGATCTGGATCGACGCGGCGCCATAGCTGCTGTTGTCGGGTTGCGAGTTGTTCGTATCAGTCATGGATTTTTTCCGGTTCTGCGTACTGCCTGTGTTGCTGCTCTGGACTTTTTCGAAAAGCCATAAAAACGCCAAAGGGGCGCAGCGCCCCCTGGTGTTCTTCTTCTGTCGCGCTTTTTAGATGCGCATCGGCATCACCACGTACTTGAATTCCTCGTTCTCGGGAATCGTGATGAGTGCGCTGGAGCTGGCGTCGCCGAGGCTCACTTCCAGCGTATCGACCTTCAGGTTCGCGAGTACGTCGAGCAGATACGTGACGTTGAACCCGATGTCGATGGTGTCGCCCTGGTAGGCGATTTCCAGTTCTTCCTGCGCCTCTTCCTGGTCGGCGTTGGTCGACATGATCTTGAGCTGGCCCGGCTCGATGATGCAGCGCACGCCCTTGAACTTGTCGGAGGTGAGAATTGCCGCGCGCTGCAGCGAGCGTTGCAGTTCTTCGCGGCCGATCTGGAAGGTGTTCTTGTGCGCCTTCGGAATCACGCGCTGGAAGTCGGGGAACTTGCCTTCCACGAGCTTCGAGACCAGTTCGACCTGGCCGAACGTGAACTTCACCTGCGTGGAGCCGATGTCGATGTTCAGCACGTCGTCGATGTCTTCGAGCAGGCGCTGCAGCTCGAGAATGGTCTTGCGCGGGATGATGACTTCCTGGCGCGCGAACGAGCCTTCGATCTTCATCGACGAGAACGCGAGGCGGTGGCCGTCGGTCGCGACCGCCATGAGCTGGTCGCCGTCCACGACGAGCAGCATGCCGTTCAGGTAGTAACGGATGTCCTGCTGCGCCATCGCGAAGTAGACCATGCCGAGCAACTGGCGGAAGGTCTTTTGCGGCACCGAGAGGCTCGCGCCGAAGTCCTTCGCCTGGGCCACCGTGGGGAACTCGTCCGCGGCGAGCGTCTGCAGGGCGAAGCGGCTCTTGCCTGACTGCACCGTGAGGCGCTTGTCGGCGAGCGTGAGCGTGACCTGACCGTCGGGCATCGCGCGCAGGATGTCGAGCAGTTTGCGCGCCGCGACCGTCGTGGCCACCTGGTCATTGCCCACGCCGAAGTCGGCGGTCGTGGTGATCTGCAACTCGAGGTCGGTCGACAGGAACGAGACGTCGGAACCGGTTTTGGTGATCAGCAGATTGGCGAGGATCGGCAACGTGTGGCGGCGTTCGACAATGCCGCTCACCGTTTGAAGCGGCCTCAGCAGGTTATCGCGTTCGGTCTTGACCAGTTGCATAGAGTTCCTTCGTTGATGTGACGGTCTGCGCACCCCGTCCAGGGCCGGCGCCGAACCAGCTGGTGTGACCCGACGTCTTGTCACCCGGCTCTCGCGCCGCCCAGGCAGATCGTGTAGCGCAGGCCGCGGCGTGGTTACCGCCCCGGACCGCCGGGCGGTTAAACCCATATTGTGCCTGAAAACGGACCACTTCCCTAAATTGGGGGCGATCCGCGCAATAAACAGGGCGAATCCGCCGGGGTGCGACCGTCAGTCCTGCCGCCAAAGCGCTTGTTACCCCTTCAGCGTCTGCTCGAGGACGTGCAGCTCGTGGTTCAACTGGGCGTCCTTGGTGCGCTCGTCGGCGATCTTGCGCACGGCGTGTAGCACCGTGGTGTGGTCGCGGCCGCCGAACAGCTCGCCGATTTCCGGCAAGCTCTTCTGCGTGAGCTCCTTGGCCAGATACATGGCGATCTGGCGCGGGCGCGCGATGTTCGCCGGGCGCTTCTTCGAATACATGTCGGCGACCTTGATGCTGTAGAAGTCGGCCACCGTCTTCTGGATGTTTTCCACCGAAATCTGGCGGTTCTGCACCGTCAGCAGGTCTTTCAGCGCTTCCTTGGTCAGCTCGATCGAGATCTCGCGGCCATGGAACTTCGAGTACGCGAGGATCTTGCGCAGCGCGCCTTCCAGCTCGCGCACGTTCGAGCGCAGGTGCTTCGCGACGAAGAACGCCACGTCTTCGTTCAGGCTCACGCCTTCGGACTGCGCCTTGCGCATCAGAATGGCCACGCGCATTTCCAGCTCGGGCGGCTCGATCGCCACGGTCAGGCCCGAGTCGAAGCGGGAGATCAGGCGGTCATCGATACCCGAAATTTCCTTCGGATACGTGTCGCTCGTGATGATCACCTGCGCCTTGTTGGCGACCAGCGCCTCGAACGCGTAGAAGAACTCCTCCTGCGTGCGCGACTTGCCCGAGAAGAACTGGATATCGTCGATCAGCAGCAGGTCGAGCGAATGGTAGTAGCGCTTGAAGTCGTCGAACGCCTTGCGCTGGTAGGCCTTCACCACGTCGGATACATACTGCTCCGCGTGGATGTAGCGGATGCGCGCGCCCGGCTTGTCCAAGAGGAGCTGGTTGCCGATCGCGTGGATCAGGTGGGTCTTGCCGAGGCCCACGCCACCGTAGAGGAACAGCGGGTTGTACGAGATGCCGGGATTGTCGGCGACCTGGATGGCGGCGGCCCGCGCGAGCTGGTTCGCCTTGCCGGTCACGAAATTGTCGAACGTGAGCACCGGGTTCAGCTTCGAGCGCTCGTAGGTCGGGTCGGCCTCGTTCGCCGACGCGGCAGCAGCCGCGCCCTGGCCCGGGCGCCACGTGCGGCGGCCGGCGGCGGCTTCGTTGGCGTCGAGGCTCGGCAGGTCGAGATCGGCGGCGTCTTCCGCCGTCGCATGCGCAGCGGCGCCAGCGGCGGCCGCCGAGGCGGCGTGCACCATGCCGGCGAGACCCGTGCCGCCGGTCACGGCGGCCGGTTGAGGCGCCAAGGTGGCAGCGGGGGCAGGCGCCGCAGCCAGCGGCGCGCGCGGCGCAGCGGCGACAGGCGCGCGCATGCCCGCCTTCGCGTCGAGGACGAACTGCACGTCGACGGGGGTCTGCCAGAAGTCGCGCGCCAGATCGGTGATCCGGCCCGAAAACTGGCTCTTGACCCAGTCGAGCTTGAAACGGTTGGGAGCGGCTATCTGCAGCGTGTTCGCCGCAGCATCGAAGGCAACCGGGGCCAACGGTTTAATCCACGTCACGTACTGCTGGGGCGTCAGCTCGCGCTCCAGTAGTGCGGAACAGTGTTGCCAGAATTCATTCATCGAGTTGCTGTGGTCGTTTTGTTTGCATGCATTGCCGTGGCTCCGCTCTTGTCGCACGAACGCAACGAGGCCCTGACGAGGCGACGGCAATTGCTCCGGAAGCCCGCGCGGCAAGGGTTTTGCGGCAAGCAGGCGGGCCGGAGCGGCATGCAGGATTCTTGGGATAGCCGAGATTCTAACGCCGAAATCCCCTCACCAGGAAGTTATCCACAGGGACGGATCAACGCACGGCCGTTCGGTCCGCTCCGCCTGCAACGCGGCCTTCGCGGGCCCGCCGCTCGCGGTTCGATCGGCTAAACTATTGACGGCTAACAAAAAACCGGCTTAAATAGCGGGTTCCGCGAAAACCAATCCCTAGTACCACCGGCCATTGCTTTTTTCCGCGATGCTCGCCGCGGTCAAAACTCAACAAGTGAGAGCAACATGAAACGTACTTTCCAACCCTCCGTTACCCGTCGCAAGCGTACCCACGGTTTCCGCGTGCGCATGAAGACCGCTGGTGGCCGCAAAGTGATCAACGCACGCCGTGCGAAGGGTCGCAAGCGCCTCGCCGTCTAAGCCGGGTAGCATCGCTATCAGCGAAATCACGGGTAGCGGTCCGGTCGCGGACAAGGCGCAAAGGGCGAACCGGATGAACGATCGGGACGTCATGCCGTTGCGAACGCAAGCCGCTTTTCCGAAAGCCGCAAGGCTACTGAAAACGGATGAGTTCTCATCCGTTTTTCGTTTGCGCCCCTGGCGCCGCACCGAACACTTCGTGGTGTACGGCCGGCCCACCGGCAACGCGGCGCGCCTCGGGCTCGTGATCGGCAAGAAGTTCGCGCCGCGCGCGGTCACGCGCAATCTGGTGCGCCGTATCGCGCGCGAGGCGTTTCGCGTGCGCCGCGCGCAGTTCGAGGGCTTCGACCTGCTGCTGCGTCTGCACACGAAGTTCGACCGCAAAGCGCTGCCGGGCGCGTCGTCGCCGGGGCTCAAGGCGTTGTGCCGCGGCGAGATCGAGACGCTGCTCGAAAAGGCCGCGCGTGAAGTCACGCGGCGCGGCGCCTCGTCTGCGACATCGGAGCGCACGCCTTGCGCGACGCCAGCGCCGGCATCCGCTGCACAACCGGCGCGTGACCAGGCCGGTAAAGATTCGCCGCCGGACCAGGGCACGTCCCAGACGGGCACGTCCCGCTCGTCATGAGCGGGGCACGCGGGTCCGGCATATCCCACGTATGCGCCGCGCGAGCGGCACGTGGTTCGTCATCGAGCGCGGAGCAGTCTGGCCGCAACGCCATGCAAACGGTACTGATCGCACTGCTGCGTTTCTACAAGCTTGCCGTGAGTCCCCTTCTCGGCAACCGGTGCCGTTTTTATCCTTCCTGTTCGGATTACGCGCGCGAGGCAATCCAGTATCATGGCGCCGCGCGCGGGACTTACCTCGCCGCGCGGCGACTTTGCCGCTGCCATCCGTTTTCGGCGGGCGGCGTCGACCTGGTCCCGCCTGCACCTCCGAAAAAGCGCTGACGCGCCATTCCATCGACACTGAGACAACGCATGGATATCAAACGCACCGTCCTATGGGTCATCTTCTTCATGTCAGCTGTCATGCTGTACGACAACTGGCAGCGCGACCATGGACGCCAGTCGATGTTCTTCCCGAGCGCGACGCAGACGCAAACGGCCGGCGGCGCCGCGCCAGCTAGCGCCGCGAACGGCGCGGCAGACCTGCCGGCCACCACCGCGGGCCAGGCGCCGACGAACACGGCCCAGCCGGCCGAAGCCGTCGCCCAGCTCGTGCACTTTCGCACCGACGTCTACGACGGTGTGATCGACACGCGCGGCGGCACGCTCGTGAAGCTTTCGCTCGTGAAGGAAAGCGCCGACGGCAAGGGTCCCGAGCAGTACATCACGCTCTTCGACCACACGAAGGACCACACGTACCTTGCGCGCACGGGCCTGCTCGGCGGCGACTTCCCGAACCACAACGACGTGTTCACGGCGCTCGAAGGCCCGCGCGAGCTGACCGGCGACGCCAATTCCTTCCAGATCAGCCTGCAGTCGCCCGAAAAGGGTGGCGTGAAGGTCACGAAGACCTACACGTTCACGCGCGGCAGCTATGTGATCGGCGTTGACTGGAAGGTGCAGAACGTCGGCGGCGCGCCGGTTTCGCCCACGCTCTACATGGAGCTCGTGCGCGACAGCCAGCCGGTCGAAACGCCGCGCTTCTCGCACACGTTCATCGGCCCGGCGGTGTACTCGAACGAGCATCACTTCCAGAAGATCGCGTTCAGCGATATCGACAAGAACAAGGCCGACTTCGTGAGCCAGGCCGACAACGGCTGGATCGCGATGGTGCAGCACTACTTCGCGACCGCGTGGATCCCGCAGCAAGGCCTCAAGCGCAACATCTACGTCGAGAAGTTCGACGACTCGCTCTACCGCGTGGGCGTGAAGCAGCCGCTTGGCACGATCGCGCCGGGCGCGACGGAAAACGTGCAGGCGCGTCTGTTCGCCGGTCCTGAAGAAGAGCGCATGCTCGAAGGCATCGCGCCGGGTCTGGAGCTCGTAAAGGACTACGGCTGGGTGACGATCATTGCCAAGCCGCTCTTCTGGCTGCTCGAGAAGATCCACAGCTACGTTGGCAACTGGGGCTGGTCGATCGTGCTGCTCACGCTCTTGATCAAGGCCGTGTTCTTCCCGCTCTCCGCCGCCAGCTACAAGTCGATGGCGCGCATGAAGGAGATCACGCCGCGCATGCAGGCGCTGCGCGAGCGCTTCAAGAGCGACCCGCAGAAGATGAACGCGGCGCTCATGGAGCTCTACAAGACCGAGAAGGTGAATCCGTTCGGCGGCTGTCTGCCGGTGGTCATCCAGATTCCGGTGTTCATCTCGCTGTACTGGGTGCTGCTCTCGTCGGTGGAAATGCGCGGCGCGCCGTGGATTCTCTGGATTCACGACCTCTCGCAGCAGGATCCGTTCTTCATCCTGCCGGTGCTGATGGCCGTTTCGATGTTCGTGCAGACGAAGCTGAACCCGACGCCGCCGGACCCCGTGCAAGCCAAGATGATGATGTTCATGCCGATCGCGTTCTCGGTCATGTTCTTCTTCTTCCCGGCGGGTCTCGTGCTGTACTACGTCGTGAACAACGTGCTCTCGATCGCGCAGCAGTACTACATCACGCGCATGATGGGCAAAGGCAAGAAAAAGCAGGAAGCCTGAGCGCACGGGCGGCGGTAACGCCGCCTCATGAGGCTCGAAAAAAAGCCGTCCGGTTTGCACCGGGCGGCTTTTTGCTTTGTTGGAGCGCCTTCTTCTTGACGGCTTGACAGCACAAAGCGTGGCCTTCGCGCACGCGCGTCAGTGCTTGTCCGCGTCGCCGTAGAATTGAGCGACCAGTTCCTGCAAGAGATAGCGGTGATGCGAGCTGAGCGACTCGATCTTCGAGGCCAGTTCGAGCGTTTCCTCGGAGAGCGGATATTTGTCGTCCGGCCTGCGTGGCTTCGGCACGGTCGAGGCGACATTGCCCGGCGGTCCGTAATGCAGCCAGTGGACGTCGACGTCGAACCATTTCGCCAACGTTTCCAGTTTGTCGTGCGTGGGAATGGTGCGGCCGCTCAGCCACTTATGTGCGGTTTGGGGCGAAACCGGATGCTCGCCGTGATGGCGGAGGTTGAACCGGTTGGCCAGATCGGTGCTGCCACGCAATTTTTCGGGTGCGCGCTTCATTGCGAACTTCAGGCGTTCGGCAAAGGCGGTTTTTTCTTCGGGTGTCGGCATGGCCCAGATTGTGCAGCCCTAAATCGACGAAGAAGACAACCAGTTAGGCTATATTTATCGTATGAAAGTGATAAATCGCCTGGCAATGAACGTCATATGACTTCGATTGATATTCCCGTAAATTCGTTTCTGGACAGACTCGTGGCAGAGGTTCGCCGCCGCTTTTGCACGAATCTGACAGATTCGAATAAGATCAATCTTAGCTAATTCGAGATAATTTGCGACTACTCTTAGCGTGGTTCCCGGCCGGGGAATGATGTGGCCGCCGCGTTACAATGCCACGCGTTTCGCTGCCGCTTTTGCGGTGGCCTCCAACCCCAATTCCAGCCCTGTTCCACGGTCCACTTCCGCCATGCTCGCCACCGATTCCGATCCCATTGTCGCCATTGCCACTGCGCCTGGGCGCGGCGGGATTGGCGTCGTGCGCGTGTCGGCTGGCCGTGCTGGTGCGGCGGCAACGCAAGCGCTGATGCAGGCCCTCACCGGCCAGGAGCTGCTTGCGCGCCACGCGAGCTACGTGCCCTTCCTCGACGGCGCCGGAACCGTGCTCGACCGGGGCATCGCGCTGTCCTTCCCGGCGCCGCATTCGTACACCGGCGAGCACGTGCTCGAACTGCAGGGCCACGGCGGCCCGATCGTGTTGCAGCTCGTGCTGCAACGCTGCATCGAGGCGGGCCGCGAGTTTGGACTGCGCCTCGCCGAACCCGGCGAATTCACGCGGCGCGCGTTCCTCAACGACAAGCTCGATCTGGCCCAGGCCGAGGCCGTGGCCGACCTGATCGAGGCGAGCACCGAAGCCGCGGCACGTTCGGCTGGCCGCTCGCTCGACGGCGCCTTTTCGCGCGACATCCACGCGCTCGTGGACGACGTCGTGACGCTGCGCATGCTCGTAGAGGCGACGCTCGACTTTCCCGAAGAAGAGATCGACTTTCTCGAAGCCGCCGACGCGCGCGGCAAGCTCGCGCGCATTCGCGAGCAGCTCGAGCATGTGCTCTCCGAGGCGCGCCAGGGCGCGCTGCTGCGCGAGGGGCTCGCGGTCGTGCTCGCGGGACAGCCCAACGTGGGCAAATCGTCGCTGTTGAATGCGCTCGCCGGCGCGGAGCTCGCGATCGTGACGCCCGTGGCCGGCACGACGCGCGACAAGATTTCGCAGACGATCCAGATCGAAGGCATTCCGCTACATGTGATCGACACGGCGGGCTTGCGCGACACGGAGGACGAAGTCGAGAAGATCGGCATCGAGCGCACGTGGAACGAGATCGGCCGCGCAGACGTGGTGCTGCATCTGCTCGATGCACGCGTGGGCATGACCGCCGAAGACGAAGCGATCGCTGCACGCTTCCCGGCGGGCGTGCCGGTCGTGCGCGTACTCAACAAGACGGATCTGACCGGCGTAGGACCCGAAGTTGCGAAGCGCCAGGCCGCAGACGGCAGCGAGATCTGCGAGCTGCGGCTTTCGGCAAAACAGGGCGACGGCGTAGCGTTGCTGCGCGCCGAGCTTCTGCGCATCGCGGGTTGGCAGGCGGACGCGCAGAGCGTCTACCTTGCGCGCGAGCGGCATCTGATTGCGCTGCGCACGGCGCGCGAGCATCTCGAGCAAGCGGCGGCGCACGCAGACCAGAACGCGCAGTTGCTCGATCTGTTCGCCGAAGAGCTGCGGCTTGCGCAGGAGGCGCTCAATTCGATCACCGGGGAATTCACCTCCGACGATTTGCTGGGTGTGATCTTTAGCCGGTTTTGTATCGGAAAGTGAGCCGCTGCCAGAAGCCACCACCCCACTCTTCCACCCCCAGGAACAATGCTTCCTATTTCAGAGGGTTAACCCTGAACATCGATCCTCCTACACTGTGGTTCATCGGATGCAGACACGCTGTCGCACCGAATCAAAAACCAAAGGAGGTAGTTAGCATGAAGTCCCTGATCCAGACCGTAGCCGTTGCCGTTGCACTCGTCGTGCCGATGGTATCGTTCGCGCAATCGAATGCGCCTGTCACCCGCGCCCAGGTGCGCGCCGAGCTCGTGCAGCTCGAGAAGGCCGGCTGGCGTCCGGCCGCAGGGGCGGATCCGCACTACCCCGACGATCTGCTCGCGGCCGAAGCGAAGGTCTCGGCCGCCAACGGTGCGGCGAGCGGTTATGGCGGCGTGTCGGCAGGCACCTCGGAAGCCGGCCGCCCGGCCGTGACGAAGGCCGACTGGAACGCGATGTATAACCATCCGTAACACGGCTAGTTCGCAGGTACGCTCGGCGGCCCCTTGCGCAAATGATTCGCATACCTGAATGAATACCTCCGCCGTTGCTGACCCGACGGCTTCGCTCGGGCCTTCCGGCCCGGGCGCTTTTTCGGGCGATCGCCACGCCTGTGGCAACGCACGCAAAAGCAACACATATTCACAAGCATATCTGCACACTACGAGCTAACTGCACCGCAAGTTAGTTCGTACTGCAATTCATT
>Ga0335070_10004586_pt1 | contig 16181 bp, 15 predicted proteins | sample Lox_Sample_13_FD_206722 | JGI IMG/M metagenome (GOLD analysis project Ga0335070, IMG submission 206722) | Soil microbial communities from Loxahatchee National Wildlife Refuge, Florida, United States - Lox_Sample_1.3 | ecosystem: Environmental > Terrestrial > Soil > Wetlands | place: USA... | reverse complement strand
ACCCCGGCGGGGTCTTCTGCAATCTGGAACATGTCGCTTCGCCCACGCCGCGCTTGCACGAGGAGTTTCTGCACTTGATCGGCTTCACGCTGGAGACCGAAGATCCTTCCAACAAGCTGCTCGATGTCGAAACACAACTGCGCTGGTTGCGCGAGATCGGTTTCGTCGATGTGGATTGCCACTGGAAGTGGCGCGAGTTGGCGCTGCTGGCGGGACGGAGGACTTGAAACCCAGTCTTTGAAACGACTCGGATCACAGGTGGCAGGTGGCAGGCGTCTGCCAACTTGCCGAACAAAAGGGCAGACGGCAACCGCCGCTTGGGTTCGACCCAGGCGTCGTTCGCTATAATCAGGCACAGGCAGCGGGGCCTTGGTCTCCGTCGCGTTTTCTTGAGATCTGAGACTTGAGAACTGCGACCTTCTGTATGAACGCTATCCCTGTTCCGCACACGCAGCCAAACGGGCACGGCAGTGTCGTTACCGTTCCGGACGGCGACGTGCGCGCCGAGTTCCACGCTCTGCTCTCCGGTGGCGGCGTCTATGACCTGGGATGGCGCGCCAAGATCGCGGTGACGGGCGGGGACCGTGTGCGCTGGCTGAACGGGGTGATTTCGAACAATGTCCGCGATCTCACGCCCGGCTACGGCGTTTATGCATTTTTGCTCAATCCGCAGGGACACATTCAGGCTGATCTGTACGCATTCCATCGCGATGATTCTCTTCTTGTCGACACAGAACGTTCGCAGCAGGAGAAGATTCTGCAGCTATTCGACCACTACATCATCGCCGACGATGTCGAAGTCTCAGACATAAGCGACACCATCACCGCGCTGGGCCTGACCGGTCCCGAGTCGCGTACGTTGATGGAGAAGGCGGAAATCGAGGTCTCCGATCTCGCCTACTTGCAGTTTACGGATGTTACCTGGCAGCAGAGCCAAATCACCGTGCTGCGCTCAGGCGAAGAAGCGAAGGAATCGTGGCAGATTTGGATTGCACCGGAGCGTGTCCGCGAACTCTGGGAGGCGCTGGTCAAAGCCGGCACTACGCCTACCGGCGCTTCGGCCCTGAACCTGTTTCGCATTGCGCGGGGCATTCCGCAGTTTGGAGTGGACATCCGCGAACGCGACCTGCCGCAGGAGACAGGTCAGATGCGCGCGCTCAGTTTTACGAAGGGTTGTTATCTCGGCCAGGAGATTGTGGAGCGAATTCGCTCGCGAGGGGCGGTGCACCGTCAGTTTGCTGCGTTCGTGGTCGAAGGCCCCCTGCCGGAGCCGGGCACGAAGATTCAGGCCGAAGGAAAAGAAGCGGGCGAGGTAACGACGAGTGCGATCCTGCCCTTGCCCGCCGGAGATCGAGCGGTAGCGCTGGGCTACTTGCGGCGCGAGGCGATGGACAAAGAGTTGCGGGCTGGGGCGGCTAGGCTGAACATCACCCAGCTCCCCATCGCGTGAATTCTTGAGGACTCAGAGAGACCCTATGGCGGAAGAAAAGAAAGACACCGGATTCAAAGTCACCGACCGGCGCTTGTTCACGGAAGACGGCGAACTTCGCAAGGAACCTGTGGAGGAAACACCTCGTGCGCCAGCCGAAACTTCTGTCTCCGCAGGGAACGTCGTTCCAGAAGCATCGGCGGCCGACCTGCCCGCGCCACCTACCGCCAGCGAGCAACAGGCGCAACATGAAGCCTACAAGGCATCGTCGCGCGACCTGGACGCGCGCGTCGAACAGAGCGGCCATTCCGCGAAAGATCTGGAAGTCAATTTCAAGGGTTTTATGGCTTCGCTGTACATGACCGCCATGTTACAGCTCGGCCTGATGCGTGAGCAGGGCGCCGAGCCGCAGATTGACCTGATTGGGGCGCGCCAGACGATAGACACGCTCGGTATGCTTTCCGAAAAAACCAAAGGTAACCTCACCATCGAGGAACAGCACTTTCTGCAGAATTCCTTGTATGAGCTGCGCATGGCCTACGTGGAAGTGACGAACGCCCTGTCGCGCCCGCCACAGGCGCGCGGACCGAGCAGCGGGCCAAAGGGCTGAGAACCCTGGGAGCGAGGTGACAGGTCACAGGAAGATCCTGGGGTCGCCCGCGTAGCATTTTAAAGTTGATCCCCGCGATTCTTTTCCTGTGACCCGCAACCTGTGACCTCCACAAGTTGATCCTTTAAGATGAGAACAGATGCGGGCGACTCTGACAGTACTGGGCAGTGGCACATCGATGGGAGTTCCCACGATCGGCTGCAATTGCGCCGTTTGCCAATCACCAGACCCACGGGACCGGCGCACGCGCCCGTCGGTCCTGGTGAGCTGCGATCAGCGCAATGTGTTAATCGACACCACGCCTGATTTCCGCGAGCAGGCCCTGCGTGAGAAGATCACTCACGTAGACGCGGTTCTTTATACGCACACCCATGCCGACCACATCCTCGGCATCGACGACCTGCGTCCACTGAGCTACGCCCACAAGCCGGGCAGGCTCCCGCTTTACGCCGACCCCCATGCTGCTGAGACGCTCCGCCACATGTTTCGCTACATCTTTGAAGGAAAGTATAAGTTTGGAGGGTTGCCGCTGGTGGAATTGAAGGCAATCGACGGTCCGCTGGAGTTATTCGGAGCGCGTTTCGAGCCGGTGACTGTGATTCACGGGGAAACGCCCATTCTTGGATTCCGTTTCGGGTCGGCCGCTTACCTGACAGATCATAGCGATGTACCAGCGGAGAGCCGGGAGAAACTGCGCGACCTCGACGTCCTGTTTCTGGACGCGCTGCGCCATAGGCCGCATCCCACGCACACGACCGTCGAGCAGGCGCTACGCATTGTGGAGGATTTGCGGCCGAAGAGGGCATTTTTCACCCATATCTGTCATGACCTGCCGCATGAGGAGACGAACGCAAAGCTGCCCCCGCATGTCAGGCTGGCGTATGACGGAATGAAGTTGGAATTCGAGATCTCGTAGTTCGGAGTCCGGAGTTCGTAGTTCGGAGTTCGCGAACCACGAACTGCGAGCAGCGAATTAAGCAATGCTGATTTTCCACAGACTCGACGATGTCCCGGCGGACGTGGGTCCGACGCTGGTGAGCGTGGGTAACTTCGACGGCGTTCATCGCGCGCACCGCTCTATGCTTAATGAGATCGTACGTCGGGCACAGGCGCAGCGAGCGAAGTCCATGGCTGTGACTTTCGAGCCGCATTCGATTCGTATCCTGCGGCCCGACCAAGACCTCAAGCTCCTCACCCCCACTCCTGAAAAAGTGCGATTGCTGGCGGCTACCGGCATTGACGCGGTTCTGCTGCTGCCCTTCACGCGCGATTTGTCGCTGATGACGCCGCGCCAGTTCGCGCACGAGATCCTGAAGAAGCGTTTGAACGTGCGCGAGGTCCACGAAGGCTACAATTTCCACTTCGGCCGCAAGGCGGCAGGCAACGTGCAAGTGCTTCGCGAGCTGGGCCGCGAGATGGGTTTTGAGGTGCACGACTATCCGGAAATGCGTCTGCGCGGCGAATCGGTCTCCAGCAGCCATATTCGCGGGTTGCTGCGGGAGGGCCGCGTCAGTCGCGCACGTCATCTGCTGGCGCGACCGTTCAGCATTCTATCCACTGCGGGACGCGGACGCGGCTACGGTTCAAGATACACCGTTCCTACAATCAATCTTGCGCGATACGAAGAACTCGTTCCGAAAGATGGCGTCTACATCACACGCACCCGCATCGGCGACGAGTGTTTTGACTCTGTGACCAATATCGGCAACCGGCCTACGTTCGGCGCTGATTCTTTCGCTATCGAATGCCACTTGCTCAATTTCCACCCTTTGGAGTTAACGGCAGAAACGGAAGTGGAGGTTCATTTCCTGGATCGTCTGCGCGATGAGGTCAAGTTCCCGTCGATCGAGGCGTTGAAAGAACAAATTGGACGGGACGTGAAGCAGGCACAGAAGTATTTCCGGAGGCTGGGAGGTTCGGTGGTCAACCACTGACCACCGACCACCAGCCACTGATACAATCGCTCCCCGCATGGCGATAACCCCCATCCAACTCCTGGAGCAGGCTTCTCCCGGTCAACGCCGGACCTTGCTTGCTGCCGCGCTGGGGTGGATGCTGGATTCGTTCGACGCCATGCTGTACGCGCTGGTACTGGCGCACGTCATGCGCGACCTCGGCATGAGCAAGGCCACCGCCGGACTACTCTACACGCTCACGTTGCTGGCCTCGGGAGTCGGCGGCGTGATATTCGGATTTCTCGCCGACCGCATCGGGCGCAAGCGCGCCTTGATGCTCAGCATCCTGACCTATTCGATCTGCTCGTTTGCCTCGGGACTCTCTGCCAGTGTGCTCATGCTGGCCGTGTTCCGCTTCATCCTTGGGCTCGGCATGGGCGGGGAGTGGAACACGGGCGCCACGCTGGTCGCCGAAACCTGGCCGGACGAATTCCGCGCTAAAGCCATCGCGATGGTGCAGAGTTCGTGGGCGATCGGCTACGCTCTGGCGGCGCTGGTGGCAGGAATTGTCCTGAGGTACGCCAACTGGCGGTTCGTTTTCTTTGTCGGGATCCTGCCGGCTTTGGTTACGCTGTGGATTCAGAATCGTGTCCCGGAATCGGAGATGTGGATTGAACACAAGAAAGATCAAAACCTGAAACCGCAGAGATCGCAGAGAAATTCAGGGGAAGAAGACCTCGCCTCTGCTCCGCGAACTCAGCGTTCTTTGCGGACAGCGATCATCGATTCCCACGATGATTCCTTCTTTCGTATTTTTGAAGGCGGCTATCTCAAGAGCACCCTTGCCTTGCTCTTGCTCAACTTTTTCGGCATGTTCGCCTGGTGGGGCCTGTTTACATGGCTGCCGCCTTATTTGTCGCTTCCGGTCGCGCAGGGCGGACGCGGCTTCGGGGTCATGGGAACCACTTCCCTGCTTGTCGTGCTCAATGTGTTCGGTATGTTTCCCGGGTACGCCAGCTTCGGATGGGTTGCGGACCATCTCGGCCGCCGCCGTTCTTTCGTGCTTTACACCCTTGCCGCCGCGCTCCTGGTGCCGTTGTATGCGATGGCGCGTTCGCAGGCGGTGCTGCTGGTGCTGGGGACGATTTTGGCGTTCTTCGGGACGGGATTCTTCTCGGGTTCAGGGATTATCGGCAGCGAGATCTTCCCTACCCGTGTGCGGGCTCGTGCCCTGGGTTTCACCTACAATGGCGCGCGGACAATGAGCGCGCTTGCGCCACTCGCCATCGGATGGGTGGGACAGATCAAGGGTTTGAGTTGGGCGTTCTTCCTGTGCGGAGCATCGTTTCTTCTGGCCAGTCTGATGGCGACGCAGCTGCCGGAAACAAAGGGGCGGTCGCTGGAATAGGACGGCAGCCGCAAAACCTTACTCCATTGGTTCGACCAGTAGTCTTTCCTCACGCGCTGCCCGTTCGGGTAACTGGATCAGCACGATCGCAACCAGCACTACGATGATTCCCGCCGTCTGCAGCGGGCGCAGAAGTTCTCCCAAGACAATCGCAGCAATCACCACGCTGAACACTGGCTCCAGGCAACTGGCAACGATGGCGCGGGTCGGCTCCAGGTGCTGCAGCCCGGCGAAGTAACAGGAGAACGGCCCGAGCACGGAGATCAGGGAGAACACGATCATGAATCCCCACTGCTCGCGTCCGTAATGAGCGGCCAAAATCTTCCAAGGCGGGTTCACAAGCATCCAGAACGCCGAGGCGGCCGCCAAAACCCAGAGCAGGACTTTCCAGCGATCGTAGCGGGTGAGCACGCTGTGCCCGCCGACGTTATAAAACGCGAAGGAAAACGCCGCCAACGTGGCGGCCGTGACTCCCCAGGGATCCACGCGCAAGCTACGCGATCCGACGAAACCCACGGCCAATGCGCAACCCGCAACCGCCAATCCAACCGCAGCGCTACGCCGCAGGCACGGGCGTTGTGCCCCTCGGAGGACGGTGTACAACAACACCCACACCGGCGCGGTGTACTGCAGGATGATCGCCGTCGCGACGTTCGTCCGTTGGATGGCCACATAGTAGAAGTAGTTCGAGGCTGCGACTCCGAGAATTCCGAGCAACAAGAAGCGCAACTGATCGCGGCGGGGAACCTGCAAAGCTCTTCCGCCTCGCCGGAAAAGTAGGATCGGCAGCAGAACCAGAAAAGAAATCGAAGTGCGGCTTTGCGAGAGAATCAGCGGATCAATCGCGCGCAACGCACCGCCGGGCAACAGGCGCCCGGTGAAGGCGGCGCGTCCTACGGTAGCGGCGATTCCCCACAGCAACGCTGCGCTGCCGATGTAGAAGTAGCCGCGCAGCGGGTGGGGAGCGTGTTTCACGCAAGGTACTCGATACTGAAGGTGATTTTCGCGGTCTTCTCCAGCATGGCAGATACGGAGCAATACTTCTCTTGGGAGAGGCGGACCGCGTCTTCCATGGCTTTCTGTGTAACGGATCCACGCACACTGTAGGTGAGCTTGATGTCCGTGTAGACGGCGGGATAACCAGCCGCTCTTTCCGCCTCGGCTCGCACTTCGAGTCCGGTGAACGGCTCCCGTTTCTTCCGCAGGATGCTCACGACGTCGGAGGCCGTGCAGCCGCACAAGGCGATCAGCACAAGCTCCATCGGGCTGTTGGCGGTCTTGTCCTTGGCGGCATCCATCACGATAGCGTGGCCCGAGGTAGCAGACCCGACGAAGCGGTCATCGTCAGTCCAAATCGTCTTTGCCTCAATCATGGTGATTCCTGACTATTCCCCGATGAATGATTCTTCGGTGAACATTTATGTCCTTGATGGTCTTCGAGCTCCGATTGAACCACGGAGGACACAGAGGTTCACGGAGGAAACCTCACCCTCATCGCCGGTTGTCCGTCATCGGTTCAGGGTGAATCAACACCCGAAACAGCTCCGGCGCATCGTGCTTGAAGCGGGTCTCGAGAGCCGTCTGGACATCGTGGACACGCGAAAGTGGCATATCGTCCGGGAGCGTGCAATGGCACGAAACATAGAGGCGGTCGCGGACCTTCTTGAACTGGAATTCGTGCGCATCCAGCACTTCCGGGAATTCGGCCGCGATGTCTCTCAAGCGACGCTCCAGCTCCGGGTTACGCACGATCTGCTCGCCGGTTTCGATCGTCGCTGGCTCGCTTTCGATGTGCGTCAGAATGGTAGAAATCTCCGGCAGTTCGTTGCGCATCTCCGTTTCCAGCCGAGTGACTTCGTCATGCGCCTGCTTCATGCTGAGCTGCTCGTCAAGCTCCAGGTGCTGTTCGACGTGCAGCCTGCCGTCGAGGTCCTGCACGCTCACATCGTGAACATTGAGGTTGTTCCGGGTAGCTACGGCGCGGATGCGGTCGAAGATGTTTTCGGAATGGCGCGCACGCGGGGACGAGTGCACCATTACGTCGGCATCGGGCAGAATCTGGTGGACGCAGGCACCCACCTCATCGGCCACTTGCTCGGAGCGCTGGAAGGTAAGGTTGCGGGAAAGGCCCACCGAGACATCGGCGAAATATCCGGTCCCGGCGCGGCGGATGCGCACGCGGTCTACCTCCAGCACACCGTCAACGGCGCTGATGCGGTCCAGAATCTGACTGCGCACACCCTTGGGGGCGGCATCGAGCAGCGCATCGATCGTTTTCCGCGCCAGGCGCCAACTGACGTAAATCACGACTCCGGCAACGAACAAGGCGGCGATCGGATCGGCCTTGATCAGCCACTTCACGCGGTAAATGCGTCCCAATCCAACCAGAGCGAGTCCTAGGATCACGACAGAACTGGACCAGATATCGGTGGAGAAGTGCAGTGCGTCAGCTTCCAGAGCTTGACTGTTGTACTTCTTGGCGATTCGCCCGAGGGCGCGAGAACGCCAGGCGTCGATCGCGATGGAGAGGAACATGACAATAAACGCAGCGACGCTGGGCTCGATTTCCACGCTGTGGAAGAACAGCCGCTCGATTGCCTCGGAGATGATCCAGATGCAGGTCAGCAGCAGCAGGCCGGTCTCGACGAAGGCGGAGAAGCTTTCGATCTTGCCATGACCATACTGGTGGTCGGCATCCGCGGGCTTGTCGGAAACGCGGACGGAAAAGAACGTGACCAGGGCCGCGATCAGGTCCAGTCCGGAGTGGGCTGCCTCGGACAGAATGCCTAGGGATCCGGTGGTGATGCCGACCACGAGCTTCAGGCCGGTGATGGCGATCGCAGCCAGCACCGAATTGCCGGTGACGGCGCGCTTCTCCGCGCGCATGGACTCGGAGCTGAGCTGGACCTGAGCCGTGGCCATCCCTCGCATTATCGCTTCAGATTCGCCTGGCCGCCAGCCCCTCGGTTACTGCCCATTTCCGACCTTGGCATGCTAGGATGACGCTTTGATCTATCTCGAACCGGAGGACCTTTCTTCATGCGCAGCACGTGGTTAGCGTGTTTCCTGCTGAGTGCGTTGGCCTACGGACAGGCCACAGCTCCAGCGAACCCCACGCCGCCCCAGGCGGCAGGACCTCAGGAGGGGCCAAAAGCCGCTGTCCCCGCCGAAGTTAAGCCCGCTGAGCCTGCGGTTGGCCCGAACGACCCGGTCATCACCCTGAAAGGATTCTGTCCCGGCACTAATCAACAGGGAGACGCTTGTCAGACGGTGGTGACGCGCGAACAATTCGAGAAACTTGCGAACGCGCTACAGCCCAACATGTCGCCGATGGTTCGCCGCCAGTTGGCTACCGTCTATTCCCGCATGTTGATGATGTCGACTGCGGCGGAGCAACGCGGACTCGACAAAACGCCCAAGTTCGATGAGATGACACGGTTCTTGCGCATGCAGATCCTCTCGCAGGAGCTGACGCGCGCCCTGCAGGAGGAGTCCCAAAAAATCTCAGATGCAGACGTCGAAAAGTACTACCAGGACAACGCAGCCAACTACGAGGAAGCCGTGCTGCAGCGGATTTTTGTCCCGCGGACAAAACAGGTGACACCGCCCAAGGTGACCGCCGCCACCAAGGACAAAGCGGCGAAAGAGGCGGCGGAGAAAGAACGGGAGGCACTGCAGAAAGCGGCCGAAGCAACGATGAAGAGAACCGCCACCGCTCTGCAGGCACGCGCCGCCAAGGGTGAGGATTTCGACAAACTGGAGAAAGAGGCGTACACGCTAGCCGGCTTGAAGGGGACGCCGCCGAGTACCAAGATGGAGAAGATCCGGCGGACAACTCTGCTGCCCACCCACAAAAGTGTCATGGACCTGAAGCCGGGGCAGGTGTCAGAGACAATTTCAGACGCTAGCGGACACTACATCTACAAGATGGTCAGCAAGAAGACTCTGCCGCTGGACAGCGTGAAAACGGAGATCAAGAACTTTCTCGGTGGGCAGCGCTTCCGCGATGCGATGCAGGCATATCAGCAGGCAGCTCCCGCGCTGAATGAGGCGTACTTCGGGCCGGTGCGGCCGCCTATATCTCCGATGCAGCCGGGCAAACCTCCCGCCCAACGTCAAGAGAACGAACCTGACCCCGACTAAATGGATGAAGCAAAACCAACCGTCATTGTCACGGGAATCTCGGGCAATCTCGGCCAGCGCCTGGTGCCTCTGCTTTCCGGCTACAGGGTAGTGGGCATCGATGTCGTACCTCCACCGTTCCCGCTCGACCGATTCGTGCCCCTGGACGTGGGAAGAGAGGAGTCGACCCGTGAACTGTATCTTTTGCTGCGGGAGCAGCAAGCTGCCTCGGTTGTTCATCTAGCCTTCGTCATCGATCCCCAGCGCTCCGGCGTTCTCGATGTGGACCGCATGTGGCAGATCAATGTGGCGGGCACGGCGCGGGTGATGGAGGCGATCACCGAAGCGAACCGCACCGCCGGAGCGGCCGTCCGCCAGTTCATCTTTCCCAGCAGCGTGTCAGTATACGGTTCCGAGACTGCTGCACCCGTGGCCGAGGATGCACCCCTGCTGGCCCACACACTGCCCTACGCAATTCACAAGAAGGAAAGCGACCTGGTAGTACAGCAGCGGGCGCCGTCGCTGCGGGGATGCAGCATCTTCATCCTGCGTCCGCATATCTTTGCCGGGGCTAGCGTGGAAAACTACATGATGGGAGCATTCCGCGGGACGCCTAACGGCAAAGGCAAGCGCGCGGCCCGCATGCGGCAGCGCGGCAAGCGTCTGCCCTGCATGCTTCCCTACGGCCAGAGATACCTGGATAACAAGATTCAGTTCATTCACGTTGATGACATGGCCCGGCTGATCGCGTGGCTCCTGCAGCGCGAGCCCGAAGCGCAACGCCTGACCATCCTCAACGTGGCCGGGCGTGGCGAACCGCTGACCTTCGGGCGATGCATCCAGATGGCCCAGGCCAAACTGGTGCGGGTTCCGGGAAGATGGGCCATGCGGCGAGTGTTGCAGTTCTTCTGGAGTTGGAAGATTTCAGCGATTCCGCCGGCTGCGGTGCCCTATATGACCGGCCAGTACATCATGAACACTGACCGGTTGAAGAGATTCCTCGGGCCCGACTACGATCAGGTGATTCGCTACACGATCGCCGATGCCTTTGCCGATTCGTTTCGAAAGAATTGAACCACGGAGGACACGGAGGATCACAAGGGCATTCCACCGCAACCCCTGTGTTCCTCCGTGTCCTCCGTGGTTAGAGCTTTCCCCTTACCCCCCGATAGAGCCCGGCGATGCCGAAGGTGTAGGGTGTCCAGGAGGCCGTGGCGAATCCGGCTTGGCGCATGCGACGCAGCATTTCCTCTGGCGAGGGAAATCGCTCTACTGAATCCGGCAGATAGGCGTAGGGGCCGCGAACTCCGGAGATAGTCGTGCCCACCACGGGGAGAACTTTCTTGAAATAGACGCGATACAGGCTACCGATCAGCCCGCGCGGCTCGCCAAAGTCGAGCAGGCCGCACTGGCCGTTGGGGCGCAGTACGCGGATGATTTCACTTAAGCCCGCGTCGTAGTCGGCCAAGTTGCGGAAGCCGAATGCGGCCGTCACCAAGTCAAACTGCGCGTCGGGGAAAGGAAGTTGGAGCGCATCCGCCTCGATCCAGCGCAGGCTGTTCCCTCTTGCCTTCTCCGCCGCGCGCTGCAGCATAGCGTGGGAAAAATCGGCGCCGATGATCTGCGAACGCACAGAATTCGCGCGGCGCGCCAGGGCAAAACTCATGTCACCGGTGCCGCAACAGAGGTCAAGGACACGTGCCTCCGGACATTTGAGGATGGCATCGAAACTGCGCGCCGCACGCCACCACCAGAACCGGTCGACGCTGAACGAGAGGATATGATTCAGCAGATCGTAGCGCGGCGCGATGGACGTGAACATCTCCCGCACTGCTTTAGCAGAGGATTCGAGGTCGTGCGCGCCTTGCGGTGTGGCGCCCAGGATTCGGCTCTGCGAGTCTTGACTCATCCCGAAAAGATCTCCCGACCCAGCCTGCCTGGAATCGTCTTCACGCGCAACCGGTGTCCCCGCAATTCACTCCGGCTTGGGTGAGGGATCTTCGCTTCCCCGCTCAACTCCGTGCCAACTTCCGGATCTCATCCACCGCCGTCCGAACGATCGCCTCGGGGACGTCCGCGACGATCTCCACCTTCCCAATCGCCCTTGGAAGAACAAAATGCACAACGCTGCCTCGCGTCTTCTTATCGGAACGCAAACGGTTGAGCACGCTAGTCGTGCTGATCCGCATGCGTGGCAGCTTGCCCAGCACCAGGATTGCGTTCGTGATGCGGCCCGCCGCAACGCTATCCAGATGCCCGATGGAAGCCGCCACCTGTGTCGCGGCGATCATGCCCCACGCGACTGCTTCTCCATGCAACAGTTGTGTGTAGTGCGTCTCCGCCTCGAGCGCATGCCCGATTGTATGGCCCAGGTTGAGCACCTGGCGAAGCCCGCTCTCACGCTCATCCGCCGACACCACGGACGCCTTCAGACGCACCGCATCGGCGATGACTCTTTCGACGATCGCCGGGGCTCGGTCCAGGATTTCGCGCTGCCGCTCTTCGAACAGGCGGAACAAGCCGGGATCGCCGATGATTCCACACTTGAGCGCTTCATACAGGCCGGCTCGATACTCGCGGGATGGAAGCGTTGCCAGAACTGCTGGATCGATCAGGACAGCGCGGGGTTGATGAAATGTCCCGAGGAGATTCTTGCCTGCCCGAAGATTCACTCCGGTCTTACCGCCGACTGCCGCATCTACTTGGGCAAGTACGGTGGTTGGCGCCTGGATGACCTCCACACCCCGCATGTAGATCGAAGCCAGAAAGCCGGTGACGTCGCCGACCACTCCGCCGCCCAGCGCAATCAACACCGCGCCGCGATCAGCGCCGAGCTTGATCAACTTTTCCGCCAGCTTCTCGAGCGTTGCCAGGCGCTTGAAGCGCTCTCCGTCCGGCATTTCCAGGATGTTCGCCGGCGTGCCGGTTTTTGCCAGCGCTTGCAGAATCACTCTTCCCCAGCGCCGTTTGACAGGTGGAACCGAGATCACAAATGCACGACGGTTTCCGAGGATGCCGTGCAGACATTCGCCGGCACGGGCGAGCAAGCCGTTTTCGAGAAGCACTTCGTAAGAACGCGAGGGCGCGGCAACAGGGATGCGGATCATGAGTGTTTATCATAGCCTACGGGGCCTTAGGCTTCAGGCTCTAGGCCTCAGGCTTCGGGCTCGCAACCGATCAGTGATCATTTGCGAGAGTCCTCGTGCGCAGAGTCAGAAATCCGTTCGGAAAAAGGATCCTTTCTGACTGTGCACAACCCGGACGCCCAGAGCCCAGAGCCCAACGCCTCCACATAGCGTGGTACCATTTTTTTGTCGATGACGCACACACCTGCCGAATGCGACTTCCTCGTGGTCGGAGCGGGGGTTGCCGGACTTCGCGCGGCGATCGAGCTGGCTAGCGCCGGACGGGTCATCGTTCTCGCCAAGCGTGAAGTCCGCGATTCCGCCACCCACTATGCCCAGGGCGGCATCGCGGCCGCGTTGAGCGACGAAGACGAGGTTGGCCTCCACCTGCAGGACACGCTGGTGGCGGGAGACGGTCTGTGCAACGTAGAGGCCGTCCGCGTGCTTGTGGAAGAAGGTCCCGTGCGAATCGAGGAGCTGATCGAGTGGGGGACGCAGTTCGATCGCAACGGGACCAAACTGGCATTTACCCGCGAGGGCGCGCATAGCCGCAGCCGTGTGCTGCATGCGCACGGGGACTCCACTGGACGCGAGATTCTGCGCGCTCTGTACGCCAAATCCAAAACGCTCAAGAACATTTCGGTCCTCGAATTCGAGATGTCTTCCGATCTGCTTATCGAGGATGGCCGGGCCACCGGTGTGTCGGTCATCGGTGGCGAGGGACAGTTTCAGCAGATCCACGCCTCGGCGGTTCTGCTAGCTACGGGCGGTCTGGGGCAGATCTATCGCAACACGACCAATCCTGAGGTTGCCACCGGGGATGGCGTCGCCATGGCCTATCTGGCTAGCGCTGAAATCAGCGACATGGAGTTCGTCCAGTTCCACCCGACCGCCCTGTATCTGAAGAACGCCCCGCGGTTTTTGCTCTCCGAAGCACTGCGCGGAGAGGGCGCGTATCTGCGCAACATGGAGATGGCTCGTTTCATGTCGAAGTACCACTCCATGGGCGAACTGGCTCCGCGGGATGTGGTGGCGCGAGCTATTGTCCACGAGCTACAGGTAACCAAGAGTCCGGAGCCGGTCGTGTACCTGGACCTGACGCACTTGCCCGCCAACCACGTCAAGCAGCGTTTCCCGCGCATCTACTCTACCTGCCTGCAATACAACATCGATATCACGACCGACGTAATACCGATCCGGCCCGCGGCGCACTACGCGATGGGCGGCGTGCGCACTGATCTCTCCGGCCTCACCTGTGTGCCGGGACTTTACGTCGCCGGAGAAACCGCCTCTACCGGTGTGCATGGCGCCAATCGGCTGGCCAGTAATTCCCTGCTCGAAGGATTGGTTTTCGGCGCCCGCGCCGGAAACGCGATGCGTGGGACCTTGCGGGAACGTTCTGCGCCTGCGAAACCTCGTCACGCAGCGTCGGCGAACGGACCTGCGGACCCCGACGTTGAGGAGCTGATCGGGCGAGTCCGGGACGTGATGTGGAGCAAGGTCGGGATCGTGCGCGATAGTCCTGGATTGCAGCTGGCGATTGAGAGCCTGCAGAGCCTGCGGCATCGGACCGCTCATCCCCAAACTCGTCGTGGCTTCGAAGCGCGGAACATCCTGACCTCGGGACTGCTGGTGGCGCGATCGGCGCTAGCCCGCGAAGAAAGCCGCGGGGGCCATTACCGCACTGACTATCCCGCGCACGACGACGCGAAGTTTCTGAAGCACTCGGTCGTTCGCGGAGAGAAGATTTCATTCCAGTAGGGGTGCCTACTCCGGTTTCCTTTCTTACCTTCACACCTGGAGCCTGGTGCCCAAAGCCTGAAGCCCTACGTCACGGCAACCCGTGACACTGCCTCCTTGCATGCCGTCGTGAAATTGGCATAAAGATAACTGGTCAAGTTCGCGGAGGTTCTCACGTGCCCGATCCACCGGCAGTGCAGGAGACAGCGAGCAAGCCAGCCGCGCCCCCACGCAGCTACAAGAGACTAATCCAGATTTCCGCGAATATGTTGTTTTGGACGGCTGCTGTTTTCGTTTCCGCAGGCCGGATCAACTGGCTCCGTGGCTGGGTCTGCGTCGCCACGAATGTCATCTGCATGACTGCCGCCGGTTTCGTTGTGCGCCGCAGGAATCCCGGTTTGATCGAGACTCGATCAAAGTGGCGGCACAAGGGCACAAAGTCATTCGACAAAGTTATGCTGGCGATCTATCTGCCGTTGACTTTCTTCCAGCCTATCGTGGCCGGCCTGGATGTGGTTCGGTTCCGCTGGTCGGCGATGCCCTTCTGGACCCTGTACCTGGGCATCTTGCTGTACGCCGTCGCGATCATTCCAATCACCTGGGTGATGATTGTTAACCCGTTCGCCGAGCCGTCGGTGCGGATTCAAACCGACCGTGGTCATATTGTGGTTAGCTCCGGTCCTTATCGCTTCGTGCGCCATCCGCTTTATCTGGGGGCCATCGTGATGTATCCGTCGACCGCTCTCGTGCTCGGGTCCATGTGGGCCTTGGCCGTAGCCGCGTTGCTCGGAGTCTTGATGGTGGTGCGCACGGCCTTAGAAGATCGCACGCTGCGCCGGGAACTGCCCGGATACGAAGCGTTCACCGCGGTCACACGCTATCGTCTGGTTCCGGGGTTGTGGTGAACCGCAGCGCGGGAGGGAGAAATTTGGATGATGACTGCTAACGCCTGGTTTCAACAACCATAATCTCCGACGTGAACGATGGGGAGGGGTAGATGCCCCGTTTGTCGCGCTTCGTCATCACAACGATAGCTAGCGCCGTCGTCACCATTATTCTCACCTACGGCAGCTATGCCCTCGGTCTTTGGGCGGGCGGCCACCGAAGCATCCGTGATTACCTGCTCAAATCACTCGTGCTATTGCCAGTCCTCATTGGATTGTTGGCAGCCTGGATGGCCGTCACCGAAACTGAAACGAAGCCCGCTGGTGGCGGGCGTGACCGGAGCGACCTTTGGGCTTATCTATTGCTATCTCGCAACTCGCATAATGTTTTGGCTTGCATTCAGGAGTTGGGGAGGATTTGGACATTCTGTTTTCCTTTATCCAATAGGATGGGACCAAGACATTGAAGCATTAGCGTGTGGAATCATAATCGGTGCGTGTGGGACGTTGTTGGCAATGGCTCCACACAGCCTCACTGTCCTGTCCGCAGTCCTATTTCTCTTGCTTATTGGCGTGTTCACACCGGCGCTTGCCTTCAATCTCATTACTCGAAACCAGGAGCTCACTGTCGCGGTTGTCACTCCGCAGAACACTCCGGCCGCGTCGCAGGCGTTACCGGAAGTCAAATCAATGATTAAGGTTCGACCCATTGACGTTAGCAGCGTGACGAATCGTGTCCAGCGATCGCTTAGGGATGTGGGGATTGCAGGCGATTATGAGGTACTTGACCCATATCGACAGGGTCAGGGCAAGCACGTTCTCGTCATCATCGTCATCGGCGTACCTGTAACACAGCGAACCGACTTGCCTGAGCCCTGCGGGACCGACGTGATTTATGTACAAGAGCGGGGCAGGTGGAAGACGATTCCCGCGCAGTTTCCCACACTCGATGCATCGAGCGTTCGCAC
>Ga0335070_10004584_pt1 | contig 16184 bp, 15 predicted proteins | sample Lox_Sample_13_FD_206722 | JGI IMG/M metagenome (GOLD analysis project Ga0335070, IMG submission 206722) | Soil microbial communities from Loxahatchee National Wildlife Refuge, Florida, United States - Lox_Sample_1.3 | ecosystem: Environmental > Terrestrial > Soil > Wetlands | place: USA... | reverse complement strand
TCCGCTGCTTCCGACAACTCCAAAAAGTTATAATTTGATATTCAAATATTTTCAGGGAAAGCTCGACCAGTAATCCTCAGGTGAAGATGTTATCTTTGAGTGAGGACTTGTACCCATTAGAGGGCTCCTGTCAAGAGAATATTTTTCTCCGAACAAGAAAGTACCTTTTCTTGCGGGTATGAACCCATGTGCCGAATTCGTCCGTCCTGGCCTCTTCGTCCCTTTGTTTTTTCTCTTCTTATGGTTAGCGGTCTCTTCCGCACCACGCACCCATCGGGATGTCCGATCTTTGTCGGCCTTCCAGAAAATATATCAGTTCCCTGCCAGTCTAAGCGGTCTCTCAGGACTCATGGTTGCGAGCCACTCATGTGTTAGCTCATGGCAGGGGCGGATGAGACGCCGAACGATCGAGCCGGCTATATCGTCCGAACAGGGTACTACCTCAGAACATTGAATCTCCCTCTCTTGTTATCGGGGACGGTTTCCCTCCCGTGCTATACGTTCGTAACATCCTTTCATCGTATCGCAAGACCCCGGCCCCATCTGCTGCTCTCGGGCAAGGATCTCTTGGTCATGCGGGGAGCGGCTGCCAATTAGGTGACGTGGTTATAAACCAACAAATCGCTTCTGGTTCACCGCTCCCCTATCTTACCGGAACAGACGCGCAGGGTCGTAATCCACCTGATCCCGCATCACATAGTAGGATGCCCGGGTGAGCTTATGGCTCAGCGCCTTGATGGCCACGATCCGGTTCGTCTTGGCCATCTTCTTTTCATAGTAGCTCCGTACGGTCTCGTGGAACCTGCGGGCGGCCTGAGCAGCTTCTATATAAGCCCAGGAGAGATACTTATTCCCGTTCTTCCGGTTCCCGTAACCGATGATCTTGCCGGCCGAGGTCCTGATGCTCTTCACACAGCGGCAGTACGAGGAGTAGTCTCCCACGGTGGGGAAGCGGCGGATATCCCCCACCTCGAGCATGATCGTGAGGGTGAGGATCTTACCGATACCGGGTATCGTCATGAGCTTGGTGAACTCCTTTCTGATCTTCAGCTTCTTCGTGATCATCCGCTCGATTCCCGAGATCTCTACCTCCAGGTGACGGATGAGGCCGACGCTCGCCAGGACCGCGGTCTGCATCTCCTTGTCCGGAAAGAACCGCTTGACCTCGGGGTCCTCCAGTTTCTTGACGTCCTCGCTCTTCATCCTGAGTCCGAGGTTCCGGGCGAGGATGTTCTTGACGCTCAGGATGTGGGAGGTCCTATGGCGGACGAGATGGAGCCTTTTGCGGAGGAGGTCTCTGGTCGGCCGCTCCTCTTTGGGATAGATGTAGCCGGTAGGGAGGATGCCGAGCCGCAAAAGGTTCGCGAGCCAGAAGGCGCTCCTCTTATCGTCTATCTGCTTGAGCCCCTCATACTGTTTGATGGCGGACACATTGGCCAGATGGACACGGTAACCCTCTGCCATGAGGCCGTCCACGAGCCAGTACCAGTTGAACGTTGATTCCACGACGACACCCTCGATATCCTTCCTGAACGGGTCGAGACCGGCAAGGATCAACGGGAGCTCGTTTCTGAACCGCTGCTTGTGGAGCACCTCGTTCTCCTCGTCAACCATACCAACGTACGTGTTTGTTGCATGTAGATCCATTCCAACGTACACTTTCATTGGGCACCTCCATGGGAAGATTTGGAACGTCTTCTCACCATAGCACAACTTCCTGTTGTCTATGGCGAGGTGCCCTCTAGATGATTATCAGGCCGAACCTCCAACCCACCTTCCTACCTCTTCCTTCCTCTAATCGAGAACCTTCCTGATTGGCGTAGCATGCTTGCAATTAATAATCGATAGAAGACTCACCATGGCTTTTTAATGCATCATCTGAGATGTAAGTAGTTGAATTTTAAGGGCTCTAAAATTCTTGTTGACATTACCTTCTAATGTTCGTATAATTGTTCATCAATTATCACCTTTTCTACTCAGAATGATTCATTAATCGCCAATTTGTATGGTTAAGGAAAAGCCAAGACAACGGACAACCATAAGTTTTGATAAGGATGCGTTGAAAAGCGTGTCATCCATTGCTTCCGACTATCGGGTTGACTCAGAAATAATCTTTTTTTGTGATCAACTTTTGGGATTGCCAAAGCAGAAATCTGTTGTTCTTTTGATGATGTGGTGCCCGAGTTCTATGAGGTAATGTATGATAATTGATATCTTCTTTAACCTCGTGGCCTCTGTACTTGCCGTTTATTTATGGATCATGTGACAGAGAAGGGTGTAAGTTAATGTTAGGTCGTCGAAGAGCAAAGGCGAGGAGGCTTCGAAACGATACAAGGCGACATATTAAGAAGCAGGGGACCCTTCCTCTATTTCCGTAGCTGTTGTCCCGGAACCGACCACTATGCTTCTCCTTGGTTCCGCTTTAAGAAGGAGGAGGTTTACGAAGTAGATGGGGAAAAAACATTTTTTATTAAGGGGAGAATTGATAAGACTCCAGATAAGATTTTTTATCCTGATTAGCCATTCAAAACTTAGGAGAAAGTTAAAAAAATTGACCCAAAATTCACTTAAGTGGTTAATTCCTTGGCCAGGATGAATTAGAAAGAGTATTAAATATATGGCAGCTTATGAATTCTACTGGCGTAACCTGACAGAAGTATGTCAGATAATCGGAAAGAGCAGAGGCGGGGTCAGAGACCGCTCTGCTTTTTATGTAAAGATTTCCCTATCCTCGCTTTCTCCGTAATCGTCAACTTGCAGCATTATCTTTCAGTGAGGACTTGTACTGCTCAATTGAGGTTTCTCCAAATATCTTGATCTCTCCCATTCAATTATGGTCCCCCTTCCAATGCTCTTGATCTCAGCGCTGGAGAATTATTATTTTATTGTAGCGCCCTCATTTATTGAAGTCGGAGTCCGTCGGCAGTCAATGCCGACGCTATGAGAAAAATACTATGACATCATGGCCAATAATTCGCCGTAACCGAGGCATTACACGGAAAAAGTTTTTTTAGCTTGACAAGCCTGGGGGATCTATGTCATTAATCTATCAATTTTTTTGGGTGTCTTGATCTTCTATCCAACTCGGGAGGAAGAGTGAATGAGGGGTAAGATCTTAGCGGTGGGGATCATCGGGTTTGTGTTGTCCGCATGCCATCCCCATCCAAGCCCGGTTTCCGAAAAAACGTATCCTGCTTCCTCTCCTCCAAAACAAAGCGTCTCTCTTCCCCCTCAAGCCTGTTTGGAAAAATCCTCCTCCCAGGAAATGCCTCCTTCTTCAAGAACCCCCTCGGCCTCCGGTCCTGCATCACCGGCGGATGGCCAGTGGAGCGGGGGTCTAGATCTTCCGATCAGCGATGAGTCCAATGACGATTTCATTCTTGAGGTTTTCCCCAAAGACGAGCGAAAACAAGGACCGGATTTCGATATCCCCATTGTGATCAATGCAAAGGTGGAACAATTCATCCAATATTTTCAAACGACGGGCCGGAAGGTCTTCACCAATTGGCTGGCGCGGTCGGAGAGATATATCCCCTTCATGAAGAATCTTCTGAAAGAGAATGGCCTTCCCGAAGACCTTGTCTATTTGGCCTTGATTGAGAGTGGCTTCAATCCTTATGCTTATTCCAGGAGCAAGGCATCCGGCCCCTGGCAATTCATTTACCTCACGGGGAGGCGATATGGATTAAGGTCGGACTGGTGGATTGACGAAAGGAGAGACCCCGAGAAATCGACGATTGCCGCGGCCAAATATCTTAAAGACCTTCATGACATGTTCGAATGCTGGTACCTCGCCGCCGCCGGTTACAACGCCGGTGAAAAGAAGATTGCCACCGCCATGAAACGTTACGGGACGGAAGACTTCTGGGAATTGACAAAATACCGATACCTGAAACGCGAGACAAAAGACTATGTCCCCCAGATGATCGCCGCCGCGCTCATTGCTAAAGAACCGGAGAAATACGGGTTTGCCGGCATCGAATACCAAGAGCCCCTCCGTTACGAGAAGGCAAAGGTGCCCGAAGTCACAGACCTTCGCCTGATCGCCAAGGCCTGCGAGGTGACCCTTGATGAAATCAAGGATCTCAACCCAGAATTGTCACGCTGGTGCACCCCTCCCAACTTTCCTGACTATGAGATCAAGATTCCTTTCGGGAAAAAAGAGCTTTTTTTGAGAAATTTTGAAGCCTTCTCCCCCGGTGAAAGATTTCAATTCAAAATCCATACGGTGAAGAAAGGCGAGACCTTTTCAAAAATTGCCAGACTTTATCGGGTCGATGTGGACCCGATCCTCGAGCTCAACCGCTTGAGCAAAAAGACCCGCCTCTCCAAGGGAATGGACCTTCTCATCCCCTTGCCGAAAGACCAGGATCAGAAACCCGAAGGCGTGGTCAAGAAAAAAACGAACGGCGCGGATCGGGAATCAAGACTGAACGAGACCACGTATACGATCAAGAAAGGGGATTCCTTGTGGAGCATCGCCAATGAAATGGGAGTTAATGTCGGGGCCCTCAGCAGCTGGAATAACCTCCACCCGGAGAAGAAACTGACGCCGGGAGATAAACTGGAAATCAGGATGACGAAAACCTCCCGGGCTTTGGATGCCCCCCATGGAAAACGGCCGGGAAAGGAGATCATCTATATCGTAAAAGAAGGAGACACCCTTTGGAAGATTGCAAAAAAGTTTAACCTCACCGTTTCAGAAATCAAAGCCTGGAACCATCTCAACGGCGCCGATCCGATCCACCCTGCGGATCGGTTGAGACTAAAGGTGAGCGAGATGAAACCTTCGGCTCCAAATTGATCTTACCCCCTCTTGTAAATCCCTGTACTGCTTTGGCTTCCTTTTTCCTCCACTAAACAAGAACCAAGCGTTTGCGAAAGGGAAAAAGCTTAAATGTTATGCCGCCATCCTCTGGGCGAGGACCGAGGGCTTCATCCCCGTCCCTGAGACCGGCCACGCGATACAATGCGTCATCGAAGAAACAAAGAAGCCGGACCTCCGGGTAACACGGCAAGTCTATCCGATGGACGCCGGTGGAGACCGTTTGGACACATTTGACAACTCAAAGCAAATTATTTATATAGGTTAATCTTCTATGTCTAAGGAGCTGACGATGTACAAGAAAATGGCGAAAGGTTTCGGTCTGGGTCTGGCCTTTGCCGGCCTTCTCTTTGGCCTCTTCTTCTGTATGAACAACGACCGGGCCAACTCCCTGACCAGCACGAAAGAAGACAAGGAAAAAACGACGCCGGTGAGGTCCCTCGGCAGGGCCTTCGTGGAGGTGGCCAAGAAAGTCCAGCCCGCCGTTGTCAACATTACGACAGAAAAAACCATTACCATGAGACCGTGGGATCGATACGGAGAAGACTTTTTCAAGGGAAGTCCCTTTGAAGACTTTTTCAGAGGCTTTGGCTTTTCACCCCGTGAGAAAGGAAAGGAATACAGGCATAAACAGAGAAGCGGAGGGTCGGGGGTCATCGTCGATAAGGAAGGTTATATTTTGACCAACAATCACGTGGTAGAAGACACGGACAAGATCAAAATACGTCTCAACGACGGAAGGGAGTTTGCGGCGACTCTCAAAGGCCAGGATCCAAGAACGGACCTTGCCGTCCTCCACATCAAAGCCAAAGATCTTCCGGTGGCCACCCTCGGCGACTCGGATAAACTGGAGGTGGGGGAATGGGCCATCGCCATCGGAAGCCCCTTTGGCCTGGAGCATACGGTGACGGTAGGAGTGATCAGCGCCAAAGGCCGGTCGGGGTTGGGGACGGGAACATATGAAGACTTCATCCAGACCGATGCCTCGATCAATCCGGGCAATTCCGGAGGCCCGCTGATCAATATCGATGGAGAGGTGGTTGGGATCAATGCCATGATCATCCAGCCGGGAACGGGGATTGGATTTGCCATTCCCATCAATATGGCCAAACAGATTTTGAGCGATCTGATCAAGGAGGGAAAGGTAGTCAGACCCTGGCTCGGAATCAGCGTTCAAGACCTGACCCCTGAAATGGCGGAACAATTCCAGTTGAAGGAGAAGGAGGGAGTTCTGGTAGCTCAGGTCCATCAAGGAACCGGTGCCGAAAAAGCAGGGCTCCTTTCAGGAGACGTGATCAAATCGGTGGATGAGAAAGCCGTCAAGAACAGTAGCGAGCTGATCAAAGAAATCCAGAAGAAAAAGGTGGGGCAGAAAGTGAAACTGGGTCTGGTCAGGGACGGAAAGCCCATGACCGCAGAAGTCACCACCGCCGCGATGCCGGCGAAGCCGGAGACGATGAAAGAGAAAGAGATAGAAGAGAAGTTGGGAGCGAGGGTACAGGAACTGACACCCCAGCTGGCCGCCCGTTATCGAATCTCAAGCGAAATAAAACGCGGTGTCGTCGTGGTGGGTGTTGAAGAGGGCAGTCCCGCCGAGGATATTGGTCTTCAGGAAGGGGATGTGGTCCTGGAGGTCAATCGAAAAAAGATCGACACAGTGAAGGATTTTGAAAAAGCGGCCAAGGAGTTGAACATGGAAAAAGGGGTCGTTTTACGCCTTCATCGGAGGGGAAACACCTTCTACCACTCTTTCAAAAAGCAACCCTAAACGACTTACGCCGAGGCTTTGACATACCTCATCCTCAAATCATAGAGGATAGATTCTATCAACTTCCCCTCCTCAGGAGTAAGATTCCCTTTCGTCTTTTCTTTCAACATCCCGATGAGGTCGATCGTCTGTTTGGCTAAGGGGAGGTTTTTGGCTGTTTTTTGAGTGAAGGGATCTCGAACCTCTCCCAATTGAATGAGAACCGAAGTGCTTACAGAAAAGATGAAATGAGTAAAATCAATTTCAGGTAGGGGGCCTTCCTGAATAAAAGCATCATCTCCAAGGGCTTCCTCCGTCGCCCTCTCCTCCTTTGCATGAGGCTCCGGCGTTTCTTCTTTCTTTGCACTAAACCTTTTGTCCTTTACAACAAAACCTTTTTCTTCCTCTCCGTTCTTCTTTTCATTTTCCATGGCAGCCTCCAAAAACCAGCCTCATTCCAACAAAGTTTATATGTAAAATTACTTAACGAAATCCATTACATATAAAAAATACTTGACTTTTTAACCATCATTATTATATTCTATTGTTAGCACTCGATAATAGGGAGTGCTAATGTCTTTGCGGAGTGATTAGAATGTCGATTCCAAATCTTCCAGTTATTAAGAATTCCTTAGAAACCTACCTGGCTCAGATCAATCAGTTTCCGCTCTTAACCCAGGAGGAAGAATTTAAGTTTGCCGTAAAATATCGTAAATACGAAGATATTGAGGCCGCGCAAAAATTAATTACATCAAATTTACGATTTGTTGTCAAGATTGCATTCGAGTATAAATCCTACGGAGTAAAAATCCAAGACCTCATCCAGGAGGGGAATATCGGCCTGATGATGGCAGTTAAGAAATTTAATCCCTACAAAGGGTATCGGTTTATATCCTATGCGATCTGGTGGATCAGAGCGTATATGCAAAATTTTATCATAAAAACCTGGAGCTTGGTCAAAATCGGAACGACCCAAGCCCAGAAGAAGCTCTTCTACAAGATTGGAAAGGTGAGGAAGGCATTGGAGGCCGATGGTGGAAACGAAAAGAGATATGAACGCTTGGCGCGCGATTTGGATGTGGCCAAAGAGGATATCATTGAGATGGAGCAGAGGATGTCTTCGAGAGACCTCTCCCTGGACACTCCTTTCGACGAAGGGCAGGAGCTTACTCACCTCGAACTCCTGAAGGAGGAATCCCCCAATCAAGAAGAGGCCATCGCACAGGAGGAAGAGAAAAAGATTCGGGAGCGCGAGGTTCAGGATGCGATGAAACGTTTGAACGAGAAAGAGGTCTACGTGATCAAAAGCAGAATCATGGCCGAAGAACCCCTCACCCTTCAACAGATCGGAGACCATCTCAAGCTTTCAAGGGAGCGGGTGAGGCAGATTGAAAGTGAAGCGTTGAAAAAGTTAAAGAAAGAATTCGGCACCAGATGGGAGCTGCAAGCCTGATGGGGAGGTAAGGGGAATGCCGATTTACGAATACCGATGTAGTAAATGCGGTGACGTCTTTGAAATCTTTCATAAGGTAGATGAAGACTGTAAGGTGACCTGTCCTAAATGTCTGAAGCCGGCGAAAAAATTGATCTCGGCGACCAACTTTGTCCTGAAAGGGTCCGGTTTTTATGTAAACGACTATCCGTCAAAAAGCCGAAAGGAAGGAAAAACGTCGGAAAAAGACGGGATAGAAAAGGGACAGAGCGGAAAAGGTGGAGAAAGAAAGGCAGAGAAGAAAGCCGAACCTAAATAAACTATTTTTGAGGTTTTGATTTTTAGAGAGTGACGCTTGTTTTTATCCTTAACCTCAGGGCCGGGCATGTTGGGCCGGATTTCATCAGTCTTTTTTCTGTTTCAATAGTTTCACCACATTGTCCAGGATGGCCTGTGCTACCTCTTCCTTCGTCATTAAAGGAAGGTCTTTTACCTGGCCGGATGGATAGAAGATCTTGACTTGATTCGTATCCGAACCAAAACCCGCACCCGGTTTGGTCAAATCATTGGCCACGATAAAATCGAGATTCTTCTCCAGCAATTTCTTTTTCGCATTTTCCGTCAAATCCTCCGTCTCCGCCGCAAATCCAACGAGAATTCGATTCCCTTTCTTCTTCCCAAGCTCCTCAAGAATGTCCTTCGTTCTCTCCAGCGCCAGGAGATACTCGGAGCTTCCTTTTTTTATTTTCTTCTCGCTGGTCAACTTCGGGCGGTAATCCGAGACGGCTGCTGCTTTAATCACAACCGAAGATCCCTCCAAATGGGCGAAAACAGCCTCCCTCATTTCCTCCGCTGAACGAACCGGAACCCATTGAATATCCGTTCGTGGGAGAGGAAGAAAGACGGGGCCCGTGATTAAAATAACCTCCGCTCCTCTGCGCCTGGCCATCTTGGCTAAGGCATATCCCATCTTTCCGGAAGAACGATTGGTAATGAACCGAACAGGATCGATGGGCTCCTGAGTGGGCCCGCCCGTGATCACAATCTTTTCCCCCTTCAAATCTTTCGGGGAGAAAAGATCTTCCATCTTCTCCACCACCCCGTTCAATTCAGGAAGCCTTCCCTTCCCGTACCAATGGCAAGCCAACTCCCCCTCTCCGGGTTCCATCAGATGATAGCCTCTCCCGACTAAGGTCTGAATATTTTTCTGGAGGGCTTTATTCTCCCACATATTGACGTTCATGGAGGGAACCAGAAGAACCGGGGCCTTTGTCGCCATCACCATGGTGGAGAGAAAATCATCGGCAATCCCATTGGCGATCTTTCCAATGATATTTGCCGTTGCCGGAAGGATAACGACTAACTCTGCCAGATCGGCCAGAGCAATATGCCCGATTTCTACGTCCTCGATCAGAGCAAAGGCGTCGGTCACTACCGGGTTTCCGGAAAGGGTTTGAAAGGTGAGAGGAGCGATGAATTTCTGGGCATTCTCGGTCATCACCACGTGAACAGCCACTTCTTCCTTAACCAAGAGCCTGATAAACTCTGCTGCCTTATAAGCAGCAATCCCGCCCGTGACCCCCAAAACGATCCTTTTCCCTTTGAGCATGAGTATCCCTATACCACAAAAAGAGCCTAAACTCAATATTTCTTAGCCATCTTTGGGTAGTCCATCAGTTATGGGTAATTATTGATTGCGGAGTTATTCTTTTTTCACGTAGCGGCGGCATTTATTGCCGACGGCACTCTACAATTGTTATAAAAATCCTCCCGTGACTGAGGGAGTAACTCTTCGCCAGCAAAGGACCTTTAAGTTATCCGGATGAGCCAAGGGAGGAAACCAACTGAAATGAGCAGCCTTCTGTTCAATCTAAAGCATGAAAGCGGATTTTCATTCAAACTCCTCAAAGCAAATCACTTCATCCGGGTCCTTTCTGGACCTTTGTGAGGGATCTTCATCCGGGTATCCCAATGGAATCACGGCGACAACCCGAACGGACTCCGGGATTTTAAGGACTTTCTTAACCTCGCCCTCATTGAAGGCGCCGACCCAGCACGTCCCTAACCCGAGCTCGTAAGCCTCTAAGAGCATAAACGCACAGGCAATAGATACATCCACCGTATGGGTGGGTTGACCACACGCCATGGTTGTCTTTGGTTCCGTCCCGCAAGCAACGATGACGACGGGCGCTTCCCCGACAAAAGACTGTCCGAAGGCAGCCTTGGCCAGTTTCTTCCTTGCTTGCATGTTCCTTACGACGATGAATTTCCAGTCCTGCCGGTTGCTGGCCGAAGGGGAGAGTCTTCCCGCCTCCAGTATTTTTTTCAGTTTTTCTTCTTCGACCTCAGCGGCTTTGTAGGCCCGTACACTTCTTCTTCTGTTAATGGCGGTGAAAACATCCATGCTTGTTTCTCCTCCCTGGTTCTTCCAACCCCGTCTCTTCTTAGAAGAGATGCCATGTTTCAGACGCAAAGAGAGGTCACGTGCTTTAAACGTAACTAGGGTAAATATCCCTTTGGCCAGAGAATGGGGTTGGGTATTTCTCCCCGACACCGCGTCTCCCAATCTCCTTATCACTCCGTCTTCCGATCTCCCTATTCCGCTATCCCTTTTTCAATTCTTCAGCACGAATAGGCAGTCTTCTGATTCGTTTTCCGGTGGCTGAAAAGATGGCATTTCCTACTGCAGCGGCGATAGGCGGCACTCCAGGCTCTCCCACACCGCCCAGAGGTTCCTCACTCGAAACGATGAAAACCTCCACCGCGGGCATCTCGTACCTCCGCAGGATTGGGTAGTCGTTGAGAAAAAAATTGTATAATTCGCCCCTCGGTACGCGAAGGCGTGAAAAAATTGTTCCTTGTGAAAAGGGCGGGCGAGGATGTCGGAATAAACATCATTCCACTAAAATCAAGCCGAAAATATTTCTCTCCTCGTCCCGGCTGCGCACAACTTCAATGGGAAACCCGTTGTCTCTTGCGGTCTTGAAGACATCAACCCCGCATGCCTCCATCGAAGGTCTCGCCTCAAATCCGTGTTTACACGAACCCGACAAGTTACATTCCTTGCAAAGATCACAAGGACCGGATCCCATGCTCCAGGCCTTGTAATACCCGTCGAGAAATATCTCGATTTCAAGGCCAACAATCGTTTTTTTGAAAGTCCCAGCCTTTCCCCTCCCCTTCTCCCCCTTGGCTAATCTTTGATGGAGCAGAATGACCTTCTGGTAGGAGTCGATTATTTTGCGAGTCATGTCCGGGGTAGGCGTGCGGGGAGGACAGCAAAGGCTCGTCCCGAAACCAGGGCAGCCATATTGGCATTTCATTCTCACCCACTCGGCGGTGACAACGGAGCCGGGGTCAATGATCTTTGCTCCCTCGACCCCCTTCTCTATTGCTTTCTTGCAAAAGGACTCCGCTGATTTCATTGAGACACTCTCCTTTCACTCATTACGAAATCACTTATTTCTGCTCTTTCGTTTCATTGAGCACGCTCATCGCGATCGTCGAATGAGCAAAAGCGCCTCCTGCCCTGAGAGCTGCGGCGACGAAAATGGCCTCCGCAATTTCCTGGTCACTTGCCCCTGCTTTTTTAGCAGCCCTGACATGGCCCTCGATACAGTACGGGCATTGCGTCGTGTGAGCCACGCCAATGGCGATGAGTTCTTTCATCTTTCTGGAAAGAGCGCCCTCCTTATCAAAGATTTCGTTGTTGAAGTTCCTGAAAGCCTGGAACATGTCCTTCTGGGCTTTCTCAAGATCTTTGTAATGCTTCCGACCGTCAACGGGATAAAAATATTCACTCATCTGAGTCTCCTTTCTCTCAAAGCGTGATATCTAAGAATCTGTCACATTTCTTCCAGATAAATCAAGACCCGCGAATCGATTCCACGTTCAGGGTTCGGAAGCGGAATCCGTTTGTGAAGAGGGTACATTACTTAGAGAGGAACGTCACCTTCGAAGGATCAAAAGGACCACAGCCCCCGGATTGTCCAGCTCGCCTGTCATTATATATAGCCAAGAATTGCAGAGTTTCTCGATCTCGCTTTCTCTTTTTTGAATATTATTCTCTAATCAATCAAAAATTAGTCATTGACCTCAAAAAAGGCAAGCGAATCGCGTTTCAGACAATTTAATAAGAACTTCTGGGCAGAGGATCTAACGGGGGAGCATTCCCTCAATAGTTACATTTTCCAAGAAACCTTTGAAAAAATCCTGAGCGTCTCGATCATCGCTCAGCCGATCTCTCAGTCTCCTTTGAATTCCCCTGCCCGGTAAAGTAACTCCATATCCTTCTGACGAAGAACCCCTTTTCGTCCGAAGCGGTCTTGCCATTTTAGGGCTTTAGCATATTCTCATAAGGCTTATCAACGAGGAGTAATTCACCCCATTGATTCTCAAAGAGTAAAAATTAATCTCTTTTTTCCAAAAACCCTTACGCTTGAAACCCTCTATAGGTTGTGATACGGTAAAGTTGAAATTGGGGAGAATTAATTATTTCGTCTAAAGAGGGAATCATGAAAGTTATTGCATTGAATGGAAGCGCGAGGGGGAAGAAAGGGGTAACGTGGAGATTGCTGGATTCGCTTTTGAAGGGGCTCTCGGAAGGAGGGGCCACCGTAAGAGAATTCCAACTCAAGGAAATGAATATCTCATACTGCCGGGCATGCCTTACGTGTATGCATAAAACACCAGGTCAATGTGCTCAACGGGATGATATGGACGGGCTCTATCCGTTCCTGAAGGAGTCGGATCTCTTTGTGATGGGCACGCCCATCTATACAGACAATATGAGCGCCCAGATGAAAACCGTAATGGACCGCTGCATCTGCGGTATGGATCCATTTTTGCGGCTCGACCCAGCAAACCGGGTGAGGCACCCCTACGGTTGGACCATGCCTTCAAAATTCTTACTCGTCTCAACGTCGGGATTCCCGGAGATGGAGACTTTTCACCCCCTGATCATGACGTTCAGAGCCCAGGCTGCGAACTTTGGTTGCGAATCCATCGGCGAAATCTGCATACCCGGCTCACTCGCTCTACAGATGGCCCCACAACTTCTCGAACCTTGCCTTGATAGGATTCAACGGGCGGGGAAAATGCTTGCCCTCCATGGGAAAGTAGAACCAACCCTTTTCGAAGAGATTAGCAGACCGATAATGACAAGGGAACAATACCTGGAAATCTCGGCAAAATACGAAGCCTGGGCTAAAAAGAGCCGAGGACAGACCGCATAGTTTCGTGTCCAATGCGATACTCCAAACGGAAATCGCCAAAATGAATTCATACAGATAGTAACGGACCCTTCAGAGAGGATATGGTATAATGACTTTGGAAGGTGTGCCGCAAAGAGAGTCTTTTCTCTAAGAGGGAGGTGATTTTATGCCAATCTATCTCATGCTCACCACCCTAACCGACGAAGGGCGGAAGACAGTAAAAGAAAAACCAAGTAGGATCAAACAAGTCAACAAGGAAGTGGAGAAGATGGGGGTTAAGATTCTTAGCCAGTACGCTCTCTTGGGTGCTTATGACTTCGTGAACATCCTGGAAGCTCCTGATAATCAGACAATAGCCAGAGTGGCATTGGAATTGGGTTCCAGAGGGGCTTTGAATACCACAACACTTGCGGCCCTATCCGTTGACGAATTTATCAGCGCGCTGAAGAAGAAAAAATAGATGAAGAGCCGCACGAATGTCTCTTCATCTGTTTTCGGCACACCTTCCGCTTACGCATCGTATCTCCACTCCTTAACTCCTCCTTCCTCCTCCTATGAATCGTGTTATGAAAGAATCCAAAATAAGGAAGGCAGGAGGACGGACTTCTTCCTGGGTCCGACACCCATGGCTCCGGTGTGTTCTCCGCCTCCTGCAGCCCTGATAACTTGATCGGGGCAGCGACCCTTGATTTTCGGATCTGAAGGCAGGTGTACAGCTTTTTCTTTAGCAAAATACACGATTGACCTCATTTACTTTTCATTCGATTTCAAAAACAATGGTTCTTAAGAAACCTTCATGATGAACTGAGATTCCTTATCAGAGAGGTGGCGAAGCCATGAAGAGAGGATTGACCAGAAGGGACTTTTTCAGAAGGATTGGGGTGGGAACCATCGGGCTGGGGTTCGGTGTCTCTATGTTTGACGGAATTTATCAATATGCCGATGCATTGACCGAAGAAGAGGCCCATACCCTCCTCATGAAGGGAACCGTCAATTTTATGGGGTTTATGGCAAAGGAGATTACGCCAAACAGTGAATTCTATATTACGACGTACTCCTCCAAGGTTCCCTCCATCGATACGAAGACGTTTTTATTGAGAATAGAGGGCCTTGTTCAAAACCCGTATACGCTTGCCATGAAAGACCTCCAAGCGATGAAGGACAGGACGGAGTTTGTCACCCTTCAGTGTATCGGCAATCCGGTGGGAGGAGATTCAATCGGGAATGCCCTCTGGGAAGGGGTAACGCTTAGAAAGATCATCGAGAAGGCCGCGCCCAGAAGCGGCATAGTGAAAACCGTGTTTTATTCGGAGGACGGTTATGCGGACAGCATCCCTTACTCTCTTTCTCTCTCGGATGACGTATTCCTAGCATTCAAGATGAACGGAGAGGATCTGCCAAAGGTCCATGGCTATCCTCTCAGAGCCATTGTCCCCGGTATTTATGGAATGAAAAATGTCAAATGGCTTTCAAAGATAGAGCTTGTCAATTTTGACTTTAAAGGATACTGGGAGAAGAAGGGATGGTCGGACCAAGCGATCATGCCTGTCAAATCTCAGATCCTCATGCCTATGGAAGGCAAGGCGATATCCCTCGGCAACTATGTCATCGGCGGCGTTGCTTATGGCGGAAGATACGGAATCAGCAAAGTCCAGGTATCCATGGATGGAGGGCAAAACTGGCAGGATGCTGATATGAAAGACCCTCTTTCAAAGTGGGCATGGGTATTGTGGAGTTATCAATGGAAGCCTGCAAAAGAGGATAAATATGCGATTAAAGTCCGGGCATTCGATCGATCGGGAAAAGTACAGGAATCAGAGGCGCTAAAAGGGTCATTTTTCAGGAGTAGCGCTTTTCCGGACGGGGCGGAAGGAATTCATTCGGTGAAGGTGACGGTGCATAGGGCATAAGGATATCCAATCAGCCACGGATTGGGTTGGGGATATTAAGGCCATTATCAAGCCATAGGGCCGTCAACGATCACGGAACGACCCGACAATTAAGGCTAACGTAGGCTTTAGTTTTGAAGTTTACCCAAGGGATCGAGCTGTATTGAGAAACTGAGGCTCCCTGTACTACTAGCGGAGGGAGAACTTCAAGAGGGTGATTCAAGAAGACTTTACGTAGCCTGTCGTCCCGTTGAGGGGTATCCCTCTCGGCAAAAATTCGGTTTATGTGAGTTTACACGACCGATGAGAAATGAGTCCTATTTCTTTAATTTGACAAAGGAGGGGAAGTCATGCCAGACATTCTTCACAGAGTCGGAATTCAATCCACACCGAAAAAGGTTTTTGAGGCGCTTTCGACGATTGATGGGCTTTCTCATTGGTGGATCGTCGATACGAAAGGGAACGCCAAACAAGGCGGACTTATTCACTTTGGCTTCGCCGACATGAGAGCTGTGGAGTTAAAGCCTAATAAACTCGTGAAGTGGAAATGCGTGAAGGGACCTAAGGAGTGGGTGGGCACAGACCTGACCTTTCAACTGAAAGCCAAAAGGGATCAAACGATTGTCCTCTTCACGCACGCCAATTGGAAGAAGCCCGTAGAATTTATGTACCATTGCAGCACCAAGTGGGCGATATTTCTTTTAAGCTTGAAGGATTGGCTGGAAAGGACCGAAGGCCGCCCCTATCCATATGACGTCAAAATCCATGTTGGTGATTAAACGTTTGTAGGTACCTCTTCTTTCCTGCAACTTTCTCTTCCTTTGAATATGAAAGAGGGGTATATTACAATCGCAAGTCCAATCGACCCAAGAGATGAAACTCTATCTGGTACAGCATGGGAGGGCAAAATCGGAGGCGGAAGACCCGCAGCGGTCCTTGACGGATCAGGGGAGGAAAGAGGTCGAACAGGTCGCCCAGGCGGCTAGCCGGTTGGGGCTTCACCCGTCAAAGATTTACCACAGCGGAAAACTCAGGGCCATGCAGACAGCTGAGATCCTGGCGAATACTCTGAGAAGCC
>Ga0335070_10004583_pt1 | contig 16186 bp, 9 predicted proteins | sample Lox_Sample_13_FD_206722 | JGI IMG/M metagenome (GOLD analysis project Ga0335070, IMG submission 206722) | Soil microbial communities from Loxahatchee National Wildlife Refuge, Florida, United States - Lox_Sample_1.3 | ecosystem: Environmental > Terrestrial > Soil > Wetlands | place: USA: Florida... | reverse complement strand
TATGGATTAGCCACAGGCATCAGCCTGGCGCGGGTGGCGGCGAGCCAGCACTTCCTGTCCGATGCGTTCATTGGCGGCCTCATAGGGTTTCAGGTTGGCCGGCAGGTGTACAAGACGCGCCACAATCCCCAGATCGACGACGACCTCGCCATCGTCGCCAAGCAAACCTCTGCGCCCATTCCCAGCCGGATGGCCAGCACGTACGTCCCGCTGGATAGCTGGGTCTATCCCGCCATTGAGCGGCTGGCGGTCGCCCGGGCGATTCCCATGCCGTTCATGGGCCTAAGGCCGTGGACGCGCATGAACTGTGCCCGCATGGTGGCGGGGCTGAATGAGCGCGTGCGCAACAGCTTTGAGCTGCCCAGCGACCTGAACGCAATTCGTCTCGCACTCAACCAGGAGTTCGCCGACGAACTCAGCGCACTGGATGGCAGGCCGTATGAGTTAGTCAGCTTCGACACCGTTTACACGCGTCTGACGGGAATCGCCGGCCAGCCGCTCAACGACAACAACCTAGGCCAATCGCTCATCAACAACTATGGCCGGCCCTACCAGGAGGGTTTCAACAACTACACGGGATTCTCCGCTCGCGCCGACGATGGCCGCTTCTCACTCTACGTGAGCGGCGAGTATCAGCACTCGCCGTCGGCGCCGGCGTATCCGCTGTCTGCACGGCTGGCCATCGCCTCGGTCAACCTCGACCCCGTGCAGCCCGCTACGCCCTTCGCCGAGATCAACCAGTTCCGCCTGCTCGACACTTACGTCTCCACCAAGTGGCTCGGCCAGGACATTTCCATCGGCAAGCAGAGCCTCGAATGGGGACCGACCGAGAGCGGCTCGATGATTTTCAGCAACAACGCCGAGCCCTTCTGGATGCTGCGCATCAACCAGACCGAGCCGTTGTACATTCCCGAAGTGTCGAAGGTCTTCGGCCCTTTTCGCTGGGATAATTTCTTCGGCAAGCTTTCCGGGCACGATCAGTTCCCTGTCGGTCCCTACATCTACGGCAACAAGTTGAGCTTCAAACCGTTTGCCCGGTACTCCTGGGGCATGGGCGGCCATCATCCCTTTCAGGGCATCGAGATTGGGTTTGCCCGCACCAACCTCTTCGCCGGCCAGAACCACGTGCCGCTGACCTTCGGCTCGTTCTGGAACAGCTTTACCAGCACCGGCGCGGTGCCCGAGGACGTGAAGTTCTCGCGTAACGATCCCGGCGCGCGCTTTGCCAGCTTTGACTTCTCCTGGCAGATTCTGCCGTGGGTCAACACCTACATCGACATGTTCACGCACGACGAGATTACGCCGCTGGCGGCGCCGCGCCGGGCCGCTCTCAATCCCGGCCTCTACTTTGCGCGCTTGCCCGGCCTGCGCAAGCTCGACCTGCGCCTGGAAGGTGTTACTACTAATCGCTTCGTCTCGCCCGCCACCGGCGCTTTCTTTTTTTACTGGGAGGCCGTCTATCGCAACCTGTACCTAAACAACGGCAATCTCTTCGGCAGTTGGATTGGTCGCGAGGCTAACGGCTATCAGGCCTGGAGCACCTACCACCTCGGCCCCAGGACAAGCCTGCAGGTGTCCTATCGCAACGTCAAAATTGCCAAGGACTACATTCCCCAGGGCAGCACACAACAAATCGCCAACTTCACGGCGATCTTGCGGCCGGGTCCCGCACTGGAAATGCGAGGATTCTTCCAGTATGAAAGCTGGCTGGAGCCGGTGCTGGCGAGCAACCGCCAGCGCGACGTGACTGCGTCAGTGCAATTCACGTGGTGGCCAGGACTCGTCGCCAAGCGGCCGTATGGATGGAGCGCGCGCTAGGCCGCGTAATACCTGAGAATCCTCGTCAGCGCCACACAGGCATCCGCGACATCTGTCTCTGTCATCCCCGCGCTCAAGGGTAACGAGATCGTCCGTTCCCCAGTGTATGTCGCATTGGGAAACGCTTCATCGTGATGGCCAAACCGCTGCACCCAAAGCGGCTGGGTATGCACCGGCTCGTAGTGGATACCCACGCCGATGTTCTCGGCCTCCATCGCTGCCAAAATCTGCCGGCGCCCGACGGAGAGCGCCTCCAACTGCAACAATGGCGTGTAGAGATGGTACGCGTGCCGATTGCTCGCGTCCCCAACCTGCGGCAACGCAAGCGGCAAGTCCTTCAGCGCATCATCGTATTTCCGCCACAACCGTTCGCGCTGCGCCCAGCGTTCCTCCAGCAGCGGCAGTTGTGGAAGCCCCAGCGCCGCCTCCAGGTCAGTCATGTTGTACTTGTAGCCCGCGGCCAGAACTTCGTAGCCCGCGACGTCGCCCGCGAAGCGCGTCCACGCACTCGTCGCGACTCCGTTATACGACAGCAGCTTCACCCGCTCGATCAACCCACGGTGCCGGCTGATCACCATGCCGCCATCGCCGGTCGTAATGCTCTTGGTGGGATAGAAGCTGAAACATCCAGCGTCGCTCATCAAGCCGGCTGCGCGCCCGTGGTAGGTCGTCTCAATCGCGTGCGCGCAATCTTCCACGAGCTTTAGCTCATGTTGCGCTGCGATTTGCAGGATGCCATCCATCTCGCAACTGCGCCCGCACATGTGGACCACCATCACGGCTTTGGTGCGCGGGGTAATGGCGCGCTCGATCTGGGCCGGATCGATGTTCAGGGAGACGCGGTCACTATCCACCAGCACCGCTCTGGCGCCAGCGTGCAGGATGGCATGAACGGTTGAGCAGAACGTCAGCGTTGGGGCAATTACTTCATCGCCAGGCCCGATGTCGAGCGCCTGGAGGACCAGATGAAGTCCAGCGCTACAACTGCTTACTGCAGCGGCGTAAGGCGCGCCTTTGTACGCGGCGAACTCCTGCTCGAAGCGGCCCACTCGCTCGCCCAGCCCGATCCAGCCGCTGCGAATGCAGTCCGCAACGGAAGCTGCCTCGGCTTCTCCGATCAGCGGCGCGCCGAAGATGATGCGATTCTGCCGCGAACGCACGGGCTCGCCGCCGGCAATCGCCGGCAGGTCACTCTTCCCGGGTATGGATATGGGAATTCCGCGCTGCGGCGGCTTAGGATCCATGAACGCTCTCGACTAAGCGGATTCTACAGGATTGCACTGCCCGTAATTCCGGTCCCGCTGTCATCTATACTTTTTTCAAAAATGCCCGTTGTCACCGTCATCGTCAATCTCTTCAACGGCAAGGAAACGCTTGCCGAGGCCCTTAACTCCGTCCTCGCGCAAACCTTCGCCGGCTGGGAACTCCTGATCTGGGATGACGGCTCGACCGATGGCAGCGCAGAAATCCTCCAACACTATGACGACCCGCGAATTCGTTACGTTCGCTCTGAGACCCAAGTCTCTCTTGGCGAGGCCCGCCAACGCGCTATTGAACTGGCCCGCGGAGAATGGATTGCCTTCCTCGACCAGGACGACCTGTGGCTTCCAAACAAACTCGAACGGCAGCTTGCGCTGGCCTACCAGAAGCCGGATGCTGCGTTGATCTACGGCCGCACCGTGCGCTTTTACCCCAATGGCAGCGAACGCGATTATGACCAATCCCACGAATACGCGTATCTTCCCCAGGGCGACATCTTCGCCGACCTGTTCCGCGAGTCATGTTTCATCGCCATGAGTTCGGCCATGTTCCGCCGTTCGGCCATCGCCGCCATCGGCGGAATACCCGAGAGCATCACCATCATTCCCGATTACTATCTCTACACCGCGGTCGCACGCCGCTTCGCTGCCGCTGCCGTGCAGGAAGTCGTCTGCCGCTACCGCATGCATACCGGCAGCACGTCCCAGGTAACCGCGATCGGCATGCACGAAGAAGCTCTTCGCCTGATGGACACTTGGCGTAATGACGTCGATCCACGAGTCCTGGCGGGTTGCAAACGTCACCACTCTACCGAAATCGCGCTGACTGAGATGCGCACACCAGCCACCTTCCTGCGCGGCCTGGTCCGCCTGCTAACGGAAGGATCACCAACCTCGCAACTCCGCCGCCCACTCCTCTTTCTCTTCCACCGGCTGAGGCGCGCCCTCCGGCCTCCTTACTGGAAGACCCTCTCGCCTCCCATCCCCCGCAAGTCATAACGCGTACTCTTGCGGCAGCGGGACCACTTCTTCCTTTCCTCCCCGTGACAGTACGTCATTCTTCAGCACGAATCCCAGCATAATCCCCAGCAGTACCGCATATCCGGCCACCGTGGCCCACGCTGCAGCCATCGCCTGAAAGCGCGGAATAAAAATCAGGTTCAGGACGACGTTTGTACCGGCTCCCACCGCCAGCGTGAACGTTACGAAGCGGTCGTACCCCCGGCTCACGAGCACGGTCCACAGCAGCGAGAAGCAGAAGTCCAGCGGCAGCGCAAATAGCAGCACGCGAAACAGCCCGTCGGCCCCCATGGTCGAACCATAGATGATCGTAAGAATCTGCGGAGTAAGCCACACGAGTAAGGCGGCCAGCACGAGCGAACCCACCGCCAGCAATGCCAGCCAGCGAAACAGGCTTCTGCGCGCCCGCCTACTCTCCTCGATGCTGGCGATGTGGGGATACAGCACGTCCGTCATCAGCCAGAAACCAGTGAAGATCACATAGAGCGGCTTGCACGCCGCACTGTACCGCCCCAATTCCACGGTCGTAGCCATGGCCCCCAGCAGCAAAATGTCGGCATTTAAGAAGATCAGGTTCAACAGGTTCGACACACCCAATGTAAGCACCCGCCGCACGCGCAATTGCTCGGCGGCAGCCTGCACCAGCGGAAGACTCGGCTTGCCCTCCAAATGCCTCAGCCTCAACCGCCACACCAGCCACAGGAACGTCGCGCCGAACGCCGTCGCCAGAAAGTTGGCCGCCGCTATGACGCTCGACGGGCGGTAGGACCCTTGCATCGCGATAACCGCCATTCCCACGTACAAGATGACGGTTCCGCTTCGCCACATCGCAAGGATTCCAAAGTGGCCCAATCCCCACGCCACCCAATCCAGTGCGCAAGCATACGGCACGACCGTCATGACGAACATCACGATGCATCCCCGGGCAGCCTCTGGGACCGGACCGAATAACCCGTACACCAGCCCCAAACTCACTGCTGCTGCCGTAGAAACCACGCGCAACCGTCCGATCGCCGGAACCAGATACCCGACCAATTCGGGGTTGCGCGCCAGCAGCCGCACCCCAATCAATTTCAGCCCCTGATCCGCTCCGGCAATCACGTAGTTCACCGCCGTCTGTCCCAACGCCACGATGCCGAACACCTCCACTCCATACCGCCGCGACACGTAGGCATACAGGAAGAACGTCGCGATCCGGCCCAGGACCTCGCCGGTCGCAATCCGCATTGCCGATTGCACGATTTGTCTCGGCTTCATAGCTCCTCGTGTCTGGCCATCCACCCCGCCTTCCGTTGTTCCCTGGATGCGTCCGGCTATACTGTCTGATCGTCTTTCAGGTTCGGCCCAGCCATGCCTGCAGTCAGTGTCATCATGAATGTCCGCAACGGAGGTGCCACCCTGCGGGCGGCGCTGCAAAGTGTCATGGCCCAGACTTTCTCCGACTGGGAAGTGATTGTATGGGACGACCGCTCAACCGACGAAAGCGCCCGCGTCGTAGCTGAGTTTGTAGATCCCCGAATACGCTACTCGCTGGCGCCGGTTGAGACGTCACTCGGTCAAGCTCGCGATGCCGCCATACGGCACGCGCGCGGCGATTGGCTCGCTTTTCTCGACCAGGACGATCTCTGGCTTGCGCACAAGCTCGAGCTGCAACTCGCACTTGGCAACGAGCGCCAAGTCGGGTTGATCTATGGCAGGACCCTCTGCTTCTATCCAAATGGCAGTCTGCGCGACTACGACTATTTCCACGAGTTCACTCCTCTGCCCGAGGGCGGCATCCTCGCGGAATTGCTTGGCAGAGGCTGCTTCATTGCCATGAGTTCAGTTCTGCTTCGCCGCTCCGCCATCTACGAAGTCGGCGGCATACCTCCGCACATTCAAGTAACGCCCGATTACTTCCTGTACCTTTCCGTTTGCGGCAACTATTCAGCGCGCGCGGTGCAGGAAGTCGTTGCACACTACCGCATCCATCCTGCGAGTATGACCAAGACTTATCGCCGCGAGTCACTGGAAGAGACCCTGCGACTCGTCGACGACTGGCGCAGCCATCTGTCCCCCGCCGCATACGCCCGCCGTCGCGTTCGCATTGCGACTACCCTCGCGCTCGAGGAAATGCTCCTGCCGGGAGAGCGAGGGCGAGGAATCCGCCGTCTCCTCACGGACGGCTCGCTGGTCTGGCTCGTCAGCCGGCCCTGCATCCACATGTGGAGATTGATTCGACGCCGGCTTCGGCGTCCCTACTGGAAGAAGTCTGCGAAAGGCTGATCACCGCCAGCCGCTTCCTCAGTACTCTTCGCTCGACCGCACCGCCATGGGTTTTGCCGTGTGCCGCTCATAGGTCGCCACTGGCCCCTTGATCACCGTCTTGTCGGCACGCAAGTGGTGCTCCAACAGTCGCAGATAGAGACGGGTCCGCAGCGCGGCGCGTACTAGCTTGTTGAACAGCCAGGATTGCCTGAAATAGGAGTACGATTCATTGAACAGCACAAACGCTTCCGTCTCGTCGCGCAGCGCCGCCACCGGATTCTGTCCAATGCTTCGGCTGCCGTAATGGATAACCTGCGCGCACGGCGTGTACCACACGCTGTAGCCCCGCCGATTGAGTGTAAAGTTATAGGACAGGTCCACCATAAACTGGCCGAAGCGCTCGTCAAACATGCCTGCGTTTTCCCAGGTGGACCGGCGCACGATGTACGCAGTCGTGCCGATGCTCTGCACCTGTTGCACGCGCGAGTAGTCGAAGTTGGTGTTGTAGTACCGGTTCATCACCTGGCTGTGCGGAAACAGTTTGTGCCAGTTGATGGCTTGCAGCAAGAACGTGCCGGCCCCGGCGAAACTGCGAATGCAATGCTGTATCGACCCGTCCGCATTCAACAGCTTCGGTCCGCACGCCGCCACCGCGGGATGCTCGTCCATGAACCACACCAGAGCTGCCATCGCATTGCCCGTCAATAACGTATCGCTGTCCAGGTGGCAGGCGTACCGGCCCCGCGAGATCCTCATTCCCGCATTGTGATTGCGGGCGTAAAGCCTTCTCTCTGGGTTGCGAATCAGAATCGCCTGCGGAAACTGCCCGGCCACCAGGTCAGCGCTGCCGTCAGGCGAGGCATCATCCACACAGATGACCTCGAAGCTGATGCCCTCGGTGTATTGGTACACAGACTCCAGGCAGCTTCGCAGCAACTCACGGGTGTTGTAGTTGGAGACGATGATCGAAAGGTCGAGCAAGGGTCCCGTCACACTCCTAGCCTCGTACATCGGCGATTTCGTCGACAAAATTCACCTACAAGGCCAGTCTTACCCCGAAGCGGCGTATCAGAGTCATCGGCTAGCTGACGCTATTTCCCATTGGATGGTCTCGCGGTAAGCCGCCTAGCCCGTCATTGCTGTTCCCCCATCTTTGACCCTCGGAACCAACACGAAACAGCCCGGAGTAGGACCAAACACGCTCCCCCGGAGTGCGGTTTCACCCCTCCCGACAAGGTCTGGCAATCCCCCTATGTCGCTGTGATGAACAATCATTATCGAACCGGACCATGCATTTTGAGAAGTTTAGCGCCACCGACCTCATCGACCAATAGCCCGTTAGTAACCAGTATGGGGTTCCGTGCGGCTGTTCAACCGGACTTAGAAAGCACCTTACGCGCTGACCGCACTGTTCGCCACGAGAGTGCGAGCGGCCCGCGCTTGACTGCTCGGGTTGAACCGTTGTACCTTCGCCTATCCCACTGACTCCGAGTTCCATCATGGGGGCCCCATTTTGGCTGCGATTTTCATCAGCTACCGCCGGGAAGACTCCGAAGATTCCACCCGCGCCATCTACGAGAGCCTACGTCCGGAATTCGGCAAGGAGCGGTTGTTCATGGACGTCGAGGCCATCGCTTTGGGGTCCGACTTTCGCGACGCGGTCGAGCGCTCTCTCGCCGGTTGCGGCGTGTTCCTCGCTGTCATCGGCCCTACCTGGCTGAACGTCAAGTCGTCTAACGATCCCAACGCTCCGCGGCGGCTCGACAATCCGAACGATTACGTCCGCCAGGAGGTCGCAGCGGCACTCAAGAAGGGTAAGCAGCTTCCCGTAATTCCAGTGCTGGTTCGCGGCGCTTCGATGCCGACGTCTGACCAACTTCCGGACGATCTCAAAGACCTGGCGTATCGCAACGCGCTCACGTTGAGTAACCTCGACTGGGACTCCAGCGTCGCTAAGCTGACCGAAGCGATCCGTCCCCGCGTCGGCGAGCCCCAGGCTGTCGCCTCGGTTGCCTCGCGCGAAGTACGAACTGTCGCTCGGCCGTCCGCTTTCCCATCGGGCGCGACGACTGCGCCCGCGAGCGGAACCAATAAGGTGTTGTTGATCGGAATTCCTGTGGTACTGGTCCTCGCAGCGGTGGGCGTTTATTTTGGACTGCGTCCCAAGCCTACGCCTCAGCCCATGCCCGGACCGCAGACGCACGTACAGACGGAGACGGTCCAACAACCGCAGGCCCCGCAACAATCGCAGCCGCAGCCATCCCCAACTCTTGCCCCTAAAACCCAATCAGTCTCCACGCCGGCTTCACAGCCCAACAAATCGCCGGAGCCACAGTCTAACCAGCCAACGCTCGAGGCGAAGCTGGTTCGGAACCCTCGCTTGAAAGGACTAACGGGCCCGGTTGATGTCTTCATCGATGGAAAGCAGATCGGTCAAATTCAATCTAACCCCAACGGCAGCACTCCCTTGGAGTTCCACGTCGCTGCGGGCGAGCACAGCTTCAAATTCGTTGATCCGCAGCGCCACTCGACCTGCGACGGTACCTTCAGCGTAAGTTCCGGCCAGTCCCACTTTAAGCCCGCCATCACAAGTGGCGGGACTCAGTGCTTACTCGACCCGGCATTTCAAAACTGAACGATGAGTATGACGGGAGCCTTATACCTGCCTGCGAATTTCTCGCCTTATCGCTCCCTCCGGAGTGATTGACGCATCGCTAGACGATCTCATTGGCAAATTGGCGCGAACCTCGCAAGCTGCACGCTGGTTCATTTCGTGTCTCCTCCGAAAAAGCACCACATTAGGCTCACGGATCGTCGGTCGCAGAACTCCGCTATGGGTACTTTCAGCGTCAACCCGGGCCGGATCAAGGTCATTCCCTGGGTTCGGGATGCGGGAACGGCAAGCACGCACGATGCCGCAGCGCCGTCCCGTGATTTTTCCGGCCGCGCTTGTTTTGCCCGTGCAACGATTCTGCAGCTGACGAACCCTGAATCGAGCATGCCACGAATTACCTTGCGGTCCCTGGGTGTTGCCTGGAACAAGGGATCCAATGGCAACGGCAAGAGTCAGCCAGCCACGCCATAGCTGTCCCGCCGGCTGGACGTCGCCCCGGTTATCGGAGGACATAGTGTGATCGCCCGGCATCCATCCGTCCATCGACCATCACTAATTCAGAACTTCCCATTTAAGGAATAATCCGTGAAATTAACTGTCCGTCGGTTCCGGTTGACAACCAAATTGGGTATGATGCAGCAAGGACCTCCTCCAAAGGACTGAAAAAATAACGAGGCCCCGATGAAGCTGCTGCGCGCCACGCAGTTTGCATCTTTGCTGTACCTGGGTGCCATCGGCTTTTCCCGAATCGCGCTGGCCCAGCCGGTTCCGGGAACGCCGATCACCGCAGCGTCCGTTGCGACGACTTCTCCGCGCTTCCCTTCGACCCAGCCGGTTCGAGCATTTCCCTCCCTCAACCTCTGGGTCGGACGGCAACTCAGTTACATTGGCATGTTCACTCCCGATGCGGTGTTCCGCACGCCGTCAAAGATGGCGACCTCTACTGGATTCTTCCCGGAGGAGAACATTCTGCCGGTTTCTTCGCTTCGAGAACAGGCACGGCGTAGAGACGTGCCGGAGTCGATGCTGACCGCAACCGAGCGCGTGGTGGAGGATTTTGAACCTCCGGCGCATGCTCAGGAGATGGCGCAAGCGCCTACGCGCACTGCGCAGATGCGCAATCGCTTCTTGACGTTCGCGTATGGCCATCCGAGTGTGTTGGATGCCCCACGCCACGTGACCACGGATTCGCAGCACCGGCTGGTGCTGAGTGATCCCGACGCCGGCGCACTGCACGTGCTCGACCCCGAGGGAAAATCGTCGTTCCGCATTGTGGCCGGCAAGAACCGGCGGCTGCGACATCCGGAAGGCGTGGCCGTGGATGACAGCGACAACATCTACGTGGCCGATTCGGAGCGCGGCATGCTGGTCGTGTTCGACCGGAATGGCCGCTTCGTGCGCTACATCGGTAGTTACAAGGGCGAACCGCAGTACGCGCGGCCCACTGGAGTGGCCATTGACCGTACTGCCAAGCGTCTTTACGTAATTGACACGCCACGGAACCTGGTGTTCGTGCTGGATCTCGCGGGAAATGTGGTGAAGCGGTTGGGCAGGGCCCGCGATGGCAGCGGCGAGGGCGAATTCGACGAGCCCACGGAAATTGCCGTCAGTCACGAGCACGTGTTTGTCCTCGACAGCCGCGGCGCGCGCGTGCAGGTCCTCGACAAGGAGTGCAACCTGGTAGGGAGCTTCCCGCTGCCACAGGGGCCCGATCCGCTGGTGAACCGTCAGAATGGCCTGAGCACCGACCGGGAAAGCAATGTCTACGTCAGTTCGTTTCATAGCTCGATGGTCCGCGTATTCAGCCACGATGGCCGATTGTTGGCTGGGTTTGGGCAGCCGGGGCACGCCGTCGGGGAGTTCGTGTGTCCGGCCGGGCTATGGATTGACTCGGACAACCGGTTGTATGTGGCCGACTCAGGGAACGGTCGAGTCCAGTTGTTCCAGTTGAAGGCCCGGGAGTAGGTGGACCTGAGATTGCCGAAGGACATCTGGGGTCGTGAAGCGTCTCGTCCTGGGCGTGTTTGGCAGCGGTCGTGAATCGTTAATCAACTGGGTGACAGGCCGCATTTCCGCTTGAATCAGGGCCTTCCCGCCCGTACACTTAAAACTGCTCTCGTGGTTCTCCTCCTCACTATTATGGCGCAAGCCTGCGCCGATGGTTGGAAATGCTTTCTCCTGTACCTAAATTTGCGCCGGTGTGCCGCTTTGCTGCAACCTGGGTGCAACATGCTGTGGTTTTCGGGAGATAGGCACAAAATATTGGGTTTTCTAAGTTGACGCCCCACACGAACGCAATTAAAGTTGCACTGGTGCCGACGCCGGGGCCTGCGAGGGTGGTGCGGCTGGGACTGAGACTGGGCTTCCCGCTAGTTGAAGTATTGTGCCTGACAAGGAGTGGAAGTTGCTCAAACTAAAGAAGTTGCAAATCCTGGGGTTTAAGTCCTTCTGCGACCGGACTGAGCTCAAGTTTCAGGGTGACGGTATTGCCGCGATCGTGGGCCCGAATGGTTGCGGCAAGTCGAACATCTCGGATGCCATTTCGTGGGTGCTGGGGGAGCAGTCGGCACGCTCACTGCGCGGCGTCAACATGCAGGATGTGATTTTTGCCGGTACCCGCGACCGCAAGCCCTTAGGGATGGCAGAGGTCACTCTGACCCTGGTCAATCCCGAGGTGTATGGCGAAGCCGGCGAGCCGGAACTCGACATTCAAGACGAGCTACCCGAAGAGGATTGGGACGAACCCTCGCTGCGGGCAGCCCAAGCCGATGACGCTGAACGGCATATGGAGGAAGTACGACGGGGCCAGGGCGACGAGGAGCAAGTTGACGGGGTAGAAAGCCACGCTTCGGCGCAGGGAAATCCGGCAGACGTGCATGCCGCACCGCCACAGGTCGTGCTGAAGATTCGCAGGCGCAAGTTTAAGCGTACCTTCAAGGCAGGCGAGATCGCGGTGACGCGGCGGCTGTTCCGCTCGGGCGAAAGCGAATACCTGCTGAATGGCAGGCTGTGCCGGCTGCGCGACATCCAAGACATCTTCATGGGCACAGGGCTCGGGCCGGAGTCGTACGCCATCATCGAGCAGGGCCGCATCGGACAGATCCTCAGCAGCAAGCCGACCGACCGCCGGGCCATCATCGAAGAAGCGGCGGGCATCACCAAGTTCAAGACGCGCAAGCGGCTCGCCGAAGCTCGACTGGAAGACGCCAAGCTCAATCTCGCGCGCATCAACGACATATTCGACGAAGTCACGCGGCAGATGAATTCGCTAAAGCGGCAGGCCAGCAAGGCCGAGCGCTACGCCAAGCTGCGCGACGAGATGCGTACGAAGTTGCGCGTGGTGCTGGCCAGCAAGTTTACCCAACTGGATGCCGAAGCTGCGGCACTGCAGCGGGAGCTGGCGGCCATCGGCGAAGCGATGCGGGGGAAGGTCGAAGCGGTCGATGCGATGGAAGCCGACCACGGTGAGCGCATGCAACGCGGTTACGCCATCGAGCGCGAAGGCAATGAAAATCGCGAAAAGCTGAACGCCCTGGTGATGGACATAGATCGTGCGGTGGCGCGGCGGCACAATAACGACGAGCGTTGCGCAGAATTGGACGCGCGTTCTGCGGGGGCGCAAGCCGAATTGGGCAGCACCGACGAACAACTGGGGCGGCATCGGCAGGAACTGGACTCCCATCGCGGCATACTCGAGTCGGCCAACGCCGACGTGGCTATGGCGCAGGAAGAACTACAGCAGCGGCAGCAGGAAGCCACAGTCGCAGCAGAAACGCTAAGGGATGTGGAACGTGCGCAGGAGACGCGGCGCAGCGCGATTCTGCAGGCGGTGTCGGCTGCCTCCGCAGTGCGTAACCGTATTACTCAGTCCGATGAGCGGATTGCAGCCCTGGACCGTGAAGCGCGCCGGCTGGAGGAAGAGACTGCAACCGCGCATCAGCAATTGGAGAGCTTCGGCGGTCAGCGAGGGCAATTGGGTCTGGAGTTTGAAACAGCAGCGCAGCGAGTCGAGGCGCTGTCCACGCAAATCGATGAGACCCGCTTGTCGCTGGAGAAAACGCGCGCGGCCGAGAACAGCGGCAAGCAGCACCTCGATTCCTTACGGGCCGAGTATGCGGGCCTGATCGGCAAGAGAGGTTCGCTGGAAGCGGTGATCACGGAGCATGGCTACTCGACTGAGTCGGTGAGGCGGCTCTTCAAGTCCGGCGCCATGAGCGGAGGATGGGCGCCGGCGGGAGTACTGGCGGACTTCCTCGAAGTAGAAGACCGTTACGAGCCCGTGGTGGACGACTTCCTGCGCGACGAGTTGAACTACATCGTAGTGAAGTCGTGGGACGCTGCCGACGAGGGCCTGCGCCTGCTGCGCAGCGATGTGGATGGGCGCGCCACGTTCCTGGTGCATCCGGAGGATTCGCAGGCAAAATTCTCTTTCGCCGCCGAAGAGGCCGGCTACCACGGCGGTCAGCGTGAAGGGGTGGTGCCGCTGAAGCACTGCATCCGCGTGCTCAACGGGTTTGGCAATTCGCTGGAAGTAATCCTGCCCAAGCTGGGCAACGGTTTCATCGTGCCCGATCCCGAGGTGGGTCGCGACCTCGCGCTGCAAAATCCCGACGCATTCTTTCTGTCGAAGTCAGGCGAGTGTTTCCACAACGTCACGGTGACTGGCGGCAAGCAGCGCAGTGAGGGCCCCTTGGCCATGAAGCGCGAGCTGCGCGAGGTGCTGCGGCAGGCGGCCGATGTCGAGCGCATGATGGGCGAAGAGCAGACGCGGGTGGGCGCGCTGACGCGCGAGATCAGCGAGCTGACTGCGCTGTTGCAACGGCTGGAAGACGACAAGCGCGAAGCCGAGCGGCAGGCGATGACATCCGGCCACACGCTGCAGCAACTGGAAGGCGAGATGGTCCGGGTACGAGAACGGCTGGCTACCTATGAGCGCGAAACGCATAGGTTGGTTAGCGAGCGCGGAGCGTGCCGCGAAGCCATCGCGTCGTACCAAATCGAACTGAATACTCACGAAAACCAGCGGGTGACGCTCGAAGCCGAGATGCAAGCGGCGCAAAGCAGTCTCGATGAACTGCGGTTGCGGCGCGACGAGGCGGGACAGCACACCAGCGACGCTCGGGCGCGGTTGGCCACGCTGGAAGAACGGCGGCGCGGCGCAATGGCGACGGTAGAGCGGCTGGAAGCGATGCTGGCGGAGGTCGCGTCGCGTCTCGACAAGCTGAAGGGGCAGATTGAGGCGGCGGCCGCGGAGAAGGAACAGCGTGAGCAGGAGAATGCGCGACTGGCGGAACAGGAAATCCAGTGGGCGGCCGAGCGCGAGACAGCGCAACGACGCGACCGTGAACTGCAGGAAGAGCTGCAAGCAGTCCGGGTGCGGCTCGTCGAGCTGGAGGAGGGGCTGAAGACGGCTCGTCATGAGCTGGACGCAGCACGCGACCGGCGCGGCGAACTGGCGGCCGAGCAGGCACGGCTGCAGTCCGACGCTCAGCACATGGCAGAAACCTGCATCCAGGAGTTGAGCCAGCCGCGCGAGGAACTGTTGACCGATGAGACACTGCCCCGTCTCGCGGGCGAAGCGCTGGACAACCAAGAAGCGCTCTACAAAGACATGCGCACACGGCTGGAGAGTATGGGTCCCGTCAACATGATGGCCTTGGAGGAGTATCAGGAAACGGCGCAGCGCCATGAATTCCTCGAGACCCAGCGGCAGGACCTGCTGCAGGCGATCGAGAACACGCTCAACACCATCAAGGAAATCGACACTATCTCACGGCAGAAGTTCGAAGAAGCGTTCACTCGGATCAATGAGAACTTTGCGCAGACCTTCAGCAAGCTGTTCGGCGGCGGACAGGCCTTTATGCGGCTGACCGACCTGGAAAATGCCATGGAGAGCGGCATCGACGTGGTGGCGTCGCCTCCCGGCAAGAAGCTGCAGAACGTGCTGCTGCTGTCAGGCGGTGAAAAGGCGCTGACGGCACTGGCTCTGTTGGTCGGCATCTTCCAGTTCCAGCCCAGCCCGTTCTGCATCCTGGACGAGGTAGATGCGCCGCTGGACGAAGCCAACATCGGCCGCTTCACCACGCTGGTGCAGGAGATGAGTGGACAAACGCAGTTCATCCTCATTACCCACAGCAAGAAGACCATGGGCATCTCGCCGGTGATGTACGGCGTCACCATGCAGGAGCCCGGCGTCTCGAAGCTGGTGTCGGTACGCTTCCATGAGGAGCCGGCGCGGATGACGGCGTGAAAGCAATCGCCAACCAGCACTTAGCTCATAGCTTTCAGGGAGTGCCCCGGTTGGCGGCCAACGGATGGAAGCGAACCTCGTGTACGCCGATACCCTGCGCCGACCCAGGTAGAATTTCCAAATCGACCCAATATGCAACAATCTGGTTGCGTAATTCAGCGGGTCGCGTTAACATGCAACCTGGAGGTTGCGCAACATGGACAACCGCATCGAGAAGCGGATCGAAATCAAGGCTCCGGTTTCGCGGGTCTGGTGCGCGCTGACCGACCACCGGGAATTCGGCGAGTGGTTTCGCGTGAAACTGGACGGGCCCTTCCTCGCCGGCCAGTTATCGACAGGCCATATGACCCATCCGGGATACGAACACCTGAAGTGGGAGGTTATGATCGAGAAAATCGAGCCGGAGCGACTGTTTTCGATGCGCTGGCATCCCTACGCGGTCGATCCGAACATCGACTACTCGAAGGAGACACCCACGCTGGTGGAATTCACGCTGGAGAAGACCGCGGCCGGCACACTCCTAACGGTCACCGAGTCAGGCTTTGAAAACGTTCCGGCCGATCGCCGCCTGGAGGCGTTAGGCATGAATGACGGCGGTTGGGAAATTCAGGTGAAGAACATTGAGACCTATGTCGCGCAGAATCCGTAACCGCGGGGCCGCGAAGCTGCAGGCCCACGCGGCGGTGTTCGCCGCGTTGGGCGACGAAACCCGCCTCGCGCTGGTGGCGAGATTGGCTGACGGGCACGCGCATTCCATTTCGCACTTGACCGAAGGCTCACGCCTGACTCGTCAGGCGATCACGAAGCACCTGCGCGTGCTGCAGAATGCGGGCATGGTGCGCCACACGCGCATGGGCCGCGAAAGCCGGTTTGCCTTTGATCCACAGCCCATCGTGGGGATCCAGGACTATCTGTTCCGGGTTTCCGAGCAGTGGGATGCGGCGCTGCTTCGACTGAAGACCTTCGTGGAGAACGGCA
>Ga0335070_10004582_pt1 | contig 16187 bp, 16 predicted proteins | sample Lox_Sample_13_FD_206722 | JGI IMG/M metagenome (GOLD analysis project Ga0335070, IMG submission 206722) | Soil microbial communities from Loxahatchee National Wildlife Refuge, Florida, United States - Lox_Sample_1.3 | ecosystem: Environmental > Terrestrial > Soil > Wetlands | place: USA... | reverse complement strand
GCCGTGATGCCAAGTCCCATCACCGCGCCGCTCAGAGACCCCAACCCGCCCTGCGCAACATACGACGCCAAGAACATGAGGGTCCCGCCAATCACGACCAGAAACCATAGCAATGTCAGCAAAGCCGAGGACCAAGGAATGCGTTTGATGCAGAGAAGATCAACACGCCCCGGTCCAGTGGTCACCTGGATTGATCCCTTGATCGGCCAGGCGGTTCGAAATCCCACGGCAAAGAGACGGTAATGGGGACGCAGCCCGATGAGATTCGTCTCCGGGAAAAACCGTGCCATCCCATGAGGCAAGACCAGTGCACCGTTGCCATCAAATCGGCGGACGAGTGTGGCGCGTTCAAGTTGCTGCAGGTGGTCCTGCAGGCGAGCAATCGTACAGCCATACCGCACTGCATCCGGCGTCAAGCGGACAAAGTAGAGCCAATCGCTCACAATCAGTCCAAGAAACAAGAGGCCGGCAAACGCGCCTGCGAACAGCATGGCCGTAGCTATCCCATAGGGGCCGAGGATGAATCAAGCGAGGACTCTGTCAAAACTGTTGACTCAGTGCCATGAGTTGGCTAGAGTAGCCCCGTTTGTTTGAACTTGGCGGGTCTCCTCGCTCCATTCAGGTGCTCCGCCGTTATCGATTTTCCCCCATGGTCTCACGCCGTCGGCTCGTCCCTGCCTCATCGGGGAGCGCAGGTGGCATAGGGTGTGGGGTCGGAGGTGGCATGGATCTCAAGAAAGTTGAACGGGTCTACACATCCTACGCCGGGGTCTACGATCACATCTTTGGTAAAGTCTTCCACGAAGGACGCGAATCGGCGATCCGGAATTTGAACGTGCAGCCGGACGAAAAAATCCTCGAGGTGGGCATCGGCACCGGACTGGCCCTTCCAATGTACCCCCGACATTGCCAGATCGTCGGCATCGATTTTTCAGAAGGGATGTTGGAAAAGGCGAGGCAGCGCGCGGCCGAACACCGGATGAGCCACGTGCAGCTGCATCGGATGGATGCCGGCGCGATGGAATTCGCGGATAGCAGCTTCGATACGGTCGTCGCCGCCTACGTCGTCACAGCCGTGCCGGACCATCGCAAGGTGGTGAACGAAATGATTCGCGTCTGCCGGCCCGGTGGTCGCATCATCATGTTGAACCACTTCAGCAACGGCAACAAGATCATCGCCGCGGTGGAAAAAGTGATTTCTCCGATCACCAAACACCTGGGATGGCGGACCGACCTGTCGCTGAACGCTGTGCTGGAAGGCACGTCCCTGCACGTGGCCCGCAAGCAGAACGTCAACCCGCTGCGGTTCTGGGCCCTCGTCGAATGTGTAAACGGGAAAAATGGGCACGAGGTTGAAACCAAGCACGTCAATGGGGTGAAGAACGGGAACGGTGCAGTGGCTTATTCACACCTGAACGGATACCGCGCAGCAGAACCTTCGAGTGAGCAGGCAACCGCATAGCTGTTGACGACTCTCCTTTCGCATCTCCTACGCATCCACCCAACGCCGCTGTTCCAGCGATTTCCAACTCAGCCATTCTCCTCCGGGAATGATCGTATTCCCAACGAGACATTGGCCGACATAGCGCTGGACGATCGCGTCGGCCACGTGGGACAATACACGAGACGCCGCCTTGGTGGGATTGCCGATGACTTGGAGCACCACACCAAATCCCGGGCCGTCGAGCGGACCATAGAGCATCACATGGACGCCCTTCGCTTTCGTCAAACCACGGCTTGACATCGGCACGACATCGCCTTCCCATTGAATCGCGGGATGTCGGCCTTTCGCCGGTTTGGTGGTCCGCCACACGCTGGGGAGACCTGCCCGGTCCAGCTCTCCGAGTAACCAATCTGAGGTCGGCCAGTCCGCCGCTTCGCTGTGAAACGACCATTGCGCGACCGACTCACGCGGCGGCCCTTCGCTCACCGGCATCGCCACTTCTTCGAGTTCCGCTTCGTCGCACACGATATACAGTTCTCCCTGAGGATCGAACCAAAACCGGAACTTTCCCGCCGTCGCCTCCGCCTGAATCATGCTGAGCGTTGAGCAATCAGCGCCTTCTTGTTCGAAGATCGAAAAATCGGTGACCCCCTGCATCGTGAGCTTGGCCACCCGCGCCACCTGGCGGATCCGATAGCGGATCACGACCGAGACAATCGTATCGGTCAGGACTTCACGGCCGGACCCTTCGTCGTACAGCCGCCGCTTGGACATCTGCACATCGGTCACGTAGCCGCCGCGGAATCCTCCCGTGTGGCCGATCAGCCAGCGCAGATCTTCTTTTGATTTGATAGGATGTTGCATCGAGGTAATTGTAGCGCAGTCGGAACCGGAAGGGCTAGGAAATCACGCAAGAGATATAAAATCAGAGCATACGGTGGCGTATTTTATTCACACCCGACTTTCTCCCCCTTGACAATGATCTCCTTCGCATCAGCAAAAAAGTGTAACTGGCAATTGACGTTCTCCCCATACAGAGGAAGCAACTCGTAGGCATCGGCCTGGCCCGGCATGCGATCAATGCCGAAATCCCACACCATCTCACTCATTCCGTCGTCCAATTCGTGAGGATGAAGGTTGGGCGGCCCGAGTTCGACATACAGATCGGGCACACTACCTCCAATCCACCGATTGATAACAGCGTCCCATGTCTTGTAGGGGCCGATAACATCCCGCTTCGCGGCGTCCTTGCTCTCCGTCACACAGCCAATGATGAGAATACACAGGAACCAGGCCACGAGCACGGAGATTTGAAGCTTACTGAGACGAAGTCGCACGCAATCAATCGCCATGATTATAGCGTTTCCAGGATCTGACTCCCCTTGTAAGGTTAGGACGCTTGCTCACCGAGTTGCCTTTCGTAGATCACCAAGTCGCCGGCAGAAAAACAACAGAAAATCACTTCACGTATCGCAGTGAACTCCGTCAAAGACTTACGAACCGTGGCGATGGCAACCTTGGCGGCCTCCGCAATAGGGTAGCCATAGATGCCGGTGCTGATGCTTGGGAAGGCCAAGGTAGCTATCCCGTTTGCGGCAGCAACCTCGAGAGAACGACGATAGCAGGATGCCAGTAGTTCCGCTTCACCGAGTTGGCCGCCGCGCCACACCGGTCCGACCGTGTGGATGATGTACCGAGCACGCAGGCGATAGCCCTTCGTCAGCTTCGCGTCGCCGGTCTGGCAACCTCCGAGGAGCCGACACTCTTGCAGTAATTTCGGTCCGGCAGCACGATGGATGGCGCCGCAAACCCCGCCGCCGGGGAGCAGGGAGGCGTTCGCAGCGTTGACAATCGCGTCAACTGCGAGTGTGGTGATGTCTGCGCGAATGGTGCAAAGGGAACCTGGCATCATGCATGTCAACCCGGGTTGTATGCACCGACACCACAGACATCGTCACTGAGCTTCTCCGCGAACAAGACCTTGGGTTCAGTGTCGCCCGTCAGGGGATTGGTCATCAGATACGACACAGTTCCTTCCTTCTTTGCGGCGACTGCCTCGACGATGGCCCTACCAAGCGGTCTGCTCGAAGCGTCTTTCAGAACGTCCGATGTCATTCCGACATACTGGGGAAATCCACCACTCGCCGAAACTCGATGATCGAAGCTGATGCACACCACGTAGAGATCGCGATCCCGGAATGGATTCTTTCCTGCCGTGAAATCAGCTAAGGCCTGTTTGCGTCCCACTCCGGCATAATGCGCCACCGCCTTTTTCAGCATCGCCTTAGCCTCAGCCGGAGTCCCTTGCTCTCCAGCCAACAGCCATAAAGGACCAGCAATCAAGAGAACTGCGGCCAGAATAAACACCTTCATCTTTACTCCTCCTACAATCTGCCAGCTTGATGCAGCTACCCTATTCACGGTATCTCTGAAAGCGCTGGAAGCCTAATTCCATTCTTATTATGGTGTCAATGCGCGCTGTTTGTCTCCAACACGTCTCCTTCGAAGGCCCAGGCGCATTTGCGACGGCGCTGACTAATCGAGGCGTGAGTCTCGAACGCTATCTCGTTCCTAAAGACGGTTTGCCGAAAGATGCGGGAGATTTACTCATCGTGATGGGCGGGCCGATGTCGGTGAACGATCCCGATCCCTGGATCTCCGAAGAAACCTCTTTCATTCGCTCTGCGCTGCTGGCCGGCAAACCTGTGATCGGTGTCTGCCTGGGCAGTCAACTCATGGCGAAAGCGCTGGGTGCGACCGTGCATCCTGGCAAAGCGCTTGAAATTGGGATGACGCCGATTAGTTTGACATCGGAGGCGAAGCAAGATCCGGTTTTCAAGACGCTGCCCGACTCATTCGAGGTCTTCGAGTGGCACGGCGAAGTGTTCGACGTACCAAAAGAATGTGTGCTGCTGGCCGGCTCCACCATCGCTCCGCTGCAGGCCTTTCGGTATGGCACTCGGGGGTATGGCTTGCTATTTCACTTGGAGATCGACCAGAGCGGGATCGAGGCATTGTGCCGCGAGTGCGAGCCGGACCTGATAAGAGCTCGCTTGACTGCACAAGAGGTCAAGGCCGCCGCGACCCCGCACCTTCCTACTCTGCACAATTTTGCCGATCGGTTGATCGGGCATGTCCTCACCCCAGAACGTTGATTGCCGCCTCATTCCTCTAGTAGTCTAGGAGCTTCGTTAGGCCCCTTCGGGGCCCATTGTGAGAAAGGAGTGCGTGAGAACATGCCTGGTTTTCCGATTGAGGTTGCAACCCGTATCAAGACGCTGCCTCCGTACCTCTTTGCCGCCATCGACAAGATGAAGCAGGAGGCGATTGCACGGGGAGTGGATATCATCAATCTCGGCATCGGCGACCCGGATCTGCCGACACCAGCACCGATCATCGAGAGCCTCGCGCAGGCGGCCAAGAACCCCAAGCACCACCAATATCCCTCATATGAAGGCATGCTGGCGTTTCGCAAGGCTGTCGCCGATTGGTACAAGCGGCGCTTCAACGTGACGCTCGATCCGGCCAACGAAGTGCTGACCTTGATCGGGTCCAAAGAAGGCATCGGCCACATCCACCTCGCGTTCGTTGATCCCGGCGACGTGGTACTGGTTCCCAGCCCCGGCTATCCGGTGTACCCGGTGGGCACCAGTTTCTCGGGTGGCGTGTCGCACCTTATGCCCCTGACAAAAGCCAACGGCTTCTTGCCGGATTTGAAGGCGATTCCGAAAGATGTCGCAAAGAAAGCCAAGTTAATGTGGCTCAACTCGCCGAATAACCCGACCTCCGTCATTATGACCAAGGACTACTTCAAACGCGTCGTCGAGTTTGCGCAGGAGAACCAGGTTATCGTCTGTCACGACGCGGCGTACTCGGAGATCTTCTACGACGGCAGGCGGCCGGCGAGTTTTTTGGAGATCGATGGGGCCAAGGAAGTCGGTGTGGAGTTTCACTCGCTGTCCAAAACGTACAACATGACCGGCTGGCGCATCGGCTTCGCCGTCGGCAATAAAGACGTCTTGGCCGGGCTCGGCAAGGTGAAAAGCAACCTGGACTCCGGTTGCTTCGAGGCGATCCAGGCTGCCGGCATCACGGCGCTCGGGCTCGACGATTCGGTCACCGACGGCCTTAGAAAGATTTATCAAGAACGCCGCGACACGCTCGTCCCAGGGCTCAAAAAACTGGGGTTGGATGTTGATCCGCCTCCCGCTGCGTTCTATGTCTGGGTGACCGTGCCCAAGGGATATACCTCCACTTCGTTCACTGCTCATTTGCTGGAGAAGGCCGGCATCGTGACGACACCGGGCAATGGTTTCGGTGCCCCTGGCGAGGGATATATTCGGATGACCGTGTGTACGACGAAGGAACGTTTAGCAGAGGCGGTCGAGCGTATGAAGAAGGCAGGATTCTAACCTGGAAGTCGAGGCGCCGGGTCGAGTTGTTTGCTCGCGGAGCCCGCACATCAGAATGTGCTCGCTCGACGCGCGCAGTCACCCCTCACCCCGACACCTCGACTCAAAATCCTTCACGGTCATCCTTGGGGGAGTGAGAGATGATGGGACGCGAGACGGTGTTCATCGGATTCGGGTCGAACGTCGGCGATCGGGTCGATTTCTGCGACCGGGCGGTAACCCTGGTGAGTCTCCTTCCGCATTCTCAAGTGAGAGGAGTCTCGCTGCTCTATGAAACGGAGCCGGTTTACGATCATGCCCAGCCGGGAGACGGCTGGTTTCTTAACGGAGTCGTCGAGCTGGAAACTGATGTCGCCCCGAGCAACCTCCTGACAGTGCTCCGTGAGATTGAGCGCTCGCTCGGGCGGGATGACGATGACCGATTGGGCCCCAGAACCATTGATCTGGACATCCTGTTCTACGGACAGCGAATCATCGACGAGCCTGAACTCGTCGTCCCGCACCCTCGACTCCATCAACGCCGATTCGTTCTCATGCCTTTGAGCGAACTCGATCCGCTGTGGGTACATCCTACACGTCGGCGTACAGTCAGTCAGATGCTCGCCGAGGTGCAGGATCAGTCGGAGGTCCGGCTGCTGTTTCCCCAGCCCTCGACCCGTTACGGGTCGCGCCCCGCGTGCAGTCCCCCTCCAGGCTCATGAAAATCATCCGCTCCCCCCAAGCCATGACCGCATGGAGCGAGGGACTCCGCCGCGAAGGCGTGACCATCGGACTCGTCCCAACGATGGGAGCGCTGCACGACGGCCACCGTGCCTTGATCCGCGCCGCTCGGTTGCAATGCGACGCACTGGTCGTGAGCATTTTTGTGAATCCAACCCAGTTCGGTCCTCAAGAAGATCTTACCAAGTACCCTCGTCCCATCGCGAAGGATCGTGCACTCTGCAGGGCGGAAGGGGTCGACGTCTGCTTCGAGCCAACGGCATCAGTCATATATCCGGAAGGGTTTCAAACTGTCGTGATGGTTCCCGTAATCGCTCGACGTTGGGAAGGAGAGTCTCGGCCCCATCACTTCGCAGGGGTGGCGACAGTCGTCACAAAGTTGCTGGGGATCGTGCGTCCGCATCATGTCGTCTTCGGTCAAAAAGACTATCAACAGGCAGCGGTCGTTCGACAGCTGATCGCCGACTTGAACCTTGGCGTCACCTTCGATGTTCGCGCAACCATCAGAGAACGTGATGGATTGGCCATGAGTTCTCGCAACGTCTACCTCTCGACCGAAGAACGGCGGATCGCCCCGACCTTCTACAGGGCCTTGCAAGTCGGTCGACAAGCGATTGCAGATGGAGCAACGGACGCGGTATCAGTGCAGGAGGCCATGCGGAAGGTGATCGGAGGAGAGCCCAGTATTCAGATCGACTACTTGGCTATCTGCAATTCAACAACGCTTGAACCGCTCGCGACAATTGGCCGCGAAGCCGTCGTGCTCGGGGCCATCCGGATCGGCTCGGTGCGATTGATCGACAATGTGGTGATCAAACGGCCCACCCGATGACAAGGGCTTATAAGCCACTGGCTGGAAGTGGGCTGAGGCTGACGAGCAACCCGAGCACGATTTGGCTGAGCCGTTGTTTATCGCGAGGCCCCATCTCGAGGAAGGAAATCCCCAGAGATGAGGGGCGGACTGAGGACACCATCCCCGATTCGATGGTGATCGGTTCTTCTCCCGACGTCGGCTTCAACGTCAGCTCGAGAAACGTGCCTCTTGGAAATTCGGCCGTCGTCCGCAGCGTGCAGCCCCCCATCGAAATCTCAGTGATCCGATTTGTACCGCGCTGATTGCTATCCGTCAGGAATTGCGCCTCAATGGAAGTAGGGAGACGTTTGTATTGCCGCTTATCGAACGCTTGTGTGTTCCCGCGGGCACCGGACCAAAATGCCCGGAATTGATTGGTACAGAGCTGGCACCGGAAGGGGAAGACATTGATACAACTGAGGAGACGCTCCACCGGCCCCTCTCGAGAGGTGGCATGGACAAACGGTGTTCCGCAATTCGGACAGTGCAGTTCCTTCATCAAGATGAAGGGGCCTCTTACCGAGCAGCTTCGGATTCAAGCCTGACGAGTGACGCTCCGCGTTGCTCAGCCAAAATCGGCTCAATACATGCCGGTGAGTAGGTCGCGGGTTTTACCCATTTGCCATCTTCCCGCTTGTAGCCCCCCACCTTACTCATATTGGACCGATGGACCTCTCGAAAAACAGGATCCATATCGATGCCGTACGACACAGCTGTGCCGTACACGACATATAAAAGATCGGCGATTTCTTTCGAGATCGACTTAAGGTCGCCGTGAGTGAGCGCGTCTTTCAGCTCTTCGAACTCCTCCTGAATCAGGTTGATTCGCAGTTCTCGCGTCCGCTCATCGACAATGGTGGGGCTGAGATGCACCAGAATGTCGAACGTACGGTGAAATTCTTCGACCATGGCCTGTGCATCCGACATGATGGCTCCTTCTTAGTAGGCTGCTGAAAAAGTCCTCCAGCATCGTTCTCGCATCGCTCAGATCCTCAACGTACCCCAGAAGGTACGCCTCAGCCCTTTGCTCGCTGCGGCCTTGCTGGTCGGCCTTTTCACACAGCCTGCCTTCTGTATTTGCTCATCCGTGATCGTGTCAAATTTGGATGATTCATGGCGATAAATTGCTATCCAACGCCTGCTAGGATTCGTACGGCAACGCTTTACGTGGCACCAACTCCAGTGGGTCTAACGGGGGGATGTCTTTCTCGGACGACACACCCAGCTCTTTGAACCGGCGCGCGGCCGGCAGGATCCTGGTTTCCAGCGACCCCACCGCTTTGTTGTAAGCCGAGACGCTTTTCCCGAGTGCCTGCCCAACATCATTGAGGTGTTCTGCCAGCACGGCCATCCGTTCATAGAGATCCTTTCCTAGTCGGCCCGCCTCGTCGGCGTGGGCCGTTAGCTGTTCCTGCCGCCATCCGTACGCCACCGCACGCAAGAGCGCCATGAGCGTCGTCGGCGTAGCCAAGACGACCCCTCGCGCGAATCCGTCTTCGATCAGTTGAGGATCCTGCTCGAGCGCCGCCCCCAGAAATTGCTCGCCCGGCAGGAAGAGCACGACGAATTCCGGCGCTTGGTCAAACTGACTCCAATAAGCTTTGAGACTCAACTCCTCCATGCGGGAGCGCACCTGCGCGGCATGTCGACGCAACCCCTCCAAACGCCGTTCATCCGTGGTGGCCTCATGGGCATCGAGATACCCGGCCAGGACTGTCTTGGCATCGACGATCACCTGCCGGCCTCCGGGAAGCTGAACCACCATGTCTGGCCGAAGACGTCCATCGTCGACCATCACGGACTCTTGCTCGACAAAATCGCAGTGCGCGACCATCCCGGACAACTCAGCTACCCGCTTTAGCGTGATCTCGCCCCAGCGGCCTCGCACAGCGGGCGCACGCAGCGCGTTGACCAGATTACCAGTCTCCTGCTGCAAACGCTGTTGTGATTCAGCCAGTAACTTGAGATGTTGGTCGAGGCCTCCGTAGGCGGCTTGTCGGGACTGTTCCAGCTGCCGCAGCTGCTCGTCATATCGCTTGAGCGAGTCCTGCAGCGGTTGCACGATGTTGTCGATCGCCTGTTGACGTTGAACCAGATCGCCCTTGGCCTCGATCTGCAAACTCTCGAACGTGACCTTGGCGAGATTCAGAAAAGCGTCGTTGTTCTGTTTGAGCGCCTCGCCGGACAAAGCCTGGAAGGTTTCAGCTAATTCCTGCCGCGATTGAGCCAGCAGTATTTTCTGTTCCTCGACATGTCGAGCGGTTTCAGCGACCAGTGTCTCGGCCACTGCTCGTGCCTCCAACGAATCGGAGAGCTCCTGCCTGACCTGACCCAGCTCCGTCCGATCACTCTCGACCTGTCGACGCAACTCATCCGACAACGTTTCGGCACGTTGGGCCCGCTCCGTCAGATTCAGCAGTTGTCCCTGGAGATGTCCACGTAGGCGGGCAGCAACAGAAAGCCCGGCAATCAACGCGCCAAGGACTCCTCCAACCAACAACCCGATTGCCAAGGCAGCACTGTCAACCATAGTTCTTAACCAGCGCCATCAGAAGAACTAGACAGAAACCGACAGACTTGTTCCGAGTGCGACTGCAAGCAGGAAAGGATTTTTTTGGAGAGTACGCAAACCAACGCAAAACGTCAAGGGCGGGAAACGCTTAGGGCCGATTGGCCCTACATCAAGTTCGTTCGGAATAGTAACAGTGAGTCGCACCTTCTTATGGCATGACTTCTGTCTCGCGTTGTATGACGACAGCCCCGCGCATCGCATCTACCATCAGAACATCGCCCTCCCGTATCCGAACAGTGGCGCCTGGCACATTGACAACGGCCGGTAAGCCGTACTCGCGCGCGATGATGGCGCCATGTGATAAGGTTCCTCCCATCTCGGCAACGAGGCCCGCGGCAATAACGAAGAGTGGCGCCATACCTGGATCGATCACTGGCGTGACGATGATATCGCCCGCCCTGACCTCTCCCCAGTCCTCCATTGACCGAACAAGCCGAGCTGGTCCAGAAACAGAACCGGCACTGACGGGAATGCCTCGCAACGCTTTGTCTGACAGATCGGTATCGTGTCCGGCGTATCCATTGCAGACTTCTTTCCAATCTCGAATCGTATCCGGCACCGTGACTAGGCGGTGGCGCTCGCGCTCCGTGCGACGGGTTCGCACAACTTCCCGCCAATTACGCTGCTGGTCGGTTGTAACAGCAACCCGCTCATCGAGCGTCAGGAAGAACATATCTTCCCGTGAACCGAGTACACCTTGCTCCACAAGCAACTCACCTAACCGCAGCAGAAGATTTCTGGCCGCCATCGAGTAATACATCAAATGATGCCGGTTTGCTTCTCGCAGGGCAAAGAATCGGCAGAGGCGTCGATACCACCAGACAAAAATCAGCCATCGGTGGAGGAACCACCCACATCGTCGTCGGATCTTTCCCAACGCTTGGGCACGCACAGAAGCCTGACGAGCAAGAATGTCGGTTGGGGCTGCCGTGGCTGGAGAGAGGAGCTGGGCACGTACAATAGACAACAACAGCTCCGGCTGATCCGCGAATCGAGGAGACATGACGTCCGATTCGCCGATACCACGATGGCCATACTCCTCCAGATACCGTTCGAACCTTCGAAGAAAGTCGGTATCTTTGAGACTCTGTCGGAAGTCCGCCGGAATCGGCACGTCTGCTGTCAGCAGGCGGAAGACCGCTGGTTCGGACCTGGCGATCTCTGCCAATTCCGCTAACCGCACGATTTGCTGGGCGCTGACCACTGATCCTTGTCCCTGAAGTGCTGCATTCAGCAAGGCTCGCCAATCTTCACCTAACCAGCGAGGCAGGAGGGTTCCCAGTGCCTGCAGACACAGGGACACCCCTCCGGCAATGCCAAACGTGAGTTCGTGAATAGCCAGCCACCGTTCAAGGTCATCGAGACGGAATAAGAGATCCCTCTCGGTTAAGCATCGAACACGGTCTGGTTGGTACAGGGCAGCGAAGTTCTTCATCTCTTTAAACCAGGCAGGACCGTATCGTAAGGCCTTTGCCATCTCCCTCACGCTCAGCAATCCAGCGCGCATGTACGAACGCCATCCAAGTGGCTGCACACCTGGAATCGTCGTCAACGACTCTCCCCCCATCTGTTCCGTGACCAGTGAGGGATTTCCGCGCAACTGCAGGATAAGCGAATGCATCAAGGTCATGTTGATGTACGGACGGCCGTGAAGGATTCGGACCGATGTTACTCTTCCAGGAATCGTGCAACCGAGCCGTCGGTAGGGGGCGATGATGTAGGCTTCCATGAACCGTTCAAGAAATGAGAGCCCCAACGGGCTCGGCAATTCCGGCAGCGTTTCTTTGAAGTTCGCACGCGACCACTCGCAGTCGTCGTTCGTGAGCAGTGACGGATCGAGCCGATGGGTGATGGGGCGCGCTTGCAGGAGCCACAACCCTCGTTCGTCGATGAGCCATTCGATGTCGACCGGAGCGTGGAGTGCCTGTTCGACCTCTTTGGTGACTCGGGCCAGCTCGGTCAACTGTACATCCGTCAGGCTGGAACACTCAGCATCGCCCTGCAAGACGGCTTCTTCTCGTACACCCTCAGCCCCCAGGCGCAGGGCCCGTTCTTTCTTAGCGATGATCCGCTCCGCGACTGTGACGGTCGGTCCATTAGGGCTGACTCGTAGGACGTACTGATCTGGTGTCACCGTCCCCTCTACCAGTGGCGCAGCGAGTCCTGGAACGGCATTCACCAGCACAGTATCTGCTCGACCGGTCAGCGGATGAACTGAATAGGCCACACCGGCGACTTGGGCATCGAGCATGGGTTGAATGACGATTGCCATCGCAAGTGGTGCATCGGTCAGTCCCGATTGCTGATGATACTGAATCACCCGCTCGTCCCAAACCGATGCCCAGAGATCCTTGATGGCCCATTCCATCCGGGACAGCGGCACACCGAGATGCGTCCGATACAGCCCCGCACAGCTGGCATGGGTGGCATCTTCGTTCGTCGCGGATGATCGGACTGCCCAGAGGGTATGAGCCGGCTGGTCGAATCGGCTGACAGCCTGTTGCACCAGCGCCATCAGATCGTGACATTCTACGTTTCGAATCACGGCCTGACAGTCAACAAGAACGTATGACCTGTCTTCTGTCGATGTTCGTAGAAGATGGTTCCACCGCTCCGCCGGAGAGAAGCCTCGAGTCTGCAGACAGGATTGATAAGCTTCGGTTGTCACACACAGACCCGACGGCACGCGAAAGCCATGAGCGATGAGGCGAGCTAACCCAGCCGTCTTCCCACCAACGAGAGATGGATCCGTGCAAGCGGCCAAAGAAAGGAGGAGAGGGCGATCCATTGGAGCGATACTACCTACAGGACAAGAAGCAGGTAAAGGTCATTGACGTTCGTCCCGGTAGGACCAGTCGTAATGTGGCAACGGAGTCGTTTCAGGGCAGGATAGGTATTGTTGCGCTGTAATGCGTGATCGAGATTGATCCCTAAACGCTTCGCCCGAGCTGCCGTCTCGCCATCGACAACGGCACCGGCGACGTCCGTCGGGCCATCCGTCCCATCGGTACCGATTGCGGCAACCCAGACCCGCTGGAGCCCGGCGATCTTACGCGCTGCAGCCACAGCAAACTCCTGAGCACGGCCACCCTTTCCCTTCCCCCTGACAGTCACCGTTGTCTCTCCGCCGGCCAGAATACAGCAGGGCGGAGGTACCGGGTGACGCTTGTTCACGATGCTCCGTGCGATCACGCCAAACCGCTCTCCTGCCACACGAGCTTCTCCCTTCAGTGTCGATGAATGCACCAGGGTCCTGAGCCCGGCATCGCTCGCGGCTCGGGTCACGGCGGTGAGCGCAATCATGTTACTGCCGATCACGTGATGATGGACGCGCCGAAAGATCGACGACCTGGGTTTCGGGGTCTCGGCCACATGTCCTCGTCGTCCCAGAAGCAAGTGCTGGCGGACTCGTGGCGGGACCGTTCGCCAGATGCGATATCGCCGCAGGATCGCCACCGCGTCACGGTATGTCGTCGGATCAGGAGCTGTCGGCCCAGAGGCGATCGCACTCAGGTTGTCTCCGAGCACGTCGGAAAGAATCAGGGTCACCACCGTCGCCGGCGTCGATTCAGCCAGACGGCCGCCCTTTATCGTGGAGAGATGCTTGCGCACCGTATTGATTTCTTGAATCGTGGCTCCGCACCGCAACAGGCGATCGGTCGTGGCTTGCTTATCAACCAATGTGATCCCCCTCACCGGAGCCGGCAGCAAACTTGAAGCCCCTCCGGAAAGGAGCACGATCAGGAGATCGCGACTGGTCAACGCCGAGACCATGGATTGGAGGCGAGCGGCCGCTCGCTGCCCAGCCCGATCGGGGATGGGATGGCCCGCCTCTGCGACGACGATCTTGGCCGTTGGCATAGCGTGACCGTACTTCACGACGACAAGGCCGCTATGCAGGCGGGAGCCGAGACAGCGCTCAAGTGCCCGAGCCATGGGTGCCGTGGCCTTTCCGGCCCCGACTGCAACGACCCGATCGTACCGGCGCAGATCGTACCGACGCGAGCCGATGATCAGCTCATCGCCCCGCCTGATCACGGCGCAGTGCACGGCGTTGGCGGCCTGCACCGCCTCAAGTCCATGCCCGATCAGCTTCGTGAGCAACGACCGGGCCGGAGACGAAGGAAGACGGATCTCCATCAGAGATGAATTCAGGGGGTCTGCACTTTGTCTTGCTTGAAGCAGCGGGACGGGCAGCTCTGCCGTGGCACTTTGATCTGATAGGTTCCGCGCGGGAGGAAATCTTTCTTCAACTCGGGATTCAACATTTTCAATTCCAAGAAATAAGTCCCGAATTCCTCCGCAATCGACGTGAGGGTGCGTTGCGGCTCTTTGACGTTCAGCGTGATGGTCTCAGTCTCCAGCGGCATATAGAGATCCTTCTTGCTGAGGCCCAAATACTTCTCCGGTTGCGAATAGATCTCCTTCGCCGCAATGATTCTCGGTACATATCGCATGGTTTCCCGCGGACCGTGCATTTTCCAATAATCGGTAATCTTCTGCTCTTTGAGCAACTTGCGAATGCGTTCTTCGCCCGCGTTGTACGAGGCCATCGCCAAGAACCAATCGTTCTCCTTGAAATCTTTGAGGTAGCGCAAGTACTTGACCGCCGCTTCCGTCGACATCTCCAGGTTGCGGCGCTCATCACGATAGCTGTCGGATTTCAGCTTATAGCGTTTGCCCGTGGACCCGATGAACTGCCAGGGGCCCGATGCTTTGGCTCGCGAGTAGGCAGCAGCGACACACTTGCTTTCCACCAGCAACATGTACTTGAGATCATCCGGCAGTCCGGCCTCCGCAAGCTGCTTTTCGGCGGGAGGAAAGCATCGCCCCGTCCGCTTTGCGAGGATGATGCTTTCGCCTTGATCTTCCAAGAACTGATAAAACTCATACTCGATGCGTTCCCGCACCTGCCAGTTATCCAGCGGCACCGGGACGCCGGCAAACGTGATCTTGTCTGGCAACTTAAACGAGCTGAGGAAAAACCGTTCCCCTTCCCGCTTGATTTCTGGCAGGATGACCAGCCGATCTTCAGGCTCGTTTGGTCCCTCGAGCGGCTCGGGGAGCATCAGCTCGCGATCCGGCTCCCCGTTCGTGGCAAGTTGAGGAGGGCTGTTTGGTGATTCTGATACCGGTTGGGCGCCGGTTGGACCGGGCAGGACACAGACCCCCATGATGGTGCCGAGCATGACCATGCGCCACACCCACGCCGTCATATCAGTCCGCCTCCCATGCCTCTGGACGTTCATACATACCCGGATATTCATGCTATCAGCACGTCAAAGAGCCGGCAAGCATGATCGACTTTCAGATTCATGCTAGACTGCGCCGCCCATGCGAAACCTGGCCGTACTGAACGAGCGCATCTCGAACTGCCGAATCTGTCCGAGGCTCGTCACCTATCGAGCGGCAGTCGCCAAGGCGAAACGGAAACAATTTCTTAACTGGACCTATTGGGGACGTCCAGTGCCCGGATTTGGAGATCCCCGTGCGCGCCTCTATGTCCTGGGGCTTGCCCCAGCCGCCCACGGCGGTAACAGAACCGGCCGCGTATTTACGGGGGACCGAAGCGGGGATTGGCTCTATGAAGCGCTGCATCGGTTCGGTTTCGCCAACCAGGCTGAATCTCAGCATCGTGACGACGGATTGATACTCACGGATTGTTATATCGGAGCCACGGTTCGCTGTGCACCGCCGGACAACAAACCCGATCCGGAGGAGTTCGAGGCCTGCCGTCCCTACGTCCGCCATGAAATGCGGCTCTTGTCGAAGATGGAAGCGGTGGTCGTGCTTGGAAAGATCGCCTTTGATCACTACTTCAAGGCTTGCCGTGAGGAAGGATTCGAGGTTCCTTCTCCTCTGCCCACGTTTTCACACGGCGCCTCGTACGCGCTTCCTTGGGATATCACGCTGATCTGCTCGTACCATCCCAGCCAGCAAAACACCTTTACCGGCAAATTGACTCGACCGATGTTTCACCAAGTCTTCGCCACAGCGCTACGGCACTTGGTCAGAAGGCACACCGGCACTCGTCGCTAGAGTTATTTGCGACTCTGGGCGTCCCAATCGGCCAAAAATTTCTTCAGGCCGAGATCGGTCAGCGGGTGTTTGACCATCTGCTGGAAAATCGTGAAGGGCATCGTGCAGATGTGGCCGCCGGCCAGAGCCGCCTCGACCACGTGCTGC
>Ga0335070_10004581_pt1 | contig 16188 bp, 15 predicted proteins | sample Lox_Sample_13_FD_206722 | JGI IMG/M metagenome (GOLD analysis project Ga0335070, IMG submission 206722) | Soil microbial communities from Loxahatchee National Wildlife Refuge, Florida, United States - Lox_Sample_1.3 | ecosystem: Environmental > Terrestrial > Soil > Wetlands | place: USA... | reverse complement strand
GAAACCGGACGACGTGTCCAAAAAAAGCCTGAAGGTACTGGACCGGAAGCTGCAATTGCTGGCCGAGCACGCTGACTTCCACGTGAACATCAACTCGGTGGTGGGCGGCGGGGTGCACAATCCGCAGGACGCCCTGGTCATCGGCAAGCGCGCTCTGGAACTGGGGTTCAGTTCGACGGTGGGGATTATTCACGACAGCGGCGGCCAGCTGCAGCCGTTAGCGGAAGAGGAAAGACGCGTGTACCACGAGATGAAGCAACTGGAGAAGCGAAGCTTTACACGCGTGAACTCGTTCCAGGACAACATTGCGCAGGGACGTCCGAACCAATGGCGGTGCCGGGCGGGAGCGCGTTATCTCTACATCTGCGAAGACGGGCTTGTGCACTACTGCTCGCAGCGGCGAGGATATCCTGGAATTCCTCTGGAAAGGTACACTGTGGCCGATTTGCGGCGCGAATTCTACACCGAGAAGTCGTGCGCGCCGCATTGCACAGTGTCGTGCGTGCACCAAGTCTCGATCTTCGACGCGTGGCGCGGGCCGCAACGGCCGGCAACCGCCTCAGAGCCTGCAGGTGGGCTGGTACACATCCAGTAGCGGTTAGCGCCTCCCGCTTCTTGAATTCCCGAACAGCAGGGCTTCATTCGACGGGGCTACGCAGCAGCCGTCTGGCCGCAGCAATCACTTCCTCGGGAGCGATCTCGAGCAGGCCCTTGTCAGGCTCGCGCAGGCGGGCGTGAGTTGTTGTACTGCTCGCGCTGCGCAGCACTTCCGATTTGGTTCCGAACGGACCGTTGCGCGCCGGGTTGGTCGGACCAAAGACGGCCACCACCGGAACCTTGAGGGCCGCAGCCAAGTGCATCGGACCCGTGTCGCCGCCAATGAAAAGGCGCGAGCGACGTGTGAGCGCAATCAGCTCCGAGATGGAACAGGAGATCTTCCGCGCCGCTCCCTCGCTGGCCGCTTCCACGGCGGCCGCGAGTTCCTCTTCTCCCGGACCATGGTTGACCAGCGCTGGCACGCCCATTTGCAACAAGGCGCGCGCGACGGCCCCGTAGCGCTCTGCTGGCCACTGTTTTGCGCCCCAACCGGCGCCCGGGCTGAGGATCGCAAAGCCGTGGATTTCGGCGGTGAGCGCAACTACTCGGCTCTCAGCTTCCCGATCTAGGGGGAACTCGATTTTGCCCTCGGCATCGGCCCTTTGAGTGACAGCTCGCGCCAACGCCAGCGCCTGCTCGACGACGTGAGCCCCGCTCGCCTCGACCTGCCGCGTGTACCACATGCTGGCAGCGTTCTCACGCGGCTCGGTGTACCCATACACCACTTGCGCGCCGGACCAACGGGCCAAAAGCGCCGAACGGACCGCGCCCTGGAAGTCCACCGCCGCTTCGTATCCAACCCCACGCAACTCACTTAGACCCACCGCCATTTGCTGCCAGGTGTTGAGGGAAAAGAGCGCACGGCGCCATTGCGCGGTGTTGACGGTATGGATGCGGTCCACCAAAGGCCGTTCCGGCGACCGCCGTCCCGAACGCGGATAGCGCAGCGTGCACAGCAATTCCGCCCAGCGTTCTTCGATGAGCCATCCCAGTGTCGCGTGTGGAAAGGCGGCGCGTAGCGCGCCAACGGCAGGAAGGGTGTGGATTACGTCTCCCATGGAGCCCAGGCGAACGACCAGAACGCGCTCGAATCGCCGGGCAGCCGTATGTGGAGAGTCGGTCATCAGCGCTGCCTCACACCTTGCGCGGGGTGAGCCGCGAGCGGATGATCTCGGTCGCCGAGTGGTTCTTGGGATCGCCCACGATCACGACCCGTCCGCCGCAGGCTTCCACTTCATCGCGCTCGGGGACGTTCTCGGCAGTGTAGTCGGTGCCCTTGGCGTGAAAGTCGGGACGAATTTCACGAATGATGGCACGTACATCGCTTTCCGGAAAAACGACGACCGCATCGACGTCGGCTAGTGCTGCGACGATCTCCGCGCGCTCTTCTGCTGGCATTAGCGGACGCCCTTCGCCTTTAAGCGCGCGCGCCGACGCATCAGCATTCACGGCCACGATGAGCTTTCCGCCGAGTTCTTTTGCTCCATGCAGATAACGCACATGCCCCACGTGGAGCAAGTCGAAGCATCCGTTGGCCAGCGTGATGCGGTGTCCCGCACGCCGCCATTCAGCCACGCGCTCCCGAAGCTCGGCGCGCGAAACAATCTTGGGATGGGATGCTGTGTTCAATGCGCTCGCGTGACTGGCGGCGCTTTCTCCAGCGCCTGCAGCAGTTCCTGCTGGCTGACGGTGGCCGTTCCCTGTTTCATTACGACGATGCCGCCGGCATAGTTGGCCAGGTGCGCGGCTTCTTCGGCGCCGGCTCCCGTTGCCAGTGCAGCTGTGAAGGTAGCGATCACCGTATCGCCGGCGCCGGTGACATCGGCGACTTCGTCGCTGCCATATATTGGGATGTCCACAGGCTTGTGCCGTTGGGGAAACGCTACCATCCCGTCCTTGCCGCGCGTGATCAGCAACGAGTCCAATTTCATCTCGCCCGCGATCTGCGTTCCCGCTGCGACCAGCCGCTCCCAGTCGTTGCCAATGCGCGTGCCCAGCGCTTCCTCGACCTCGGCTTCGTTCGGGGTGGCCGCGGTAACTCCGGAAAATTCCAGCATGCGATGACGCGAGTCCAACATGACTGGGACTTTGTCGAGCCCGCGCCGTTCGCGGATGGAGTTCAGCAACGCGGGAGTGGCTGCCCCATAGCCGTAATCGGACACCAGCAGCGCATCCGATGCCCGGGCGTATTCGCGCGTGGCCAGTATCAACTCCCGCCGCAGATGAGCATTGGGTCCTTCGCCGGGCTCTCGGTCTAGCCGCACCACCTGCTGCCCTGCAGTATGAGGGAATCCCGCCAGGATGCGCGTTTTGGTGACGGTGGTGTAGCTCTTGTCTTTGAGCACGCCGCTGACCGGGATGTGCTTGTGGCGGAAGGCGCGCAACAGCAGCCGGCCGGGCTCATCGTCGCCTACCACTCCGACCGGCAGAACGTTAACCCCCAGATCGGCCAGATTGTAAATGGCGTTGGCGCCTCCGCCGGGAACCACCTTGCGGTCGCGGTGCCGCAGAATCAGCACCGGCGCTTCCCGCGAGACCCGCGAAATCTCGCCGAAGACGAACTCGTCGGCAACCAGGTCTGCCAACACGGTGACAGTGACCTTGGGAAACGCTTCAACGATTCTTCTTAGGCGGTCGTTTTCTCTGTTATGTTTGGTCATCCTGCAACCCAAGATTCTCTCACGAGCGCGGCCTGCGCTCCGCAATTCTCCCGAGGATGGTATTCAGAACGTCAGCCGGGTGGTCGAGAGTGAGCCGCAGCGTGACGATCGCCAGCGGCTCCAAATCCCTGTGCAGCGATCCCAGATTGATCGCGTCTTTTTCTGTGGTCAGGAAACCGCCCGCGCCGAGCCTGCGCTGCTCGGCGAGCAGGCGTTGGATGTCGGCTCGGGCGTAACGATAATGGTCGCGAAAGACCAGCTCAGCAGCGGGAGTGATCCCGGCGGCACGAATCTGGGAGAGGAACTGCTGCGGCCGCGCGATGCCGCAAAACACAATCGGCGCCTGGGGCACAGCCGGGAGGATGATTTCACGCCGCACCCGCCAGATCAGCTTCTCCCGCAACGCGGGATGTTCTGGCGCCAGCCTAGCGGGCAGCACGATCGCGTCGGCGCGGCGTAGCGAAGAAACCGGCTCGCGCAGCCGCCCGGCGGGGAGCAGTCGATCCTGGAGATCGTCGGCCGTCATCAGCACGATATCGAACTCGCGCGCCAGGGACCGATGCTGAAAGCCATCGTCGAGGATGTGGAGCTGTGTCTGGAACTTCTGTTCGGCGACGCACCCAGCTTCGTAGCGGTCCTCACCTACCACGACGGGCACGCCCAGATGCCGTGCGATCAGCAGGGGCTCATCGCCGAAATCAGCGGCGCTGCCCTCCGGATCAACTACTCGGACTCCGTGCGTTTTACGGCGGTATCCGCGAGAGAGCACATCAAAGCGGATGCCTCGCGCCTTCAGCAACTCGCCCAAAGCGATCACGAACGGCGTTTTGCCTGATCCGCCCGTTGACAAGTTGCCCACGCTGACGACCGGCTGTTCCAGCCGTAGCGAAGAAAGCAGCCCACGGTCGAAAAGCGCGTTCCGCAAAGCGACGCCTGCACCGTACAACCCGGTCAGCGGATCCATGACGGCTGCTCTTTCCCCAGGAGTTGCGCCAAAGCACTCACCGTCCGTGCCGTTGCGCCCCGCTGTGAGTCGAGGGCGGCCAGAGCATTGCGGCCCAGCGCTGCGCACTCTTCGCGGTTCCCGATCAATTCCATCAAAACCAGCGGAAGTTCTGCCAGCCCCACGATCCGCACCGCATCGCGGCTGCGGAAAAAGTCCACGATATCCCGGAAATTCTCGTAGTGATTGCCGGTGACGATGGGCACGCCGTAAAGCGCGGGTTCCAGGATGTTGTGGCCGCCCCGTGGCACCAGGCTTCCACCGACAAACGCGACCGTAGCAAGGGAATAGACCGCCGCCAGCTCTCCAATCGTGTCAAGCAGGAAGACGCTACCCGACAGCGGCTCTCCGCTCCACAGAGAGCGCCGCCACAAACGAAAGCCGAGCTTTTCCACCAGCGCCGCTACCTCCGGGAAGCGTTCCGGATGCCGGGGCGCCAACACCATCACCGCTTTCGGGTAGTTCGCCAGAATGTTGCGAAAGGCCGAGAGCAGCGATCCTTCTTCTTCGTCGAGCGTACTGCCGCACACTAGAACCGGGTCCGATCCCGATTGCCTCACGCGCTCGCGCAGACTGGTCACGATGGCGGGTTCTTGCGGAGGCGCCACGTCAAACTTCAAGTTGCCGGCCACCGTAACCTTCGGCGCAGCCGCTCCGATCTCGATGAGCCGCCGTTGGTCCTCTTCGGTCTGTGCCAGGAAGAGATCGACGTTCTCAAGCACACTTGGAAGCCAGAAGCGAAGCCGTTTGTAGCTCGGACGCGAACGATCGGAGATGCGGCAGTTGACCACGGCAACACGGGCCCCTGCGCGCTTAGCCAGTCGAAGGAAGTTCGGCCAGAATTCGGTTTCTGCTAGGACAACGAGTTCCGGACATAGAGCAGCCAAATAAGGCCGGATCGCGAACGCGAAATCGAGCGGAAAGTAGAAGACGTTCTCCGCGCCAAAGCGGCGCGCTGCCAGTTTTTGGCCGGTGTTGGTCGTGGTCGAAACCACCACACGGTAGTTCGGGAGTTTTTGCCTGAGCCCTTCGACAACGCCGCTCGCCGCCGCCACCTCGCCGACAGAAACCGCGTGCAGCCAGATCGTCGGCTTCTTAGTGGGCGCCGCCAGCACCGGGGGCACCGCCCCCAAGCGCTGTCGTAAGCCGTCCCGATACTTGCCGTGGCGCAGCATCTGCAGCAGCCAGTAGGGCAGCGTCAGCAGCAGAAACATGCCCAGCAGCGCGCTGTAGATCAGGTACATGAACCGGACTCATTCTAAATCGGGTCTGCGGATAAACTGCGAGATTCGGGGCAACGAGGGAGGGAAAGGCTCAGTAGTTCTGTGAGCTCTTCTTTGGTTTGACCCCATTCCCCGAGGCGGCGCTCGACGCACCGCCCGCATCCTATAATCCGGATATGCAGAAATCATGTTTCTTCCGGGTTCCGGGTGGAAGGGCGATTCCCGGAATCGTGCTTTTTGTGGTTTCGTGCGTGTCCGCTGTGGCCGGGAAAGAGTTTGTCATGCCGGCGGCGCAGCCGGCCCGCACCTATCCGGCGCACGACGACCATCCCACCGAAAAAGTCGCTGTGGCCGTCGATCCCTACGACATGGCGGACAAAGCCAACATCTTCACTGTCAACTACCGCGACTACGGATTCCTGCCGGTTTTCTTCGTCGTCACCAACGACAGTGATCAGCCGATTTCTCTCAGCAAGATGAAGGCCGAGTTGATAACGGTGGACCACACCAAGCTCCTCCCCGCAGTCCCCGACGATTTGTTGCGGCGGATGTCGCATCCGTCGCGCAACGACAGGCCGAACCCGCTTCCGATTCCCCTGCCGCAGAAGAAAGTCAAGGGCGGGGTGAGCAGCAAGACGTGGGACGAGATTGAGCGTTCGCAGTTCAGCGCCCGAGCGGTTGAACCCCATACCACCGTGTCGGGATTTCTCTTCTTTGACGTCTCCGACATCTCGACGCCGCTGGCTGGGGCAAACTTCTACCTGACCGGCGTCCGCGACGCAAGCGGAAACGAGCTGATGTATTTCGAGATTCCGATGGAGAAGTACCTGAGCGCGCCAGCAAGCAAGAGTCCTTAGAGAGGCTGGCGCATTAGAGTGACACCTTCGGCGCGGCAGGATGCTGGCCGTCGCAAGTGAGTTGTCATTCCGAGCGCCGCAGTTTGGCGCGAGGAATCTGTTTTTCCCCAACTTGCTCTTCTGTCATCGAGGCCAGACAGCTCCGCTGCCTATTTCTTGCCACCGAACACTTCTTTCAGCAAGGCGGTCGTCTGGGCGGCGGGATTCTTGCGGATCTTCTTTTCTTCTTCTCCCAACATCAGGAAGAGGCCGTCGAGAGTCTTTCCCACCACATACTTGGTGAGGTCGAACTGGCCGGCAAGGGCGCTGCCGCCAGGAGCGCTCTGAAGCACGCGGTTGTACTGCTGAACGACGCCAACACGCGCCATGGAGCGCTGCACAATGGGCGTGAAAGCGGTGGTGAGGTCAGCGGAACTGGTGCGCTCGAAGTACTCGGTAGCGGCCGTGTCTCCGCCGGTGAGGATTTTCCGGGCGTCGTCAAAGGTCATCTTTTTGACGGCCGCGAGGAAAATTTGCTTGGCGTAAGGCGTCGCCTGCTCCGCAGCACGGTTCATGCCCACTTCGAGTTGATCCACCTGCGCGCCCATCCCCAGCATGCGCATGCCCTTGCCCACGGTCTGCAGTTTCGGCGGCAGGAGGATCTTGATGGCCTCGTTTTTGAGAAAGCCGTCGGGCTTGCCCGTAAGCGCTACGGCTTTGCCGGTGCTTACCTGCAGAGCTTCTTTGAGCCCGGCGATGATTTTGTCGTTGCTGAGGTTCGAAGTGTTGCGCTGGTTGAGGGTTTCGTCAGCTTTCTTGAGGATGTCGCCCAGTTGCGCCTGCGCAGAGCAAGTGAGGGAAAGGATAACAGCCAGAGTTGCGGATCGCATGGTTTGCCTCGGGAGTGGACAGACGATTCTATCCCAGGGAAATGAGGAAACGAAGACCGCCGCCATTTTAAGTTTTGTCCTTGACTGGGACAAAGCTCTCAGTCAGATTGTGAAAGTCAGCTGAGCTTTTGTACGCCGGACCGAACCGAAGGCCACAAGTGAAAATGCTGACGAGACTCCTAACCCGCTCACCTAAGCGCAGGGTGTTGTGCCTGTCTCTAGTTGCCGTGTTGTATTTGAGTGTGGCGCTGCTCTACAGCATGACATTCTGGACGGCCCCGCTTGGCATAGCATGGCATCTGTTTCATGGAACTTACACTACGTTTGAAGGGCATAGAATTCGAGTGCCATGGGATATGTGGGCTCTACACTTGGACGCTGGTGGACTCGTCATCGTCAGGAAGGTACCGAAATATCCCCTGCTGCGCTCGCCAGCCGGGATTATAGGGATTGGGCGTGGCCGCGGACCGGCGACGGATATGTCGAAGTATTATGACAGGATTGCTCGCGTGAACGAGCATGTCCCGAGCGGATACCGACTGCAGGGAAGGCGTCAGATGTCAGCCGCGAGGGGAACGGTATACTGTTGGGAGCTGGCTAGTGTTGACTCGTCTTACCTGTCCATTGACTGTTGGTTTGACAAAGACACGCTTGGGGCGACTTATCAGGGAAGTAGTGTATATCGCGACAAATTCTACGCAATGGTTGCCAGTGTCTCCGGAGCAGAGTTAGCAAGTACTCCAGCCCCCCAGCACTGATCAGAAGTGACCGAAACAACCAGGGTTCTGGTCTCCACCCAGCTATAATCTCTCTCTATGGCTACCACTCCAGCCGCGTCCGAGGACGTCCTCGCGAAATACGAGCCGGTCATCGGACTGGAAGTCCACGTTCAGCTTTTGACGGCAACGAAGATCTTCTGTTCCTGTTCGACGCGCTTTGGAGATCCACCCAATACCAATGTCTGCCCGGTCTGCCTCGGACTGCCCGGCGCGCTGCCGGTTCTGAACCGCAAGGCGGTCGAGTTTGGCGTGCTGGCGGCGATGGCACTCAACTGCCGCGTCAACGAAACATCGGTTTTCGCCCGCAAGAATTACTTCTATCCCGACCTGCCCAAGGGCTACCAGATTTCGCAATACGACAAGCCGCTGGCCGAATACGGATTCATCGAGATCCCCACGAGCAGCGGCACGAAGAAGATCGGCATCACCCGCCTGCACCTGGAAGAAGACGCGGGCAAGAGCCTGCACGAAGGCTTTCCCGAGGCGGCCGACAAGACGGCCATTGACTTGAACCGTACCGGCACGCCGCTGGCGGAGATTGTCAGCGAGCCCGACATGCGCTCGCCCGATGAAGCCTATGAGTACCTGACCCGCCTGAAAGAGATCATCCTGTACACCGGCGTGAGCGACTGCAACATGGAAGAAGGCTCTCTGCGCTGCGACGCCAACATCAGCGTGCGGCCGCGCGGGCAGAAAGAATTCGGCACCAAAACCGAGATCAAGAATGTGAACTCGTTCCGCTTCATCCGCGAGGCGCTGGAGTACGAAATCGACCGCCAGATTGGCGTCCTTGAATCCGGCGGCAAGATCATGCAGGAAACCCGCCTCTATAACGCCAATGAAGGCAAGACCTACGGCATGCGGTCGAAGGAACAGGCGCACGACTACCGCTACTTCCCCGAGCCTGATCTGCTTCCCCTGGTAGTCGATGAGAAGTGGCAGGCGGAAATTCGCGCGCAATTGCCCGAGCTTCCCGAGGCGCGACGCGAGCGCATGATCAAGGAGTACGGCATCACCGCGGGCGACGCGGCGACGCTCACGCGAACGCGGGCCATGGCCGATCAGTTCGAGTCGGCCGCGCGCGCGGCAAAGAACCCCAAGCGCGTCGCCAACCTAGTGCAGAGTGAACTGCTCGGACGGCTGAAGGCGAAGGGTCTGGAAGTCGAGCAGTCGCCGGTCTCAATGGCGGGTGTAGCGGCGTCGGCCGATCTGGTCGAGTCGGGAGCGATTTCCGGCAAGATGCTCAAGGATCTCTACGATCTCTGCTTCGAGCGGGGCCGCGACTTTCCTGCCGTGTACGAGGAGGAAGGACGGCCGCAGCAGTCGCGGGACACCTCTGCGCTCGAAAAGCTGGCCGATGAGATCATCGCCGCCAATCCGAAACAGGTCGAACAGTATCGCGCCGGCAAGAAGACGATGCTCGGCTTCTTCGTCGGCCAGGTGATGAGGGCCTCGAAGGGCCAGGCGAATCCGCAACTGGTGAATGAGGTGGTGACGAAAAAGCTGGAGGGGTAGATCGTAGTTGGGAGTTCGTAGTTCGCGAACTGCGTTGTCCCACCGCGCACGAACTCCGAACTCCTAGCTACGAACTCCGGTTTTTGCTACTTCGCCGCTCCTGCGTTCTTCAGCACTTCCTCGGCGTAGTAATTCGTGACCTTGGCGTCATCGCGGAGAGTCTCGTAATACGCCGCCTTCAACAACTGCTCGCGGCGGTCACGCAACTGCTGCCGCAACGCCTGCTGTACCCGCGGGTCGCTCAGGTCGCGCTGGCCCGCGGGTTCCTTCGAAATCAGCTTGACGATCATGTACCCATAGGCCTGGTGATTTGCCGGGTTGATGAGCGGAATCACGGGCGTGTACTGTCCCGGCTTCAGCTTCAGCACCAGATCGCGCGTAGCAGGATCGGTATTCTTCAAGGCGGACTCGGGCGCCATGCCCAGGTCGCCGCCGTTGTTGCTCGTCTCCGGATCCTCGGAGTAGCCCATGGCAAGGGTGGCGAAGTCGTCGCCGCTATCCAGCCGGTTGGCCAGCATCTCAATCTTCTTGCGCGCCTCGGCGTCGTTCTGCGCCTTACTGTTCTGCAGGTTGTGCACCTGCGGATTGGGCATGCCCGTGACCACGATCTTGGCAAGGTGATATTGCGGCTCGATGAAATTGAACTCCGCCTTGTGCGCATTGTAATAGGCAGATACGTCCGCGTCGGTGATGGTGATGCGCGACGTGATCTCTTTGTTTAACACCTTGTCGCGCGTCAGGGAGCGGCGCAGGTCGCGCTTGAAATCGTCGAGCGTAATCTTCTTCTCTTCCAGTTGCTTATTGAACTGCTCAGCGGTGTAGGGAGATTTGATCTCGTTCAGCTTGCGATCAACCTCCTCGTCGGTGGCCAGCAGCCCCAGCTTTTCCGCGCGGCGCATCAGGATTTCGGTTTCGATCAGAGTGTCGAGAATGCTCAGACGGAGGCTGACCGCCTGCTCGCCAGTGGGCTGCTGTTCGGAGCCCGCGGTCTGGTTGTCGTAATACTTGTCCACTTCGCTGCGGTAGATCTTGCGGCCATCTACCGAGGCCATGACGTCGCCGCCGGCGCTACCGCGGTTACAGCCTGTCAGCGGCACGAGGACGAGCGCGCTCAACGCGGCCAGCGCAACTTTCGCCACATGGACATGGTTCTTCAAGTTTTCCTCCGCAGTTGCTAGCTCTCAGCCCTCAGCCATCGGCCGTCGGGAGAATTGCACTTGCTGAAAGCCGATCGCTGCAGCTTGAAAACTCACTTCGTTGGTTTGGCCGGCGGGGCATTCGCCTCCCCAGCGGCGGTCTTGTGTTGCGGCGGCGTGACACCGGCGTCCAAAAGCGCTCGGTCGAACGTGGCGCGCAGTTCCTCAATCGGTACCGCCCCCTCCACCTTCTCGCCGTTCACGAACAGGGCCGGAGTCGCGCTCACGCCGATCACGTCTCCTTCATGCATGGAGGCGCGCACAGCTTTTTCGTCCTGCGCCTTGATGCAGGCCTGTAGCTTCGCCATATCCAGGTTGTGCTTCTGACCTTGCAGCAGGGCCAGCTTGTCTAGTGCGGCGCTGGCGGCTTCTGCGCCCTTCTCTTGGGATAATTTTTCTGCTTCTTCCTTCTTGGGCTGCTTGTCGGGCGCGGCGTTGGCGGCCCTCCCCTTCTCTTTGTACTCCTTGTTAACTTCGTCCCGGTTGTGGTGCAGATAGTCCGCATAATCCCAGTAGGCATCATTGTTCTGCGCGGCCAAACAGTTGGCATCGACCGCCGCGTGAACCGCCCACGGATGGATGTCGTCCAAAGGAAAATCCTTGTAGATGAACAACACACGATCGCCATACTCCTGGAACAAGGCGGGGAACAGCGTCTCATGCATCTGCCCGCAGAACGGGCACTCAAAATCATCGTAGTTGACGACCACCACCTTGGCGTCCTTGTTGCCGCGCGTCGGCCGCCCCCTGACATCGATCTTCTTCATGAGTTCGGCATAGGGATCGCGGGTCAGGTCCAGTCGCGTCATCCGCAGCAGTGTCTTGCGGTCCTTGGAGAGCAGGAACTCGTAGTCCGTTTTCTTGCCATCGTTATCGAAGGTAATGGTGAGGGCGTCGTAATTGGGGAACTCGCTGCTGCGGATAGGTCCCACATTAAGCTTCACCGAACTCGGAACGGAATAGAACCTGCGCACCTGCCTCTCGACCAAACGGGTCACATCGGGAGAGGTGGACTGGGCCGAGCAACCGAGACAGATCAGCAAAAGAACGAAAAACGCGCGTCGGCAAAAAAGCACAATAAACCGCCTCTTCATGAAGAATCGCCATGATTATCTCATGGCATTGAGGACGTGGAGGATAGCGTTTTGCAGATCAGGGCTGGGTTGCCACCGGAGTGACCATTCTTTTAGTAGCGTGAGCGGGTGAGCCCCGCAAGGGCAAGCATGCCGCAAAGGCGATACGTGCAAGAGTCCACCCTGGCAGCTGGGTTGCCGTCACTCAGAGGCGGTGGCGCGGCCGTCAACTGCCGCTTTGAGTGAGGGGATTTCGGGCAACCAAAGTCAGAGGGCTGGGTTCCTAATCTACGTTGAGGAACCCTGATGCCGGCGAGATCTCCCTTTCGGTCCGCTGCTACGTTTCGGAGAGCGCTGGTGTGCGCGGTAATCCTTGCACTGCTGAGCGCATGCGTATGGGTGGCCCACGCTTCGCGGGCGTCCTCGTTTCCAAAGACCACTGTGCAGTGCCAATCCGGTCATGCCAAGCGGCAATGCTTGGAACGAGACGGTGGCCTCGAGTTCGGTGTCGCACCGACAACGTGCCGGATGTTTTCGCCGCTGCCGTCATCCTCGTGTCTGGGCACTGTTGAGCAGTCATTGCTTGTTTTCCGCCCCAACGGCCCGTACTACAACCGCCCGCCTCCTCGAAACTAGGTCTGGCGCTCGTCTTTCTCGGGAAACGCACGTGCGACAACGAAGCAGTTAGGGCGTTGCATTGTGGTTCCTGCGTGGTTGAACCTACGCGCTTCGGAGGCCTCCCTGGGCATCTGAGCGTCGATACGCACAACCAATGATCGGAGATAAACGATGAGTTCAATAGCACGGAAAATGGACGAAGCAGAGATTGAGCACTTCAAGGAAGAGCTTGAAGTACAGCGTGAGCGGCTCCGCAACTCCCTGCGCCGGGCTGAAGCGGAACAAAGGGATCTCGATACGGATCGGCCACCTGAGCTGGGCGACTTTTGCGCGCAAACGGCTACGCGAGAGTACTTCTTCGAACGTATCAGTCTGCAGCGACGTCTCCTCCACCGTATCGAGATCGCGCTCCAGCGAATCCAGGCTGGCACGTTCGGTGAGTGCATCGCCTGCGGTGAGGCGGTTTCACGCAAGCGTTTGCAGGTCATGCCTTGGACTGAGTACTGTCTGCGGTGTCAAGAGGAACGCGAGCGTAGGACAACAGCGCCGCAACCGAATGCGTACTACTTCGGTGGGACACAACGAGTGGCCTAGGAACACTTGTCGGAGTCTCGGCATCTAACCCAAGAGAGGCAGGTCATACGGTGGGGCACAGGATCAAACAAGTACTCACTGTTGTGTGTGCAGCAGTCGTTCTGCTGGTGTTGGGCACCACGGCGATGCGACTGCCCTCTGGTGATCGCGCGCACCGGATGACCAAGGCGTCACTGACGGCGGATTCTTGGTGCCCATCTCTCGACCCGTTCGATGCGATCGTACAAACGACAGGCGCGGTCTTAGCACCTGCTGCCAATCCCAGAAAACTCAGTCTTCTATCCAGGCTTCCTTGCGCGAGAAGGGCTCACGAGTTCCCCTGCAAGAATCGCGCACCTCCGGCTGTCTAGCATTCTGGAGCTCTCTCGAAGCAGTGGCGCCCCGGTTCAATCGTGGACGCTCGGAATGTGCTGTTCTCATCCGCCAGGAGATTCGGGAGTGCTGGTTACGCGCTCCGCTCTGGCAGAGCAAAAGCCTTCTCCGGGGAAACCCCTTGGAAGGTAAAAACTAAGGAGGTTGGGACCATGAATCGCAAGTTGTTAGTAATTGTGTTTGCATTGACGCTGGCAGGAATGCTTGTGCCCGCGGCAAAAGCTGACGAGAGCAACAAAGAGATCCAGTTTTCGATAAATGGGCCGGTGGAAGTCCCTGGAGTAGTCCTCAGCCCAGGCAGATATGAACTGAAGTTGGTTGATTTCGGCACTCCGGTCGCCGAAATATTGAGCGCCGACGGATCGAAGTCCTATGGGTTCTTCGACACGATACCGGTTGATCTCAACCACGCAACCACAAGAGCGAGGGTCGTCCTGGTGGGTTCGGGAAAGACCAATCCGAAACGAATCGAGGAGTGGTTCTATCCTGGAGATCCCGAAGGCAATCAATTCCTCTATCCGAACGAGCTCAACTCACAGGTTGCACGTAGCGGCTCGACCCATCAGGGACTCAACCGCTGAACGGAGAAGCCTCTTTCTGGCAACGGCGATCGGCACGCAGCACACAAAGGGGATGCGTGCCCTTCGCTCAGCATGACGAAAGGAGCAATACAGATGGAGGCCATGAAGATTCTATGTGTGGAGCATTATCCTGCGCACCTCACTACCCTGCAGTGCATGCTGGAAAAGGCTGGGTATGAGGTCACAGCCGCATCGAGCGCTCAACAGGCAGTTGCGCTGTTTGCCTCAGGGGCGTTCGACGGTGTGTTGCTGGAATACGACCTCCCCGACAAAGCCGGCGCGTCCGTGAGAGGCGAGCTGAAACGAATAAGGCCAGAAGTCCCCGTGTTGTTGTTCGCAGGAGTCGGTCCCCAGACGCCGATCCTTCTGCGTTTCTTTGATGCGTATGTCCGGCATGGAAAATCGCCCGGCCCCGGTCGGGACGACTTGGCGGCTTAAAGTAGGATCACCGACGCGTAGCCTAATCTGTCAGGCTGAGCGTGAGACGGGCGTTGATGTCGCAGACGTAGCGACAGGCCATATGGACGAGATACGTGTCCTTGCCCCACCGTAACTCACAGAGGGATTTGCGCCGCGTGTACTGCTCCTGCCCCTTTTCTCTCATCTCTCACTTGCTTGAGTGCCTTGTAAACTATGACGACAGCGCAAGCCGCACTCGTTACCCGCGACGAAAGGAACCTGCTCTGCCCTCGCCGGCCTCCCTAACGTTACGTATGTACGTTACAGGCCGCTAAATGAAGGTCAAGCTGCGCACGCTGCTGTTGTGGGTGCGGCGGGGTAGGGTGAAAGCCTTTGCACTCTCTGGGACTCAGCGGCACATTTGGCGGTTCCGCCGACAGGACTCAGACGCTGCCCTTCTGGAATTCCCCGTGCTACCCTCCGTTACGCCATCCGTGCGGCCTGCGGAAAGGATGGGCAAATGAAAATGGCAGCACGGTTCAAAACAGGGAGTGTTGTTTTCGACAAGCGACGTAAGACGTGGAACTACCTGTGGTGGGAGGCTGGAAAGCGACGCTCAAGACTGGTTGGCACTCTTCGGGACTATCTGACGAAAGGAGCCGCATGGAAGGTAGCGCAATCTTTCCAGCAGCACTCGACTGAAACCACGGCAATTCAACCAGGAGCGACAGTGAGGGCAATTGTGGCGCGGTACGAATCTGAACGAATGCCGTCTCGATTTTCGACGGCACGGATGTATCGTTCCTGGTTGCACAATCACATCGTGCCGCATTGGGGCAAGAAGCAGATCACCGATCTTCAACCACGCCAAATTGAGCTGTGATTGCGTGATCTGTCACTCTCCCCAAGAAGCAAGGCGCATATTCGGGCCATGCTCCGCATCATTGTGGACTATGCCATGTGGTGTGGCGCGATGGACGTTTCCCGCAACCCGGTTGAACTTGTCGTAGTTAAGGGAGCAACGAAACGCACGCGGCAGCCTCGGAGCTTGACTGCGGAGCAGTTCCGAAAACTCATAGCGGAGTTGAACGAACCATTTCGCACGATGGCGCAAGTGGCTGTCTGCTTCGGGCTGAGGGTGAGCGAACTGCTTGCTCTGAAGTGGTCCGATGTGGACTGGCTCAACGGCAGCCTTCGCATCGAACGTGCCATCGTGATGCAGAACGTGGACGACGTAAAGACGGTCGCATCACGACGGCAGATGACGATTGCCAAGGAACTGCTGGACGTGCTCAGCCGGTGGAAGCGCACAACCCAGTTCTCAGCGGATACGGACTGGATTTTCGCCAGTCCCGTCGAGTTGGGGCGTCTGCCGATTTCGTATCCGTGGTTCTGGCGACAGCTACACAGGGCAGCGGATAAGGCTGGGATCGGCAAGCTTGGTACTCACACGTTCCGCCACACCTACCGCTCGTGGCTGGATGCAGTAGGCACACCCATTGCAGTGCAACAAAAGCTCATGAGGCACACGGACATTCGTACCACGCTGAACGTGTACGGGGACTGTGTGACGAATGAGATGGCTGAGGCAAACTGTAAGGTCGCTGAGCTAGCCCTGAACGGGCTGGCGAGCTAAACGGATCGCGGAGCGGATTGCACGTTCCCTAAGCGATTGAAAACATGGCGGAGAGAGAGGGATTCGAACCCTCGATACAGGTGTTAGCCCGTATAACGGTTTAGCAAACCGCCGCCTTCAGCCTCTCGGCCATCTCTCCGCGCGGCGTGTTATCAAAAGTTTACCACGTGCCCGTCAGTTCATCTGCTGGACTCTCCTCCAGCATGTCCACCTGTC
>Ga0335070_10004579_pt1 | contig 16188 bp, 15 predicted proteins | sample Lox_Sample_13_FD_206722 | JGI IMG/M metagenome (GOLD analysis project Ga0335070, IMG submission 206722) | Soil microbial communities from Loxahatchee National Wildlife Refuge, Florida, United States - Lox_Sample_1.3 | ecosystem: Environmental > Terrestrial > Soil > Wetlands | place: USA... | reverse complement strand
TTGAACCGAGCCCTGATGATCAAGAAGAGCGCCCTCGGCGACAGGCATCCAGAGGTTCTCCAGATCATGGGAAACATCGCCGATGTTTCCCACGCCGAGGGAAAGGTTTTTCAACCCCCTCTGTCCATCAACCGCGAAGCTCTCCGGAGTGATGGGGGGCCGCGACGCAACCACGGCGCCGAGGAGCAGCACGCAAGCCGGAGTTCGCAGCAATCTCCTAACCGCGAACACGCAAGATGCAGCGGCTACTTTGTCGCCGAACTCGCCAAGGCGGGCTCAACCGAATCAGTGAGCGGGGTAACGGAAAATATCGGCCAGAGCGGCGCCTTCATCAAAGTCAGGGAATGGCGGTCATTCCGGGTGAACGAGGAGATCTCGGTTGCCATCTTCCTCCCTTCAGTGTTCTCGGATGAGAGTGCCACCGTCCGCATGGAGGGTCGCGGGTTCATTGCCCGGGTCGATGAGGAGCAGGAAGGGGTCGCGGTCGAGTTTAGCACCTGTTTTCGACAGTTCAAACGTCGGGAAGAGTTGGAAGTTCCGGGCAAGGTCCGGTATAAGAAGCTCGCGCACTATATGCCTGCTGTGGAGGCCGCATCCCTCGATGAGTTCAGTCAGAAATTTCCTCGCGGCTTTTTGATTGAACGCTTTGAGACGATCTTTGACAAAGACGTAATATTTCAATTCAGCACCAGGCAATTTAACAGCGAAGATTTAAACATGTGTCTCAACCAGGGGCAAAATGACACGCATATTCTCGAAGCTAGGGTGATAGAGATAAGCAAACGGAAAAAGAAAAGTGAAGAATATATCGTTACAATTGGCAGGTCTTCATCCAATGATATTGTGCTCTACAATAAAATCGTCTCGAAATCTCATGCATTCCTCTACTTTCCCCCTGATGACAAGAATACATATATTGCGGATGTCGGTTCTCGCAACTGCACTTTTGTGAACGACCAGAAGATTAGCCCCTACGAGATCTACCCGCTGGCTGAAAATGATGAGATTTCCTTTGGCCCACAAACCAAGGTGATCTACCTCTCGGCCCCCGGTTTCTACCAGCTCCTCGCCAACATCAAAGGGATGCAGGCAGCCCACCCCGATGCGAAGGCGATCTCCGCCGACAGCGCCCCGCCGTAATCGGAGTACCCGGTCTCGCCAGGATAGTGCTGCCTATGCCTTGCTTCACCGACCAGGCCGGCTCACGTGGCAGTCTCCTCCGACATCATGAAAAGGAGTTTTTCAGCAACCTGCTAGTCGGCCGACGACGCGCTCCACGTTCAAGATGATCTCGCCACTATGGAGGAGCTTCACCACCCGCGCGATGTCCGTCGCCAAAACGCGATCCCTTTCCAGATGGGAGACGACGCCCCGGATGCTCTGGTAGGCGGCCCAGGTTCCCTCTCCCGGCCTCATGTTGGTGAAGAGGTCCATGGCCTGAGCGGCGCAGAGGAGTTCGATGGCGATCACGTGTTCGGCGTTCCGCACTATCTCCCTGCACTTTCGCGCCGCGATCGGCCCCATGGAGACGTGGTCCTCCTTGTTCGCCGATGTAGGTATGGAATCGACACAGGCCGGGTGGGAGAGTACCTTATTTTCCGATACCAGTGCTGCGGCCGTGTACTGCGCGATCATGAACCCTGAATTGAGCCCGCCGCTGCTCACAAGGAAGGCGGGAAGACCGCTCAGATTGGGGTTCACCAGCCTCTCGATCCGCCGCTCCGAGATGTTGGCAAGTTCAGCGACGGCGAGGGCGAGGAAATCGAGCGCAAGGGCGAGGGGTTGGCCGTGGAAGTTCCCCCCGAGGAGAAACTCGCCGGACTCGGGAAAGATGAGGGGATTGTTCGTCGAGGAGTTCATCTCTGTCTCCACGACCTTTTTCGCATAGGCGATGGCATCCTTGCTCGCCCCGTGTACCTGGGGAGAACAGCGGAGCGTGTAGGCGTCCTGGATGCGGGAGCAGTCCTTGTGGGAAGAGATGATCTCGCTGTTTCGGGTGATTCTCCCCATGTTGTCGGCGGCGACCGCCTGCCCCGGGTGCGGGCGGACCTGATGTATTCTCGGATCGAATTCGGTCCTGCTCCCCATGAGAACCTCGAGGCTCATGGAGCCGGCGATATCGGCCATCTTCGAGAGTCGCATTGCGTCCGAGACCGCAAGGCCGCCGATGGCGGTCGTCACCTGTGTGCCGTTCACAAGGGCGAGACCCTCCCCGGCCTCGAGCCGGAGGGGTTCCAAGTTGCATCGCCGCAGGGCCTCGGCGCCGGCGAGCCTCTCGCCCCTGTACTGCGCCTCCCCCAGACCGATAAGGACCAACGCGAGATGCGCCAGTGGCGCGAGATCGCCACTCGCCCCCACCGATCCCTTCTCGGGGATGGCGGGCAGGATACCGCGATTCAGAAGCTCTATGAGTTGGTGAACGGTGGCGAGACGGATCCCTGAGTGCCCCCGGGCCAGATCCCTGATCCGGAGCGCCATGACAGCACGAACGGTTTCCTCATCGAGAATATCCCCCACCCCTGCGGCATGGCTCATGAGGACGTTTTCTTGAAGGCTACGGGAATTCTCCCGGGAGATGGTGACGTCACTCAACGCGCCGAACCCGGTCGTTATCCCGTAGACGATCCTCCCCTCCTGGACCCACTGCTCCACCAGCTTCCGAGAGGCGCGAATGAGTTCCTCCGACCTCTCAGACAATCGGACCCGGGCACCTTCCCTGGCGATGGCCACGAGGTGCTCCACGGTCATCTCCTCCACGCCGAGCATGATTTCTCTCATAACCGGTCATCCCTCCCTTACCATTCGGGCCGTGTAGGAGTTCAGGATTCCAACCCACTCTGGTTGGATTCGGTCTCCGGTCTTAATCCAACGTCCATCTCTCCTTCGAGCCACCCGAGCACTCTCTCCAGAATTCGCCGGTGTATCCCCTCGTCGCTGAGACCGGACGCGCTCGGTACGTGAAAGGAGTGATCGCCGCCTTCCACCACCTCCAGCACCCAGGCCGCTCTTACCCGTTCCAGCACGGCTTTGAGAAGAGCCAGGTCACAGAGACTGTCACGGGTGCCGGCGAAGAAGAGCATGGGGACGGCGATACCATAGAGATGGGCGTCTCGAAGTCTTTCCGGCTTTCCCGGCGGATGGAGAGGGTAACCGAGAAAGACCAGTCGGTCCACCGGAAGCAGGCTCGCGGCCACCATCTGCGCGGCCACCCTGCCGCCGAGGGATTTTCCTGCGGCTACTAACACCCTTGGCGGACAACGCGGATGTTCATGCAAGAACCGATAGGCCCCCTCCCAGGCGCGGTAGAGCACTTCGAGGGAGTCGGGACGCTCCAGTCCCCGCTCACGATAGAGGAAGTTGAAGCGGAGGGTAACATGGCCGGCCTCGGCAAGGCCGTTGGCGACAGATGTGATGAGCGGGTGATCCATATCGTTTCCCGCCCCGTGCGCCAGGATGACCCCCGTTCCCTCGCCGGGTCGAAAGCCCTCAGGTACTGCGAGCACCCCGGAAACCGCCCCTCCCTCCGCTAATGGTATGGTAACGCTGTGGATCGCCATGGGCTCACCTCGTGCTCGTGCCTCAGAACCGGAGTGGCCGGTTTTCTATCCAATTCGACTATACAGCAAGCCGCACGCCATGGCCAAGATGGAGCGTGATCACCGCCATGAGAAGAGACGCCGGTGATAATCCAGGAGGAAGCATGAGAGCGTACCCGGAGCAATGACCGCTATGAGGCGGGAGCCGGGCGTTCAGCCCTGAAGACCCTTGAGGAGATTACCGTTTCCCGAGATGATCTTCTTTACCTGCTCGCCTATCTTCATGCGCCGAAGCACCTCTTTGAGGCATTCCACACAAGCGACGAGACGCTCCCTAGTCGATGTCATCTCCAGGAGTTTCTGTTTCTCGTCAAGGGTAAATCCCTGGTTTCCGGCGATGACGAACGAGAGTGTCTGCAGGTCTCGCTCCGGAACTTCATTGAGCGTCAGCCCTTTTCGCATCAGTCGATACACCCGCCTGAGAAGTCTGACTCCCTCCCGCGCCGCCCTGTCGGTTTCTTCCGTGTACTCTTCACCTTCGTCGTCAAAATAGGTTACGTCACCCTCCAGGTAGGGTTTCTTATCGGAGATCTTCTTGAGCACGAAGCGCCTCTCGCCTCGCGTAACGATATCCATCCTGCCGTCATCGTATCGTTTGAGCACGCTCGTGATCTTGGCGGTACACCCGACCTTCCTCACCTTGGTCCCGTCGAAGTACACCACCCCGAACTCGCGACCCTGCGCCAGGCACTCTCCAATCATGAGCTTGTAGCGCTCTTCGAAAATGTGGAGAGGAAGGGGAATGTGGGGGAGCAGAACAACTTCCAGTGGAAACAGGGGAATCCTCTCCTCAGGGTGCATGAGGACACTCCTGTGAACAGGCTCTGCCGAGTATGAAGATCTGAGAAAAGAACCCGTTCGCGGCAGCTCGCGAATGTGGCCCGTCAGGACCTCGACAATGTATAAACGGGAACGCCCCGACGGGCAACCCGCCCCCATCACTTTTCTTCGTCTTCACTGAACCTGCATTATGAAGGAGACGCCGTACCTTCTTCCCCAGCAGGGAAAGAGGGAGCTAAGAAGGGCAGTCGTCGGACAGCCTGCGAGGGAGCATTTGCGACTCGGTGGTTGCAGTGAACAGCATTGGGGCAAAACGCGGCTGAGTGATCTGGGTAAGATACTGAGCGAAGGGCGAGTCTGGCCGAGGCGGGATCGGCCGATCGACAGACCCGTCCGAGGGCTAGCCTCGAGAAACAGGTAAACTCTCGATCGGCCGAGAGCGCCAGAATCGGTGTGTTTCCGTGTCTCTGTGGTCCGCAAAATGTAAACTGTACAATGCTTGCCGGAGTAAGTTGTTAGCGAAGTCATCCCTGAACAGATGAAACGCCTCTACTTCTTTTTGGGTGCTGCACCTTTCTTGGATTCTTCTTTCGACTCGATGCTGACGGCTTTCATCTGGTATTGAATCGTCACTTTCGAACCCACCTTGAGGTCTCCGGTAATCTTGGTGTCTTTGTCCCGAGCGATCTCCCACTTCTCGTTACCTTTCTGGACCGTAATCACCTCGTCCGTTAGCGACAGGACCGGACCCGTCACCTGATAGCTCTTCGGGGCGGCAGCCAGAGCCACGGTCACTGAAAGCAATAGAGCGCCAAGCACCAAAATCGACCGCTTCATATTGTATCCTCCTTGTGTTTGGGCTTTTAAGAAAAGGTATTACAACTGAAAACTGAAAGTCAAGAATAACCGTGACCCCGGGAAATCGGAGAACCGAATCCCCATCCCAGCGGTTGCTCCGTCCAGGAAAAGGGCTGGTGCAGCCAGTACCGCCGCAGGTTCTCGAAAAATAGAGCCTTATGAACGCATGGACTTCCGGATACTCAACGTGTACGCTCGAACACGGCAACCCAGTATCGATAAGATAAGCGACGAGAGATACCAGGCGAGCCGGCGATACGGTGCACCACGTGGCGCCCAGCTATGGATTATATGGTTTCCAGATAAGACCCCCTGCCCCGGCATCCGCCCGCCAGTCAATGCCGAGACGCGCCAGGCATAAACCCCGCAACCCCTATGAGAGCGGCAACGTTCGCTTGACCGAAGAGAAGAGCCGCTTCCACCTATCACCGGCGTTTTACTGCCCCGCCTTGCCGAAGACCTGCTTGAGAAGATCGGTAACCTGGGCCGCCGGGTTCGTTCTGATCTTCTTCTCCTCCTGACCGACCATAGTGAAGAGTCCGTCGAGGGACTTCTGCGTCACATAGTGGTCCAGGTCCAGGGATTCGGCCTTCATGAACGGCACCGCCTGGTACTTCTCCATCATCGCCTTGTAGGAGCGGGTCACGCCCACCTCGTTCATGCTTGCCGAGACATCGGGCTTGAAGGCGGCGTAAAGCTTGTCGAAGGTCTTCGCCTTGAAGTACTCAGTCGCCGCGGTGTCGCCACCGTTCAGGATCTTCTTTGCGTCCTCGAAGCTCATCTGCTTTATCGCGTCGACAAAATACTCCTTTGCCTTCGGGGCCGCATGTTCCGCAGCCCGGTTCATGCTCAGGACGAAATCGTCCACCTCTTTCTGGAACCCGAGCTTTCCGGCTACGTCCGCTACGGTGCGGATCTTCTCCGGCATGAGGATCTTGATGGCCTGGTTGCTGAAGTAACCGTCAGTTCTCCCGACCGCCTGCACCGCATCTCCCGTAGCCACCGAAAGCGCCTCTTTGAGACCGGAGACAATGGTGGCGTTATCCGGGCCTGTTTGACTTTTCGGCGAAAGCATCTGCTGCGCCTGGTCCAGGAGGGTCGCGCCGGAAGCAACAATGGGTAATCCCAGAACAAGAATCGAAAGGACAAGCCAGAGTTTCCTCATGGTACAGCCTCCGTCACTCCACCGAATGCCCTTCTTAGCTCCCTCTCCCCCTGCTGGGGGCGAGGGCTTGCCCGCCTAAGGCGGGAGAATGTTCTTGGGGTTGTCGGAGAGCCTGTTGGGGAATCGTTGCGACCCCAGGATATTTTCGACCCTTGAGCGAAACGTAGTGGGGCTGGGCCACTTCAAGAGGCCAGTTGACTCTCGTGTGGAACGCTTGAACAGGTCTTGCGGCGCCAATCCGACGCCAAAATCGGTGAAACCAAACCGCTTGCCATAGGCGACATTCCCTACCGTCGCTCTTTAAGGAGATCACGAATTTCGCCAAGCAAGACCTCCTGTTGCGGAGGAGGAGCTGGCGCCGCCGGAGCAGCTTCCTCCTTTTTCTTCAGCGCATTCATTGCTTTGATCGCGACGAAGATCGCAAACGCGATGATGATGAAATCAAAGACCGTCTGGATAAATTTCCCGTAGTTGAGAGTAACCGCGGCTGCTTTGTCAACAGCGGGCTTCAGGGTGATCGCGAGGTTCGTGAAGTCAACTCCGCCTATAAGCAGCCCAAGGGGAGGCATGATGACATCACCCACAAAGGAAGATACGATCTTGCCAAACGCTCCGCCAATAATGATGCCGACAGCCATGTCAACGACGTTACCTCTCATTGCGAATTCTTTGAACTCTTTGATGAAACCCATAACCCTACCTCCTTTCTTATAAGTTGGTCCATCAAGCTGGCCGGAACAAAAACGGCCTATTTAGGCCCGATGACACGATTTTCTGTAAGGTTAAAAGGTATATTGTTTCGACTCTTCTATTGCCTGATTTCCCTTTTTCGTGGGGCCTCAGTCTGTGTATCCCCTCACCTCGGGCAAGGGGTGAGCGTAAGGATCATTCTGCCTGCCAGGAGGCGATGAACGCATCGGCCTCGGCGATGGCGCTCTCCATGTCGCGGACCAGTTTGTCAACATTCGTCTGCACACTGATCAGTTCGTCGCTCAGCCCGGCGATAGCCCTCGCGTTCAAGTTGTGCTTCATGAATAAGACTTGGTCTCGTAGGGGGGCCAGTGCGGGTTCCAATCTGGCCTCGGCCCTCTTCATGGCCTCGATGAGCTCGGTGTATTTCTTCTTGGCAATGTCGTATTTCTGCTGGCTCGACCTCCGCAGCGTATCGCTGGTGTACTGTTTGATCTCCGAGCGCCATTCGCTGAAAAGCGCCTGAGAGACATCCTCCACTGCACTGATGCGGTTGCGCACATCGGCCGCCTCGGACTCGGTCTTCTGCAAGGTCGCATTGAGTTTCTCGTATTCTTTCTCCAGATCGCCACCCTGGAAGTCGACGACGCCTTTGAACTGCTCCATGGCCGTCAGGAACTGTTGCTTCGCTTGGTTCTGGCTGTCGCGCGCGGCTTTGACGCGGTCCACCATGATCTCGCGCTTGGGTACGCCCAGCTTTTCCATTGCCCCGTAGTACATGGTGCTGCAGCCGCTGAGCCCGAGAAGGATGATGAGAAGAACTCGCAGCAGAACTCTCATGGGCATCTCCTCTATTGCCCGAACGAGAGAGCAGTTCTTGCGACGCCAAGTCGGCGCCGAGAACACAATTGAGCTGAACGGCTTTCGTAAATGATGAGTTATGGAAAACCTGACCCGGCCAGTGGGAAGGCTCATATATCATCCGACCTCAAGCACTCGATGCCTACAGGATGACACAGGATCCGGGGGATGGTCAATTATCCTTTCTATTGACCCTTGGTCGCCGCCCGCATCTCCTCATCCCCGCCGCAGGTCTGCGAGACGGGTGGCGAACCTGAGGTTGAGGCCGTCGGGACCCATGACGACGAAATCGCGGAGGCCGTAGTAGCGGTCGCCGATGGGGCTGGCAATCGGCATGCCGATCCGCTTCGCCAGGGCCCAGCAGTCATCCACGTTGGGGACCATGACCCGGATGTTCCCCACCGGATAGGAGCCCGGCGCGGCGCCGTCCTTCCGTTCCTCGAGGAAGAGAAGCGAGCTCTCCCACCTGAGTTCCATGAAGGTCCCCTCGTCCCGACCGATGGCAAATCCAAAACTCGTGAAGAATTCCCTCGATTTCTTGATGTCCCAAACATAGAGGACAACCACCAGTTGCTCACCCGGATGAACGTATTCCTTCATCGGTGTACCCTCCTTTTGTGTCTCACCTTGCTCTGCGTACCAGAGTCAAACAGCGGAGTCAACGTGCTTGTGCTGTTCGCGACGGGATCTGCGCAGCATGACGAGGGGCGACAGTCGTCGTCTCCGGCCTTGTTGCCTTCCCTCAAAGGATGGGATACCAATAGCCGCACGCGGTTTTCCGGGCTGGGCGTTTCTCCAACTCCCGAGAGAAAGAAACCGAATGGCTGCGACCGATTTACGGAGAGTTCTCGACTATCACGACGCGACGAAACATCACTTCAACCGCTACGCCCGCGGTCCGGGGGGTCTGGACTGGGCTTCCCAGCCCTACCCCTTCCGCTCCTATCTGGAGGCGCCCGAGGTTCCCCTCGAGCACTTCCCCGATACTCCAGACATCTCTTATCACGAACTCTACCTCGACCGGCCCGGCCGGATCGACCCTCTCGAGGCGCGAACCATTGCCGAGTTCTGCCGCTACTCCCTGGGACTCTCCGCCTGGAAGCAGTTCGGCACCTCGCGCTGGTCCCTCCGGGTGAATCCCTCGAGCGGCAATCTCCATCCGACCGAGGGCTACCTCGTTCTCGGCCCGGTACCCCGATGGCGCGATCTTCCCGGTGTGTATCACTACGCCCCTGACCGGCACCTCCTCGAGGTGCGCTCGGTCTTTCCGACGGGTCTCTGGGATCGCCTCATGGCCGGGTTCCCGGAGGGCTCCTTTATCGTCGGGCTTAGCTCCGTCCACTGGCGGGAGGCCTGGAAGTACGGCGAGCGGGCGTTCCGCTACTGTCAGCTCGATGCGGGCCATGCCGTCTGCGCCCTCAGGTTCACCGCGGCACTCTTCGGGTGGCATCTCTCGCTGGTCGGGAACTGCCCCACGGAGGCCATGGCCGCGCTTCTTGGCCTCGACCGCCGGGAGGAGTTCCCCCCGGAGGAGCGGGAGGAGCCCGAGCTCCTCGCCGTCGTCACCCCCAGGCCCTGGGCCGGGACAGACCTCTTACTTTCCGACAAGCTCCTTCAGGACATCCGCTCGTCCCGATGGTTCGGGAAGGCGAATCGCCTGAGCTCGCGCCACGTCCCCTGGCACGCCATCGACGAGGTCACCGACGCCACCCGGATTCCGCCCGGATCCGCCCCCAGGACCGCGCACCCGCCCGCAGCCGACCCGAATCACTCGGCCATATCACCCTCGGCTGCGAGGGCCAGACAGATCTTGCTTCAGCGGCGAAGCGGCCTCGACTTCGACGGCGAATCCTTTATTTCCCTGGACCGCTTTCGCCGGATCCTCCGTCGCCTTCTGCCAGCAAAACACCCGCCCTGGGACGCCCTCCCCTGGCCGCCTGCGGTTCATCTTGTCTTTTTCGTCCACCGCGTCGTAGGGCTCCCCCATGGGATCTATGCCCTGGTGAGGCGGGTGGAGATCCTCGACCGCTTCCGGGCATCCACCAGGAAGGAGTTCCTCTGGGAGAGGCCGGGCGGGGTGCCGGGGGATCTTCCCTTCTTCCTGCTCCTTCCGGGAGACTGCCGGGAGGTGGCGACGCTTCTCAGCTGCCGCCAAGAGATCGCCGGCGACGGCTACTTGAGTCTGGGGATGATCGCCGAGTTCTCGACGTCGCTGGAAAGATACGGCCCCTGGTTTTACCGGAACCTCTTCTGGGAGGCGGGGCTAATCGGCCAGGTCCTCTATCTGGAGGCCGAGGCCGCCGGCGGCCGGGGTACGGGGATCGGCTGCTACTTCGACGACCCGGTGCACGAGTTCCTGGGGCTTCAGGGCCACGAGTTCCAGGACCTCTACCACTTCACCGTGGGGACCCCCATCGAGGATCCACGGCTCACCACCCTGCCGCCCTATCCGGATGATGGCCGCGAGTAGCAGGATCTCGGCGGTCCCTCCCCTTCGCGGCCGGAAGCCGCTCCCACAGAATTGGTCTCCCGATGCTCTCTCCGCGTCGACATCCCAAGAAACTTGACAGCCCAAGACGGAGCAGGTACAAGACAGGTCATAACAGACCAACCGGTCTGTCTCGCGATCTGGATGAACGGAATCAGGTCCATGCCTCTCAAAGAGAGAATCATCCACGAGTCCCTCCGACTGTTCTCCACCAAAGGCTTCCTCAGCACTTCCATTACCGACATCCTGGAGGCTGTGGGGACATCCAAGGGCGGACTGTATAACCATTTCAAGAGCAAAGAGGAGCTCTTCTTTGCGGCCTTGAGCGAGGCGCGCAAGATCTGGCGGCAGAGAAACCTGGCAGGACTGCACCAACTGGATCGCCCAATCGACAAGATCAAGAAGATCCTCGAGAACTACCGGGATCGCTATCTCGCGGACTCCGAGAATTTCCCCGGCGGCTGCGTGTTCGTCATCCTAGCAGTCGAGTTGAGTGACCAGCGACCCCATCTCGCCGGTGAGGTGACCGAAGGTTTTGTCAGGTTCAAGGCCATGGTCAGGCGGCTGTTGGACGAGGAAAAAACGGCGGGCAGGTTGCGGGACGGTGTCGATACGGAGCAGGTCACCGAAATGATTTTTTCGGGCCTCCTCGGTGCCTGCGTGACGTACATCTCCGACAAGTCCACCGCAAACCTAGACCACACCGTGAAGACGCTCATCCAGTATTTGGAGATGATCCAGAGGTAGAGCCTCTTGCCGCTGTTCGCGAACGTAGTGCCCAGCTTTCTCAGGAGGATCTGCGCTGTCTTTTCGAGAGGCAAAAAGAGGCTGGTCGGTCCGAGATGGAGAGGAGGATGTCCAGCTGTCAGAGGGCGAGTATGTGCTGGGGAAACCGGTAGACCACAGGATGAACTAGACATGAAGGGAGACGTGCCATGAACTTCAAGCTTTCAGAAGAGCATCAGTTGATCCGGGGAACCGTAAGGGAGTTTTGCCAGAAATACGTCGAGCCAGCAGCCGACGAGATTGATCGACAGGCCCGGTTCCCGGAAGAGATCGTCAAGAAACTGGCTGAACAGGACTGGCTCGGCATCCCTTTCCCTGAGGAATACGGCGGGGCAGGATCGGACTACCTCAGCTATACCATCGTCGTCGAAGAACTGTCGCGCGCCTGTGCCACCACGGGGTTTACTCTTGAATGCCACACGTCGCTGGCGTGCTATCCCCTGTTCAAGTTCGGTACGGAAGAGCAAAAGAAAAAATATCTGGTGCCACTCTGCAAGGGGCAGATCCTCGGCTCCTTTGCCCTCACCGAGCCGGGAGCAGGCACTGATGCCGGAGCAGCCAGCACCACGGCTGTTCTCGATGGCAACGACTACGTGCTCAACGGCAGCAAGATATTCATCTCGAACGCCCCCGTCGCTGGTGTCCTGATCATTTTTGCCATGACCGACAAATCCAAGGGTACGAAGGGCATTAGTGCGTTCATCGTGCCGGGGAAGACACCGGGTCTCACGATAGGCAAGCATCTGGAGAAGATGGGTATACGGGGCTCTCTCACCGCCGAAGTGTTCCTCAAGGACTGCCGTATTCCCAGGGAAAACCTCCTGGGCCAAGAAGGCCAGGGGTTCAGGATCGCCATGATGACTTTGGACGGCGGCAGGATTGGCATTGCCGCCCAGGCGCTCGGCATCGCCCAGGCCGCCCTGGATGAATCGGTGCGGTATTCCAAGGAGAGAGTCCAGTTCGGCAAACCGATCAGCACCTTTCAGGCGATCCAATGGATGATTGCCGACATGGCCACCGCCGTGGAGGCATCCAGATTCCTCACCTATCACGCCGCCTGGTGTTATGATCAAGGGCTGCCCTACAGCAAGGAAGCCGCCATGGCCAAGCTCTTTGCCTCTGAAACGGCGGTCTATCAGACAAACAGGGCGGTGCAGATCCACGGGGGGATCGGCTACATAAAGGGACACAAGGTCGAACGCCTGTATCGGGATGCCAAGATCACCGAGATCTACGAGGGGACCTCCGAGGTAATGAGAATGGTCATCTCCGGCAACGTCCTGCGCTAGCGAGGCTGCACGTGCTCAAGATCATTGCCTGTTTCAAGTGGGTTATTGACGAAGCGGATATTAAGGTGGACAGGAGTTCGCGCCGGCTGATCCTTGACCGGGTGAGCTACAAGATCAGCGCCTACGATCGAAACGCAATCGAAGAGGCAGCTCGCCTCCAGGAACACCATGGCGGCAGTGTGGCTGCAGTGACTGTGGCCCCGGCCACGGCGAAGCAGTGCCTGAAGGACGCCCTGTCCCGCGGTCCGGACAAGGCGTATTTCGTCAACGATCCATCATTTGCCGGCCTCGAGCCCTCCCAGACAGCTTCATTGCTTGCCGCCGCGATCAAATCCCGGATCGAATTCGACCTGATCATCTGCGGTGAGGGCTCGAGCGATCTCTATGCGCAACAGGTGGGGCCTGCCCTGGCGGAAAGGCTGGGCATTCCGTGCGCGACCTATGTGAACAAGCTCGCCTATGTGGAGAGCGAAAGGCTGGTCATCGCCGACCGCAAGCTGGAGGACGGAATCGAGACGGTCTCCGTCCCGCTTCCGGCTCTCGTGACCATCCTGCCCGATACCAACACACCGCGAATACCCACCTTGAAGCAGGTGCTGGGAGCTGCCAAGAAGCCCGTCGAAAATATCACCTTGAACGCCCTCGGGCAGACCTATGCACCGTGCCTTCAAGCACTCGACACCCTTGCGGCCACCATGGACCGCCGCAGGTTAAAATTTGGGACGGATCTGGAGGGTATCCGTACCGTTGTCGGCGCCCTGCTGAAAGAGGGCGTTGTCGCCTAGGGAGAATTTACCCATGCCAGGCATTTGGGTTTTTGGCGCAGGACGGGATCAGACCCTGGAACTCCTTAACGCCGGAAAGAATGCGGCGAAAGCCCTCGAAACAAAACTGGTGGCCTTCAGCCAGGATCGTCCGTTGGCCGAGGAGTACATTGCTCACGGCGCAGACGAGGTGTTCGTGCTGCCGCAGCTTGCAGAGGGTCAGCCGCTGGAGTCTTATGTTCCGGTCCTCGCCGAGACAGCCCGGCACGAGGATCCCGATGTTGTCTTCATTGCGGCGACCGCTCGAGGAAAGGAGATAGCGGCCCGGCTTGCCGCCCGCCTGGGGACCGGGCTTTGCAGTGGGTGCACCGGCTTCGGCTTCGATCAAGAAAAGAAGCTACTTAGGATGGAGCGCCTGGTCTTCGGGGGAGCAGCAGTGCAATCCCTTATCTGCACGACCCGTCCCCAGATGGCGACCATACCACCCCGCACCTTCGAACCTGCCACGATTCAAGCCGGGAGAAAGGGCACGATAAGCGAGCTCCCGTCCACGCCATCCTCCGCGGTGAAGGTAATCAAGAGATCGCCGAAGGCAAAGGAGGCGGTGAACATAACCGAGGCAAAAATCGTGGTTTGTGTCGGACGCGGGATGAACAAGAAGGAGGACGTGGAGCTAGCCCGTCAGCTGGCTCATGTCGTCGGGGGGGAAGTAGGTTGTACCAGGCCCATTGCGGAGGAGCTCCACTGGCTTCCGGAAGAAGTCTACCTGGGCATCTCCGGGAAAAAGGTAAAGCCTGATCTATACATCGGCCTGGGAGTCTCCGGGCAGATACAGCATGTGACCGGAATCCGGGACAGCAAGCTCATCCTCGCCGTAAACCGCGACGAGAATGCCCCTATCTTCGAGGCGGCGGACTTCGGGATAGTCGGCGACCTTTACCAGGTTGTCCCCAAACTCATTGAGGAGCTGAAGACGGCCCTGAAAGTCTAAGGGGCGGGAGATCATGGCGGAAGATAAGTTCACGGCGATCATCGTCGGTGCAGGTCCGGCGGGAAGCACGGCGGCTTATGTGCTGGCAAAGGAGGGCCATGAGGTTCTCCTGATCGAAAAAGGGGCGCAACCCGGCTCGAAGAACATGTTCGGCGGCAGGATGTATTGTCACGCCCTGAACCGAATCATCCCGAACTTCTGGGAAGAAGCGCCGCTGGAGAGGCCGGTGGCGCGAGAAATTATAACCTTGTTGAGTGGCGAGCAGAGTGTCTCCGTCAACTGCCAGGACTTGAACTGGACCAGGCCGCCGTACCACTCCTTCACCCTTCTCAGGGCTGAATTCGACGCCTGGCTCGCTTCCAAGGCCGAAGAAGCGGGCGCCATGGTTGCCTGCAGTATTCGCGTGGATGATCTGCTCGTCGACGGCGGCAGGGTGGTCGGCATCCGGGCCGGCGAAGATGAGATGCTCGCTGATGTGGTCATGGCGGCTGATGGAGCCAACTCGGTCATCGCCCAAAAGGCCGGGTTGGCGCAAATGTTTGCTCCGCACCAGGTCGCAACCGGGGTCAAGGAGATCATCGAACTGGCCCCTGAGACCATCAGTCAGCGCTTTCAGCTCGACGGCAACAATGGCGCGGCCCAATTCTTCGTTGGCGCCTGCACGAAGGGAATGCAGGGCGGCGGTTTCCTCTACACGAACAAGAGCAGCATCTCGCTCGGCCTGGTGGTGAACGCGGCGGAGCTCCAGCGGAACCAATACCGGGTGCCTGATCTCATGGAAGATTTCAAGACTCATCCTCACATAGCTCCCCTCATCGAGGGCGGCCGTGTGGCGGAGTACTCGGCTCACCTGGTCCCCGAGGCAGGAATAGGCATGGTGCCCCAAGTCCATGGCGACGGCATCGTGGTCGTGGGTGATGCCGCCGGGTTTGTCCTGAACCTCGGCTATCTCGTGCGAGGAATGGATTTCGCGATCGCATCTGGAGAAGCTGCGGCACGAGCGGTAATGGCGGCTAAGAACCAGGGCGATTTTTCGCGCCAGGGCCTCGGCATTTACCGGAAGATGCTGAACGAGAGTTTTGTCCTCAGGGATCTGGCATTCTATCGCCGGGCTCCCGAGTTCCAGGAGAACCGCCGCCTCTTCCAGACCTACCCGAAGCTTGCCACGTCAATTGCGAGCAGGCTGTTTACCGTTGACGGCAGTCCGCCGATGCATCTTTTGGGAAAGGTCTTGAGGGAAATCAAAGAGAGTCGGCTTGGCTTATCAAGGTTGGCCATTGACGGCTGGAGAGGAGCAACCTGGCTGTGAAACTAGAACGGCTGACCATAGAGCAATTGCTGGGCGTCGACAAGTTCGTGGTGGACGATCAGGAAGCCCATATCCGCCTCAACAAAGAGCGCTGTGATTCCTGTGAAACGAAACCTTGCACTTTCGCATGCCCGGCAGGGCTGTTCACGGTGAAGGATGGGGCCATCAGTTTCGACCACGCCGGGTGCCTGGAATGCGGAACCTGCAGAGTGGTATGCCCCAAGGCGGGTACGGCACTGATCTGGTGTTATCCTCGAGGTGGTTTCGGCATCCATTACCGCTACGGGTGAGCGCACCAGGCTCCGCTATTTTTTCCCTTCCAGAACCGTCGCTAGGACGTCCATTCCCCGTCCCACGAGCTCGCCATCTGCCTGGCTGCCCATGTGGCCGATGCGGAACACCTTGCCGGCCAGGGGGCCGTAGCTTCCGCCCACGACCATTCCGCGCGCCCGCAGAGCCCGGTCGAGATCCGACCAGGTCCACCCCGGTGGGATCCTCGCGGCCGTTACCGTGGGGGAGCAGATCGCCTCGCTCTTGGGGAACATCTCCACGCCCATGGCTCGTAAGCGCTCCCTGCACCGGGCGGCCACCCCGCCGTGACGCTTGAACAC
>Ga0335070_10004578_pt1 | contig 16189 bp, 15 predicted proteins | sample Lox_Sample_13_FD_206722 | JGI IMG/M metagenome (GOLD analysis project Ga0335070, IMG submission 206722) | Soil microbial communities from Loxahatchee National Wildlife Refuge, Florida, United States - Lox_Sample_1.3 | ecosystem: Environmental > Terrestrial > Soil > Wetlands | place: USA... | reverse complement strand
TCTATTGGTTTTTTTGGATTTTTTAATATTTCCAAATGGTCACTTTCACCCAAAAGGCTCCGTTGCCGTTGGTGCCGATGCCGAAGAATTGGCCGGTGTCGCTCTTGAGCATCCAGTAGCTGGTGTAGGTGGTGGTTTTGGTGGGGTTCGGCATGACCAGGTTGACGGATACGTTGACGTACGAGCCGGGTTTGATCACGCCCGGGAGAGCGACTGAGGTAGTCGGCCCGAGTTGGTCGCCGCTGATGAAGACGATCGAATAATTGGTGTTCCAGGTGCAGGTGCCGATGTTGCGCAAGGTCCAGGTCTTGGTATAGGTGCGGGTGGGAATGACCGAGGTCAAATCGGGCAAGGTGACGTTACCGCCAAAGGCTGCCAGGTTGCACGGGATTGGGTTGGTCGTGGCGGTGGGTGTTTCAGTAGGCGCGGGTGTGGCGGTAGCGGTGGCGGTGGGAATATCGGTCGCAGTTGGGACCGGCGTTTCGGTATTCGCCGGCGTAGCAGTCCGTCGATTGAAGGTGCGGGTTGCCTGGGAGGTCGGGGAAACCTGGGCCGGTGCGGCAGCAGAACAGGCCGTAACCCCCATCAATACCACAATTAATAAACCGGTTGAAAATACCTTGTGAAAGCTCATAATCTGGTTTCCTTGTTTGTCCTTATTTGATACGAGGGGGTGGAGTATTTTGAAAGTGCGAAGCACCTTCAAAATACTCCGCTCGTTCGTTTTGCGTGGCCGCCCGCTACGCGGGGCCGGCCAGCTTTTTTGATACGAGGGGACGGAGTTTTAGAAAATGCGAAGCATTTTCTAAAACTCCCCTCGTTCGTTTTTGCGTGGCCGCCCGCTACGCGGGGCCGGCCAGCTTATTCGTAACGCAGCGCTTCTACCGGTTCCAGGCTCGAGGCCTGATTGGCCGGGTAAATCCCGAAGAACACGCCCACGGCCGCGGAGAACAGGCAGGCCAACAGGACCGAGTTGAGCCCGATGACCGGGTTAATGGCCGTGCTGCTGGCGGCAGCTATGTTTGCAATCACCTTGCTGACCCCAGCGGCGACTGCCACCCCGATCAGGCCGCCCACTAAACTCAATATTGACGACTCGAGCAGGAACTGCAGCCAAATGTCCGATTTATGGGCGCCCAGGGCCTTGCGCAGGCCGATCTCACGCGTCCGCTCGGTGACCGAAACCAGCATGATATTCATGATCCCGATGCCGCCCACCACCAGCGAGATGGCGCCGATGCCGCCCAAAAGCAGGGTCAGCGTGCCGGTGACCGAGGTGGCCGTGCTCAAGATTTGCTGCTGGTTCAGGATGTTGAAATCATCCGTCCCGATACGGGTGTTGTGCCGCGTGCGCAGGATATTGGTAACCTCTTCTTGGGCGGCTGTGACGCCGTCGGCCGAAGAAGCCTGTACGATGATCTGGTCGATGCGGGTCGAGCTGCTGCCCCGGTTTTCCAGGCGCTGTTGGGCCGTGGTCAGCGGCACGATCACCTGGTTATCCTGGCTGCCGAGCGATCCGCCGCCCACGCTTTGGAGGACCCCCTCGATCCGGAAAGGCTGATTATTGATCTTGACTTCCTGCCCGACCAGGCCGGTAGTCTCGCCAAACAAAGTCGTCGCAACACCCGATCCCAGGACCACGACCGCCGAATTTCCGCTTACGTCAGAGGTAGTTATAAACTGCCCTTCCTGGAGATTGAGGTTGCGCACGGTGGCATAATCCGCAGTTGTGCCGACAACGGATGCGCTCGTGCTGGTACCATTAATGGAAATCGTTCCCCTGCTATTCACCACGCCAACCGCAGCGGACACATCCGGGGCGTTGGCCGGATCGACCAGCGCCTGGGCGTCCTGCAAGGTGAGCGGTTTAGGAGCCACAGCTCCGCCGCCGCCCTGGCCGAACCCGCCCGAGCTAACGAACAACAGGTTCGAGCCGATACTCTGGATTTGCTGGTTCACGGCGGCGGTTGCGCCCTGACCGATCGCCAGCATCGAGATAACCGAGGCGACCCCGATGACAATTCCCAGGATCGTCAGGGCAGAGCGCAGCTTGTTCGCCGTCAGGCTTTCAAGACTTTCAAGGAAATGTTGTAAGAGGCTCATTTCTATTCCTCCACCAGCAGCCCATCCCGCACGTGGATCACGCGCTGGGTTTGAGCTGCAACTTCCGGAGAGTGGGTTACGATGATCAGGGTCGTCCCGGATTTCTTATTCAATTCGAGTAATAAATTCATGATCTCGGCTCCGGACTTGGAATCCAGGTTACCCGTCGGTTCGTCCGCCATAATGATGGCTGGCTGGGTGACCATGGCACGGGCAATGGCTACCCGCTGCTGCTGGCCGCCGGATAACTCATTCGGCCGGTGATCGACCCGATCCTGTAAACCGACTGCTTCCAGCGCAGCCAGAGCCTTCTGCCGGTAATGATCGCCGGACGCATAGCGCAGCGGCAATATGACGTTGTTCAGGGCCGTGGTGCGTGGGAGCAATTGGAAACTTTGAAACACAAAGCCAACTTTCTGATTGCGAATATCCGAAAGCTCGTCATCGGACAGGTTCTCAACGCTTTCACCATCCAGGGTGTAATTCCCGCTGGTGGGCACGTCGAGGCAGCCGAGGATGTTCATCAGGGTTGACTTGCCCGAGCCGGAGGGCCCCATGATGGAGACTATTTCGCCTCTTTTGATCTTGAAGGATACTCCGCGCAGGGCCTGGACTTCCATTTCGCCCATCTGGTAGACCTTGGTCAGATTTTCGGCTTCGATAACGTATTCACTGTCGCTCATAATATACCTCTTCATCCGCCTCAATTACCGCTGCTGGTGCTACCGCCGGTGCTGCGGCCGGAGTTTCCACCGGTGCTGCCAGAACCTGTGCCGGTGCCTGTACCGGTGCCGCCGGTGCGGTTACCGCCGCCAGTAAAACCGCCAGCCGCGCCGCCGCCCGTGAAGCCGCCAGCAGTTCCACCGCCGACGCCCGGAACGCGGATCCCCAGGAAACCGCCGCTGCCGCTATTGCTGGTCAACTGGGAGAGCGGATTGGTGACCACGAGGTCGCCGGCCTGGAGCTGGTTCGAGATAACCTGGACCTGCGTATCGGAGGACAGACCCAGCTTGACGTTGACCTGCTGGATGGCCCCATTGCGCACCACCAGGACGTAATACTGCCCGTTATTAACCCGCACGCCCCGGCTGGGCACGGTCAGCACATTGGCTACCGAATCCAGCACCACGTTGGCCGAAGCGGTCATGGCCGGCATGATCTGGGCATCCGCATCCGTCAAATGGACCGTCACGGTGTAATTGACGGCGCCCGAGGAAATCGTTCCGGCCTGATCGATGGCCTGGACCAGACCGTTGTAGGTCTTGCTCGGGATGGCATCGAAGTTAATCGTCACGTTCTGGTTCAGCTTGACCTTGGCGATATCCACCTCCGATATTTGAAGATCGACGAACATGGAGCTGTTGTCATCGATGCGGGCAAAGGCTGTGCCATTGGCAACCAGGTCGCCAACTTTATTGTTCAAGATCGAGATCACACCGTTAAAGGGGGCCTTAACCTGGGTCTGGTTCAGGACTGCCTGAGCGGCATCGACCTGGGCCTGGGCCGCAGCCAGATCAGAAGCGGTCGGGCCATTTTTTACCTGGTCGTAAGTGCGCTGGGCGTCCGCTAGCTTGGCCTGGGCCACTGCCACGTTGGCGTCGGCCTGGGCGATATCGTTGGCGGTGGGACCGCTGGTGTACCAATCAACGATGGCCTGTTTTTGCTGCATGGTCTGTTGGGCCTGCACCAGGGCTGCCTGGGCGCTGGCCCGGTTTGGATCGTTCACGGGCAAGTTTTGCAGCTTGTTGAATTTGTCGAGCGCCTTATTGTAAGCATCCTGGGCAAGGTAAAATTCCGCCCAGGCTGCGTCGGCGTTGCCGTTCTGTCCGCGGCTGTAATTCAAGAGAGCGCGGGCCTGCTGTGCATCGGCCAGGGCCTGTTGGGCCTGAGCGAGCGCCAGTTGAGCATTGGCCTGCGTGACGGTCGAATCTTTGAGGTTTTGTAAATTTTGCTGGGCGGTAATCAAATTCTGCTGGGCCAGGATAACGTTATTATCGGTCAACGAGGTGGGATCCAGCGTGGCCAGGACCTGCCCGGCTTTCACTGTATCTCCCTGCTTAACGTTAATCGTTGCGATCCGGCCGGCCGTAGCCCAATTGATATTGGCCGTCTGGTTTGCATATACGTTACCGGAAGCTCCCACGGTCGCCTGAAGGGAACCCTGGGTTACCTTTACGGTGGTCAGGTTAGAGGGTAATCCGGAAGCGCTTTGGGCGTTCACGGTACGATAAGTAAAAAAGGCTACCGCTGCAACAACTACAATTATGAGAAGAGTCAGGGGTAAAGACCACCATTTACGATTTCTTTTATTTGTTTTAGCCATTTGTGACTCCTATAGAATGAAACTTCTTCATTTACGTTCTTTTGTGCTTTTATGCGCAATTTGTTTTCATGGTCTTTTATACATCCCTCCCGCCCGGCATTCCAGTAAGCGCTGTCATAACCCGCAGTGACCGGAGCTATGATTTAATGTGCTCCGGGTCATAGAGCTAAATTACTGGCCTCCTATCGCCCCCAATTTCCACTCGCTACAATAAGGTAGTGAAAACCTCGCTGAAATTCCACTTTCGCCGGGTCCAGGCAGCACAGCCTGGTGAAGGGATTTGGTGAAAAATGATCAAAGTATTGATCTGTGACGATCAACAAGTTGTATGTGAAGGACTGCGGGCCATCTTGAGCACGGAACCCGGAATTGAAGTCGTGGGAATCGCCAATAACGGCGAGAAGGCCCTCGACCTGGTTGAGACACTCAAGCCGGAGCTGGTCCTGATGGATCTCAAAATGCCCATTATGAATGGAATTGAAGCCACCCGCCTTATACACGAGCGCTTCCCGGCAGTTCGAGTCCTGGTCATGACCAGTTATGGCCTGGATGAATGGGTGCTGGATGCAATTCGCAGCGGCGCTTCGGGGTACGTCCTGAAAGATACGCCCCGCGATGCCCTGGTGGAAACGATCGAGGCTGTGGCAGCCGGTAAGATATTCGCCGATCCGGACAGCCTGGCTAAGTCAATCAAACAGGCCTCCCAAATGACGGCTTCTCCCAGCCAGAACCCGGCCCGGCTTCTCAACGAACGCGAGCTGGCGGTGCTCCTTCTGCTGGCGCGCGGGCTGAATAACGCCGAGATTTCTCAGCAGCTTCGTCTGCCCGAGGACGCGGTCCGCAAAACCGTCAGCAATATTTTTGCCCGGCTGGGAGTCGCCGACCGGACCCAGGCGGCGGTTCTTGCCATCCGTTCGGGACTGGGTTCATAGAATCTTTGATGATATGACCCCTGTCATCTCCTAATATTACTCTGTTCATATACCCGCGGGTCATTTAAATGCTACGATAAACCCGTGAATATTAATCGTATATATACACAATTAAAATGACAAAAACATATTTCCATCAGCGAATCAGGTAAATGTAACCGCTGTGGTTATAAGCTGGCTTAGGAGGTAACATGAAGCAAAGCAGATTCCTGGCAGTTTTTACCCGAATAGTGTTTGTTTTGGCGCTGTCTGCCTGTGGACAAATCAGCGGTTTGGCTACAGCGAATTCCCCAACGCCTGCCGTAAAGGTGCGAGCGACGAGCGTGCAAACTATGACCCCGGGAATTTCTTCGGATAGTAACACCACCCTGGTTCCTGGGCCGACTTCTTCAGCCATGGAGCCCCAATATTACTCCCCACTGAATAATGCGGAATACGTTTCGACCGGGGCGACAATTATCGTTCGATATGGACCGACGTTAACCGACCAGAGCATAGCAGGGTTAAAATTCGGCGTGCAGGGATCTCAAAGCGGCCTGCACACCGGGCAGACCATCCTGGCAGACGATCACAAGACGATTATTTTTAAACCCAGCCAGCGTTTTACGGCTGGCGAACAGGTTCAGGTCAATGTCAACAGCCTGCAGGTCGACCTGGAGACCAGCTATGGCCCGCTTGCCTACAGCTTTAGCGTGGCTGCCAACCAGCAACCCGGTGGGGTCGGGGCTTCCACATCGCTGCCCGATACCGCCCCACAACCGGCCTATCCTGACTACCTGACCGTTCCTCAGGATATCCCTCATTTCACGATAGTGAAGAACTCGGCCGACACCGGTGAAGGGGATATCTTTGTGGCGCCCTTATTCTGGACCAAGTCGACCGTCGGGTCTTACCTGTTGATTCTCGATCAGCAGGGCCGACTCGTCTATTACAAATCCCTCGCAAATGCCCTGGAAGGGTTTGATTTCAAGGTACAGCCCAATGGGATGCTGTCTTATTTCGACCTGAAGAATACCACCTTTAACGTGATGGACTCGCATTACCAGGTAGTCCAAACCTATCAGGCAGGCAACGGCTACACCGCCGACCTGCACGATTTACAGATTTTGCCCAACGGCAACGCCTTGTTGATGGCTTACGATAATGAAACCGTTGATATGAGCAGAATCATTGCAGGCGGTAAAAATAACGCAACCGTTACCGGGCTGATCATCCAGGAGCTCGATCCTTCGAATAACGTGATCTTCGAATGGCGGAGCTGGGACCACTTTTCTTTTTTTGACTCAACCTCCAGCCTGACCGATCAAACCATCGACCTGATCCATGGCAACTCTCTCTTCGTAATGCACGACGGCAACCTGCTGCTTTCCAGCCGGAACCTGAGCGAACTCACCAAGATCGACCTGCAAACCGGAGCGGTGATCTGGCGCTTGGGCGGAAAGGCTAACATGTTTACGTTCGTCAACGACCAGCCTTTTGCCTTTCAACATGATGCAACCGAGCTCCCGAACGGCGACATCACCCTGTTCGATAATCACGGCACGGTGCAAAATCCCGCGGCTTCGCGGGCCGTGGAATACAAGCTCGATGAAACCAAAAAAACAGCAACCCAAATCTGGCAATATACCCACGACCCGTCTGTGTTCGCCACCTTTATGGGCGACGTGCAGCGCTTGGACAACGGAAACAACTTTCTGGATTGGGGCGCGCCATTCACCACCAACGGGTACCAATGGGTCACGATGACCGAGGTATCCCCGGACAACCAGGTTATCTTCGAACTCGCCTTCGACCAGTCCTACGTCAGCTACCGGGCCTTTCGTTTTTCGTGGCAGGGCTTCCCGACGATTCCCCCGGCGCTGGCCTTCAAGGTCGATAGCAGCGGGCTGACCCTCGGCTATTCCTGGAACGGCGCAACCGAAGTGGCTGCCTACCAGGTTTACGGGGGCGCCTCTCCGCAGGCGCTTAAACCGGTCGACCGGCAGGCCAGGACCGAATTTGAAACCCAATCTCACCTGACCCACCTGGCAAAGAACGAATGCTATTTCCAGGTTGCGCCTCTGGATAAGAACGGCAAGGAGATGGCTCGCTCGGCGATCATCTCAACCGATGCCGTCGCCTGCCCGCTTAATCCGTAAGTATGAAGTTATAAATCTGTTAGGCGCCTATTCCTGTAGACCGCGTCACATATTGGCCTGACCCCTGTGTTATGCCGCCATGACACGAGTCACGCGATGCCGGCTGGCCAATCCCGATTGTAAACGCTCGGCCTGGGCGCGATAATCGAAACGAAAGCGGGGGAGACATTTCAAATACCGGAATGCATTAATTTTAGTATGCAACGATTCTTAAAATGATTCGTATATTAAAAAGTTAGCGGAACAGTCTTCATCAAACTTCATTCGTCCACGTCAAGCAGGGTTCCATTTTTGATTGTTTTTTCTGGAAATGCGGGAATCTCGCATTTCCAGAAAAAAACATACCTCATTTTTGCGAAAGGAAGAAATAAATGACTGCTCAAAGAAGAACTAACCTTGTCCTGGGGATTTTGTTGATCGCGGTGGGGCTGCTTTACCTGGCGAGCCAGTTCGTTCCCGGCCTGAACCTGTTGATCGATTTTAGCTGGCCCTGGATCGTGGTAGCAGTTGGGGTGGGGCTGCTGCTGCTGGGGCTGCTGATCGGCGTGCCAGAACTGGCCGTCCCGGCCAGTATCGTGAGCGGCATCGGGGGCATCCTGTACTACCAGAACCAAACCGGCAACTGGGCCAGTTGGGCCTACGCCTGGGCCCTGATCCCGGTCTTCGTGGGGATCGGCATGATCCTGAGCGCCCTACTCGCCGGGCGCGGTGGGCGAGCCTACCTGGAAGCTGCCGAGACGATCGGGGCCGGCCTGGTGATGTTCGTCATCTTCGGCTCGCTGTTCGGTGCCTTCGCGGGCGGTTGGACCATTTACCTGCCGTTGGTGCTGGTGCTGGTGGGCGCCCTGATTCTGGTGCGCAATTTCATTCGCAAATAAAAAGCTGGCCGGCCCCGCGCAGCGGGCGGCCACACAAAACGAACGAGGGGAGTTTTAGAAAAGCTTCGCATTTTCTAAAACTCCACCCCCTCAGGTCAAATAAGCTGGCCGCCGAAGGCCGGCCACACAAAACGAACGAGGGGAGTATTTTGAAAGTGCGAAGCACTTTCAAAATACTCCACCCCCTCGTATAAAAAGGAGCTTATCATGCGCAGAGGAAGCTTTTTCTGGGGTAGTTTGATCCTGCTGGTTGGCCTGCTGCTGCTGGTTAACAATCTCTTCCCGGGGATGTTTAACGGAGTGGGCATCTGGAACATCATCTGGCCGCTGGTGATCGTGGTCATCGGGGTATGGTTTCTGGTTGGGAGGTCGATGGGCGCCCGCAACGTAGAAACCCAGCAAATCTCGGTCCCGCTAGAAAGCGCAACCGACGCCGACGTGCACCTTTATCACGGCGCCGGGCGTCTCAACCTGCGCGCTGCTGAAACTCCTGGACTGCTGGTGAGCGGTTCGTGCGTGGGCGGAGCTGACGTCAACGTCAGCCGCAGCGGCTCCAGCATGCGCCTGGACCTGCGCAGCAAAGCCGCCGACTACGCCTTCGGATTCCCGGCCGTCGACGCCACCTACGGTTTTTCGTGGGACCTGGTGATGACGCCCGAGGTTCCGCTGCGCCTGGCCCTCGAAACCGGGGCCAGTGAGAACGTCCTCGACCTGCGTGACTTAAAGGTGACCGATTTTGAGCTCAAGACCGGCGCCAGCTCCTCCACTGTCACCCTGCCGGCCCGGGCCGGCATGACGCGGGTGAAGGTATCCTCGGGGGCATCGGCTGTCAAGTTGTTATTGCCGGATGGCGTGGCCGGGCACATTCAGGTCCAGAGCGGCCTGGCCGGTATCACGATCGATCAGAACCGCTTCCCGCCCTCGGGCAGTGGATACGAAACGCCTGGCTACGCCGACGCGGCCAACAAGATCGATATCTTCGTCGAGACCGGGGTCGGATCGGTCGAAGTACGCTAAGAGGAGATTAATATGAAACCGATTAACTGGCGTATTCCGTTGGGCCTGGTGCTGGTGGTGCTGGGCGTGTTGGCTTTCTTGCAGAGCTTTGGATTTATCATCGTGCGGGGCGACCCGTGGGCGGTGGTCTTTGCGATCATTTTTGTGCTGCTCGGCCTGGTCTTCCTGTATGCCCTGATTTCGGACCACAGCAACTGGTGGGCCGCCATTCCGGGCCTGACCTTGCTGGGGCTGGGGGCCATGGTGGGCCTGAGTCAATTCCCCGGTATTCCGGAATTGGTCCTGCCGGTCATTTTCATGGGCAGCATTGCGGCCAGCTTCTGGGTGGTTTTCCTGATGAACCGGCGCTTCTGGTGGGCCATCATCCCCGCCGGCACGCTGACCTCGGTGGCCGTGCTGATCGCCGTTTCTGAGAACGGGGTGCTGGGAGCTTCGTTGCTCTTCCTGGGCATGGCCGTCACCTTCGGCCTGGTGGCCCTGGTGGACGTGAATGGGCAGCGGATGTCCTGGCCGTGGATCCCGGCGGCAGCGCTGGCTGCGATCGGCTGCCTTGTGGCCATCGGCGGCGGGGGCGTTCCGGCCATCTTCTGGGCGGTTTTACTCATCCTGGCGGGAGCCTTCCTGGTGTTAAGGCCCTACCTGCAAAAATAAAAAAGAGGTTAATTATGAATACAGAAAGAAAATTAACTCGCAGCCGGACCGATTACATGCTGGGGGGCGTGTGCGCCGGCCTGGGGCATTACTTCAGCATCGATCCAACCCTGGTGCGCCTGATCTTCGTGCTGCTGACGGTTGCAGGAGGCAGCGGCGTCCTGCTCTACTTCGTGCTGTGGATCGTGATGCCGCGCGAGGACATGGATCAGACTAACGTCCCGCTTACCGGGGATGAAATCGGCCGGCGCGCCCGCCAGATGGGCGACGAGATGCGCCAGGTGGCCTCGCAGCCCAACCCGCGCACCGCCCAATTTATCGGCATCGCCCTGGTCGTGATCGGATTGGTGTATCTGGTACAGAATTTGCACCTTCCCTGGCTAACCTGGTTCAACTCAGAGATCGCCTGGCCAGCGGTATTGATCATCGCCGGGGCGCTGCTACTGGCGCGAGCCTTTCGAAAGGGAGGGTAGTTATCATGGCAAATCAAGAAGTTCGCCCGACTCCGGATGTCCAACCAGAACGGGTCACACGCCGCAGACATTTCAGCATCTTCTGGCCCGTGCTGTTGATTTCGGTAGGTGTTTTCCTGTTCCTGAACAACATCAACGTGATTCAGGCCAGCGGCTGGGACCTGGTCCTGCGCCTGTGGCCCCTGCTGTTGATCGTGGGCGGCCTAGACGGCCTGTTCCGGCGCGAGGGTCTGGTTGGGGCCGTCGTGCTCATCGGCCTGGGCGTAGTTTTCCTGCTCAGCACGCTGGGCTACCTGACGTTGAGCGCCTGGGAAATTATCCTGCGCTTCTGGCCGGTGTTCCTGGTGGCGCTGGGGCTGGATATATTGATCGGGCACCGGCGCCCGTGGGCGCCCGTGATTGGGGCTGTGGTGGGCCTGGTGCTGGTTGCCGGGGTGGCCCTGCTGATCGTCAGCGCCCCGAGCATCACCAATGTGCGCACCGAGCCGATCAACTTTGCGCTCAATAACGCTTCTCAGTCCAACGGGCGGGTCAACATGGCCGTAGGCCGGCTGGACCTGGGAGCCGGAGCGTCTGCCACTGCCATGGCGGAAGGCGAAATGCGCCTGGGCGTGCTCGGCAACGTGCGCACCAACCAGTCGGACGGCAGTTTCAGCCTGGACGCCGATTCGTCATCCTACGTCAGCTTTGGTCCCAATAATTCCGACCGCTGGTCGGTGCGCCTGAATCCGGCCGTCAAGTACAACCTGGATGTGAATATGGGGGTGGGCGAGCAAATCGCCGACCTGAGCGGCCTGCAGGTGCAGACCATCAACCTGAGCATGGCCGTCGGCCGGCTCGAGGTGCGTTTGCCGGCAGAAAGCTCGGTGACCGGTACGGTCAAGGGGGCGGTGGGCGAGACGGTGGTTTTCGTGCCCCGCAATGCCACGGTCAACATCCACCTGGATTCGGGCCTGACCGGCATCAGCTATCCGCCGGAATACTCCCGGGTCGATAAAGAGCTGTCTTCACCCGTCCAAACCGGCGGCACGACGGTCAACCTGACCGTAGCCCAGGCCCTGGGCGCCATCTCCATCCGCTACCTGCCGTAAAGCCGGCCAATTCCCCCTGATGCGGGATTAAAAATCTTGTCCAGGCTTGCTTCGCAAGCCTGGACAAGATTTTTAATCCCGCATCAGGGGGAAAAAAAGCCAAAAAGCGATCCCCCAACCGGATGAGGGGGGCAACCGGCCAGGGGATCAACTTTATTCTATCACAAATACCCTAGAATACAACTTAAATCGTGGAACTTTATCCACAATTTGCCGTCTTAGATGCATACCAATAAAACTCGCGCCGGGCAGGCCCTGCAATTCTCAAGACTTTATCAATCTCTGTCAGGCCGAAAAATTTTCCCTGGAGGAACCCATGAAAACCAAGTATTACCCCCTGATCGCGATCGTAATCCTGTTAGGCCTGGTTTCGGCCTGCGCCCCAATCACAGCCGCCGCCCAGGCGCCGGCCGCCACTGCCGCCACCCGCACCCTGACCGCCCAGGGCGAGGGTAAAGTTTACCTGACCCCCGACCTGGCTTACGTGTTTATCGGCGTGCACACAGAGGCCGACAGCGTGGGTACGGCCCTGAGCAATAACACTGCACAGGCCCAGGCTGTTTCTGGCTCCCTCAAAGAACTGGGCGTCGACCCCAAGGATATCCAGACCTCGGCATTCAACGTTTACCCGCAGCAGCAGTTCGACAACAATGGCAAGCAGACCAAGGTCGTATACGTGGTCGATAATACGGTCAACGTGACCGTGCGCGACCTGTCCAAGCTCGGCCAGATCCTGGATACGTCCGTAAAAACCGGCGCCAACAGCATCTCGGGCATCCAGTTTGACGTGAAGAACAAGCCGACCGCTATCGCCGAGGCCCGCAAGCTCGCCATCGACGACGCCCGCAAGCAGGCGCAGGACCTGGCCGCCGCCGGCGGCGTAACGCTGGGCGACCTGCAGAGCCTGAACGTTTACAGCAACAGCAGCCCGACGCCGGTCTTTGAAGGCAAGGGCGGCGGCGGCACAACAATGTCCGTGGCAGCCAACGTGCCGGTTTCCTCCGGCCAGCTCGTGATCATCATGGACGCCACCCTGGTGTACGAGATGAAATAAAAAATAACGCAGATCAAAAAAAGTCCACACCTCTGAGCGGTGTGGACTTTTTTTGATCTATTTTAATCTTGACAAAACTTCGCGCCTGTTCTACAATTATTACGGTGATACACTTATACAATTAGACAAAGATACAATTTTACCAAGGAGAACGTGGCGCAGCGAACCCTGGACCTCACATTAGACTTTCGCTCGGGGCTGCCGATCTACACCCAGGTCGTCGAGCAAATCCGGCGCATGCTGGCAAGCGGCGAGCTCAAGCCAGGCGACCAGCTTCCCACCGTGCGGCAGCTCGCAACGGACCTGCGGGTCAATTTCAACACGATTGCGCGAGCTTACCGCCTGCTGGACGAGGCCGGGCTGATCTCCACCCAGCAGGGCCGCGGCACCTACATCTGGGAATCACCCGGCCCGGAGGCGACCACCAGGCTGCGCCACCAGGTGCTGGAAGAATTGACCCGCAGTTACCTGGAGGAATCGACCGCCCTGGGCTTCACGGCGGATGAAGTGCGTCTGAACTTCGAAGAAATTATTAAAACCACAGGTTAATTATCCGGGCCTCCAGAAAGCAAAACGCGCTGGAAAGACCTGAACCACACCCCGTCGAGGAGAATATGAGACGCTTGTTCCGAGCTTTGATCGTAGTTTGTGCTTTGAGCCTGGCAGCCGGTTGCAGCCAGGCCGCCACGGTTGCGCCTTCGGCCACGCCCCTGCCGATCGTGGTGCCATCTACTGGCTTCGATAAATTGATCCCGGCGGCCCAGACCTTTATCGGCCAGCTTGCCAAGGGCGATTTTGCCGGCGCCACCAGCCGCTTTGACGATACGATGAAGGGCGCCGCCCCCGCCGGCACCCTGCAACAAATCTGGCAGCAGTTGATTTCCCAGTTCGGCGCCTTCAAGCAGCAGGCCGGCACGCGTACCAATGAGACAGCCGGCTATCGCAATGTTTTTGTCACCTGCGAGTTCGCCAACATGACGGTTGAGCTTCAGGTGACATTCAATACCCTGGACCAAATCAGCGGCTTTCACATTGTGACGCCCTCCACCAACGCCACCAGCGTACCCTATTCTCCCCCGCCATACGTCAATACCGGCTTGTTTCACGAAGCAGACGTGACGGTCGGCAGCGGCCAATGGGCCCTGCCTGGCACGCTGACAGAGCCTAACGGCAGCGGCCCTTTCCCGGCGGTGGTGCTGGTGCACGGTTCAGGCCCCAATGACCGCGATGAGACGATCGGCCCCAGCAAGCCCTTCCGCGACCTGGCCTGGGGACTGGCCTCGCAGGGGGTGGCGGTGCTGCGCTACGACAAGCGCACTTATGCCCACAAGGATCTCTTTACGCCGGATATTTTGGCCAAACTGACCACCAAGGAAGAAACGACTGACGATGCCCTGTCGGCAGTCCAGCTCCTGCGCCAGACCGCCGGCATCGATACGAAGCGCATCTTCGTGCTGGGCCACAGCCTGGGAGCCATGTTGGCTCCGCGCATCGGCCAGCAGGAGCCTGCCTTGGGCGGGTTGATCATCATGGCCGGCCCCACCCGGCCGTTCGAGGACGTGATCCTGGACCAGTACACTTACCTTTACAGCCTGAACGGAGGACCCACCAGCGCCCAGGTTGGGATGCTGGCGGTGCTGAAGGCCGAGGTGGCGGCGGTTAAGGATCCGAACCTGTCCACCAGCACCCCGGCCAGCGACCTGCCGCTTGGGATCTACCCGGTCTATTGGCTGGACCTGCGCGGCTACCGGCCGGCCGAGGTGGCCAAAAGCTTGAGCATACCGCTGCTGGTGCTCCAGGGCGGGCGCGATTACCAGGTCTCGGCTGCCAAGGATTTCCCGGGCTGGCAGGCCGCCCTGGCAGGCAAGGCCAATGCCACTCTCAAGCTGTACCCCGCTTTGAACCACCTGTTCATTACCGGCAATGGCCCGAGCACGCCAACTGAATACACTACCCCGGGCCACGTCAGCCCGGAGGTGGTGAGCGATATTTCTCAATGGGTGCTAAAGGCGCCGGCAAAATAAAGCAGTTTGGTGGTCTGGAAAAAAAATGGTTTTTGGCACACCAGCATAAATTCTTGTTAGTTCGTACCCCTTTATCCTCATTCATTCCTACCCCGTAAAACCGCATAATTCCCCCGATTTCCATTTCCGTTTGTTTTAATCCTATTGACAAACAAATTAATTCGATGTACAATAATTCAATGATACAATCATACAATAAGACAAAGATACAATTTGGAGGGGCGGCTTGAACAGCCTGGCCGGCAAAATCAAGGTCGACTTCCGGTCGGATGAACCGATCTACCTGCAAATTGCCAGGCAGATCGAGCACTTGATGACCCACGGAGGCCTGACACCGGGTGACCAGCTCCCCACCGTGCGCGAGCTCGCCACCGAGCTGCGCATCAATTTCAACACGGTCTCGCGGGCGTACCGCACACTCAACGAAGCGGGCCTGATCTCAACCCAGCGCGGCCGCGGCACCTACGTGTGGGAAAAGCCGTCGAAAGAAGCCGAGCTCAGCCTCCGCCAACAAGAGCTGGAGGAGCTGACCCGCCGCTACCTGAGCGAGACCCAGAGGATGGGCTTCAGCAAGGAAGAAACCACCCACGCCTTTACAGAACTGGTGCGTGCCTGGAAAGAAAAAGAAGAAATCAATTCAAAGGAGAATGCGAGGTAAAAATGATGTCAAAAATCGGACAGAGCCTGAAAACAGCCGGCCAGCAAGGAAAAGCCGGCAAAGCGTCGGATAATCTGCACATCAGCAGCGTTGCCATCTTCATAGCGATCGTCGTGTATGTTATCGGCATCCTCGGAGCCATCCTGATGGACCAAAAGGTGTCGGATGTGGTCATCGGAATTTTCGTCACGGTCGATTTCCTGGTCGGATTTTATTTGCTGTTTGCTCTAAAAGTGGCCCAGCAGTGGGAAAAAGCGGTGGTTCTGCGGTTAGGCAAGTTTCGCGGGCTGCGCGGCCCCGGCTTCTTCTGGATCGTGCCGGTCGTCGATACCACCCCGATCTGGATCGACCACCGCGTGATGGTGACTCCCTTCAACGCCGAGAAGACGCTGACAAAGGACACCGTGCCGGTGGACGTGGATGCAGTCCTGTTCTGGCTGGTGTGGGACGCCGAAAAGGCCGCCCTGGAGGTAGAGGATTACCGTGCTACCATCACCTGGGCGTCGCAAACCGCCCTGCGCGAAATTATCGGCCAGATGAACCTGGCAGACATCCTGGTCGGGCGGGCCAAAATGGACGCCGATTTGCAGCGCATCATTGACGAACGCACCACCCCCTGGGGCATTTCCGTCCAGAGCGTTGAGATCCGCGACGTCATCATCCCGCAAGGGCTTGAAGACGCCATGTCGCAGCAGGCCCAGGCCGAGCGCGAGCGCCAATCGCGGGTCATCCTGGGTGAGGCCGAAATGCAGGTTGCCAACAGCTTTGCTGAAGCCTCGAAAGCCTACGTGAATAACCCCACCGCCCTGCACCTGCGGGCAATGAACATGCTCTTTGAAGGTTTGAA